>Ga0224506_10000121_pt1 | contig 75276 bp, 78 predicted proteins | sample SF_Jan12_sed_USG_2_FD_169108 | JGI IMG/M metagenome (GOLD analysis project Ga0224506, IMG submission 169108) | Sediment microbial communities from San Francisco Bay, California, United States - SF_Jan12_sed_USGS_8_1 | ecosystem: Environmental > Aquatic > Marine > Sediment | place: USA...
GTGATTCATCTGGTTTTTCACCTAACAAGAGAAGCTTTATTGTATTTGCTCTCGTGAACTCTAAATTGATTGGTTCGCTCAATTCCATTTTTTATGCATAACGTTTGAGGTAAGCAGCGGCATGATGACATTTCAGGAAACACATATATGGTTAGTCCGTCTGCTTGACTGATTTGTTAGGAGCATTGTTGTATGTGCCCCATCGCGCGGTAAGTTTACAGTCACCCATACCTCCTACCTCAATAGTTGCTTCTGTCGGTGCTTTTGTGTGATGGTAGACTATGTCTAGCCAAGTAACTGTATAATTATTTAACGCAACGACTTTGTTTTTATTTAATTTAATAACAACGTACTCATCTACATTATTACCTGTTTTACAATAGTGCCATTCTTCTAGCTCTTTATCGAATTCTCTTACAGCTGGCTTACCCATTATTTTTATAACTTGTTCATGATTCATGCCATGATTTATTTCAAATGCTTTATCTATGTTTTGCTGTGTATATACTGAAAGATCTGCCAGTTCTGGCTCATTTGGAATTAATGAATAAATTAATATGATGGTAAGGACAATATTCAAACCTATGGATATGTAAAGTTTCCTTTTCTTCATGCTTGGTTCCTGTATTGCTCCTAACGTTTGAAATAAGGGGCTAGGCGGGTTTTATCGCCTAGTCCCAGCCCACGCCTTTTGGAGGATCAAGGGGTCAGACTCCTTGATCCACATACTTTATTTGAAATAACTACAGATAAGTTCAATGAAAACAAACTCGATTGATTCCCAACATCCAGTAATTTTTTAGATAGTTCCAAACCGCACCCTCCCCAATAAACCCTGTGCTTTAAAATATGCAAGCATTCTCCCTTTATAACCCCACCCAATGCAAGCGTTTATTTGTTTTACGATGGTCCATTTTCCCACATACATCAATAATTCCACTCTAAAAAGTGACGAAGTCTTTTGATTTCGTCATAATACGTATTCCTGAAGCTTTGCTGTGTAGTGAAGTTGTTTTCAATATTAGGAAATAAAATGTTTACTAAAAAAGACCAGTCTATGCATTCTTTAATGCTATCCCTGCTTATCGTCATGCTTGCCGCAGTAAGTGCGCCTGTTCAGGCGAAAACCGCCTACATTAGTGATGAAGTTAATGTCGCTATGCGCTCTGGCGCTTCTAACCAGCATCGTATTCTCAAGTTTCTTAAGAGTGGTACGGCCTTTACCGTGCTGGGTAATTCAGACGATGAGAAGTATTTCGAGATCGAACTTGCGGATGGCAAAACAGGCTGGGTTGCCACTGAAAATGTCATGGACACGCCCAGTGCGCGAGATCGCCTGGTTTCTGCAAATGAGAAACTGGGCCAGGTTAGGCAGGAAAATAAGGAGCTAAAAAATACTGCGGCCGAATTACGGGCAGACGTTAAGAAATTAAAAAGCGAAATAAACACCTTGCAGAATGAGCGGGCCAAATTAAGTGCTACGCTGGAAGATTTGAAGGTCACCGCAGCTAATCCATTAATGTTGCGTCAGGAGAACATGCAGCTGAAGGCATCGCTGAGTAAGGCAGAAGCTAATGCAGCAGGGCTGGATAAGGAGAATCAGCAGCTTCGCAATAACGTTGCCCAGGAATGGTTTATCATTGGTGGTGCGGTATCGCTGGGTAGTTTAATTGTCGGTCTTATACTCACCCGCATTAACTGGAAGCGCAAGCGCGGAAGCTGGGGCGATAGTTATTAATAGTTAAAAACTGATCGTAGTGGAAGAACGAAAGAACGGGGTCAGGTCATTCATTATTAAGAATAACCACCCCAAACCATCTCAGCATAATCCCCCATGGAAACGCCCATCACCCCTCCCAACCACTCCCCTTCACTAACTAGCTGTTCTCGCGTCATCGAGGGAATGTTGTTCTTGAAGGCAAGCACGATGGTGTTGCCACTTTCGACTTCGAAACTGAGGTGTTGGTTTTCAAATTCGTGTGCGAGTAATTCATCTAACTCTTCTGGTGATTGAAGTGCCGTATGGTAGATATTGAGTACCAGCACGCCTTGTTCGTTGAGTGAATTTTTACAATCACGCAGGTAGGAGGATTGTATTTGTTTCGGTTCCATGCCCTGTGAGTTGTACAGGTCTGAAAAGATAATATCGCTTTTCATCTCGGTGTTTTTTATGTGGTTGACCGCATTGTCTATATGAATGAAAAGGCGATCGGTGTCGGGTAGGTGAAAATATTCTTTTGCGGTGTTCGCCACGGCTTTACGGTATTCAACCGCGTGTACGTTTAGCTCAGGGAAATGACTGAGCAGGTTCTTTGCTATTGAGCCTGCGCCCAGCCCCATGATGGTGGCTGTTTTTGCTGTGGGGATAAAAAATAAACCAGCCATCATGGCCTGGGTGTAAGCGAGGTCTAAGCCATTGATGTCGTTGAGTTTCATGCTGCTTTGATAGATTTTGCCGTCAAAGCTGAGAATCCGGCTGGTTCTTGTTTGGTAAACGTAAATGGGGCCGTGCTCATCGGTGGTTGATGAGATGCAGGTGCCTTTGATATCCATGGTATTTTTAATCGCCCTTAAATACGGCTAGATAACTGGCAGGGCGTTATAAGAGGCATGGGGTTCAGGGCTTTGATTGTGCGCTAATCGGAGCTACGGCACTAAAGGCCGTAAAAAAACGGCATGATAGAAAAGTAGAGTACGGTGAGAATGGCGGCGATGTAAACCACGGTTCTGATGGGTGAGTGTAACGCTTTTTGCAGAAAGGTTTCTGCGGTGCCATCACGCTGCTGTTGCTGATAGAGATCTCTGGCCTGTTGGGAGCGCTGTTGCTTATAAGTGTCGAGGAGATCTGTCGCTGGTTCCGGGTCAACACCGTCGGGTAACCAGATTGCGGCCAAAGAGATACCGAAGCGACCGGCATCGGTCTCGTAGTAGTTGATATCATTCTCGTCTAACAGACGTCGAACCTCTATTACTTCGTCTTCGGGAATGCCGTTTAGTTTGTATAGCAGGAGGGGCATAAAATAGTCACGTAGGGTGTGAACCAGGGTTAGAGAGCACGACCAGTATTTACAGCGCGGCGTATTTTATAAGATGTGCTGGAATCTTATCTTCGATCTGCTCATGTAACCTGGGCAACAAGGACCAGTGTACTCCTTGCTTGTGGTGATGGGCCGTGTGGTAACCAAGATTACCAGTGGTGATATTGTAGAAGCGATTGAGGTTATTTCTGGAAGCCTCGAACTCATTTTCGGTATTCAGGCCTGCATGGTGTTCAAAAGTGGCCCATGAGGTTAGCAGTAATCCAATAATCATGGGTAACACAAACAGGAACAGGGCCGGTACGGGCTTAAGCCAAATTAAAAAAGCCACAATAGCAAGCGTCAGCAGGGTATAGAAAATGAATTGCCGTTGCTGCCTGGGGTGTTTCTGGCCTACTTTGAAGCCTCGTGAATAGGCAGTACCGGTGGTATGCAGGGTATATTCAAGTTCACCCATGGGTTCACCTGACTTGCGCTGCCAGCGACTTTCGTCTCTGGTTTGATCGAGATAATTGAGGTGATGGCCCAACACATGATGCAGCAACCATAAGTTGGTGGTTACACCGGTGTGCAGGGCATAGAAGAATTCCAGGACGCGATTTAAAGGTTTTGGCCTAAAGGTGGGCGTGTGCTGGTGATGGTGATTCCAGGCGCAGATTTTACCTTTAGGGATAATCATAACAAACCAGTAAGTGGCTAATACCCAGACTGTTTCGACCATAAAATACAGGTAAAAATCAAAACAGCTTATAGCAAGAATAATGGCGACAGGAAGCCGATCAGCAGGGTATCTAAACACGGGGAAAACCTTATTTTGATTAAGTGATACGGGATTGTACAGTGATTAAGAGATTAGTCTAATCAGCAATGAATTTGCTTTCATTCAAGTCAATATATTCGTAAAAACTGTTCAGGCACAGATTTTGAGGCTAGCCATAAACGGATCATTTCCGAAAATAGTTGCCGATCTTCTGCATTCCACTGGTGGCCGACTTGCGGCACAGAATATCCTGTGGCATTGGGCATTACATTTTGTAGATATCGTACAGCACGCCTGGTGGGCACGGTGTCCTTTTCACCAGCAACTGCCAAAGTAGCTACAGTAACCTGATCTAAATTTTCTGGAACTGGAGTTTTAAAAATTTCATTGGTTAAATTCCGTAATGAAATTGGATCTGTTTGCAGGGCGGTATTCATGAAGGCATCCATGGAGTCATCATCTGGAATACCGAACAGTTTTGCTATAGCTCGAGCACCCCAGGGTCGATTATAGAGTTTGAGCATAATGCTGCTTAATAGACGTAATGGAAAATTAATGTGGCCATAGGGTACGCCGGAGACAATTAGAGACTCAACAACTTCAGGATGTTGTGCAGCGACATGAAGTGCTGTTATGCCTCCCAGAGATAAGCCAACTATATGAGCTTTTCCACCAGGACATTTTGTCGAAATCATGTCTGCAATTTTGTCACTCGTGTCAGAAAAACTAAGCCAGGGGGTCGCGGCGCTATTGCCGATACCGGGCAAATCAGGCAGCAAACAACGATATTCTGGCAGTTCATCAACCTGCCCCATCCACATCCAGCCCGCGACCATGGAGCCATGTAGAAATACGACAGGTGTGCCGTCGTCTGGACCAAATATTTCAACATGCATATGAATAAACCTATTAGCGCACAGCAATATATTACTTGTTTGCAGGTATAGCCTCGGCAGGCAACACCGATCGGTCAAAACCCTTGAAGATCAGCCATACCGCGAAGATCATCTCCTGCAGGAAGATTGGACCATCCAGAATGGCCATGGTATTCGATGAGAGTTCCAGGCCATATAACAGCATCAGTCGTGCAGTCAGAATAGACGCGGCAGCCAGAAGGCCGAATACAGATATCCAGCGAGGAACGAGACGGGTCTGGTAAAGCGCATAGTTCAGTATCAGGGAGCCTAGACTGAATGCTATAAAAGCAAAGGGTGCACTGTTCCAGTCGTGACCAGCCAGCAAGGCATTGCCCAGTGTGTGAAAGTAAGAGGGTGAGGGAGATCCTGCAGCCACGAATTCATGACTCAGGTCGATGAGATCCAGTAAGTGCATGGTGGCTATAGCGAAGAGCACCGCCTCGATAGATCTGGCCACGACATAGCCCAGTGCCAGACGTTCACTAAATGGTTTCAACACAGGGTAGATCAGCACCGAAATGCTGACGATTGCAATGTGATTGACGAGTTCGAGAAGAATCCCGACTGAAACCTGGCCTTGTACCCGTGACACCAGCGCAAGGAGGTTAGGAGCGCTAAGTACCGGTTCAAGAATTATGACAGAGAGTGAGAATGATACTGTCGCGACAATGAAAAGGATGCCAACAATTCGAGCTACTGAACGGTGTGTCATTACGTTATTCCTCCTGTGAAACCACTACCGCTGAAAGAGCTTAACTGTATCTCTATACGGTACTACTTAATGACTTCAGTCCTAATGTTTCAAAAAGGTGCTGCTTCTATCGCAACAATATCTCCTGGCTGAAGAAAATTACTATCTGATTCGATGCTGTTAAATATGGGTGACAATTTGTCCAGTCTACTCATTCCTGGCTATTTTCCAAGGGCATGAACAACAGGTGTTTGAAAGATTACGATTAATATGTTGCCTTGCCTGCTCCACGAGTTTTATTTTAATTTTCCTCGAACTCCACCCGACTATCCTCCATAATCAAATCCAGCTCCTTCTGTGCTTGCTTTGGATTAACCAGATCTTTTTTTTCTATCATCTCGCATTCATCGATGACCATTTCATCGAGGGTTGAAGGGTAAAATTTGCAATCGTCCGGGCGGTCGTAGTAAATGTCACAGGTGTACATATTTTGATCGAGCACTTTTTTTAGCCACGGACACTGTTCCAGTGGTTCGCCGGTACCAGGCTGCATCCAGAGGTTGCCGCCGTGAACATAGAGCGCTATCTCTGGCCTGTAGTTATCCCAGTAATCTAGTTGCCTGGCTGAAACGGATAAACCACCGTTGCCGTATTTGATGCAACATTTTCCGCATGAATTGCATTGTTTCACTTTATTGCTGCACCAAATTTCGGATGTGGTTTAGATCAGTATTGTTATTATTGAGTAAAGGGCAAATTTACTAACTCAACGCCTTCAAAACAGCCTTAGGTTCTTTCGCTACAACATTCAGCAAAACCAGTGCGGGGCCCTGTGGTTTGCGATCTCCCCGTTCCCAGTGACGAAGTGTGCTGACACTAATACCAAAGGCTGAGGCAAATTCGTTTTGTGACATACCGATATTGGCGCGGATGTTTTTTACGTCCACAGATGAAAATTCGTGAACGACTGCTTTTCCCTTTTTGCCTTTTGAAAACTCTAGAGCTTCTTCCAGGCCTTGTTTAATGCTATCAAAAGCGTTACTCATTTTGGCCTCCATAGTTTTTGATAAGTAGTGACGTTAGTTTGGCTAGTTCGTTGCGTTCGGCTTTGCTGAGGTTGGCTTTCTCGCCCTTGCCAAACAGGGTTAATAAAAAGAGTGGCATAAGCTCATTATGAAAATAATAGATGATGCGAACACCACCGCTTTTGCCCTTGCCATTTGCTGACCATCGTAATTTTCGTATGCCACCGGTGCCCTGCATGATGTCGCCAGAAGCAGGATGGGATGCTAAGTAGTTGATTATGCTTCGGCTTTCGAAGGGGCTTAGCAGTTTCTCAGATTTGCTCAAATAACCAGGTAGCTCGACGATGGTTTGCATGGATTAAGTGTAATCCATTGGATTATAGTAAGTCAATACTGGTTTAGGCAGTAGGGTCGAAACGGGTTTACTGTTTCACCCGATACCCGGTCCTGAACATCCAGCCCACTATCGCAATACATATCACCAGAAAGCCAACAATCATCGCCAGACTGACACCGACACTGACATCCGATACCTCAAAGAAACTCCAGCGGAATCCACTGATCAGATAAACCACCGGATTGAACAGTGTCACCGACTGCCAGAACGGTGGCAACATGTTTACCGAATAGAAACTGCCGCCGAGGAAGACCAGCGGGGTGATCACCAGCAGTGGGATGACCTGCAGTTTTTCAAAGTCGTTCGCCCACAGGCCGATGATAAAACCGAACAGGCTGAATGAAATGCAGGTGAGAATTAGAAAAGTCACCATCCAGACTGGATGGGCAATATTCAGCTCGACAAAAAAGCTGGCGGTGAACAGGATAATGATGCCGATGATCAGTGACTTGGTGGCGGCAGCGCCGACGTAACCGATGAGGATCTCAAAGTGGGAAATGGGGGCTGAATGTATTTCGTAAATGGTGCCGGTGAATTTGGGGAAGAAGATGCCGAACGAGGCGTTGGCGATACTCTGTGTGAGTAAGGACAACATGGTCAGACCCGGTACAATGAACAGGCCATAAGGGACACCGTCGATATTTTCTATGCGTGAGCCGATGGCCGAACCAAACACAATAAAGTACAGGCAGGTTGAGATGACCGGTGAGGCCAGGCTCTGGAACAGGGTTTCCCAGGCGCGCAGCATTTCCTGGTGGAAGATGACCCTTATCGCCTGAAAGTTCATGGTTTAACCTCTTTAACCAGGTCGACAAAAATATCTTCCAGCGAGCTCTGTTTTATATGCATATCTTTGAGCAACAGCCCGGCGCTCTGAATGGCCTGTAGCATGTCAGTGATGCCGGTGCTGTCACTCATGGTGTCGTAGGTATAGGTGAGCTGTTCGCCGTCGTTGGATAATTCCAGGTCGTAACCGGCGAGTGACGGCGGCAGGTGTGAGGCGGTCTGTTTTAACTCGACGATCAACTGTTTTTTACCGAGATTGTGCATCAGGGTCTTTTTGTCTTCGACCAGTAATAACTCTCCCTTGTTGATGACGCCGATACGGTCGGCAATTTCTTCGGCTTCTTCGATGTAGTGCGTAGTCAGGATGATGGTCACGCCGGAGTCGCGCAAACGTCGCACGATATTCCACATGTCCTTTCGTAGTTCGACATCGACACCGGCGGTGGGCTCATCGAGGAATAGTATTTTTGGTTCATGCGACAGGGCTTTGGCTATGAGTACCCGGCGTTTCATGCCACCGGATAAGGCTCTGAGCTCGGCATCTTTTTTGTCGAATAAGGAGAGATCCTTGAGTAACTGTTCGAGATAGGCATTGTCCTTTTTCCTGCCAAACAGGCCGCGGCTAAAAGACACGGTATTCCAGACAGTATCAAACTGGCCCAGGGTGAGTTCCTGTGGCACCAGACCGATCATGGCGCGGGTTTTGCGGTAGTCGCTAATGTTGTCAAAACCATTGACGCTGACCGAACCGGTGCTGGGCGTAACGATGCCGCTAATAATCGAGATTAAGGTGGTTTTGCCGGCGCCATTTGGCCCGAGTAAGGCCAGGATTTCACCATCGGCAATGTCCAGGTTGACGTGCTTCAATGCCTGAAAACCAGACTGATAGGTTTTTGATAGATCTTTGATTGAGACGATGGCTTGCATGGGGGGATATTACGTTGTTTATAGAAAAAAACAAAAATACAAGTCTGTTATAGAAATAAGCTTTTGTTAAAATCACCTCATTAGTACCCCCCTCATTTTTAAAACAAATATAAAGACCCCATCACTGATGAATATAGAACAAAGTATCGCTAATGAACTTGGTGTTAAAGTTTCACAAGTTGAAGCCACCATCACATTGATTGATGAAGGTTCAACGGTTCCTTTTATTTCTCGTTATCGTAAAGAGGTGACCGGCGGTTTAGATGACACACAACTTCGAACACTAGAGGAACGTTTATACTATTTGCGTGAACTGGAAGACCGCCGCGCCACGGTTTTGAAAACCATTGAAGAACAGGGGCTGTTAGGCGATGAGTTAAAAAAATCTATTTTAGAAGCCGATACCAAAACGCGGCTTGAAGATCTTTATGCGCCTTACAAACCTAAACGCCGTACAAAAGCTCAAATCGCGCGTGAAGCGGGTATCGAACCTTTGCTCGACGCTATTCTGGATGATTATTCTTTGCAACCTGAGATTGAAGCCGAGTCTTATATTAATGCCGAGGCAGGCTTTGATAATAGTGCGGCCGTATTAGATGGCGCTCGCCAGATTTTTGTGGAACGCGCCTCAGAAAATGCTGACTTGCTCGCCGAGTTACGAGACACATGCTGGGCAAGGGCAGAGCTTGTTTCAAGCGTGGTCGATGGTCAGGAAAATAATGGCAGTAAATTCACCGACTATTTTGTTTTTTCTGAAGGCATTAAAAAAATCCCTTCACATCGCGCGCTGGCATTATTCCGTGGACGCAAAGAAGGCATCTTACGCGTTAAGGTGTCTATTCCGGGTCAGGATGATCTTGAGTCAGTTTTAGATATGGGGCTGTGTGATAATTTGGTGGCACGCGCTTTTTCATTTTCTCAAAAACAACGTGCCGCAGATAACTGGTTATTAGAGTGTGCGCGCTGGGCATGGCGGGTAAAGATTTCAATGCAAATTGAATCAGAATTAAATATGCGCTTACGCGAGGCAGCAGAGGAAGAAGCCATTCGTGTTTTTGGTGAAAATATGCGTGATTTGTTATTGGCAGCACCCGCTGGCGCACGCGCTACACTCGGACTCGATCCCGGATTACGTACCGGTGTGAAAGTCGTGGTGCTTGATGAGCAAGGTATGCTGGTTGATCAGGCGGTGATTTATCCGCACGCGCCGAAAAATAAATGGGATGAGTCGATTGCGGTATTAGCAGCCCTGGCTAAAAAACATAAGGTTGAATTAGTCGCTATCGGCAATGGCACGGCCTCGCGTAAAACTGACAAGTTAAGCAATGAGTTAATGAGAAAACACCCTGAATTACGTTTAACCAGTTTAGTGGTGAGTGAAGCCGGTGCATCGGTTTATTCAGCATCAGAATTAGCCGCAAAAGAATTTCCTGATCTTGATGTTACCTTCCGTGGTTCCATTTCGATTGCCCGACGCTTACAGGATCCTTTGGCCGAGCTGGTTAAAATTGATCCTAAAGCTATCGGCGTTGGTCAATACCAGCATGATGTTAATCAAACACGCCTGGCAAAAAAGTTAGAAGCGGTGGTTGAAGATTGTGTCAACGCAGTTGGTGTTGAAGTTAACATGGCATCGGTACCGCTATTAATGCGTGTCGCCGGTTTAAGTGAAAGCATGGCAGAGAACATTGTTGCTTACCGCGAACAAAACGGTGCATTTAAAAACCGTCAGGAGATTTTAAAGGTTTCACGCCTGGGCCCCAAAGTGTTTGAACAGGCAGCAGGTTTTTTAAAAATATCAAAGGGTGATAATCCACTGGATGCTTCTTCGGTTCACCCTGAAGCTTATCCGGTAGTTAAAAATATTTTAGAAAAAAATAAACGCGAAATGAATAAAGTTATCGGTGATCGCGCATTTTTATCATCGCTGGCGGCAAATGATTATGTCATGGAAGGTTTTGGTGAGCCTACCGTGCGCGACATTATTCAGGAACTCGAAAAACCCGGCCGTGACCCACGCCCGGAATTTAAAACCGCCAGCTTTAAAGAAGGGGTAGAAAAAGTCAGTGACCTTAAAGAAGGCATGATTCTGGAAGGCGTTATCACCAACGTGACTAACTTTGGCGCATTTGTTGATATAGGTGTGCATCAGGATGGCCTGGTACACATCTCCGTGATTGCCGATAAGTTTGTCAAAGACCCGCACGATGTCGTTAAAACCGGTGAAGTGGTTAAAGTAAAGGTGATGGATGTTGACGTTAAAAGAAACCGTATTGCATTATCAATGCGCTTAACGGAGGAAGTTGAGAGAAAAGCCGCCGAACAAAAAAATAAATCGCCGGTAAATAAAAAACAGGCGAACAGACCGCAAGGCAATAAAAATCGTCAAACTAATAATGAACCCGCAGGTGTAATGGCGCAGGCATTCGCCAATATGAAAAAATAAAATTAATCCAACGTTGGAATACATAAGAATCTCGGCTCAGAGCCCTTTGAATTCATACAAATAAGAAAAGGTTAACGTGATCTACTACGGTTTTTTGTTTGCTGGTTTGGTCAAAAATTGATCAAAAATAATTTTTTTTGTATTACAGCACATTTTATTGGGTAATCTCGGCTACAATCCTGAAAATATGTTTTGATGCTTTTCAAGGAGTACTTATGTTCGAGCAAAAATTTAAACCCTTCTTAAAGATATTTATCGCAGCATTTCTTGTCTTCGGGCTGGTCAGCTGCACATTTTATTGGAGTAAAAGTAAGTACTTAGATGATCGTGAAGAACAAGGCTCTATTCTTATATATGGCTATATAAATGATAAAGAAGCTCCGTTCACGATGAAATGGGGTGATGTGAAACAGGTAAGGCCGGTATCTGATGAGCCTTATAAAGAGCTGAGAAGTAACAACGAAGGTTTATTTTATCTAGAAAACCTGCCAACTGGTTTATACAAGATAGCGACATTGAGTGGTCCTGAAAAGGGACTTTCAGAGAGTTATTGGGACTGGACTATGCCGTCACCTAGTGATGATAAGGCATTTAAACGTATGGAATTGAAGGCGAATAAACCGGGTTTATATTTTGTTGGTTCGTACAAGATTGATAAGGTTAAAGATGGCGGATTATTTGGTACAGATAAATATGAAACGATTGCGACAAAGGAAGTTTCTGAAAAGGAAGCGCTCCAGATGCTACTTGTTTATGCCGATAATACAAAATGGAAAAAAATAATACAGAAGAGAATTAAGCAATTAAAGTAAATGGAGTAGATTGCGATGAAAATAATATTAAAAATAAAAGGTGTTTTAGTTCTGTTCTTTGCGCTGTCATTAACGGGCTGTGTTTTACCGAAGTATTCAGTGGAGAACTTAAATGAGGTGGCCGCTGACGAAATCCTCTTTATAGGCCGGGTGTCAATGAATCCGCCGATAACAAAAGAGGAGATTCAGATAGAAAACGTTATCAATCTCTCAGATGTTGAGATGCATAAAGTCCTGGTTATGAAAGCATCGGATGTATATTATGAACTGGGAGGGCAGCATGCGACTGACTATCAGGATACTGTTGCCGCTATTGATGGTGAATATTATTATTTCACCTGGAATAAAAATAAGCCTCTGAACTTTCTTGGCGTCACATTTATCACCCGGATGACATCAAGGAATCGTGAATATATGACCTTCACAATTGATAAAGGAATAAAGGTAAACCACAGTGGAAAATCAAAAGCAGTGTATGTCGGCGATATTACTTTTGTCCGTGATGAATTTTTCAATATAAAAGATATCGATATCAACCAGAAAAATTACAAGAAGGCTGTAAAAGAATTCCGAAAAAAATACAAAACGGACTGGAAAGTTGAGAAAGCAAAGCTGACTTCCTCGAAGTAAGCGACTGACACGGAATTAATTAAGTAAGATTACAGTTTTTAGTAGCAGTAACTAGAAATATAGGATATTCATTATTTTCCTTCACTACAGTATGTGCGGTGATAAAATGAACATCCTCAAAACCCTGTGATTCCAATACGGCTTTCAAATGCTCGCGCTCAAAGCCCGAATGATAAACGCCCTGCACATCGGTGGGATGAAAACTGCCGTCCTCTTTATCGAGATCAGCAAGGGCTAGCACACCGCCGGGAGATAAATGTTCAAAAAATGTTTGAATGAGTTTGTCAGTGTCTTCGACGTGATGCATGGCCATGGCGCTCATAATCAGGTCGAACTGCGCGGTCAGTGGCATATCTATAATGTTCTGACAGATAGCTTCAACCTTGCCCTGTAATTCTGGCTTGGCGACTAGCTTGTCGAGCATGGCCTGAGAGATATCTACCGCGATAATTTTATTTACAAAGGGCGCGACATGATAGCTGATCAGACCGGTGCCTGCACCGAAGTCCATTACATCCATATTGTCATTGAGGCTGGTACTTTCCAGTACTGAGGCACCAATGGCGGATGAGAGCTTTTTGACCATTTCATCAGCATCCCAGTTTTTAGCTTTTTCATTAAAGTGGTCAGACATTGCAGGACTCCTGAAGGCATCGCCTGTGGTTTATACAATATGTGAATATTAAATTAATAGTGTGAAGTTGATTAATTGTCGCTGGATTACATCTTTATGTGGGTATGGCGTTGATGTCCAGGTTTTCACATTCACCATATCTACGGTCATACATGTTGAGTGGTATTGTTGATTTGCATTTTTTTAGTATTTCCCCTTCTGATAGATATGATTCAACGGATACCCAGTCACTGTCGTAATTTATAAAAAATACACCACCTTTCTGGGCAGAGGCACAGGCCACTTCCATTCGTTTAAATGGATCTGTGCATCGAATGTCAGATATTGATTTTGGAAGTATTTTGTTTTTCTTGTAATAACGGCTGATAGCGTTACTAAACAATATAACTTTGTTTCTCAAGGACTGTTCGATCATCATATGGCTCATGCCAGCAGGTTTATTTTTTACTGGCTGTGATGGTTGTGATGGCGATGAAGTGGCAATGGGCATGCTCTTGTCTGAGATAATGGCCTCTTCATAGTTAAACTTAATATGCTCTGATTTGCCATTGTCATCAGTCAGGAAAAGATCGCACCACTTGCGAGATTCTTTAATTGAATCAAGTTTGAGTATTTTCATACTGGCCTTTCGCATTACTTTTACTATTTGTTCGTCATTAGGGCACATGCCATCTTTTCTGCCATAGCCGCCCATCATTCTTCGTTGCATATGTACCCGAAGCATTGTTTTAAGATTAAACAATTCATTTTTACGCATCATAGTGACGACAGCGTTCATGCTGTCTGCTGATATCATAAGTGTGTCGAGTTTTTGTTTTATTTCTGCGCGTTTTTCAAATAGAACGTCGGGTCTTTCCAGGACTCTCTCATAGAGGCTTCTGATGCGATTAACTGTTTTTTCATACTTATCACCCTTAACCTGATCCATAAAGGCATAAGATAGTTCTGTTTTTTTAGTGTCAGCCTCATAAAGTGGAAGATTAATAAAAAGCTCCTCCTCAATAGCGCGTTTAAACAATTTGGATATGCGTTTGGCTTTAACGACTTTAGATAAAATATTGGAAGCACCAGAAAAGTCCTTTTTATATTTTAATTTTATTGCGCTATCAACGATCGGTAATAACTTAACATCGAAAGAGCTTAATTGGCGTACATCTGGTGGAGCGTTGCTAGTGTTAGAGCCAATGTTTAATTTTTGTAATTCCGAGTATATAGAGTCAAGTTTTTCATTTTGCACTTCATTGGATTTTTTCACATAGTCATGATGCGCATCTAACTTGTTTATTATTGTATCGAGTTTGCCAAGTCGTGTATAAATCGCCTTATTATGTGAGCCCGCAGCACTATCACTTATATTATTATAGATAGTGATATCACTACCTGTATCGGTATTCTTATGTTCCTTGAGATCATTGTGTAGCTTGATCACATTTTTATTCAACAACAAAATTTCGTTATAGATTATATTGCTTTGCTTGTCGCTGTCATCGTTGTTTTCTATAGCACTGGCCGATAAATTTAGCTGGTCAGCGGCAGCACCGCCTAATTCCTGTAGTGATTCGTATATTTGTTTATGATTCTTATTGCCTAAGGAAACGGAAGCTGAAGATACATAACTGCCCTTGTTGCCTGGCAGGCTTAACTTAATGGTTAGTTGAGCGGATTCAGCAGGTTCAACTAATGTAACCGCGAGATTTAGAGAGCCCGCGCTTATGGTCTTATCTTTTGAGTCATACAAAAAGGCGAATTTTTTCGTGCTAGAAATCTTCATTAAAGCTGTATCAACAGCGGCGGACTTCATTTGCTCAACAGGTAGCGGGTACCAGAGGTCGTTGGTAAATGTAGATTTAATGACCAATGGGAATATTTTAGCTTCAGCGACACCTAGCATGCTTATAAAACAAAATAATGTAAGTGTTAGCGATTTCTTCATCATGTTACCTCCAAGTTGTATGATATTTTTAGTCGAAAGAGAAGAGTGTTGCTTCTACATATCGGGTGAACAAAGGCACTCGATCAATCGCTCTATCTGCTTAGTGCAGCAGCCGCTTCCCATTGTGGCATAGGTCTGCTTTTGAATCTCTGCCACTGTTGTAGCGCCACTCACAATGGCATTGATAATATCCATCTTAACAACCTGATTACAGACACATAAATTTTGGTCTAAATTCTTCTTAAGAATGGGTGGAAGTTTGTCCAGAGGATTTGTGAGAGGATGATTTTTCAAAGTGTAAGAAGTATAAAGAGACTTTCTAGTCATAGTCAAATCAAATGAGGCTGTCCACATGGCCCGCGAAAACTATGAAGAAAGATTGTAGAAGGTTATTGCAATAACGGCGCAAATGAAAAAAAACGCAAGAATTGGAATGATTTTAAATTTATCCATGTAAAGAAAAGGCCATTGTTATTAATTTAGTTAAACAAATGATCGGAGCAGATCATATTTGATAGCACTTACTGAGGTGTCATAGCAATACGAAAACCGAAAGTGGGATATCGTATTGTAAATTTTGCCTTTGTACGGAATGTTGCAAGGGCATCCTCAGCGTTGTCGGCATAGGCGCCACCGCGAAGCACGCGTTCACCATTCATGTTTTGTTGTGTCCAGGCGCTGCCATCGGCTGGTGCGCCCTGATAATTAGCATGATAAGTATCCTCAACCCATTCCCATACGTTACCACTCATATCATACAAGCCAAAGGCATTGGGCTGTAATTTTCCCACCGAATGAGGCTGTTTATTGCTGTTGGTTTTATGCCATGCTAACTGTTTCACCTGTCCATCGCCGCAATACGTTTTATGTTTGCCGCCGGCCCTGCAGGCGTAATCCCATTCTGCCTCACTGGGTAATCTCAATTTGGCGCTGCCGCTTTTATTAAGTTTCTGAATGTATTGATCTGCCATGAACCAGGCAATATTGTTCGCTGGTATGCCGACTCCTTCTAAAGAACTACTGCCCTTATGATCTGATACCTGCTCGTATTGCGCTGCAGTGACTTCATATTTACCTAGATAAAAGCCATTGACGCAAACCTGATGTACGGGTTGTTCATTTGTTTCGAGGGTAGAGCCCATATCGAAACAGCCACCGGGCACCCAGACTAATTGCATGCCAGTTGCAGGTTCAGTCCAGAAAGAACCAGCAGCAGGTTCAGTCGTTGCCGATGAGGTTTTATTTTTTTCTTCCGTTTTTGTGGAAAAGAATAAGAATATTACTAGTACTACAACAATTAGGATGAGCTTCAGATTCATTATTTTCTCCTTATACAATCCAGTCCAAGTAAGATCAGATTCAAATTAACGAAGCCAGGTGAGAAGAGGCTTGATTCTATATGCTCAGCGAATTTTTAGATATAATCAACTTCGCGCTCCCCCCGGTAATCCTGTACTGTTTTAAACGTGTAACCAGTTTTTACGCGAATACCTTGAAGATAGCAAGGTTTATGGCCGTGCCCAAATTAATTTCTAAAACCAAAAAAATCAGATCGAGTCAGACCCTACTTATTCGTCTTTGGATTGTAATTCCCTGGTTTTATTTATTTTATCCAGAAGTGCCTTTTTGAGTTCATTATATTCTTGAGTGAGAGCACGAATTTTTTTCTCAAGTGCTTTGTTCTCAGATGATAAATTAAAAGCCTTCTTGTTTAGTGATTCTAGTTCAACAATTTCTTCGTTTGGCGCAGGGATAAGGGGTTGATCTTCGAGTGTAATATCCTCTTTGGATTCCTCTACAACTTCCTCTACAACTTCCTCTACAGCTTCCTCTGCAGCATCATCTATAACATCATCAATAACATTATCTATAACATTATCTATAACATTATCTATAACATTATCTATAACATTATCTATAACATTATCTATAACATTATCTATAACATTATCTATAACATCATCGCTGGTTTCCTCTTTCACTTCCTCTAACAAATCCATTGGGTTAATAAGGGTATCAATCGGTTCTTCCTGGATAAGGCGCTTTTCACATGATGATAAAGTTGAGACAAGGAATAAAGGGAGCAGGAGGATATATGTTTTGTTGAATAGCATTTCTTTAAGCTTTTATATTAGTTCGGTAGCGAGTAGTTAGAAGTATAGCAATAATGGTGGGAGTTGTTATTGAGTACTAAAGTGATGATATATACGGTGCTGAAGTAGGGGTGTAGGGTGGATAAAGTTTTTGTTCCCACGCGTATGTAGTGATGTCAAACGTGGGCACAAATGCGGTGCCCAACCTACCTGGCTGCAAGATATGAAAGGCAAAGGACAAGACATGAATCCTGTGTTCGTTGCAATACAAAGGTATTTTACCGCAATCACATTGTAATGAGTTGAAGGAGCAGTATGTTTGGGCGCATGAGTGAGAGTGGGTGTGGTATGAAGGTAAGGCCTGACCCCGTGGTTCAGCTTCAAAAATTAAACAAGTTTGATAGGTGCGATATTGTTATCTGATTCGACTGTTAATGCTAAATTACAGACGTCTGCAAAGACCCAATAATAGTGATATCTTATAGCCTTCAATACTTGAGATGAAAATTCTAAAGTATTATCTGGGTTGCATGTGCTGTGTTCACTGGGTGGCTCATTACACCAAGTTAGTGCAAAATCGTAAAGAGTATCGCAGTCACTTTTATCATAAGAAATAAGCTTACTTATTCCTAAAATATTTTTTGCCTCGCTTATGCAATACTCACCATATCGGTTTATTGACTTGTTCACAGATGCAAGAAGATCCTCATCATTGCTTAACAATGCCTCAAGAACATTAGTGTAACGTTCTAAATCATCAAGCTTGTCAGACATGGCTCCGATTCTCTTTAGAGTGTTCAACCTGGACTTAAGTGAAGACAACTGATCTTTGTTCATGAGTTGTGCATCATGTTGTATGCGATGAAAAAACATCCTGTCAGTTAATTTTAATTTATTAGAAAGCTTAATGATACGTTCTCGTATATTTTCAAGGCTGGAATTGATCTGGTTTAAATCTTTTGATTGAAGTTTAAAATCGGCAGCATCTATGTCGACTCCATCACTTAAATATGCCTGACCCATTGTCATGACCGAATATTTATTTGTAAGCTTTTGGTAGTCCTCGTTATCTTTGGAGTATTCAATCATGGATACTCTTAGAGCAGAAATAGTGGCATCAAGATTTACTGGCAAGGTCTTCTTGTCCTGTACGGGCTCAAGAGTCAAACATCTACCATAGAAGTTTTCATTAAAAAAACTAGCAAGTGCAGCGCTGGCATTCTCTTTATTTTTATTTATATTAAGTATGGTGTTGTTGCTGGTTATAAAGTTCTCTGGCTTTTCAATGCCGTATTGACTATAGGTAAATAACGTCACTTTTTCACATAGGGTGTCTATATCCTTGCATAATAAATGAGCAGGGTAGTCAGCAGTAATGGCTCCAGCATCATTTCTTTTTAATACATTGGCAATACGGTCATTATCAGCGGGATGAGAGTCCCATGTACTTGTCTCAGCTTCATTCATATCATTTTTAATGTGATCATTGATTTTGTCATCAAAACTATCAGACATGCTTGCAATAGCGGAGGGTAAATTTTTTAATAGTTTATTGTCATTCCATGAATCACTGTTTATTGCATATATTTCATTTGATGCATAGGAAAGTCTGCGTAGTTGAACAGCTGTTTTTTCAAAGTTAACGCTACCAGAAAAAATACTTTCATAAGAATCAGCATCGTATTCCATGTGCCTGGACATGAACTGAGTTGTTTTATGATTTAAAACAAAAAGGACTGCAAACAATTTACGAGTAAGAAATATGCCTAATTTTGCACCCATAATCGCAATAGTAATAAGAAAGTGCCAGTCTGCTTTTTCGAACCATGTTTCAAGACGCTTATCCCAAGTGTCAGGTTCATAAGCACGATTATAGAACCAGTAGTTAATAGTATTGACCAGATAGTAAGCTGTCATTGCAGAGGCCTGAGAAAAATGGCCGAACTCATGCGCAAGAACCCCTGTTAATTGGCGTAGGCTCATACCTGTTATTAATGGTAGGCCAACGGTCAACTTTAATTGACCACGGATGAGGCTTAATAAGCCATGCATTGAGCTAGCAGAAGCATTTACATCATTATTAACAGATATTTGTACAGGCACAGGCACGCCAATTTTATTGCACATGACATCAACAAGATTAAATAATGCTGGAAATTGATTCCGTTTTAATATGTATTCTCGGCGTGCAGGGTGGCGTGCAAATAAAGGTTTGATAAGAAACAATAATAATATTGATGGAATGAAAGTAGGAATGATGATTGTTGCAAGTTTAGCAGTGCCACCAGAGATTTCTGAGAGTATATCTGGCAGATTGTTTATGTAGGCAACAATGCCTGCAATCAGGCCTGCAATAATTCCCAAATAGATTAGTGGTGCAATAGTACTAATTATAATAGCTAAGAGTAGGCCTAGTTTATATTTGCCCGCAACCTTAACCTTAGGTATATCTTTATTTATCAGGGCTTCAAAATCCTTGAGCGTCTCTGGTGCTGCAATATTATTTTGGCCTGATTCTAATTTCTCCTGAGGAGCTGCGGCGTTATTAACTACTGCTACCTGAACACCTAAACCAACAAATAATTTTTTATATTTGTTTGCGGATGCAGCTGAAAGACCTTTTTTGATAATGACTTTAGGGCTAAGAATTTTTTCTGCAACTGTTTTATTAATTGACAGGTGCTCACAAAGCGATTCTATTACAGAGGATTTATCAAAATCTTTTACCAGCGACCCTGTGCTGATAACTAAAAAGTTGTCGATAGCATTATTGCTTTCCATAATTCTATTGTTCCTGATTTGTTATATCTGAGACGTAGAACTTGTTCCTTGTGCCGAAAAATTATTTATTAGTTCATCTGTTCCATTAACCGCGCCATCCCTCAAAAGTGGCAGAAGATATTTGTGAGCTTGATAATCTCAGGCTTTGAACTAATCATCAAGAAAAAACGCTATCTGTGGGATCAGGGAGTCTGACTCCTTGATCCTTGATCCATTGATCCACAAAGCCAAACGGTGAGGTCAGCACCGATGGCATCTGCTTTAATTATTTAAACCGCTTTTGTAGAGAGAGCTAATGAGTCCGGTTTAGTTAATGAAAGCAATGTTATCAATCCAGACTGCATCAGCACCTGTGTTAACACTGCCGTCTTTCTTGTAACGCCACTCAAGAGTATGTTCGCCGAAAGTTAGAGTTGTCTGGTAACTGGCCCAACCACCATTTGCACTTGTGTTGTGCACTATGACACCGTCAACATAGAACTCAAGCTTGTCACAACATGATTCAGCATCTATCCATGCTGAATAACTTAAGGTTCCCGCTGCAAATAATGCTGTGTATTCGATGCCGCTATTCTGGTTATGGGTGATTACTCCAGAACGAAGACTGATCGTGCCATCACTCGCCCTACTGCTATCGATGGTCCAGTTTGACGTACTGGTGGCGGCTGCTACCCAGGCTGCTGGTATTGCACCTCCTTCAAATGATTCGTTATAACTGGTTATTGCTACGGGTACCGATAAAGCATCAAGCGGATCTGTGCCGTATTGATTTATTTCTGTATTATCATCAAAACCATCAGAATCAGTATCCTGTAGTAGCGGACTGGTAAGATGGGTAAGTATTTCGACGCCATCATCCAGTCCATCACCATCAGTATCAGCCTGAACCGGGCTGGTTAAATACACATTGACTTCATCGCCATCGGTGATAGCGTCAGAATCTGTATCGTCAATATTTGGATTGGTAAAGTTATTATATTCTTCAAGGTTAGTTAGCCCATCGATATCAGCATCTAGTGCCGCATCGGTAGCATCTGCATCATCCAGACCATAACTATTCTCCCACCAGCCCGGCATGCCGTCGTTATCTCCATCACCACTTATATTGATTGCAGTTAAGGTGCCATTTTGAGAGGCAATATATAATGCACCTTCATTGCTCAGCGTCAGTTGTCCTGAAGCAGGATAGCTCCATACGGTCGCTCGTGTATTAATGTCAATGGCATAAGTTGCCACTGTATCGCTGACAAAAACATGATTCATGGTGACTATTATATTGCTTGATATACTGCCACTTGCTGGCGGTTCCCAGGTCCAGACAAAGTTACCGGTTATTTCGTCAACAACTTTCAACGCACCGCCACTGACTGTATAAATATGACCAAGCCCCAAAGACGGCTGACCGGTATAGTTACCTAGCTGCTCCCAGCCTATTGCCTGGTTTTGTAAATCAAAGTTGAGTAATCTTCCGCTGTTGATAGTCAGCACATTATTATTACTGCCAAGCACGGGCGCCAGGTTCATTGAATAGCCTGACCAGCTATATCCGAGATCTGCGATGGTATAACTCACAGAACCTGTTGTACGGTCTATTACCGAAAGACTGGCGCTGGTATTGCCCCCGGTGTAGGCATATACGTTTTGTAGGTCAACAGCCGGTGTCCAGCTATCGTACTGACTTAAGCCTGTAAACCAGAGTTGATCGCCACTGGTGCCATTAAATCCATAAGCACCTCCATAATAACCACCGTTAATATAGATATTTCCGCCGTATGGTGTAGGTGCATAATATCTCGACCACTGATTGCCATAGATGCTGCTGAAAACAAGAGCGCCTGTGTTGGCATCCACTGCACGCAGATAAGAATCTTCGTGACCACCCGTCTGGAAGTAAACTTTTCCATTGTCATAAGCAGGTGGATCAATTGAATTAATAGAGCCATACGAGTTTAACCAGACCTGGCTACCATCAACAGCATTTAGTGCAGCTACAGACTGATCACCATAATAGGTATTATTAGAAACAAATACCTTATTGTTTGCAGCAACAACAGGATGCAACTGTTGACCCGCTAATGGCGAAACACTCCAGCGTAGAGAAAAATCGTTATAGTCGAGCAACAATGGCATAAATCCAGTGTGCTTCGCCCCGCCCTGGTAGGTTGCCCATGTGGGAACTTGCGGTATAGACAACGCGTCATTAGGATCGGATCCAAGAAAATATTCGGCGTTATCACCAAAGCCATCACTGTCGGTATCGGTTGTTTGCCTTGCGTCATACGGAAAGGCATCACTCGCATTTAGAAAGCCATCGTTATCGATATCCGGATCGGTATTATCGCCGATGCCGTCACCATCGGTATCGGTGGTCTCTGTTGCATCGTAGGGAAAAGCATCATCCGCGTTTAAAGCACCGTCATTATCGATATCCGGATCGGTATTATCGCCGATGCCGTCACCATCGGTATCGGTGGTCTCTGTTGCATCGTAGGGAAAAGCATCATCCGCGTTTAAAACACCGTCATTATCGATATCCAGATCGGTATTATCGCCGATGCCGTCACCATCGGTATCGGTGGTCTCCGTTGCATCATAAGGAAAAGCATCATCCGCATTTAAAACGCCATCATCATCGATATCCGGATCGGTGTTATCACCGACACCATCACTATCTGTATCGGTTGTTTCCGTTGCGTCATAAGGAAAAGCATCATCCGCATTTAAAACGCCATCATCATCGATATCCGGATCGGTGTTATCGCCGACACCGTCACTATCCGTATCGGCTGTCTCGGATGCATCGTAGGGAAAAGCATCACTCGCATTTAGAGCACTATCATTATCGATATCCGGATCGGAGTTATCACCGATGCCATCACTATCCGTATCGGTTGTCTCTGTTGCATCGTAGGGAAAAGCATCGTTAGTATTTAAAACGCCATCAGCATCGCTATCGATGTTGGTGTCATTTGCACCATCATCGCCTGCAGATCCACATGCACTGAGAGTTATCAGTAGTAGCGCAAATATAAAAAACTTTAAAAAATGATTAAAATTCATTTTATTCTCCATTAGTACGCCATCCCTTAGAAATGGGCGAAAAGATTATTTGTTGATAGTCTCTTAGTTTTACTAAATTATCAACAAAAAACTAAATCATTAATTCAGTTTCGAAGGAAGCCAAACCGCTATCCCCGGCCAATAAGCAATCAACCCCAACGCCACCAACTGTATAATAATAAACGGCATAACCCCCTTATAAATCTGCGTAGTCTTAATTTCCACCGGCGCAACCCCACGCAAATAAAATAACGCAAAACCAAACGGCGGAGTAAGGAAAGAAGTTTGCAGGTTAATCGCGATCATGATGCCAAGCCAGATTGGGTCGATGCCCATGGCCAGCAGCACCGGCGCGACAATCGGTACAACCACAAAAGTGATTTCGATGAAGTCGAGCACGAAGCCGAGCAGGAACATGACCAGCATGACGGCGAACAGGGCGTGGTATTTTCCGCCGCTGAGATCGCCGAGCATTTCCTGTACTAGTTCTTCGCCGCCGTAGCCGCGGAAAACTAATGAGAATAAAGATGCGCCGATAAAAATCATGAACACCATGCTGGTGACGCGGGTGGTGCTGCGCATGACTTCGCGCAGGTTTTCTAAATTGAGCTGGTTTTTTGAGGCGGCCAGTAGCATCGCACCAACGGCGCCGATGGCAGCAGCTTCGGTGGGGGTGGCGAGGCCGCCGATGATGGAACCGAGCACCGCAATGATCAGAAACAAAGGTGGTAACAGGCTTTGCAGAACGGCCCGTAGCACAGGCGTGATGTCGTCTTCGCTATTCTGTTCCATCGCTGGCATGGCGTTGGGTTTGGTGTAGGCGATGAAGGCGATATAAATGAGGTACAAACCGACCAGCATAAAACCCGGAATCAGTGCGCCGATAAACAGGTCACCGACTGATAAAGTCTCCGGTGAGAAGATGCCCATGTCGAGCTGCGCCTGTTGATAGGCCGAAGATAAAACATCACCCAGTAACACCAGAACAATTGAAGGCGGGATGATTTGCCCGAGCGTACCCGAAGCACAAATCATGCCGGTTGATATTTCTGGGTCGTAACCGCGTTTCAGCATGGTTGGCAGCGACAGCAGGCCCATGGTGACCACGGTAGCGCCGACGATGCCGGTGCTGGCGGCGAGCAGCATACCAACCAGGATCACCGAGAAACCCAGGCCGCCGCGTTTCTTGCCGAATAATCGCGCCATGGTTTCGAGCAGGTCTTCGGCGATTTTCGAGCGTTCCAGCATCACGCCCATAAAGACGAACAGCGGCACTGCGGTCAGGATCTGGTTGGTCATGATGCCGTACAGGCGATTGGGCAGGGCTTCTAAAAAGGCGGAATCGAAAGAGCCGGTGGTCTGGCCGATGCCTGCGAATAATAAAGCCGTGCCTGCCAGGGTAAAGGCGACCGGATAACCCGCCAGTAAAAATACGAACACGGTGGCGAACAGGTAAAAAGGCATGAACTCCATTAGCGCCCACCCTCATTATTATCAGCTGGGGGATTCAAAACCACGGTCAGCGCGCGTAGCACCTGTGCGCCCGCCTGCAGCATCAGCAGTCCAGCCATTACCAGCATCAAACTTTTCAGCAGGAACACCCCGGGCAGGCCGCCGGCTTCGCGTGAGCCTTCGAGTACATCCCAGCTATCAATCACGTATTCCCAGCTCATCCAGCCGATGAAGAACATGAACGGCATCAGCATGAACAGCGCGCCGCACAAATTGACCCAGGCGCGGGCCTGTTCACCGAAGCGGCTGTAGAAAATGTCAACGCGCACGTGGGCATCCTGTTGCAGGGTATAGGCCGCGCCGATCAGGAAGACGGCGGCGTGCATGTAGCTGATCGATTCCTGCAGCGCAATCCAGCCTTCGTTGAGGGCGTAGCGCAGCACCACCACGGCAAAGGTGATAATGACCATGAACAGGGTCAGCCATGAAACAGCGCGGCCACACCAGTTGATAAATCGTTCAATGATGTCGGCGATGCGGTTCATGCCGGTTTAGGAAATCCAGTAGTTTTTGTAGTCGGCCTGTCTGGCGATACGGTCGGCGAGTATCGCCCTGAACTCGTCCGGATTTTTGGTGTGCACCAGTTCACCTTCACGCGGGAAATGTTTGTCGTACAAACGCGATAGCCAGAAACGCAATGCGCCGGTGCGCAGTATGACTGGCCAGTATTCTTGCTCGACGTCAGTCAGCGGGCGGTGCTGGTGGTAGCCGCTGAGAAAAGCCTGCACCTTGTCCTTGTCCAGGCTGAAATCCTCACAGATGCACCAGTCGTTGGCGGTAACCGCGAGATCGTAGAGCAGGGCATCGTCATTGGCGTAGTAAAAATCGATGATGCCGCTGAGCTGTCCGTCATCCCATAAAGAATTATCGCGGAACAGGTCAGCATGCACCGTGCCGCGTGGCAGCTGGGCATCGCGATTGGCCTTCTGGAAGGCGATTTCATCGTTGAGCATTTGCAGGTCTTCGGCGGGCAGTTTTTCCTGCAGGGCATTGGCGGTCTCGACGAACCAGTGCGGGCCGCGTGGATTGGGCTGGTGTGCATCGTAGCTGAGGCCAGCGGTGTGCATCTTGCCCATGGCAGCACCGATCTGTTCGCAGATATCAACCGTGGTTTCGGTGATGCTGCCACCGGCGAGGCGTTCGACCAGCGCAATCGGCTTACCGGCAAACAGGCGCAGATAATGGCCTTCGTTATCAGCAACCGGATTAGCGCTGGGTACTTTGTGGTCGGCCAGGTGGTGCATCAGGTTGAGGTAGTACTGCATCTCGTCCAGGTCGTGGTGCTCGAATATGGTCAGTACGAAACGCTGCTCAACGCCGTCTTTAATAGTGTCGACGAAATAATTGGTGTTTTCGATACCGTCACTGATGCCGCGGTAATCCCTGAGTTGACCGACATTGTAGTGGGTCAGGAATTGTTCCAGTTGGTCGCGTTCGATAGTGGTGTAAACAGACATAATCGGTCAGTGATTCTTTGGGGTATTAAAAAGTGGGGGCATTTTAGCCTATACAGCGAGAAGATTCAGGTGCGGGTGCTTTGGCCATGTGGTTTGGGATAAACTCTCGCCAGATTATTTAAACTGGAACCCGTATGTCAGATTCTGAAAATCCGCCCATTATCCTGGTCGATGGCTCGTCCTATCTTTACCGTGCCTACCACGTGCCGCAGCTGCAGCGCCTGACCAATGCCAAAGGCGAGATGACCGGTGCGGTCTACGGCGTGATCAATATGCTGCGCAAGCTGCGTGACGACTACCAGCCCGAATACATGGCGGTGGTGTTCGATGCCAAGGGCAAGACCTTCCGCCACGAGCTTTATGAAGACTACAAGGGCACGCGACCGACCATGCCGGATGACCTGCGCAACCAGATCGAACCGTTGCATGAGCTGGTGAAAGCGCTGGGTTTCAAGCTGATTATGGTGTCGGGCGTGGAAGCCGATGATGTCATCGGCACACTGGCGAAACAGGCCAGCGCACAGGGTAAGGAGCTGCTGGTTTCCACCGGCGACAAGGACATGGCGCAGCTGGTCAGCCCGCATGTCACACTGATCAACACCATGACCAACAAGCTGATGGATGAAGCCGGTGTCGAAGAAAAATTTGGGGTGAAGCCGGAGCAGATTATCGACTACCTGGCGCTGATGGGCGACACCTCGGACAATATTCCCGGCGTGCCCAAGGTCGGGCCAAAGACCGCGGCGAAATGGCTTGTGGAATATGAAACGCTGGATAATCTGGTCGAGCACGCCGAGGAGATCAAGGGCAAGGTTGGTGAGAATCTGCGTGGTGCTCTGGATCAGCTGCCGCTGTCGAAAGAGCTGACCACGATCCTTTGTGACCTTGAACTGGAAGAATCGCTGGACGATTTAAAAATCGGTGCCGCCGATAAAGGCACACTGGAAAAAATTTACACCGAAATGCAATTCCACAAGTGGCTGGATGAACTTGCTGGCGGGGTTGAAGAGAAAGCCGAAAGGGCGAAGCAGGCAGTGAATTATGAAACCGTGCTCGACAAAAAATCCTTCGATGCCTGGATTAAAAAATTAGACACAGCCGAGCTGATCGCCTTCGATACTGAAACCACCAGCCTGGATTATCTGCAGGCACGCATTGTCGGTGTCTCGTTTGCGGTCGAAGAAAACGAGGCGGCCTATGTGCCGTTCGGTCACGATTATCCAGGAGCGCCCGAGCAGTTAGATGAAGCGACTGTGTTGGGTGCGTTGAAACCCATTCTCGAAGATGCCACAAAAGCCAAGCTCGGCCAGAATTTAAAATACGACGCGCACATTTTGCAGAACCATGGCATAAAAATGCTGGGCATCGCCGAAGACACCATGCTGGAATCCTATGTACTGGATTCAACCCAGCGCCATGATATGGACAACATGTCACTGCGCGTGCTTGGCCACAACACCATCCATTTTGAAGACATCGCCGGTAAGGGTAAAAAGCAGCTGACCTTTAATGAGATTGCACTGGAAGAAGCCGGGCCATATGCCGCCGAAGATGCCGACATTACTCTGCAGCTGCACAAAGTGCTGAGTACAGAATTAAAAGCGAATGACCGTCTGATGAAAGTTTATCGCGAAATTGAAATGCCGCTGTTGCCGGTATTGCAGTCTATCGAACGCAATGGCGTAAAGATCGATGTCGCCATGCTCAACAAACAGAGCAAGCAGTTGCAGACGCGCATGGCCGAAGTTGAGAAGCAGGTGTTCGAAGCCGCTGGTGAAACGTTTAACCTGGCCTCACCAAAACAGCTGGGCGTGATTTTATTTGAGAAGCTTGAAATACCGCCGGTGAAAAAAACCAAAACCGGTCAGTACTCCACCGCCGAAGAAGTTTTGCAGCAACTGGCGGAAGATTACGAAATTCCAAAAATGATTCTCGAGCACCGCAGTCTGAGCAAATTAAAATCGACCTACACCGACAAGCTGCCGCTGCAGGTTGATGCCGATACTGGTCGTGTGCACACTTCTTATAACCAGACTGGTGCAGCCACCGGACGTTTGTCCTCGTCCGATCCCAATCTGCAAAACATTCCGGTGCGCAGTGAAGAAGGCCGTCGCATTCGACAGGCCTTTATCGCCGATGACGGCAAGTGCCTGGTCGCCGCCGACTATTCACAAATTGAACTGCGCATCATGGCGCACCTCTCGCAGGATGAAAGTTTATTAAAAGCTTTTGCCGAAGGCATCGACGTGCATAAGGCAACCGCCGCCGAAGTCTTCGGTGTGCCGCTGGACGAAGTCGAAAACGAACAGCGCCGTGCCGCCAAGGCAATCAACTTTGGCCTGATCTACGGCATGTCCGCTTTCGGCCTGGCCAAACAACTGGGCATCGGGCGATTTGAAGCGCAGGACTATGTCGACCTTTATTTTGAACGCTACCCCGGCGTAAAAAATTACATGGACAGCACGCGCGAGAAAGCCGCCGAACAGGGTTTTGTTGAAACGGTTTATGGTCGCCGTTTGTACCTGCCGGAAATTAATGCACGCAACGCCATGCGCCGGCAATACGCGGAGCGCACCGCGATCAATGCGCCTATGCAGGGCACGGCAGCAGACATTATTAAACGCGCGATGATTAATGTGGATAACGCACTGCAAAGCAGCAAACTCGATGCTATCGTTGTCATGCAGGTGCACGATGAGCTGGTGGTGGAAGTGGCCGAGTCGCAGGTCGAGCAGTTATCTAAATTGCTGCGAACCAATATGGAATCGGCGGCTGACCTCAGCGTGAATCTGGTGGTGGATATCGGTGTCGGTAGTAACTGGGATGAAGCGCATTAAGTTGGTTTTCGCATTTTTTTCTTTTTACACTTCATTCCTCAATTTCGACCATCTATCGAGAGTGTTTTGACTTCTTCGCCGCTTTGTTTTTAATTAGGGCTGCATCCTTTTTGTACTGCGCCACCGTTTGGCGCAGGCTTGTCCACTTTTTGGACGGGTTGATGATGGAGCCGATTTTCCCCAATCCGGTTCCACTTACTGCCCGGTCGTAATGGCCGGGTATTTTTTATTCGGGCGCTTTTGTTTCCAGTTCCATCCAGCTGTTTAGTTTCCTGACCAGCTCATCAAGCCCATCCTTTTTCAGCGAGGAAAAAGTCTGAATAGTGGCTTCATAACCTTCTTCTTTCAAAAACTTACGGCATTTGAGCAGGGTTGCCTGCTGGGGGCCACGTTTAAGCTTGTCGGACTTGGTGAGCAAAACATGGGCAGGTATTTTGAAGTGGTCGCACCAGTCCAGCATCTGTAAATCGAATTCTTTGAGCGGATGACGGATGTCCATGATAACGACCAGGCCACGTAGGACTTCCTGTTGTTCCAGATATTGGCCCATCAGTTTCTGCCATTCTTCTTTGACGGCAAGGGGGACTTTGGCGAAGCCGTAGCCGGGCAAATCGACCAGGCGGCGCTTTTCGTCCAGTTCAAAGTAGTTGACCAGACGGGTGCGGCCGGGTGTTTTGGAGATTTTGGCCAGGCCTTTGTTGTCACATAAGGTGTTGATTGAGCTGGATTTTCCTGCATTTGATCTGCCGGCAAAGGCGACTTCGATGCTTTCGCCTTTGGGGAATTGTTTAGGTGCCGCGGCGCTGATCAGAAATTTGGCCTGACGGTAGTAGTGATTGATGGCTTGATTGCTCATGGTGTGGTTTTATACCGGGGAATTAGGGTTTGTTGCGCATTTTACGCCATAGTGGTGTTAAAAAAAGTCCTAATAAGGTGATTTCAATCAGGATGTTGTGATGTCCAGCTTTATGAATTTTGTTGGTTGGTGTAGAATCGCGTCACTTTTTGCCCACTAGCGGGCTGATATGCTCGGAGTTTTTAAGTAATGAAGAAAATAATCGTATCAAGTTTGGTTTTATTTATGTCATTGGCTGGCGTGGCTCACGCAGCGGGTGATGCTGAAGCTGGTAAGGAAATGGCAACCACTGTCTGTGCTGGTTGTCATGGTGCTGATGGTAATAGCATGGTGCCGTTGTTCCCTAGTCTGGCTGGTCAGGGCGAGAAATATATCGCCAAGCAAATCGCTGATTTTAAAGCGATGACTACACGTAAAGATGACACTATGGTTGGTATGGCTGCGATGCTGGCAACCGAACAGGATGCGCTTAATGTAGGTGCTTTTTATGCTTCTCAGAAGCTGAACAGCACAGCACCAGTAGATGAAAGTAAACTGGCTTTGGGTCGTGAGATTTATAAAGGTGGCAATTTGCAAACTGGCGTTCCAGCCTGCCAGGGTTGTCATGGCCCTGACGGTGCGGGTAATTCAGCAGCAGGTTATCCTCAATTGGCTGGTCAGTTTACTGATTACACCATAAAACAAATGCGTGCCTTTAAAGACGGTTCACGCAGCAATGATGACCGTAAAATAATGCGCAATGCGTTGCAATCTATGACTGAAGCAGAGCTTGAAGCTGTCGCACAGTACATAGCAAGTCTTAAATAATCGATTAACGATTAGAGCATTTGCTGGAAAAGGATGGCCTGGCCATCCTTTTTTTTGCCTAAAAGATTAGAGCCATTAGGCATGGGTGCATCTAGCAGATACAATACGATGAAATTTTGAATTGATGATTGATAATGCCTGAATCTGAATCTACAAATACAACGTTGCTAGAGACGCGCCAGCTCGAGTGTGTGCGTGATGATCGTTTGTTGTTCCGTGATTTATCGATTAATTTGTCAGAGGGTGAAATACTACAGGTTGAAGGTGCCAATGGCAGCGGTAAGACCAGCCTGCTGCGTATTCTTTGTGGTTTACGCCTCGCTGAGGCCGGTCAGGTGCTGTGGCAGGGCGAGGATGTTAGCGATGTGCGCGAAGATTATTATGCGAGCATGATTTATATCGGCCATCTGCCCTGTATTAAAGGTGATTTGACCACGCTGGAGAATATTCGCTCCTTACTTGATACCCGTTCGCAATCGGCACCGATTGAAGAAATTGATGCCGCTTTGACAAAAGTGGGGCTTTCAGGCTTTGATGATGTACCTTCTAAAGCGCTTTCATCAGGGCAGCGCCGTCGTATCCTGCTGGCTTTTTTGCTGTTGTCTAAAACCAGGCTGTGGATTCTGGATGAGCCTTTGACGGCACTGGATGTTCAGGGTGTAGCGCTGGTGGAGTCCATGTTAATGGAGCACCGAGAAGCGGGTGGTAGCGCGATATTCACCACCCATCATGGTATGCAGCTGCCCTGTGAAATGAGTTCAGTGACTCTGGGTGTCCAATGTTAAAAGCATTTTATCATTTGCTGGCGAGAGACTTACGTCTGGCGTTTCGTTCTCGCCATGAACTGGCTAATCCACTGATATTTTTTGTGCTGGTAGTGACTTTGTTTCCGCTGGCGGTATCACCCAGCGCAGAAGTATTAAGGGTGATGGCTCCGGGCGTTATCTGGGTGTCAGCACTGCTTTCAGTGTTGTTATCATTGGATCGCTTATTTAAGCAGGATTATGAAGACGGCTCGCTGGATCAATTAATGCTGAGTCCAAATCCATTGGTGATTCTGGTATTGGCAAAGGTCTGTGCGCACTGGCTGTTAACCGGCTTACCGCTGGTATTGGTTGCACCATTGCTGGCTATGTTTATGTATGTACCGGATGAAGCCATAGGCGTTTTGATGCTGAGCTTGCTACTGGGCACGCCAGTATTGAGTTTGGTCGGTGCAATTGGAGTTTCATTAACGGTTGCAGTGAACCGTGGCGGTGTTTTATTGTCTTTAATCATTCTTCCGTTGTATATTCCGATATTAATTTTTGGGGCTAATGCAGTAGATGTTGCCAGTGATGGTATGAGTGTGCGCGGACAAATGTTATTTTTGGGCGCTGTATTGGCTTTAGCCTTATCGTTAGCGCCTTTGGCAACGGCGGTAGCTTTGCGCATAACAGCGTCAAGATAGATTTATAGGGTGTATCAATTTTATGTTTAAAAGAATATGGGCCTGGATTCAGAAATTTTCGTCGCCTAAGCATTTTTATCGAATTTCCGGAAAAATGATTCCATGGTTTGCAGTGCCGGCGGCTGTGCTGGGTGTTTACGCTTTATACATGGGTCTATTTGTGGCGCCGACAGATTATCAACAGGGCGAAAGTTATCGCATTATTTTTATCCACGTGCCAGCTGCGTGGATGTCGATGTTTATTTATATGGTGATGGCTGTGTCGGCGGGTATTGGCCTTATCTGGCAGATTAAACTGGCAGATATGATTGCTGCGGCTAGCGCACCGATTGGTGCCTGGTTTGCCTTTCTGGCTCTGGTTACCGGTTCGCTCTGGGGTAAACCCATGTGGGGTGCGTACTGGGTTTGGGATGCGCGTTTAACTTCGGAATTAATTCTATTGTTTTTGTATTTTGGTTATATGGCGTTGCAGTCTGCGATTGAAGATCAGCGCACCGCCGATAAAGCCAGTGGCTTGTTAGCGATTGTCGGTGTAGTGAATATCCCGATTATTCATTACTCCGTTGAGTGGTGGAATACTTTGCATCAGGGTGCCACGGTGGCCAAGTTTGATAAACCTTCGATGCACATCGATATGTTAATCCCTTTATTACTAATGGCGATTGCGGCAAAACTTTTTTATGCAGCGATTGTGTTGATTCGAGCAAGAAACGAAGTGCTCTATCGTGAACGCAATCGTCAATGGGTTAAAGAACTGGTAGAAAAATTATGAATGGTTCTGAATTTAGCTGGTCAGAGTTTTTGCACATGGGCGGTTACGCGACCTTTGTCTGGTCGTCATACGGCTTAGCTTTGGTTATGGTGGTATTCAATATAGTGTCACCAATGATCGAGCGGAAACGTGTGATAGCAAGAGTGAAACGCGCCATAAAACGTGAAGCCAATAGCAGGCAAACGAGTTAATTATTATGAGTATGAATAAACGTAGTAAAAGAAAATTATTGGTGATTATGGTGGTGATGGGAGTGGCGCTTGCGACCGTTCTGGGTTTAACCGCCTTTGAAGAAAATATGATGTATTTTTATAGCCCGACTGAAGTTAATAATGGCACCGCACCGGATACTCGTACAATTCGTGTTGGCGGTTTGGTGGTTGAAGGTACAGTCGAGCGTGCAACAGAAAGTTTATTGGTGAAATTTGATTTAACCGATGGTGCTGAGGTAGTGAAGCTGGAGTACAGCGGTATTCTGCCTGATTTGTTTCGTGAAGGTCAGGGTATTGTTGCTATGGGTAAGCTGAATGATAAAAGAGTTTTTGTTGCCAATGAAGTGTTGGCTAAACATGATGAAAATTATATGCCACCCGAAGTGGCTGATGCACTAGAAGCAGCGGAGCAAGAAAAATGATTCCTGAAATTGGGCTGTTCGCTCTGATTATTGCTTTTGGTATTGCGATTGTACAAGGTGTTGTGCCGCTAGTCGGCGCTGCGCGTAATGACGCAACCATGATCTCGTTGGCCCGACCCGCAGCCTGGGCGCAATTACTGTTTGTCAGTATTGCTTATGCCGCGCTGACACATGCCTTTGTGGTACATGATTTTTCTGTTTTATATGTTTCCAGGCATTCGAATTTGGTGCAGCCCTTGATGTATCGTATTTCAGGTGTCTGGGGTTCACACGAAGGTTCGATGCTTTTGTGGGCATTGATTCTTTCTATCTGGACTACAGCGGTGGCTATTTATAGCCGAGGTTTACCCGCTGCTTTAATGGCAAGAGTACTGGCAGTCATGGGTTTGATCAGCGTTGGTTTTTACGCTTTTATGCTCTGGACCTCAAACCCTTTTGAACGAATTTTCCCTGCGCCTGCCGATGGCAATGCGCTCAATCCTTTGTTGCAGGATCCCGGCCTGGCATTCCATCCACCAATGTTGTACATGGGGTATGTCGGTTTCTCAGTTGCCTTTGCTTTTGCTGTAGCGGCTTTGTTAGGCGGCAAACTGGATGCGACCTGGGCGCGTTGGTCACGACCATGGACGACAGTAGCGTGGAGTTTCTTAACCTTTGGTATCGCGCTGGGTAGTTGGTGGGCGTATAACGAATTAGGCTGGGGTGGCTGGTGGTTCTGGGATCCGGTCGAAAATGCTTCGTTCATGCCATGGTTGGTCGGTACCGCTTTGATTCATTCATTGGCGAGTACAGAAAAACGTGGTGTCTTTAAAAGCTGGACGGTGTTGCTGGCGATACTCGCTTTCTCGATGAGCTTACTGGGCACCTTCATTGTACGTTCCGGTGTGCTGGTCTCGGTGCATGCTTTTGCGACTGATCCATCACGCGGTGTATTTATTCTCATTTTCCTTTGTATCGTTATTGGAAGCTCACTGGCTCTGTATGCATGGCGTTCAGGCTCTGTGGTCTCAACAGGTCGATTCACCTGGTTCTCCAGAGAAACCGCTTTGTTGTTGAATAATGTTATTTTGTTGACGGCGACCACTGCTGTGTTTGTCGGCACCATGTATCCGCTGGTAGTGGATGCACTGGGCATTGGTAAGATTTCTGTGGGCCGCCCTTATTTCGATACTATGTTTGCGCTGGTTTCAATGCCTTTAATTCTGTTGTTGGGTATTGGCCCGGCAATGCGATGGAAGAGTGACAATTCACAGCGGATAATAAAATCACTAGCAATAATTTTTGCGGCTTCATTATCAGTGGGCATCATGCTGCCTTTTGTTATTGATGGTGTGTTTAATATTGCGACGGGCTTAGGTCTGGCCGGTGCATTGTGGATTGCTATTACCACGCTGCAAAGTTTGTATCATAGAATAAAAACCAGTTCACGTTTGCCGTTATCATTTCTTGGCATGATTTTGGCGCATCTGGGTATGGCGATGTTTGTTGCGGGTGTCACCATGGTGATGACTTATCATCAGGAAAAGGATGTGAGACTGGAGCCTGGTGCCACTTATGAACTCTCCGGTTATGAGTTTAAATTTATCGGTGTAAAAAATGTAGATGGACCAAATTATACTGCTCAGGAAGGTCATCTTGAAGTGAGAGATCAGGGTGAAAAAATTGCTGATTTGTATCCGCAGAAACGAGCTTATTCAGGTATGGGAAGCCCTATGCCTATGACTGAGGCATCAGTTGATACAAACATGGTGCGTGATTTATACGCGGCTATGGGGGAACAACTGGGTGATACAGCCTGGAGTTTGCGTTTGTATTACAAACCGATGATTAGCTGGATTTGGCTGGGCTGTTTGTTTATGACGGTAGGTGGCGTTCTGGCGGTTAGTGATCGACGTTATCGACAGAAGCGTTCTTAGGTGATGGGTGAAAAGCGATGACAGAAATAAAACAAAACAATAAATCCATGATGCAGCGTTTCATGCCGCTGATTATTTTTGGGTTACTGGTGGTGCTGTTGGCTGTCGGTCTGACTATGGATCCTCGTCTTGTACCTTCGCCATTGATTGGCAAGCCTGCGCCTGCATTTGAATTACCTTTGTTGAATGGAGAAGGTGTTTTCAATAGTGAAGAGTTAAAAGGCAAGATTACTTTGCTCAATGTTTGGGCGAGCTGGTGTTATGCCTGTCGTCAGGAGCATGAGGTGGTAAAGCAGTTGGCGCGTTCAGGTATGAATATAGTCGGTTTTAATTACAAGGATAAAAAACAGGATGCACAGCAGTGGTTGGCGCAATTAGGTAATCCTTATCAGGTGGTGGTGGCTGATGAGGACGGTCGCGCTGCAATTGATTGGGGTGTCTATGGTGCACCAGAAACTTTTTTGATCGATAAAGATGGAATAATTCGACACAAGGTTATCGGTCCGGTTTCAGATCAAAAGAATTTCGATGATTTGATGGCGGTGGTTAAGGAAATTTCAGGCGATAATTTATGAAGATACTATTGGCTCTTGCTCTATTAGCTTTTAATTTCAGTGCATGTGCGGCACCTATGGATGCTTTTGAATTTGATACCAAAGCACAGGAAAAAATATTTAATAAACTGAACAATGAACTTCGTTGTCTGGTTTGTCAAAACCAGGCCATCGCTGAGTCTAATGCGGGTTTGGCGAAAGATTTGCGCGCAGAAATACACAGCATGCTGCTGGCCGGTAAAACCGAGGAACAGATCAAAGAATTCATGGTTGACCGTTATGGCGATTATGTTTTGTATGATCCACCCTTTAAACCTATGACATGGTTGTTGTGGATAGGCCCTATGGCAATATTTTTAATGGGCTTGTTTTATGCCCGTCGTTTTATCTTTCAGCAGAAATCATCGGAAGCACCCGGTGAATTATCTGATGAAGAATCTGCACGGCTACGCGAACTGCAGTCAGAATTGAAGTTGACAGACCGTGATGACGCGGGAAAGACAGACAATACGAAAAAAGAGAATCGTTCATGAATATATCGTTTTGGGTTGTAATGCTGTTGTCATTACTGGTGGCAATTACTATCGTGATCCGTCCTTTGTTGAGAGTTCGGCCGCATCGTTCAGTGGCCTATAAAACAAGTAATATCCAACTGCATGAAGAAAAAATGAATGAGTTGAATATTGATTTGGAAGAAGATCGAATAGATCTGGCTGATTATAAAATAGCCAGGCAGGAATTAGATAGGGAGCTGTTAGTTGATACGCCTGTTGATAGCAAGGAAACAGCGAGACTGCATTACAAGACTGAGGCAAAAAAGCATCCAGCACTGGCATTAGCTATCGCTGTGTTTTTACCTGCGATGAGTTTGCTGGTTTATATGCAATTAGGTATGCATTCGAATGCTCCGCAGGAAGTGCCAGCAACTGCAGCTGATAAGAATATGCCGTCAGTAGAAGAAATGGTGGCAAAGCTCGAGAAATACCTGCAGGAGAATAAAGGTGAATTAAAAGATTGGGTCATGTTAGGTCGATCTTATAAACATTTGAAGCGATATGGTGAGGCGGCTAATGCTTTTATTGCAGCAGGAAAATTCGAACAGAACCCACAGGTTATGCTGGAGCATGCCGAAGTGCTGGCATTAATGAATGGCCAGAAATTTAATGCGGAAGCGCGCGAGCTAGTGCTCAAGGCTCTGGCCTTATCTCCCGATAATGTAAACGCACTATGGTTTGCCGGTATCGCTGAGCTTCAGTTTGGGCAGTTTAGGAAAAGTATTGAATATTTGACACAGCTTTCATCTGTGGCTGCAGAAGATGCCGAAGTTGATCACTCTATAAGACTTTTTATTGGGGAGGCTCGTAAGCAGTTGATTGCTGCAGGTGAAACAGTGGCATCAATGGATGAGTTGTTGCCACCAGTGAAAAAGACGCCTGTAGCCAATGCCGCTAGCCTGATGGTGAAGGTTGATATTAGTGCTGAAGCTCGACAACATTTTTCAACTACAGATATCGTCTTTGTCTATGCCAAAGCAGTAAATGGCCCGAAGATGCCTTTGGCTGCGCAAAGGTTAACGCTGGCTGATTTGCCTGCGAGCGTAGTGCTGGATGATAGTATGGCCATGATGGAAGGCATGAATATGAGTTCCTTTAAACAAGTAATGGTTTCGGCGCGTGCGAGCAAAACCGGTGCAGCGATTGCGCAAAGTGGAGACTATATTGGCCAGGCCGTGGTGGACGATGTCACCGTGACAAAAGATCTGAGTATCAACATTGATAGTATTGTGCCTTAAAATAAAATAATTAATTTTTCAGTACGGAGTTACAGCATATGATTAGAAAATTAGCTTTTATTAGTTTATTTCTGTTTACGGCGGGCAGTTACGTCCACGCTGAGGAATTCACCGAGGGTGTCGAATATAAACGCGTCACAGATCAGCCTACTGAGGTTGCCGATAAAATCGAAGTGCTGGAGTTCTTTTGGTACGGTTGCCCGCATTGTTACAAATTCGAGCCGATATTAAAAAACTGGCAAAAAACAAAATCATCAAATGTTGAATTTGTGAGAGTGCCTGCCGTATTTCGGCCTGAATGGAAAGTGCATGCTCGTGCTTATTATGCGTTGCAGTCTATGGGTTTAATTGAGAAATACCATTCCATTATATTTGACGCTATTCATAAAGATAAAAAAGACCTGAATAATGAAGATGAGATAATAAAATTTCTGGTCTCGAAGGGTGTAAACGAAACAGAATTTAAGGCGGCGTATAGCGCTTTTTCAGTTGATGGTCAGGTGCGTAAGGCAATCAAGAAAGTGAAGGGTTATGGCATCGAAGGTGTGCCAGCAATGGGTGTTAATGGCAAATACCTGATATCTGGTAAAAGTGCAGGTAGTTACGAAAAGATGTTAAGAATTGTAGATTATCTGGTCAAAAAGGAAGCTGCCGCAGCCGCTAAGAAATAGCAGTTGAGACGGCCCAGGTCAGAGAAGAAACTCTAATTGATTGGGTAGATCCAAACCCAAAGCTCATCACGCTGGGTGTCGTGCCAAGTTGCACGGACCTGAGCTTTAACTTCCTGATTTTTAATGGACTGACTGATTTGCTTGTCAGAAGTGACATAGGCCTTATCATTAATCACCCGCTCGTTGATTGTTTGCACGCTGCTGATTTCTACACCAAGTTGGGCAGCTAGTTTCTCACGAGCACGCGAAATGGCCAGATCTTCCTGATAATGTCGGCCTCTGACGTGTGTGGTTGAAGAGCCAACTGCACCTTGTTCGGGATTATTTATCCAGGCGGGTATATCTTGTTTGACTGTCTTAGAGCCACAGGCAGAGGTAAAGAATATCAGGAGGAAGGGTAATATTTTGTACATATACGATCCACTTTTTTAGTTGGGTTGCTAATTTTTTAGGATTATAGCAATGAAAGTGGGGCACTATGAGTGTTTTTGTGAGGTACTTAACAGAGTTTAATATAAAATCGTATAAATTAAGGCTCAAATGTGATGATAATAATTGCATACGAGAGTTATCTCGGTTATGTTTATGCAACAAGAATATAACTACCGATTAAATGATGGAGAGTAAAACAATGAAAGTAAGAAATAGTCTATTTGCTGTAAGTGGTGCGGCGTTAACCTTGATGCTGTCAGCCTGTGGTTCAGGTGATGTTAAGCCAGTTGCCGATTGTGTGTTTCCAGATGCAACATCAGTCCCCGCTCCAGGCTGGGTATGCGATGAGCCTGTAGAAGGCGTAGAGGTTTCAGCTGTAGGTGCTGCAGAGAAATCAGCTGCAGGTAATAGCTTCATGAAAAATATGGCTGCGACTGATGCACGAGTACAGTTGGCACAGAGCATGAAAGTACATGTTCAAAACATGGTAAAACAGTATGCTGAAACAACCGGTGCAGCCAGTACAGAAACAGTTGATAAAGTGAATACTTCGGTAACAAAACAGATTACAGATCAAACGCTGGTTGGTACCAAAATTTTCAAATCACGAGTAAGTCCAAACGGTACCTTATATGTGCTGTTAGGAATGGATAAAAATTCAACAGCAACAGCAACACAGGAAGCTTTGCGTTCAAGCATGAATAACGATAAAGCATTGTGGCAGCAGTTTAAAGCACAAAAAGGTCAGGATGAGCTAGCAGCTTCTATTGCTGCGGGTAAGCAGTAAAAACCTCGAATTTATTCGAAAATGCTTATGAATGAAAGCTGGTGCCTGATTTGATTCGGGTGCCGGCTTTTTTTATTTAAGGGGATTAAAAATGTACAGGCTGAGTAAACGTTTGGGTATATTAAGTAGTGTGGTATTTTTTGTTGCATTAAGCCAGCCATCTCATGCTGAGGATGATTTTGCGAAATGGAAACAGCAAACTCAGAGTGACTTTCAGGAATACAAAGATAAGAGGGATAAGGAGTTCACAGCATTTTTAGAAATGCATTGGAAAGAGATGGATTTACTGAAGGGTGTTGTGCGTGATCCCAAGCCAAAGCCAGTAGCTATACCAGTGGCTAAGCCTCAGCCAGTTGTTAAAGTTCCACAGCCTGTAGTAAAGATACCATCCGTGCCTGAAAGTAAGCCGGAACCAGTGGTTATTAGACCGGTTCCTGTGCCGGTTGTCAGGCCGGTAGTGGTGCCTGAGAAGAAAGTCGTACGTAAGGGAAGAAAACTTGTCGTCACCTACTTAGGTGGCAAGCACGATTTTTATTATGACCCGAAAATGAAAACAGGCTTAACGCAGCGTATTAATGAAAAAGCCGTTAGTAAATTTTGGTCGGCAATGAGTTTGGCGGACTACGATGATTTAATTGCGCAGGTAGATGAGAAGTCTAAATTGCTACAGCTTAATGACTGGGCGTATGCTTTATTGGTTCATGATATTTCAAGAAAACTCTATCCGTCTTCAGAAGCAGGTCAGTCTTTATTTACATGGTTTGTACTTGCCAAGGCAGGCTATCAGTCACGTATTGCTTACAATGATCACAAAGTTTATTTACTAGTGCCATCACAGCAACCCTTATACGCAGTACCTTATTTCACTTTCGACAAGGTGCGCTACTATGCTGTTCGTTTTGATGGTAAAGGTCAAAAACTGGGACAGGTTTATACCTACGACGGCAATTATCCAGATGCAGTAAAAGCGCTGAATATGCAGCTGAATAATGAAGTATTGATCGATGCTAAATCATCCCGCAGAGATTTATCTTTTGATTTTGAAGGTAAGAATTATGTCATTCGAGCAGCTTATGATAATGAGCGTATCCGGTTTATGGAAACCTATCCACAGCTCGATTTGGAGTGGTACTTTAAAGGTAAGGTGGGTGCGGTAGCATCAACGCCACTACAGCGACAGCTTAGTGATTATATGAAAGGAATGGATGAGCAGAAAGCGGTTAATTTTTTATTGAGGTTTGTTCAAACTTCTTTACGATATAAAACTGATGAAGTTCAATTTGGTAAAGAGAATTATTTGTTTGCTGAAGAGACTTTGTATTATCCTTATTCAGACTGTGAGGATCGATCCATCCTTTTTGCATGGCTAGTGCATAGTTTGCTGGGAATGGACGTGGTTGGTCTGGATTACCCAGGGCATGTTGCAACCGCTGTAAGGTTTAAAGGACATGTAGACGGCGATTCCATTATGCATAATGGAAAACGATATGTAGTGACAGACCCTACCTATATTAATGCTTCGGCTGGTATGGCTATGCCTGCTTTTAAGAAGGAAAAGCCTGGGGTGATAAAAATACGTTAAGAGTAATAAAGTTTTATTTTTTAATAATAAAAACCTGCTATATGCAGGTTTTTATTTAAGGTGAATTAATAAATACAAATGATTAGTTTTATTTTAAAAAATATGAAATTTTATATCCTGGTGGTATTTATTTTTATAATTCCAGTAAAAAATACTTTTGCTGAAGTAGAAGCAGTAGAAGCAGTAGAAGCAGTAGAAGCAGTAGAAGCAGTAGAAGCAGTAGAAGCAGTAGAAGATCCGGATGTATGTGAGAAATTAAAGGCGGAGGGCGATGACTGGATAGATGATGTGCATACCTTTTTAAGTGTTCAGTTTTGTGAGCCAGCAGTCTGGTTTGATTCATTTTTCTCTGACCCACGTATTGATGAAGAAATTCGCGCAGGAACTCATGTGCGTTGGCAGAATGATTATGTTTTGACTAGGGGTGGTGCATGGACGTATTTATCTAATATTAAAGCTAGCTTTAAATTGCCCAAAACAAAGAAAAAACTCCATGTTGTGTTCGAGGGTGAGGAAGAGGAGAAGTTACGTGATATTGTGCCGAGAGATAAGGAAGAGACCAAATCAGATCTTGGTCTATTGTATGAAATAACAGAATCAGAGAGGGCAAACTTTAGTGTCAGGGTGAAACTTTCACCAAGTATTCTGTTTCGATATCGCTATCAGTATCCAGTCAGTGATACATTCATAATTCGATTTACGAAGGAGTGGTACAGGCGTGACAATGCAGATAATCATGCCTCAAGGTTAGATTTTGAAAAAAACCTGAATGATAATTTTTTTTTACGGCAGAGTAACTTAGTAACACATTCACAACTTTTTATGGGAGAAGAATGGGAGCATAGCCTGGTTTTGTATCAGCGCTTAACAGATAAACGTGCACTGTCTTACGAGAGCAGTATGAGCAGAGTTACTTCGCCAACAACATATGCAACTAACTCACGTCTGGGTGTGCGATATAGGGAAAACATTTATCGTAAATGGCTTTTCTACGAAGTAGCCCCCGCCTTTAACTGGCCAAGAGAACTAGTTACTGATAAGCGAGAATCAGCCTGGGAGATATTGTTCAGGCTGGAAGTGAATTTTGTTAATCTGTAATTTGAATATACAGCAAATAAAAAATGGTGCGCCCGAGTGGAATTGAACCACCGACCTTTGGCTTCGGAGGCCAACACTCTATCCAACTGAGCTACGGGCGCATGTCGTGGAGCGTAGTTTATCAGGCTTATGCTGACTTGTAAGAGTCTTTATTCGAGAAAACGATCGACGCTACGATAGGTGATTGCCTCGGCGAGATGTGACATTTCAATCTGTTCGCTTTCTGAAATATCGGCAATGGTACGTGCCAGTTTTAAAATTCGATGATAGGCACGGGCTGAGAGTTTAAGTTTGTCCATAGCCTGATTGAGTACCTGCTTTTCGTTTTCACCGAGTTGGCAGAATTGATCGATTTCTTTGTTGTTGAGTTGTGCGTTGCTCTTTCCACAGCGTTGCAGTTGTCGCTGGTATGCCCGATTAACACGTTCAAGTATTTGCACACTGCTTTCGCCTTTAGGCGCATTGCTGTCGAGTGCCGATTTATCAAGCCTTGGCACTTCGATATGTATGTCGATGCGGTCGAGTAGGGGTGCGGAAATACTACTGCGGTGGCGTTTCTGTTGTTCGATAGTGCATTGGCATAAGGATTTACCATCACAGGTATAGCCTTGCGGGCAGGGATTCATCGCCGCGATTAGCTGAAAACGTGCGGGAAATTCAGCCTGTCGGGCAGCGCGGGAGATTATGATGGTGCCAGTTTCAAGCGGTTCGCGTAATACATCTAGAACATGCCGATCAAATTGAGTGAGCTCATCCAGAAATAACACGCCATTATGGGCGAGTGAGATTTCACCTGGAGATGGGTGAGAGCCTCCACCCACCAGCGCAACCCCGGATGCGGTGTGATGCGGATTACGGAAGGGGCGACGCTTCCAGTTGCTAATGCTGAAGCCTTGATGACTGATGGATTGAACAGAAGCACTTTCAAGTGCTTGCTCATCGGTTAAAGGGGGAAGAATGCCGGGCAGGCGTGAAGCCAGCATAGATTTTCCGGTGCCAGGAGGGCCGACCATAATGAGATTATGTCCACCGGCTGCAGCTATTTCGAGGGCTCGACGTGCATGGTGCTGGCCACGAACGTCAGACATATCTGCGATGGTAGATGCTTCATGATGAATGTTCTGTATGTCGGGTTCATCCAGTTCCCCCTGCTGACGAAGATACTGGCAGATACTGAGTAAATCCTTAGCGGATTTAACATTGGTTTTCTGGACTAGAGCAGCTTCCATCGCACTTTCTGTTGGTAGTACCAGTGTTCGGTTACAGGAGCTGGCGGCAAGTGAAGAAGGTAAGCAACCGTTAACTGGGCGGAGTTCACCAGAAAGAGCCAGCTCGCCGTGAAACTCGTGTGAGCTAAGTAGGCTGTGATCAATCTGGCCAGAAGCCGCTAGTATGCCAAGGGCAATGGGCAGGTCGTAGCGGCCACCATCTTTGGGTAAATCAGCCGGCGCCATGTTAACGGTAATTCTACGGGCTGGAAATTCAAAGTGAGAATTGATGATAGCCGCACGCACACGGTCTTTGCTTTCTCTTACCGCAGCTTCTGGCAGGCCAACGATAGAGAGTGCCGGCAAGCCATTGGATATGTGGACTTCAACAATGACTTCAGGAGCCTTGATTCCAACTAGAGCGCGGGTATAAACGGTGGCGAGCTGCATGGTGTCCTTTCCAAACTTCTATAGAGCTGACCATTGTAGGTAAAACTACAGGCTTATGAAAGCGACTATTTAGCGTTTTCGATTTTAGATAATTGTTTTTCCAGTTGATCTAATTTTTTTCGGGTACGAGCCAGCAGTGCCGATTGAACATCAAACTCTTCCCGGGTCACAAGATTCATTTTGGATAAGGAGTTTTGCAATAGATTTTTAATGCTGGATTCGAGATCCTGTTGTATTTGCTGAATGTTTCCCGGAAGTAGGCCGGTAATTTTTTTTGCAAGATCATCAAATGTATTTTTATTTTCCATATTTATTCTGCCTGTAATGATTGGTTTCATTTTACGTCAAAATGACGCACGAAAATAAGGCATTAGTAATTTTTGGGCACCAACTCGGTGCGTGTTATATAAGTAAAAAATCAGAATATTAACCGATATCATTTATAACTCTCTGTTTTTATTGGGATAACTATTTCTGGCACACAGTCTGCATTAGAAGCGTCATAGTTGAATGAATTTCAATTAATTTTTTTAATACAAATTTTAGGAGTCGTAGTTATGTTGAAAAAAACTTTGATGGTTAGTGTAGTTGCAGCAACTCTGCATAGTGGTGTGGCTTTGGCTGTGGACGGCCTTTCGGCGAATGTGGGTGTGGTCAGTGATTACTATTTCCGTGGCGTACAACAGACCGCGAGTGCTTCTGCTAATGGCGGTGTCGATTATGAACACGCAAGTGGTCTTTCAATAGGTATATGGGCTGCTGATGTTGAGGGCCAGAGTCCAGGTCCTGCTGCAGGAATTGAAATCGATACCTATGCCAGTTATGCAGGCGAAGCAGGCGGTATTGGTTATAGCGTCGGCTATACACATTATGGCTACACAGGGACATTTGACACTTCGTATGATGAAGTGAATCTGGGCGCCAGTTATGGTGGTTTTGCACTGGATATTGCTTCTGGTTCACATGAAGACCCGGCCGCCGTGCTAGATGATGATTATACATTTGTCTCCATTGGATATGGAGCAGGACCTTTATCAGTCACTTATGGTGCTTTTGGCGGTGACTGGGGCGGCGCATATCTTGAAGTGGGCCTGAGCACTGAGATTGGTGGTGCTGATGCAGGTATTACCGTCATCAATGGTATGCCTGATGATGCCTTCGCTGGTACAGGTACAAACACGACTGATGGTACTGCTCTAGTTTTCTCTATTAGCAAGTCATTTGATCTTTAAGGATCACAGGCCGTTTATTTAATCGTTATTTAGAAGTGGCTCACCGGTTTGGTGAGTCATTTCCAGGAGTAGAAATTATGAAAATGATTACTGCAGTTATCAAACCCTTCAAGCTAGACGATGTGCGAGAAGCGCTTTCAGAAATTGGTGTGCAGGGTATTACAGTAAGTGAAGTAAAGGGTTTTGGTCGCCAGAAAGGACATACTGAATTGTATCGCGGTGCAGAATACGTAGTTGATTTTCTGCCCAAAGTAAAAATGGAGGTTGCGGTAGCAGCTGATATGACTGAACAGGTCATAGAAGCAATTCGTGGCGCGGCGAATACAGGGAAAATTGGTGACGGAAAAATTTTCGTTTCTTCAATTGAGCAAACTGTACGAATTCGAACCGGTGAAACTGGCGTTGAAGCGCTGTAACTAATAGAGGTATATAAAGATGGAAAATCAAATTTTTCAACTGCAATACGCAATGGATACCTTTTACTTTCTAGTAATGGGTGCTTTCGTAATGTGGATGGCGGCTGGCTTTGCGATGTTAGAAGCAGGTCTGGTTCGTTCAAAAAATACAACAGAAATTCTGACTAAAAATGTAATGCTTTACGCGGTGGCCTGTATCATGTATCTGGTTTGTGGTTATCAAATCATGTACGGCGGTGGTTACTTTCTAGAAGGCATAGCAGGTGGTGACACATTGGTTGCTGATGCGCTTAAAGCTTCAGCAGAAAATGGCTTTGATGGTGACTCGGTGTATTCCAAAGCATCAGACTTTTTCTTCCAGGTAGTATTTGTCGCCACAGCAATGTCGATTGTTTCAGGGGCAGTAGCTGAACGTATGAAGTTATGGTCTTTCATTCTGTTCGCAGTTGTTATGACTGGCATCATCTATCCCATGGAAGGTGCATGGACATGGGGCGGCGAGTCTGTCTTCGGTCTGTACAGTCTTGGCGATGATTTTGGCTTCTCTGACTTTGCCGGCTCAGGCATTGTGCATATGGCGGGTGCTATGGCTGCGTTGGCTGGCGTACTGGTACTGGGTGCTCGTAAAGGCAAATATGGTCCAAATGGTCAGGTCAATGCGATCCCGGGTGCAAACCTGCCAATGGCGACGCTTGGCACATTCATTTTGTGGATGGGCTGGTTCGGTTTCAATGGTGGCTCAGTTTTGAAACTCGGCGATATTGCTAACTCAAACGCAGTTGCTATGGTCTTTCTGAATACCAATGCAGCTGCTGCCGGTGGTGTAGTTGCTGCCATTGTCCTGGCTCGTATTATGTTCGGTAAAGCAGATTTAACTATGGCATTGAATGGTGCTTTGGCTGGTCTGGTTGCTATTACAGCGGGACCGGATACACCAACACCTTTGGTGGCTACTTCAATTGGTGCTGTTGGTGGTTTGTTGGTTGTGTTCTCAATCATCACTTTAGACAAGCTGCGCATTGATGATCCGGTGGGTGCTATCTCAGTTCACGGTGTGGTTGGATTGTGGGGCTTATTAGCTGTTCCATTGACCAATGATGGCGCGACATTTGGTGGCCAGATTGTTGGTGCATTGACTATCGGCATCTGGGTATTTTGTACCAGTCTGGTCGTTTGGCTAGCAATCAAATTCCTCATGGGCGTACGCGTTAGTGAAGAAGAAGAGTATGAAGGCGTCGATCTTGCAGAATGTGGGATGGAGGCATACCCTGAATTTACTGGCAAATAAATAGACTCCTGCTGGTAATGTTTGGCTGGGCACTTTGGTGCCCGGCTTTTTTTGCTTAATGCCATTATGTAATTTATGTGGTAAAAAGCTTGTTAGAGATATGTATTTGAGGCCTGATTGATCAGGCCTTGTTGCGTTTTATGATTTGTGAAGCGTCGTGAGTTGAAAAAATTGAAAATAGACAGGTGATCTAATGAAACTTATCAAAGCAATAATTAAACCATTCAAGCTGGATGATGTGCGTGAAGCCTTATCTGAAATTGGAGTGCAGGGTATTACCGTTTCTGAAGTCAAAGGCTTTGGTCGTCAGAAAGGTCATACCGAACTGTACCGAGGCGCAGAATATGTCGTCGATTTCTTGCCTAAAGTGAAAATTGAAACAGCGGTCGAAGATGACAAAGTTGAAGGAGTCATTGATGCTATTCGTGGTGCGGCCAATACCGGAAAAATTGGTGATGGAAAAATATTTGTTATGCCTCTTGAGCAGGCTATTCGTATTCGTACCGGTGAGTCCGGCGACGAAGCATTATAAAAATAAAGAATATAGAGGATAGAGAAATGAAATTATTATCAAGCTTAAGTAAGCTTGCTGGTGTTGTGTTGTTATTATTACCGCAACTGGTTTTTGCAGAGGGCATTGATAGCGGTGATACCGCATGGATACTCACGTCTACTGCGTTGGTATTATTTATGTCATTGCCCGGTTTAGCATTGTTCTATGGCGGACTGGTTCGGGCAAAAAATGTCCTGTCAGTTTTGATGCAGTGTTTTGCTATCGCCTGTGTGGTTACTGTTCTGTGGATGATTTATGGTTATAGTCTGTCATTTGGAAATGGCGGCGACATGAATGCATGGATTGGTGGTCTGGACAATATATTTCTCGGTGGTGTTAGTCGTATTTCGACGAATGGCACATTACCCGAAACAGTTTTTGTTATGTTCCAGATGACCTTCGCCATTATTACACCCGCCTTGATTGTCGGTGGTTTTGCAGAGCGCATGAAGTTTTCATCTATGTTGATGTTTAGCGTGTTGTGGTCAACGCTGGTTTATTTCCCAATTTGCCATTGGGTTTGGGGTGGCGGCTGGTTGGCTCAAATGGGCCTACTTGATTATGCGGGTGGAACGGTAGTTCACATTACTGCAGGTGTTGCTGCTATTGTGGCAGCGATGGTGCTGGGTAATCGTAAGGGTTTTCCTGGAACACCAATGATGCCGCATAACATGACCATGACGCTTACTGGTGCAGGTATGCTCTGGGTTGGCTGGTTTGGTTTTAATGGTGGTAGTGCTGTTGCAGCTAATGGCGATGCAGGTATGGCAATTCTTGTTACGCATATCAGTGCCGCTTGTGGTGCATTGACATGGTCTGCAATTGAGTGGGTTAAATATGGTAAGCCGAGTGCTTTAGGTATTGTAACGGGCATGGTGGCGGGTTTGGGAACGATCACGCCTGCTTCAGGTTTTGTCGGTCCTGCAGGCGCTTTGTTCATTGGTATATCTGCAGGTTTTGTTTGTTTCACGTGTACGGTATTTATCAAGCGTACATTGAAAATTGACGATTCTCTGGATGTTTTCCCCGTTCATGGTGTTGGTGGTATTTTAGGTACATTTCTGGCTGGTATATTTGTTGCATCAGGGTTTGGTGGAGCGGGTCTGGCAGAGGGTGTGACCATGAGCGAGCAGGTGGGTGTACAACTGATTGGTATTCTTGCAACTCTGGTATGGACTGCGGTGATCAGCTACGGCATTCTAAAACTGGTTGATAAGTTGATTGGACTCAGAGTCAGCGAAGAAGAAGAAACAGAAGGACTGGATATCTCGCAGCATGAAGAGCGTGGTTATATCCTGTAATACTGAATTATTTGAGAAATAAAAAAGCCGGATATGATATCCGGCTTTTTTATTGTCTGTAGATTATGGAAATGAATAGTATTTAGTGAATTTTTTGAAGATTGTTTACTACTGAACTCAAAGCATGGTCAAAAACAGAGTGCCCCATAATTACTTTTGATTTACCGTCAGCCATTTCTTCCAGGAATTCTGACAGCCCTTTTTCGACAATCACTTCACCATGATAATTCACGAAAACCAACTTTTGATCATCTAGAATAACAACCGAAAGTTTGCAGCGACGTTGTGCTTTATCCTCGCCAGTGTAAACTTGAAACCACATTCCCGGTACGATACTGGAAGGCAGTTGTAATTTTACAGGCTCGTCTTGCGTGCTTTCGGTTGGCTCATCTTTAGCAGGTGCTATTTTGTCATCGGCAGAATCAATGGTTTCATCAGATTCTGGTGATAAATCAAAATTAGCGTTATCAATAAGTGACTGATGTATATTAATCAGATCCTGAGTTACTTGCTCAATATCTTCCTCAGATTGATTGGTTTTCTGAAGATAAGTGCGTGTGCTTTCAATTAAATACTCGCGAGTGGTAGCTAGATGCTCAAGATCATTAGAATTTTTTAAGGGTTGTACGCTATTAATAATTGATCTGAGTGTGTCAACGATATTTACCCATTCGTCATTTTCCTTGCCCTGCTTCAGGTAATGGTTGTACATCATGGTAGGCCAACGTTTTAAAACCAGGGCGTGAATAGTTTCGGGTAAAACTTTTCCACGAGTTGCCATACGTAATGATTTAAGAACGGTACTTCTGGCATGTTCTCGTAATACTTTCTTTTGTTCTTCTTCTTCTTTTTTAAGTGCTTCTGTTTCCTGTTTCTCAAGCAGGAGGTTAAGTGTATCTAATGCGACCTGGAAAGAATCGGCTTGAAGTTCAAATTCATTAACTAAAGTAGTGACAATTTTATCAAGGTAGCTATAGATTTCATTGTGTCGATCGGAAACACTTATACCAACATGGGCAATTTTATCCAGTAACACACGCGCTGGATGATCATCATAGATAAAAAATTCCTGATCAATCATTGAAGCTTTAATTACTGGAATTTGCAGGCGCAGAAGAAGCGTTTTAATGGTGTCAGAAATATTGTCATCATCAATAATGGCGTCAAAAATAAGCTCGATAAAATCGATTGTTTTTTCGGCTATACGATTGATGCTCTTTGTAACCACTCCACCTGAGGTCCTGGCAATTTCCGAGAGCACAGCCTGTTTGATGGCTTCACCATCGTATTGAGCATTTTCAGCATTACTGAAAGCAGGATTTTGTTGAACATTTGAAAGCGCGTTCAAAATTTCCTGATGGCCATAATATTGGCCTGTGGAGACGGGGAAGAATTTTTGACCGTCAGCCGCTAGTTCATCGGTGCTGGCCGTAGGGCTGGTTGGCATCAGCGGAGCACCGCCTAAAAACTCTCCAACCACTTCACCAATTTGGCTAGCTGGCATGCCAGCTGTGGTGTGTTGGTAACCGACGGGCGCAGACCCATCCGCAGAACCACCTTGAGCACCATTTTGAGCAGAAGCCTGACCTCCTCCTCCAGATTGTGCGTTTTGAGCAGCAGCTGGTGCTCCGCCCTGACCCTGGTAGCCACCGTGATGGTCGTGACCAGGGGGGGCGGTCATGGCATAACCGCCCTGATTCATATCTTGTTCGGGATTATATTGTCCTTCGTCTTCAGTATTTTGAGTTGATTGCTCCGCCGCAGGAGGCGTGTGCCCTGAGGCGCGTCCTGTTGATCTGTTCGTATGGAATTTGATCTGTGGAAGAATATCGGCTTCAATTAACAGATTATTAATGGCATCGTAAGACTTGCCCAGTTTCAGTGCGACAAAATCATTGAAAAAATTAAACAGTGTTTTTTTGTTGGCGATGTCAAAGTCATTGCCCAGCGCGTCGTCGAAAGCCTGAAAGATATTAACGGGGTACAAAGACTTTTTGTAAAAAATATCAGGGGTTCGTATAGCCAGGTTTTCAAGCCTGGCTTCAAGTTGAGATAAAGGCTCACTGAAGAAATTGGTGACGCTGTCACTCATGCTTTTGATCAGAACCATTTCCTCCAGTTCTGTCCGTCCCACCAGACTTAGTTCTCCTTCGCTGTCTTTTTTGGACTTCTCTTTTATAGCGGCAGTTTCTGCAAAGGGTCGTAGATATAGGCCGATAGCGTTAATGAAATCGGTAGAGATATTGTTTTTGAGTGCACGTACATCGCGCATCAATTCAAAGTAACGGTTTTGATCTTTGTTGCTATCAGCAGATTCAGCCATCTCAAATAGCGCTTCATCGGCCTTGATGAACATTTCCGCGATAGATTCTTTCAGGTGGGTGTTGAGGTTATTTTTAACCTCAGAAATCAAATTTCCGTATTGACGATTTGTAGATGACATAATTTTAGCATTTAAGTGTTTATCAGATTGAAGTAACAATTAGTTGAAGATTATACGTATTTAGATACGGTTTAGGTCAATACAGAGTGAATAAAATTTTAACCTGTGTGAAATAAAATGCTTGAGTTTAGTGCTAAAAACCTAGTTTTAAAGAGGTTTTGTGTATTTCATGGATAATTGGACTAAGTATCGACTGCCTTTATTGGTATATTAGCTATATAGTTGCGTAGAACTACCTGACTACTATATTGTAAGTGGTAGTTCATTTGTTCATCCTGGGCGATTGCTCTGTAAAATGTAAAAAATTGTATTCATTACCATTAAGTATTAAACCAAGAGTTATTGAGATGGGCGAGCAGTCGAGCCAAAAACCAGAAATATTGATTGTTGATGACTCCAAAGTTATCCGTAAGGCCGCAACAAAAATGTTGGGTGATGGTTATATCATCCATGAAGCGGTTGATGGGCGTGATGGATGGCAGCAAATTCAGCAGAATAGCGATATATCAGTCATATTTACCGATGTGCAGATGCCTGTAATGGATGGCATGGAGCTGTTGTCCAGTATTCGTAGTGCAGATGATGAGCGTATAGTTAATCTTCCAGTGATTATGATCACGGGACAGGGAGATACAGAAGAGGTTAAGCGGGAGGTGTTTGAGGCAGGCGCCACGGACTTTATCGCCAAGCCATTTAGCTCAATTGATCTATTAACACGTGCTAAATCCTATGCGCAGTTCAATACCAAGGTAGTTGAGCTTGAGAAGCAAACAGGTCATGACAAGCTGACTGGTTTATTTAATGCCAAGAGCTTTGAGGGACAGGGTGATAAGGCTTTGTCGTTTGCCTTACGTCATAGCGTCAGTATTTCTGCAGTCTATCTCGAAATAGATGGCTTTCAGGATGTTTTTTTATCGCACGGCAAGTCGGTAGCGACACAAATTATCATTGCTGTTGCCAAGCGATTTGACAATGTTCTTCGCACCGAAGATGTCGCGGCTAGAGTCGGTGTGGCCAAATATGCCCTGTTATTACCCTTAACCAATCACACACATGCCAAAATTGTGGTTGACAGAATTAGAGAATCTATCAATAAGTTAGTATTTGATACGGGTAAGGAAAAGATTCGAATTTCTCTGGCTGCGGGTATGACTTCTCCTGAGATCAAAGAAGAAATGCGGTTTGTCGATATCATGGAGCAGGCAGATACTTCATTGAAGCGTGCTTTAGCAAAGGCAGGTGAAAAAGTAGCCAGTTATGTGAATGAGCAGGTAAAGCTGAATGAAGACGCAATTGTAGAAGATGAAAAAACACATCTTGATCAGGATATGCAGCGTGCCTTTAAACTTATTCTTGAAGGTGATTATTTCAGAATAGAAAGAGATCATTTAAAGCCTTTGGTTGAGCGGCTACTGCCATTTATTGAATATGTGAAAAACCAGGATGATCCAATAATTGAAGATGATTATAGGTAAATAAAAAAGATGACATCTGAACTACAAAGCATTTCTCCAAAAGAAGCCTGGCAGATCTGTCAGCAAAGCTCACGTGCATTGCTAATAGATGTTCGCTCTAGTATGGAATATTTATTTGTTGGGCATCCAGTTGGCTCTGTGCATGTGCCCTGGATTGATGAGCCAGATTGGGTGGTCAATGAAAATTTTGTTACCGACATTAGAAAATTAATATTGGGTGGCGTCGGCGACAGTTCCGATAATGGCGTGCCTATTATTTTGATTTGTCGTAGCGGCAAGCGTTCGAAAGAAGCAGGTGTGAAATTAATTGAAGCGGGTTTTTCAAAAGTGCATAACATTGATGAAGGCTTTGAAGGGGAGCTGGATGAAAAACACCATCGAAGCACTCTTGGTGGCTGGCGGTATCATAATCTTCCCTGGGAACAATGCTGAAGAATTTCTGAATGGAGTCATATAATGGTAGAAGTGAAGTGATAGGTAAATATTAATTAGTGGCAGGCATTACATATGTTGCATCATGACAGATAAAATAAAAAAAACAAACGACGAATGGAAAGCATGTTTAACAGAAGAGCAATTTCATATTGCGAGAGAAGCTGGCACTGAGCCAGCCTTTACCGGAAAGTACAACGATAATAAAGATAGTGGTATCTACCATTGCGTCTGCTGTAGGGAACCATTGTTTAATTCAAATGAAAAATATGATTCTGGTTCGGGCTGGCCAAGTTTTTGGCAGCCGCTAAATAATAATAAATTACAGGAAATAAAAGATATTAGTCACGGTATGGTCCGAATCGAAGTGCGCTGCCCGGTATGTGATGCGCATCTGGGCCATGTTTTTGAAGACGGGCCGCGGCCAACAGGGTTACGTTATTGTATAAATTCAGCATCATTGAGTTTTGAGAATAAAAAATGATAGAAACTCTATATCAGAATGAAGCCGCAATTCGACTCAGTATTTTTCTGGGAGCTTTTCTATTGTTAGCGCTTTGGGAATGGCGCTGGCCAAAACGAGTTTTAACGCAAAATAAAATCAAGCGATGGTTTAATAATATCGCCCTGATGATAACCGGTACGCTAGTGGTTCGTGTGGTGATACCCGTGGCAGCGATTGGTGTGTCTTATATTGCCGCGCAACAACATCTGGGGTTTGCCAATCATTTTGAATTACCTTTGTGGCTGGAAGTTATAATAGTTTTTGTGATTCTGGATCTGGCAATTTATTTTCAACACGCCATGTTTCATGTTTTGCCTGTGATGTGGCGTTTTCATCGAGTCCATCATTCTGATCTGGATTATGATATTACCACCGGAGTGCGTTTTCATCCGATAGAAATTCTTATTTCTGTATTTATTAAGATGTTTCTGATCGTGGCACTAGGTGCACCCGTGCTGGTTGTTATTCTGTTTGAGATTGCTCTCAATTTTATGTCGATGTTTACGCATAGCAATATTTATTTAAATGAAAAAGTAGAGCGTTTGTTGCGTTGGTTTATTGTTACGCCGGACATGCATAGAGTGCATCATTCTATTCAGGAAAATGAAACTAATAGTAATTTCGCATTTAATATATCTGCCTGGGATCGAATTTTTGGCACCTACAGGGCTGAGCCAAAAGCAGGTCAGCTGGGCATGACGATAGGCCTGACACAATTTCGTGAAAAGAAATGGCAAAATTACGGTGGTTTATTATCGACACCCTTTTCGAGCAACGTTAGGGGATATGCGATTAATTATCGTGACACTGTAAATGCCAGAGAGCTGACACAAGCCAAAGAAATTGCCTTGCAGAATGAAGAGAAAGCAAAGTTAGCGATAGAACTGGATAGTTATTTAGAGGCAATAGGTCAGCATGCGCTAGTTTCTGCTGCTGACAGTGATGGCAATATTATTGAGGTGAATGATAAGTTCTGTGAAGTCAGCGGTTATAGCCGTGAGGAGATGCTGGGGCAGAATCATCGAATTATTAATTCAGGCATTCACGATAAAGATTTTTTTGAAAAAATGTGGTCAACCATCACCAGTGGTAAAAAATGGCATGGTGAGATTTGTAACCGAGCTAAAAATGGCGAGCTCTACTGGGTGGATGGTGCGATTGTGCCTGTTAGAGGAGTAGATGGGGAAATAGAACGTTATGTCTCTGTCAGGCTTGATATTAGCAAACGTAAAAAATACGAGCTGAGTATTGAGAGGGTTAATCAGGCATTGACCGATGCAAATATGCAGCTAGAAACTCTGAGCCAGATAGATTCGCTAACCGGTATAGCCAATCGTCGCAGGTTTGATGATGTTTTATCTGAATATATGAGTACGATGAGCCGCTCTGGTGCATCGCTAACACTGATGCTTTGTGATGTTGATTATTTTAAAAATTACAACGATCTATATGGTCATCAAGCCGGTGATAATTGTCTGTGCAAAGTGGCTAAATCAATCGAAGAAAATTTTACCCGTTCAGGTGATTTAGTTGCACGTTATGGCGGCGAAGAATTTGCTGTGATATTGCCAAATATCAACAAGGAAACGGCATTGATGTTGGCTGAGCGTATGCGTGCAAATGTTGAACAATTGGCGCTGGAGCATGGCAATTCTCCTATAACTGAGGTAGTTACAATAAGTGCGGGTGTAGTAACTCTGCTGCTGGATAAGAATATCAAGACAGAAACCATTATTGCGAAAGCAGATAAGGCGCTTTATCGGGCAAAAGAAATTGGCCGCAACAGAATAGAAATTTCCAGTTAGAAAATAACGGTGAAAAAATAAAAAAGGGGTGTGACTGTCCAGGTTACACCCCTTTTTATTTATAAACTAACAGCCACCGCCGCAACAGCCACCTGGTTTAACCGCTTCGATGCTGGCAGATAAAACAAAATCTTCAACGCCCCGGCCCGGTGCCCAGTCTTTGATGAATTCTTTGGATTCATCTTTGGGTGTGATTTTTATATCAGTGAAACCACAGTCAGCCAGAATGGTTTCAAGATCTGATATTAAAGAGGCGCCCGCCATGCAGCCAGAATAGAGCATCAGGTCTTTACGTATTTCACCGGGCAATTCGGTGCTGGCAACCACGTCTGAAATGGCCAGACGACCACCGACTTTAAGTACGCGAAAAGTTTCTTCGAAAACGCGGGCTTTGTTGGGCGAAAGGTTGATCACGCAGTTTGAGATGATGACATCAACCGTGTTGTCGGCCACCGGCAAGTTCTCAATTTCACCAAGCCGAAATTCCACATGATTGTATTTGCCACGTGAAGCATTATCTCGGGCTTTGCTGATCATCGTCGGTGTCATATCTACCCCAATGACACGACCGGTATTGCCAGTTTCAGCGGCGGCCAGGAAACAGTCAAAGCCACCACCACTGCCAAGATCAACAATGGTTTCACCGGCTTTTATGCTGGCGATTGCACGTGGGTTGCCGCAGCCGAGTCCCATGTCAGCACCTTTAGGTACAGCAGCAAGGTCATCTTCACTATAACCCAGACGGGTGGAAACCAGTGTGTTGATGGCGTCATCAGAAGAGACGCCGCAGCAACTGGAGGTTTCTCCACAGCAGTCACCGCTATTACTGGCTTCGGCAACCTGTGAGTAGCTGGCACGTACGTTTTGGCGAATTTCGTCGGCTTGTTTTTGGTCCATGGGATTCCTCCTGTTTATGGGTTATTGGTCTGGCATGCCGTGGAGAATAAATTCATCACTTCTGCCAGAGTCGATGGGTTAATCGAGCAAAATACCTGCTTGCCCTCGCGTTGCATCTCTATTAATCCAGCGCGGTTAAGTTCTTTAAGGTGATGAGATAGCGTTGATGAAGCGATATTTAACTGGGTATCCAGATCACCTACACAGCAGCTCATTACGTCATCGGTAGAACAAAGGCTGCCGGGCTCGCAACAACCGGTCAGAATATTAAAAATCTGAAGTCGGTGCGGGTTTGAGAGCGCCTTAAAAATGGTCGCATAATGGTCAAGGTTAATATTTCTATAATTCGACATGTTTCGAATTATAGTATAGATCAGACATTTATGGCAAACGTTATTTACCGCCGATAATGCTTTGTGATACCGTACCAAGACATTTGGAGAAGTCATGTCAGCCAGTCTTTCAGAAGAAGAAATCAAACAAATTAAGGCGAGTATTGTCGAGCTTGAGTTAGAGCATCGCGATCTGAACCAATTGATAGAGCAGCTGGTGCGTGATCCCAGTTTTGAGGAGCTTCATATCAAGCGTTTGAAGAAACGTAAATTACAGTTGAAGGATCAAATGGCCCGGCTGGAAAATGATTTGATCCCCGATTTTTTGGCTTGATGCTAAACAGACCTAAAAAGAAAATATTATGAATTTTTGTAGTTTATGTGGTGAAAAAGTAGCTCAGTTAATTCCTGAAGGTGATAACCGTCTTCGTTATGTTTGTAACAGTTGTGGTGAGATTCATTACCAGAACCCTAAAATTGTCACTGGCTGTATTCCTGAATGGGAAAACAATATTTTATTGTGCCGACGTGCGATTGAACCACAAAGTGGATTGTGGACGCTACCCGCAGGTTTTATGGAAAACCAGGAAAGCAATCTTGAAGGTGCAGCACGGGAAGCACAGGAAGAAGCCAATGCGGATATGCGCGATATGAAACTATTCAGTATGTTCAGTATTCCGCACAGAAATCAGATTTACACCATGTATAGAGGTGTCCTGCACGAAGGTAAAGCCAGTGCAGGTGAAGAAACACTGGAAGTAGCAATGGTGAGTGAAGAAGACATGCCCTGGCAGGAAATGGCGTTTCCCGTCGTGGTAGAAAATTTAAAACTGTATTTTGAAGATCGTCGTAAAGGAGAGTTTGGAACTCATTATGGCGAGATAGTCAGACAGAATGATGGTGAGTTGATTGTTACCATGATTGGCTGAATCTAGAATATGCTTACCTATCATCTAAGTTTTCAATATGCAATTGGATGCTTGATTCAACGGGTATATCAAAGATTTTTGCATAAAAAGCATACTCCGAATCCAATGCCCGTTGAATCGTCTCTGCCTTCCTGAAACCATGTTGCTCTCCTTCAAACGGAACATATGCTACCGGAATTCCCTTGTCTTTAAGCGCGGCAAACATTTTCTCAGCCTGTTCTTTGGGCACCACCTTGTCTTCCGTACCCTGAAAGAAAATTACTGGGCAATTAAGCAGTTCAACATAGTTGATGGGTGAACGTTGCTGATAGACGTCCTTACGTTCAGGATAAGGCCCTACAAGATGATCCAGATAACGAGATTCAAATTTATGAGTGTCAGCGAGCAGTGATTCCAGTTCACCAATACCGTAATAACTGGCGCCAGCGGAAAAAGTATCGTGAAAAGTGAGCGCACATAAAACAGTATAGCCACCAGCACTGCCACCTTTGATGATTAGTCGTTCTGAGTCGGCCAGGCCTAAATCAACCAGATGTTGTGCGGCATCACAGCAATCCTCAGCATCACGTAAACCCCAGTTGCCATTAAGCCTTTCTCGATAGGTGCGTCCAAAACCAGTGCTGCCACTGTAATTAACATCCAGCAGAGCAAAACCACGTGAGGTCCAGTATTGCTTGCGCATATCTAAAGAGGGATCGGCCATGGCGGTAGGGCCACCGTGGCATAAAACGACTAGTGGTGGTTTCTCGTCGATGGCAGCAGCAAAATCTTTATTGGCCGGTGCATAGTAGATGGCAAAAGCATCATCATTATGGCGAGTTCTGAATTGGATAGTCTGGCCGTAAGAATAATAGCCAGTATCAAGCTGCGTTTGACAGGATTGACGAAGTGATTGTGAATGGCCTGATTGCATGCTGATGACTTCGGGAAAACTTTTGGGTGATGCGGCGATAAAGCTGTAGTGATCGCCAAGCGCCTGAATTGAGGAGAAGCTATTCCAGTCGGTCGGGAGTGTTTTTAATGCGCCACTGACGGTATCAATTAATGCCAGACTGGCAATGCCATTATCTATGGGAGCGCAAAGGATGGTATTGTTACTGGTGAAAGCGTAAATGGATTGAGCAAACACCCACTGCGGCAGGCCAAAATCAAGTTGTTCATGGCTTATGGTTTGAATAGAGCCATGCTGATAACAGTACAAATTCCACCAGCCTGATAAATCTGAAACAAAAAAAAGTTGGTTATCGGGAGACCATTGCGGCTGAAAAAATGAAACATCATTCGAATCAGGATGTTGAATAGTCCTGATGTTGTTGAGTTGATAATCGTCATCATTATCAGCAAGCCAGAGTTGGGATTTATCCCAGGGCATATCGGGATGATTCCAGCATAGCCAGCTAAGTTTTGTGCCGCAGGGGCTAAGTCGCGGGCTGGCGTAAAAATCATGGCCCGAATGCAGGATGTTAATTGTACCGGTGGTCAGGTCGATTGAAATCAGGCTATTAATATCTTCGTTATCATCGGTTTGTTGCTGTATACAGATTAGTCGTTGTCTGTGTTCATCAAATTGTAAATCTGCGTAGCAACAGTTTGAAGTTTGTGTAATGGCAACAGGCACACAATCAGTAGGGCAGAAGTAAATATTTTGATCATTATCATTGACGAAATAGATGCCATTGTCAGCAATGCAATAGACACCGCCACCATATTCATGGACACGTGATCTCGCGCTATAAGGTTTGGGTATCAGATCACAATAATTTTGATTGTAATGCTTTACTATGACGCAACGACCTTGCTCATCAGGTCGCCGTTCAAGCCAGTAAGTACCTGATGAATGTAATTGAAGCTCGTCGAGAGAAACGCTGTCGGCTGTTATCAGGCTACTTTCAATCGGTGATATCCATGTGCCATAGGGGGCTTTGTTTATATAGGTCATGGTTACTATTGTAATAGTAAATGATAAAGGAGTGGTTGATACACAGGCGAACTGTTAGTATTTATCATGGACGAAAAAAGAATAAACGGGATAAATGGGATCAAAGATGTTAATTGAACTTGCAGGGCTTTTAGTTGGTATTGGGCTTGTGATGCTGGTAATCGGCATCTTTGTTGCGAGGCAATATACATTACGCGCCAAACTGCTCACAGCCTTTCTAATGATAGTTATGATCTCGTTAGGAGTATTGGTCCTGCTTGATGGTCACATCATGCAGAAAATTCTCAATAAAAGCGCGCAGCAATCATTAACTTCAGCCAGTCGACAATATGCAAATCGCCTGGATGAGTTTAATCTCATCCATCTTGGATCAATAGAGGCAGAGTCTAAATTACCCGCAATCATCAAGTTTTTAGAGAAAGAAAATAATAATAATTCACAGTTAATGCGTGATTTTTTACAGGCATTACAGGCCAAGCAGAATAGTCAGGTTTTTTCATATGCCATACTGAATACAGGTGGTATCAATATATTGGATACCGATGACATTAGGATTGGTGGTGATGAAAGTACCAGGTCATATTTTATTGGCACGATAGAAAATAAAAAACCTTATCGCTCATCTGTAGAATTTGATGAAAATGGTGAAGCTGTTATTTACTTTAGTAGTTCTATTTTTGATGAAAACGGCATGCTTCTTGGTGTCTTGCGTGCAGGCCATAAAGCGGATGTGTTAAATCAAATTATATTAAGCGCACGTGGGTTGGCGGGGCAGGGTTCATTTGCCATGTTGCTTGATGAAAATATGCTAAGACTGGTTCATGGTCGCCGTAGTGATTTGCAGTATACGCTGGCATCAAAAATAGAAGATAAAAAAGCGGCGGAATTGTATAAGAAGGCACGATTGCCAGCTGGGATTTCAGAGCAGTTTGTAGAGCTGCCAGCATGGCTGAAAGGTGTGCAATCGGCGGAAAGCGGAGGTGTTTTTTTAGAGACAAGATTTTATGGGATGGGTACTGATCCATTTTTAGCGTCGGCAATAAGTCTGGAAACAGCGCCGTGGTTATTGATATTTGCTCAGCCACAGGATGTATATTTACAGCCGATGGATGAGCAGTTAAGTAGCTCGCTGATGCTGGCAGCCGCGGTCGCGGTCATTGTGCTATTTATCATGCTGGGTGCTACTCAATTTTTGTTGGGCCCCATCCGACGACTAACAGAAGTGGTGCAGAAAATTGGTAAAGGAGATTTTAAAGTAATTGCCAATGTTGAAGCTAATGATGAAGTGGGAGGGCTAGCTAAAGCATTCAATAGCATGACGCTAAATATAAATGAATTAGTCATGGATCTTGAAAGTGAGGTTGAGAAGCATAAATTGACCGCAGATAACATGAGAAAGTTATCTCAGGCTATAGAGCATAGCCCAGTATCGATAATGATAACTGACCTTGAGGGCGATATCGAATATGTAAATCCTGAATTTACCCGGGTTACAGGTTATGAGGCTGAAGAAGTCATGGGTGAAAATCCAAGATTTTTAAATACAGGGGAAACACCACCGCAGCAGTATGTGAGCATGTGGAATGCCATGAAGGAAGGGCGCTCATGGAGTGGTGAGATTTATAATAAAAAGAAAAATGGGGAATGTTATTGGGAAAGCATGACCATTTCCCCAGTGAAGAATGCTGCTGGAGAAAAAACAAATTATCTGGCAATCAGAGAAGATATTACTCTACGTAAAGATTATGAAGATCGATTGTTGTACCAGGCAAGTTACGACAAATTAACTGATTTACCTAATCGTTCGCTCGCATATGATCGACTTCAGCAGGCTATTGCTAACGCCAATCGTACAAAAAAACATGTGGCAGTTTTGTATCTTGATTTTGATCATTTCAAAAATATCAATGATACGTTGGGTCATGCTGCAGGCGATAAGTTTCTTATAAGAATGGCCGCGAGACTGACCAGTTGTGTACGTGATGTAGATACGGTAGCTAGACTGGGCGGCGATGAATTCCTGATTCTGCTTGCTGAGCTAGGAAATGGTAGCAAGGAGAGTGAGGCTGAATACGAGCAATTTATTCAGCAGAAAACAACAGAAATACTCGAAAGTGTTGCGCAACCATTTACCATCGATAATATGGAGTTTTCAGTAACCGTGAGCATTGGAGTGGCGCTTTTCCCAAGAGATGGCGAAGATCCGCATATATTACTGCGAAATTCAGATACGGCCATGTACCGGAGTAAGAGCAAAGGCAGGAATACCTATGAAATGTTCTCGCCTGAAATGAGTGATACGGTTATCAAACGCGTAGAAATAGAAAACCGTTTACGTAACGCTTTGGAAAATGAAGAGTTCAGTTTGAAATATCAACCGCTGATGGATGCACATTCGAAGAAGGTGGTGGGTGCTGAAGCTTTAATTCGCTGGGACGATGACGAGTTAGGTAGTGTCTCTCCTGAAATATTTATTCCACTGGCGGAAGAAAGTGGTCTAATCGTGGGCATAGGTGAGTGGGTACTGGATACGGCCTGTCGTGATATAAAGCAATTACAAAATGAAGGCTTTGGTACAGAATTTTATTTTGCGATTAATCTTTCAAGTCGTCAGGTTCGGGATAAGGGTTTCTCTGAGTTGATTGCCAGAATGTTAGTTAAACATGAAATATCCGGTGATTGTCTCGAGCTCGAAATTACTGAACGTTTATTGATGAAAGATGTGCCTGAAGTTGTAGCGACATTGAATAGCTTTAAGGCGATGAATATCAGGTTATCTATTGATGACTTTGGAACAGGTTATTCATCCTTGAGTTATTTAAAACGATTCCCCTTTGATGTCTTAAAAATTGACCAGTCATTTGTTCGTGATATTGGTAAGGACAAGGATGATACCGCTTTATGCGAAGCGATTATTTCGATGGCGCATAGTTTAGGATTAAGTTTGATTGCCGAGGGTGTAGAGACCAGGGAGCAGTATGAATTTCTGCGAGCGCGTGGTACAGAAACTTTGCAGGGATATTATATGGGTAAGCCTGCAGGTTTTTCAGAATTCAAAAAATTACTGGGTTGTACGCTCGATCATTGTTGAATCAGCTCTTCGGTATAGGCAAACTGTTTAAGATCTTTTATGCGTTGCGGGTAAAGAATGCCGTCAAGATGGTCGCATTCATGCTGAACGACCCGTGCATGGAAGTCCGAAGCCTCTATTTCGAAGGGCTCACCCCTGACGTCAAAGCCCGAATATTTTATGTGTTTATAACGTGGCACCAGACCGCGCAAACCCGGCAAACTCAGACAGCCCTCCCATGCTTCTTCCATGACGTCATCAAGAGGCGTAATGATGGGGTTAATCAAAATAGTATTGCTAATTACTGGCGCTTCAGGATATCTCGGGTTCTCATCAATACCAAAAATAACCAGACGTAGACTGGCACCAATTTGTGGTGCAGCGAGTCCTGCCCCATCTTCGGCTTGCATGGTGTCGTGCATATCCTGTATTAACATATTTAATTGCGGGGTATTGAATTCGGTAATTTCTTTAGCGCGTTGCAGTAATAAAGTATTTCCCATGCGTAATACAGGTTTTATAGCCATCGCTTCATAATTTAGAATAGTGTTAAAATTTGATGATACAACATTTCAGATCGCCCACGAAGTCATTACGAGCATGCTTATGAAAGAATTAACAGAATCTCAGCGATTATCTGCCACGCTTAAAATAATGGAGGCAGTTGATGAATGGGGGTTAACCGGTGATCAAATTATAGCCGTGATGGCTTTACCTGAGGAGCAGCGTACACGTCATTTGCAAAAATTTCGTGATGACACGCCATTTCCCGATTTGGAGCAAACTAATATTAGAATGGCTTCACTATTGGGCATTGTTGATGCTCTGCGTACCTCTTATCCTAGAAACTTGAAAATGGGTGCACGCTGGATGAACATGCCACATCGTCGTTTTCAACAGCGCACACCCATAAGAGCGATGTTGGAAGATGGTGGCGATGGCGTTATCGCGGTGCTATCAGAACTGGATTGTGTTTATGCCTGGGAATTGAGTGGCTCCACACGCAGCTAATCATTAGTGATCAATGCCATCCCTGGTATTGGTATTATTAGGCAGTTTTTTTACGATTTAATTTCTATATTGCCAAAAGGCCTGTCTGCCTGAATGTTGACAACAATGGCATCTTCAAGCGGAATCTCATTCGATTCGATGTGGGGCAATAGTTGCTCGGCAATTTGTTGAATGGTTAACATGCCATGGCGATTAGGATCTGATTCTTCCAGTATGTCAATTTCTGTTTTCATGTAATGAATAAACTCATGAAAGGAATCACACTGCTGATTATGTTTTAGCGATTTGAACTCGGCTGAAAACTTCAGATGCAATTCACGATCACCTGTATCAGTGTCTACTACGCTTACGGTGAGTGGGCCTTTTATTAACATACAATACCTGCCTAATTTCTATTTGATTTTATAAGGTCGTAGGCCTTATGGATTTCCTGGGTTTTTTCGGTGGCAACTTTTACCATTTCTTCGGGTAAGCCTTTAGCGACTAATTTGTCGGGGTGATGCTGGCTCATTAAACGCCGATATGATTTTTTAATATCTGCGTCAGTGTCCGTGGCCTTAACGCCTAGAATATCATAAGCATCACTAAGCGAATGCGTTTTGTTCTGTCGGGTATGTGCTGAACCAGTCGCAATTCTGAATAGTTGATCAATTTGTGCATGTGCGAAACCCAGTTGTTGACCAATATGATAAATTAGTTGCTTTTCTTTGGTGTGCAGCTGGCCGTCAGCCATGGCCATGGCAATCTGAATTTCGAGAAACATCTGTATCAAATTACGGCGACGGTGACATTCTTTTTTAAACTGAAAGAGGATGGCGTCGAGAGGGAAATCTAATTTTTTACCTTCGTTGAATAGTTTTTTTGCAGCCTCAAGTTGATCACTATTGAGCTGCATCTGATTCATTATGTTACGCGCAGAAGCAACTTCATCTGGCGTTACTTTGCCGTCCGCCTTGGCGATGTGCCCCATAATAGAAAAAGTGGCAGAGAAAAAAGCGGCCTGCACACGTTCTTGATCGCCAGTACCAGTAGAGTCAGAAATGCTGAGGCCGCGATCAAAATTGCCGCCGAGTGCAACACCCAGCATGGCGCCGAGAGGTCCTCCGAGCATATAGCCCAGTGTGCCGCCGAGCAAGGTTCCCCACCAGGCCACTAGTTATTCCGTCTATGGTGAATGAATATAAATACAGGCATAAGTTTTAGCTCAAGAAAATGTGGATGTGATTATACCCAAATATAAACGTCGATTATAAAAAATCGGCATCTGGTGCCAGGTTTTCAAGTCGATTAACGATTGTTTTTAACTGCTCAAGCAATGTACTTGTTTGGCTGGACTCCAGCAGCATCTGTTTTTCAGTGTTACTAGAAGGCAATAACTCACATAATTTATAGGTAATATCCAGTAATAAAGTGTAATCAATATCAGGGTATTTAGCGGAGACAAAGGGATGTTTATGCAATGCCTGTAACAGATTTACTAAATCTTCGTCAATAAGGTCAGTAGCCTCTGCCTTTAGATTATCAAGATAGTTGATGTCTGCCGAAATCAGCTTGTCGTCATGAATCTCGGTGTGGTTTATGTGCACGCGTTGTCTTCCTTTGATTGAGATACTGAGTAAATTATTATCCAGTGAATCCCAATCGATGATTTCAACATAAGTGCCAGTTGAATATATTTCAGGTATGTCATTAACTTCATTGCCATGACGAATCAAAACGGCGATAAAACCATGCTGATTTCTCATGCAAGTTTTGATCATATTCAAATAGCGCTGTTCAAAAATTTGTAGTTGAAGAATACCATTAACAAAGATAACGGTGTTTAGCGGGAAAAGTGGCAGATGATTCTTTTCAAATGGTTTGTTCAATGAGATACCTGATGTTCCAGAATCATACGGCGATAATGTTGCGCTTCTTTAACATGGCCGTGATTTGCCATGTAAGTGACGATGTATTGACAGCTCTCAGCAGTTTTGCTGGGGTCTGCTTCCATGGCTATTTTCAATGCATCAATGCCACTAACATCATCGGCTTCTAATAACAGCCGTCCAAGTTCGTAACAGACATCAGGGTCCATAGAGTTGGTTCTAACAATCTCTTTAAATAGTGGCAAAGCTTTTTTCGCATCGATGTATTTATCGATAAGTAAAAGATATTCACGTGCTTCCGAGTTAGATAGTAAAGCTTTTGCTGCTTGTTCGCGAAGAAGTTTTAAACGACGTCTTTCTTCTACACCTTGCTTATAACGTTTGCTCCAAATTACTTTATTTTTTAAAAACCAGATGTTGTCCATTTGCTTAAGTAAGTCTTTTTGGTGCTCACCGAGAAAATGATCTGCAGCCTTATCATCATTGGGTTCAGGCATAATGAAATCTTCAAAATCAATAGCGGATAGTCGTTTCATCAAGTTGGGTAATTCAGAGCTATCGATAACCTGACGATTAATAGCAGCTTCGTAGCAGTTTTGTGCGTAATTGGCATCGTGATCTAGCGCCTTGCTCATCATAGGTGCCATTGCTGTGTATGGTAGATAGGGCGGTTTGGCTGATGCGTAAGCTGCATCATTTAGCCTGGGCCAGAAACTGGTGGCCAGGTAGCGTTTTTTAATTTCAAAAACAGCGATAGCTTCAGCTGCCCGAGCAGGCGTGGTGATATCCAGCATCAATTTATCTTTGGCAAAGGCCTCGAGACGAGTGGCAGCAACAGAGCTGAGGTTGTAAAAAGGCGCGTACCAGGAAAAAAACAGTCGTAACAGAATGGTATCTGCTCGCCATCTTTGTGAGTAGTAGTGGGCGTAGCTATTCCATATCTGTCTTAGATGAACCAGTTGTCTGGTATAGCGATAACGTTTTGTAGATAGGTGTCCAACTTGTCTCGCCAATAGCAGTTTGAATTGTAGCGGTGACATACAGGTCATAACGGGCAGACCAATTAGCAGCGTGTTCTTGAATTTGGAAGGAAAGCCATTGGTCGGAGTGCGAACCAGCTGGATACGAAAACGGGTGGTGAGCTTAATGTCGTGAATTTCGGGTGATTGGTAGGTAGTACAAAGCTCATCGATACGGTCGGCTAGTACTGAAAATAACTTGCTGTCCAATGGTTTGCCGGCAGGAAGTTCAGGGTGTTGCTTAAACAGGCCGAAACTGACCCAGCCGGCATAAGCAGAGGTGGTTAATAAGCTTGTAGCCAGTATCCAGTCACTATTTTGCCATGTCATGGGATTTACAAGAAAAATAAGTGCAGCCAGTGAAGCTATGGCCAAGAAAGCTATGACGGGGAAAGCTAATAGAAATAGTGTTCCAAGAAAAGCTAATGGCCAGAGAAATGAGTAATAAAGAGCGCTTGAAGTGCTGGCCAACCTGGTCATCTGCTGTAACCAGAGTTTTTTTAGGAATGACATGCTATATAGTTAGATCCGTGATATTTTTATTGATCATTTTAATTTTCAAGTATTAGGGTCGAAACCCCGTATGCGATGCGAATATTCGCTATAGACTACAGATTATAGCCAGATTGTCGGCGATTTTAGCTATATTTAGTTAACTATTGCTGTATTAGTATTTTGATATGGATCAAACCATCTGTACATAGGCCATCGAAGGCAGATGTAATAAATAAAAATGGGCTATAATCTGACGATGATTGAAAAGATATATCATTTTCCGCTAGAAAAGAATGAAGTGATTGCTCTGTTAAGAGAGCATGGCATTACGCCTACTCGTCAACGGCTTGAAATTGCTTTTAGCCTTTTTCAGAAACAGCAGCACTTGTCGGCAGAGCGTATTCTGGACAACGTTAATTCATTAGGCCATCAGGTTTCAAGAGCCACTGTCTACAACACCATGGGTCTGTTTGCGAGTAAAGGTCTGGTACGCGAAGTGTTGATTGACCGTGAGCGTGTTTTCTACGATTCCAACAGCAAGCCACATCATCATATTTATAATGTAGATACGGGTGAATTGAGTGATGTAGAAGGTTCATCGGATATTGATTTGGCAAATGTTCATGGGCTACCGGAAGGCTGCCGAATCATTGATACTGACGTTGTTATTAAGGTATCACAAAGATAGAAATCTTAAATAGAGATATTTTAGAGCTAAGAGCCTGTTTTTACAGGTTTTTTTATGCTCGAATAAGCGCCATGTGGCCAGTGGTATGTTGCCAGCACTAGCAGCTTAATGAGTAAATTCGTTATAGTCGTTCTGGAAAAAATGAGGAGTAAGTCATGACCAAAGAAGTTGATGTCGCCATAATTGGTGCGGGTAGTGCGGGCTTATTCGCGCTATCGCAGGTGCGCAAAAAAACCGATAGCTACGTATTGATCGATGGTGGAGAGCTAGGTACAACCTGTGCTCGTGTTGGCTGCATGCCTTCTAAGGTGCTGATACAGGTGGCTGAAGATTTTCATCGACGAAAGATATTTGAACGCGAAGGTATAGAGGGTGCTGAGGCGCTGAGGGTCGATATCCCCGAGGCCATGGAGCATGTGCAGGATTTACGGGACACTTTTGTGGATAGAACTCTGGGAACTACGGATAACATGGATGCGGCACATTTACTGGAAGGTTATGCCAAATTTATTTCACAAGACACGTTGGAAGTGAATGGCGAGGAAATTCGAGCGAAGAAAATTATTATTGCTACCGGTTCAACGCCCGTTATACCGGCGGCATGGCAGTCCTGTGCAGAAAATATCCTGACTACTGATGAGATATTTGAGCTGGAAGACTTGCCTGCTTCGATGGCGGTTGTGGGTTTGGGCTCGATTGGTCTGGAAATAGGACAGGCATTGAGTCGACTAGGTGTCGCTGTCACTGGTATTGATCAGGTTGAAAGTGTCGCTAAATTAGCCGATTCAGTGGTCAGTGATCTCGCTGTGGATGCCATCGGTAAGGAGTTTCCGCTATGGCTGGGCTCTGTCGCCAATCTCGAAATGCATGAGGAGGGTGTCAAGGTTAGCAGTGGTGATAGATCGGTGGTGGTCGAGAAGGTGCTGGCCAGTTTAGGCAGGAGGCCGAACCTGGATAAGCTGGGACTGGAGAATTTATCCATCGAGATCGGCGATCGTGGTATTCCCGTATATGACCCGCACACCATGCGGCTGGGTGATTCATCGATCTTTATCGCTGGTGATGTTAATGCTGATCGAGCTTTATTGCACGAAGCCGGCCACGAAGGCCGGGTCGCTGGTTACAACGCCGTTCATGAAATTACAGCGTTTAAACGTAAAACATTTTTGGGTATCACTTTTTGTGATCCCAATATTGCGACCGTCGGCGCTCAGCTAGATGAATTGAATGTTGCCGATATCGCCATTGGAGAAATCCAGTTTGGCCCTGTAGGTCGTGCTTTAATTATGGCGAAAAATCGAGGCGTATTGCGCGTTTATGCGAATAAAACAGATGGACGATTGCTGGGTGCGGCTATGGCCTGTGTCAAAGCAGAAAATCTGGCGCACCTACTGGCCTGGTCAATACAGCAGGGTTTGAGTGTGCAGGATTTGCTGAAAATGCCTTTCTATCACCCAGTGATTGAAGAAGCGTTACAGGCCGCACTTTATAATGCGCTGGGTCAACTGGATATCAAAGAAGAAGTGGTCGAGCTGGAAAAGCTATAGTTATCGCCCGCCCAGTGGTATCAGGCTAAATTCACTGATCAGCTGATTTTCGACCAGGCTTTGAGCCAGCGACTCAAGATTGATACTGTTTTTGGTTTGTATAGTGAACTCATATTGTATGAAATGACCTTCATCTCTGAGTTCATAGCTGGTGATACTAGTTTTGAAATGGTGGCTTTGAACTAATTCATACAGATCTTTTTTTTCGATGGCTTCATTACGTTTGCAACGCACCATAAGACGACTGAAATTGTAGGTTGGCAATTTTTTCTCAAGCCAGCCAAATCCATTAAGTACTAGTATGGTGATGAAAGCGGCGGCAATGGCGGCAGTGAAAAAGCCCATGCCAACAACTATACCAATAGCGGAAGACATCCAGATTGAGGTTGCCGTGGTCAGACCGCGAATGGTGAGTTTTTCTTTGAGAATAACGCCAGCGCCGAGAAAGCCTATGCCTGTCATGATGCCCTGGCCCATACGCGTTGGGTCAACACGAATTGTTTCGATGGGTACACCAGCCAGCAGATCCCACTGAAAAACGGTGACTAACATCAGCAAGGCGGAGGATGTGGCAACCAGTGTGTGGGTTCGCAGGCCTGCGGGGCGTCCATGATAACTGCGTTCAGCTCCGATTAGGGCACCCAGAATAACGGCCATTAATAATCGAATAAAAACAGCATAGTAATCAATTGACACGTTGATCTCCAAAAAAATTGACCTTCATAATGTAGTTCTTAAAAAGTATAAACCAGATTTATAATATTACTGGACCGTAGAGACAAGAAAAACAATAAATGCAATCAAAGCGGCCGCTAGTAATAGCAATGTGCCCCAGTGTTTTTCTTCTGCATTTTTACTGCGTTCCATGGCTGGTTTAATGCTGGGGTAAATAAAGGCTAGAACAAGTAGCCCCATGATTACTGATCCAATTTGCTGCCAAAGTTCCATATATATTCCTTAATCAAATTTATAGTGTTTTTCGATGTCTTCGATTATGTCCCAGACGCACTTCATCCCCTTTGGGAAAGTCACCATGTCACCGCGTTCGATAGTTACCGATTCCTTGCCTTCAGGTGTAACAATAGCCTTGCCTTCAACAATGTAACAGGTTTCAGTCTTGTCATATTCCCAGTCAAATTTTGAGACTTCCCTGGTCCATACCGGCCAGTCTTCGACATACAATACATCCAGTTTGATGGGTGTTAGATGGTGCTCAATGATAATATCATTCATATTTTTACTCGGTTTAAGCTGGGTCATCGATTATACGCAGTTAACAGAATTTCATATAGAGCTTTAAGAGGATAAGCATGTTGCACCTAACAGGAACAGACGAACATATATTTAGCGCCGATGTTCATGATTTTGAGGAAAAGGTCATTAAAACGTCACACCAGAAGCCAGTACTGGTGGATTTATGGGCAGAATGGTGCTCTCCCTGTTTAGTGCTCGCGCCAATTTTGCAAAAGTTTATTGCAGAGTGCGAAGGTGAGGTTTCATTGGCAAAGGTTGAGGTTGATGAAGGTGACGGCGAGAACATGAAGTTAGCCGGACGATATAAGGTCAGAGGTTTCCCCACTGTCATTTTGTTCGTCGATGGTGAAGAAAAGGCACGATTTAGTGGCGCTAAGCCGCTGTCATTTATCCGTCAGTTTATGATTGAAAGCATTAACTCAAAAAGTCAAAGTTCAATAGGCGAATAACTGACATTCAAAATAGTGTAAAAGGATTCACCCTCAGGTAGTTTTATTTTGAATTCGTCGTCTAGTGACTTACCCAGCAAAATTTTACCCATGGGGGAATCCATGCTGATGTAACCCAGTTTCGGGTCAAGTTCATCGGGGCCGACGATACGATAAATATTTTCTATGTCTTTATCATCGAGCAGATGAACCCAGGCGCCAAAAAAAATCTTTTCCTGATTTTCGGGAATACGATCGACAATTGTCATGCCCTCCAGACGTTTTCTTAAGTGACGAACCCGCGAATCTATTTCACGCAATTCTTTTTTGCGATAGATATATTCGGCATTTTCAGAGCGATCGCCTTCGGCCGCCGCGGCTGATAATGCCCTGGTGACATCCGGGCGACGTTTAAGCCAAAGATAATCCAGCTCAGTACTCAAACGATGATGTCCCTCGGGTGTGATGTATTTTGAACCCGGTATCTGAGGAGGTCGATATCGACCCATATCATTAATCTCAATGTGTGAAAGCGATGATTTTAGTCTGAATAGATGATGTCTGGGTGATAAAAAATTTTAATGGCTATGATATTGACTTGAAAGAAGCGTGGGCGCCCAATATTGGTATGAGGTTTAAGTAAAGTAGAGGTGGATCATGTCTCACCCAATAGAGAATGGAAATGAGCAAAGAAAATCTGGTGTTGAACGTCGGGTTAATGACGAGCGACGTAATCAGGAGCGTTTAAACCACATGAAAGGAGAATGCCGAAATAATACTCCACGCAGGGCAACAGATGTGGCAGGAAGATTGGTCGAAGGGCAATTATGGTGGAGTGGCTTTTGATCGTCTTAACGGCGGTTGTACTAAATCATCATAAGTGACGGCTTATTTCAAATACAGCGATGGATGCTGCACAAATTACATTCATAGATGAGTTCATGCCGAGCATGGGGATGTGTATGCAATGATCTGAAACGGCCAGTAAATCATCATTAACACCGTTTGCCTCATTGCCGAGAATTAAACATATTTTATCAGTAGCCGTAAAATCAAATTCACGTATATTTATACTGTTAGTGGTTAATTCAAGACTGATGATGGTGTAACCCTTTTGCCTGAGTTCTTTTATTATTTGTAATGGGGCTTGCTCAGTACTATGTGAAACAGTTCTCTCGGTGAAGCGTGAAACTTTGCTGAGTTTTGGGTCAGGCGAAGTTGCGGCATTGCTCGCAATGTACAAATGTTCAACACCCAGTGAGTCACAGAGCCGGAACAGCGCGCCGATATTTTTGGTTAGAGTGATATTGTCGGCAAGAATAGAAATTGGATATTTGGCAGTGCCTTTTTCATGGTCTTTAAAAGTGAGTTTTCTGTTTTTCATCACAGATTACTTCTATTCACCAACCCGAATTTTAATCACCACGATACCATTGTTTTCGCTAGAGTCGATAATCTGGTGACCATTAATGCGACACCAGGCCGGGATGTCGCTGAGTGCACCAGGGTCGGTACAGGTTACTTCTAGAGTGTCGCCGATTTCTAGTTCGTTGACCTTGTTCTGTGTTTTTATAACAGGCATGGGGCACAAACTATTACGCGCATCAAGTTGATAATTAGACATACCATTCCTTTTTGATTTCTGATGGTGGCATCGGCAGGACGTCGAGCATGCTTTCATTACCGTTCAAGCGGGTAACTTTTACGGTCACACTTTCTTCTTCTCGACCCTGGCTGAAGCGAGCCGCAATACGCGCTGCCTGTATTGCATCTTCATCGCTGAGTACGCCGTCGACCAAAGTTAAAGGCCCGTTGTGACTTTTTATTTCGATGGTTGAAAACTGTTTGCGATAACCATTGAGAAATTTATTCTCGCCATCTTCACGACTAACAATCAGTTTGTAATGGGGTGCCGGGCGGATGTGACGACCAACTTTGAGCAGCATGATGTCATCCAGTTCGTATTCTTTTTTGTCACGCGCCTGCCACAGATCGACCAGTTTGCTGGAGTAGCTTTTGTCGGTGAGGAAGCAGCAGCCACCAGCGGGTGAAGCATAATCTTCAAAACCAAATTCTTTCGCCAGCGCCATTTGTGGTTTGCGATTGCGACCATGGAAATCGAGCAACTTGTCTCTGTCTACCCAGCCTTCGCGTTCTGGCAGGGTAGGCTCAAGATTTTGTGCGCAAAGTGGGCGTAGCAATAAATCATCCACGCCGGATTCGCGCACGACCACGGGCAGCAGATCTTTACGCTGCGACATGGGGCGTTGGCCAACGACTTCGCCAGTGATGATGAAATCAAAACCATTCTCTTCCATCCACTGTTTGGCTTTGCCGACCATGAAGATTTTGCAATCCAGGCAGGGGTTCATATTAGCGCCATAGCCGTGTTTGGGATTGATCACTACATCCTTGTATTCGTCGATAATATCCAGAATATGTAGCTTGATGCCGAGTTGTTCCGCGCTCCATAAAGCATTGTTACGCTTGGGTTTTTTCTTGTCTTTCTTGCGGATGGCGTGGGTATGGCCTTCAACGCAAAAGCCCGTGTAGAAGTTGATGCCTTCGACGTGAATGCCTTGCTCAAGCATGAGCCTGGCGGCTAAAAGAGAATCGAGGCCGCCGGATATCAGGGCGACAGCTTTGCGGGGAGTGCTCATACGTGTGGTCAATCAGATAAAAAAGGACGGCTATTCTACCAAAAATGAGATACAAAGTGCGTGCCAGTCTCGTCCCAATGCAGTTCTTGAGGTATACTTGCGTGTCACCAATTAAGTAGATTTATTAATGAGTTACGACGTTTCGACATTTCAGGGCCTGATCTTCGCTGTTCAGGATTATTGGCATAAGCAGGGTTGCGCGATTTTGCAGCCGCTGGATCTTGAAGTAGGCGCGGGAACATTCCACCCGGCTACTTTTTTACGTGCGATTGGCCCCGAGCCATGGCGCGCTGCTTACGTGCAGCCTTGCCGCCGTCCCACCGACGGCCGTTACGGCGAAAACCCTAATCGCCTGCAACATTACTACCAGTTTCAGGTGATGTTGAAGCCTTCACCCGACAATATTCAGGATTTGTATCTGGGTTCACTGGAGGCGCTGGGATTTGATCTACTGGAACACGATATTCGTTTCGTCGAAGATAACTGGGAATCGCCCACGCTAGGCGCCTGGGGTCTGGGCTGGGAGGTCTGGCTCAATGGCATGGAAGTCACGCAGTTCACCTACTTCCAGCAAGTCGGCGGTCTGGAATGTCGTCCGGTGACCGGCGAGATTACTTACGGCCTGGAACGTCTGGCGATGTATTTGCAGGAAGTCGAAAGCGTGTTTGATCTCATCTGGACACGGGGTCCACAGGGCGATGTCACCTACGGCGACGTCTTCCACCAGAACGAAGTGGAAATGTCGACATACAATTTCGAGCAGGCGGACACCGACGCTATGTTCAAACAATTTGATAGCTGCGAAGCAGAAAGCGCGCGCCTGATTGAACTGGGATTGCCTTTGCCCGCTTACGAAATGGTTTTGAAAGCCTCGCATACTTTTAATCTGCTGGATGCGCGTCACGCCATTTCTGTGACCGAGCGTCAGCGTTTCATTCTGCGAGTGCGAACTTTGTCGCGCGAAGTGGCACAGGCTTACTACGATTCACGCGAGGCTTTGGGCTTTCCCATTGGAAAAAATTCAACAGGAGATCAGTCATGAGTAAAGACCTGTTGATTGAACTGGGTACTGAAGAATTACCACCCAAGGCACTGAAAAAATTATCCGACGCGTTTACTCAGGGCATAGTTGATGGCCTGAGCGAAGCTGGGTTTGAAATCGGAGAAGTGAAGTCTTATGCCGCACCCAGACGTTTAGCCGTATTGATCAAAGAGGTTGCCGATGCGCAACCGGATCGTGACGTCGAGCGTAAAGGCCCCAATCTCAAGGCCGCGTATGACGCCGAAGGCAAAGCCACCAAAGCGCTTGAAGGTTTTGCGCGTTCCTGTGGTGTTGCTGTTGATGAGTTGACGCAGGAAGAAACCGATAAGGGCGCATGGTTAGTATTTAAAGCCAACGAAAAGGGCAAGCCTTTGTCTGAGTTGCTACAAAATATTATCGAGCAGTCACTGAACAAATTACCCATACCCAAACGTATGCGCTGGGGCGATAACACAGCAGAATTTGTGCGTCCTGTTCACTGGTTAGTTTTGTTGCACGGTTCGGAAGTTATCGATGCAGAAATTCTCGGCGTAAAAAGCTCACGAGAAACATTTGGTCATCGTTTCCACGCCAACGGTTCGCTGTCGCTGCATGAAGCCGATGCTTATGCAGAACAATTACGCAGTGATGCCTTTGTCCTGGCTGACATGGAAGAACGTAAAGATGTGATTCGTCAGCAGGTTGAACAGGCCGCGACGGCGGTTGGTGGTCAGGTTGTGATGGATGAAGAGTTGCTGCAGGAAGTGGCAGGTCTGGTTGAATGGCCAGTCGCTGTACTCGGCGACTTTGATGAAGAATTTTTAGACGTGCCATCAGAAGCGCTGATCAAAACCATGCAGGATAATCAAAAATATTTTGCCGTGCTGGATAAAGACGGCAAGATCAAGCCGCACTTTATTACC
>Ga0224506_10000122_pt1 | contig 74826 bp, 81 predicted proteins | sample SF_Jan12_sed_USG_2_FD_169108 | JGI IMG/M metagenome (GOLD analysis project Ga0224506, IMG submission 169108) | Sediment microbial communities from San Francisco Bay, California, United States - SF_Jan12_sed_USGS_8_1 | ecosystem: Environmental > Aquatic > Marine > Sediment | place: USA...
AATGTCAACGTGACTTTCTATGATGATATACAGCCGTCTAAGGTGTATTGGTTTGAACTTGAGGAAAGGGGTTGGTTTGACAATCTCTCTGTTGTGGACTATAGTCATTGCAGAGCTTCTGAGGAGTGCGTGGAAGCTTCTGTATACATGGATGGGGTTAACCAGCCAAGAAGTATCTACTTCAAGGCTTCTTTAACCTGGAAGTTAAAAACTGCTAATAATGAGTCACACCAGATAACTGTGTCTTCTGAAATCACGTATTATAATGGAACGGCTTACAGGAAGGTGGTGTTGCCAATCGTGCTGCATGTGGTTGCTGATGCAGGCGACTGCTTTGAAACGGCGAGAACCATAAGTTTTGGGAACCACACGGCCTTCATCGAGTTTATCGATGACCCTGAAGACTGGTATATGATATGGTTTGAGGAAGGGCAGTCAGTTAGTGCGATGCTTATTATGCAAGAGCCTAGAGGACTCTACTTAGATCTATACTTGTACAATCCTGACGGAACTCTAGTTGCAAACTCCTCTTCCAGAGAGCCTAACGGCATAGAGCAAATCACACACACAATTAGCCAATCCGGCAACTGGTACATTCGAGTGTTAAATCCCTCGGCCGCGGAGACGCTATACACACTCTCAATAGAGGAAGAACAGCTATGAAGAGAACATTGACCATCATTATGATAATAGCTATGTTGTTGTCACTGGCTCTTCCCTTAGCTTATGCGTGGCAAATCGAGAGACCTTATCGTACTCAGATCATAAACGGTCTGGTTGAAAACAACAATACGGAAGATGCAGTCTCTGTTGGCTTGGGCATTAACGTCAACCAATACAACGAAGGCCCGTTCAACTTCTATTCAGCGATGATTACAGAACTGGCACATACCTTATGGAAACAATAAACCTAACCTTCATAGTACCATACCCAACAGAAATGATACAAAACTTCATTTTCGTCATAGAAGGACATAACCCCCTAAAAACATGATTTCACCGAATGTACTTCGCAATATATTCTAGTCTTCAGTTTCCCCTTTTCGTCATCAAGAGGTCCCTGATAACAGCCCTGATATCAAAACAAACCTGAATCTCGATTTTTTCTATCATAGGTTACGGACGAAATATCATTATCATCCAGATCTAAGTGTTTGGCAAGGATTATCTTAAGAAGAATATGCGGGCGCATCATGTAAGGGTTGACTTATTTCTCTACAGCTTTCCTTAATCTGCGCAGTTCTGCGAGAATCTGCTGGTTCACATCTTTTGAAGGCTTGGCTTCTGCTTCTACTGCCTCCGGCTTCATTCCCTCAACAAACTTCATAACTATGTCTTTTATTTCTTCAAAGTTTTTTATTCCAAAAATCACTGCCTCTGCAACCTTTCCACTACTGCTACCAACAGAGAAACCTGCTGTTTGTATTGAGAGCTTGCCAAATCCAAAATGCCTAGAAATTGGACCTTGGTAAATGTTAACGTTGGTTATGCGGTTGTAATGCACGAAACTCCTTGTCTTCCACCATACTCCCTTTGTAACTGTAATCTTGTCATCTTCAAGAGCATAAGTTATTGAAGAATGAAACTCAGGAATCCAGTATAAGACAAACCCTACAACAATAAAAAGCGGTACAAAGAATGACAAAGCAACTGCAACTCCAATCTGCATCTCAACAAAAAACATTACAATGGCAACTGGAATCATCCACCAAAGAAAACCGCATACAAACACAATCGCAAGATAAACCTGATAAAGCTTCTTCAGATCCGGGTCTGCTCCAAATTCTCTTTCCACAGTCATATAAACACAAATCTATTAACAAAACGCCTCCATTTAAGCTTTACACACATGCACTCGTAAACTGTAAATCATCCTAGATAAGTTATATTTAGCTGTGGTTATTCTGTTATTATTGTCTGATTTGTTGAGGAGGGAAAGAGTTGGGTGAACGTGAGCTAAAGGAAGTTGGCAATGTAACTCATTATTTCGTGAAAATAAGTGTAGCTGTTGTCGAGTTAAGCGATACACTTTCTGTGGGAGACCGCATCCTCATAAAGGGCATGACAACGAACGTTGAACAAACCATTAATTCAATGCAGATAGAACACGCAAACATTGAGAAGGCTGAGGCGGGGCAAAGCATTGGATTAAGAGTAGACGACCGTGTAAGAGAAGGCGATACAGTCTACAAAATACTCCAGTAAACCATCATCTACTTTTTTTACTGTCAATCACCGAAAAACGTGATAAAGAGAAAGTGTTAGGCTTATTTCAAGCCAGGCTTTTTGACATTCACAACATCTTTGTTCACGAGGTTTGGAGGGATTCTGCCTTCGAAAAAGGCGATTAGGTTTTCGGCTACCATCTCCGCCATCTTTGAGCGGGTTTCAAAACTGGCGCTTGATATGTGGGGTGCAACGACTACGTTATCGAGCGTTAACAACGGATTGCTTGTTGAAGTAGGTTCTTGCTCAAAAACGTCTAAACCAGCACTCGCAATCCAGCCTTCCTTCAAAGCCTTGTAGAGAGCTTTTTCGTCTATGACTGGCCCCCTTGAATTGTTGACTAGGATGGCTGTCTTTTTCATTAATCTAAGCTTTTCCTCGTCTATTAAGTGGTATGTGGCTTTAAGTAAGGGCACATTGACGGTGACGAAGTCTGCTTTTTGAAGTAGGTTGTCAATTTCTACATATTCTATGCCTTGCTCTTTTTCCAAGTCTTGCCTGCGAATCACATCGTAATAAATAACTTTCATGTCAAATCCTGCTGCTCTTTTTGCAATAGATGAGCCGATTCTTCCCAAGCCTATAATTCCTAAAGTTGCACCATAGACATCTCTACCCTGCAACATCATGGGATGCCATCCCACCTTCCATCTTCCAGTGCGAATATACTTGTCAGCTTCGACAACTCTTCTCGCTGCCGCCATTAGAAGCGTCCAAGCGAAATCAGCGGTGGTTTCGGTTAACACGCCGGGAGTGTTGGTGACGTAGACTCCTCGTTTTGTGGCTTCTTTTACTTCGATGTTGTCAAATCCTACGGCGAGTTGAGAGACGATTTGCAGATTAGGTGCTGCGTTAAACACTTCTGCGTCTATCTTGTCGGACAAGAGTGTGGCTAAGGCTTCGACCTCAGCTGCTTTTTCAATAATTACTTTCTTGGGTGGTGGAGCATATTCAGTCCAGACCTCTGTGTCAAATCGTTCTTTAATTATGCGCAGTCCTCTCTCTGGCAACTCTCGGGTTACATATACTTTGGGTTTCTGCAACATTAAACACCTTAACTCTCGTTCAAATAGTACTATCAAATTTATTAATTTACTGACTAAAGCATATAGCGCTGGTGAAGCTATGCCAAAAATCAAAAATAAAAAAGCTCTCATAGAAAACGCGAAATCCAAGCTTGACAAAAAAGCCCGTAAATTGGCACTAAACGCCTTAGAAGCGGCATTGGAGGCTGCAGACCCAAAAGAAATAATCAGATCGAAAGTCACAGTGAAGGACAACACACTAAGAATTGGTCAGCACAAATTTGATCTGAAAAAATTTCGACGCATTTATGTTGTTGGCGGGGGAAAAGCAAGTGGAAAGATGGCTGAGGCTCTAGAATCAATTTTTGGAAATCGAATATCAAGCGGAATCGTTAACATTCCCTACAACAGCCGTTCCTGCAAAACTCCTAAAATCAAGCTTCAAGAGGCTAGCCACCCAATTCCTGACGATGCAGGGATGAAAGGAGCAAAGGAAATGTTGGATTTGGTTGGTCACGCTGAGAAAAACGATTTAATCCTCTGCTTAATCTCAGGCGGCGGGTCGAGTTTGATGCCGCTACCACGTGGCAAAATAACTCTGAACGACAAACGGCGAGTTACCGATGCACTGTTGAAGTCTGGCGCTACGATAAACGAGGTTAACACTGTACGGAAGCACATTTCAAATCTAAAGGGAGGATGGCTGGCGAAAAAAGCCTATCCAGCCACAATTGTTAACCTAATATTATCCGACGTGATAGGCGACCCTTTAGATTTCATCGCCTCAGGCCCTACTGTTCCCGATTCGACCACTTTTAGCGACGCTGTGGAAATTTTAAGAAGCTACCATCTGTGGGAAGACACGCCACAATCTGTCAAAACTATGCTTGTTGAGGGACAGGAGAGATTAATTGCGGAAACGCCGAAAAAAGGAGATAAAACGTTTAAAAAAGTCTATAACATTGTTGTTGGAAACAATCGATCGGCAACAGTGGCTGCTTGCAACAGGCTCCAAAAGGCTGGTCTGCGTTCGCTTTTCCTCACGTCTTTTCTTGAAGGTGAAGCGAGACATGTGGGAACAGTGTTAGCCTCCATAGCAGAAGAGGTTGAGGCTTCTGGAAATCCGTTGCCTAAGCCTTGTGGAATCGTTGCTGGCGGGGAAACCACAGTTACTGTAATTGGAGAAGGAAAAGGCGGGAGAAACCAAGAAATTGCATTAAGTGCGGCTTTAAAGATTTCTGGTGTGAACGGTGTGGTAATTGCTTCACTCAGCACCGACGGTATAGAAGGACCAACTGAAGCAGCAGGTGCTTTGGCGGATGGAAAAACAATCACCCGTTCTCTGGAACAGAAGCTGAATGCAAAAAGCTTTCTTGCCAACAATGACTCTTACAGTTTCTTTTCAAAGTTGGATGACCTTATTTTCACAGGTCTTACAGGAACTAACGTTAATGATGTTTCAATAATTATAGCACTAAAATGAATATCTCTAACCAAAATTGTTGTGACCTAATTTGGTTGAAACCTATTCTAAAGAAGTTATCAGGGGGTTTGCTCTTCGCAGACTACGATTAACGCCTAGTACTCTGGGAAAAAGCAAGAATGATGTGCTATCAGTGGTCCGTGCTATTGGGGGTCTCCAATATGGTGGTCATTTAATTGAGCTTTTTAATCGTTTTGAAAATTTCAAGCCGAAATGGTTTGACTACTGGTATGAAAATTACACTTTAATTGAGGGGCATGTGTTGCGAGGAGCCTTGAGAATCGTAAATACTGATGAATACCCCTATTATTTTAGGGCAACAAGAAGCGTGGCTCGCAGAAGAGCCTCTTACCAAAAATGCCCGCTTTCCTTGACTGACAATCACCTTATTGCGTTTAGCTTTATGGAGGAACATGGACCGTTTACGCCTTCAAAATTTAAGACACTCTTTGGCACCATGCATCCACAGCTTAAAGATATAGCAAGGAGACTTCTCTACGAATTGTGCAACTATGGAAAAGTCGCTCGGATGGGAAGAAAAAATCAAAAACCGCTTTACTATACAATAAGAAAGTTGCCCTACAAGTTGGACATGTCGCAGATAAGCGAAGAAGAAGCTAAGAAATGGCTATACTTAAAATGTCTCAGCATATACGGACCGTTTGCTGTAGAAGATGTTGCTCACTGGGTGGGATGGAACATAACTGAAGCTAAAGAAATTCTAAAGGCTCTGTTAAATGAGAAGAAGGTTATAAACGTGAAACTTGAAGACGACCAATATAGTCATTTTGTACGCGTAGAAGACTTGGACTTACTAAATTACCTTAGAGACAACCTCCCTGAACATTCCTTTATTCGAATCTTATTCAACGATGATGCTCTGTTGCTGGGATACTATAGAAAACTAAAAGACTATTTTGGTTACCATTGGAAATACCCACAACTTAGTGAAGGAATCACATGGCGAGCTGCAATAATCTATGGAAGACAGTTGGCTGGTGAAGCCATAGTAGATATGTACGCAAAATCTAGTCTCTTCAAGATAAGGAGGCTTATACTGCGTAAAGAGTTTGCAACTTCTGAGATATCATCCAAAATGGAAGGCGAGTTTAGAAAGCATGCGGATTTCCAAAATAAAATCTTAGAAATGACTGCTCCAGAACTCATCTAACATTGAAGAAGGGACAAGAGAACTTTTCCACTATTAACTATTTTATTACGATTAGGACATCTCCGTCGTTTACTGGTGTGCCTTCTGCAATGTTAACTTCTTGAACCTTCCCAGACTTTATCGCTGTGATTTCATTTTCCATCTTCATTGCCTCAAGAATGCAAACCACGTCATCAGCCTTTACAACGTCGCCTTTCTTTACTTTGACTGAAACGATTTTTCCAGCCATGGGCGCCACTACAGCGCCTTCTTTAACAACTTCTCCTCGACGTCTTTCAGTTCTAGCTACAAATTGTACAGCAGGTGTTTGAGTAGCTATTCTCTTAACTGGGTCTCTTAGTTGTGCCTTGAAAAGCATGTCGTTAACTTTTAAAGTGAAAGGCGCATGTCTGTCGATTTTCTCCAGTTCAACTTGATACATTTTCCCTGCAATCTTAATTGTTAAAGGCGAGATAGCATTCAATTCGTTTTTTTCTACTTCTAACTCGACTGGCTTGTCATTTACTTTTGCATCGAATAGCTGTTTACTTTCTTTTTTGACAAGCTCTACTCTGTATGTTCTGTTTTCGATTACTATGTTATATTCAGGCACGCTCTTAGCCACCTTGTTTGACCATTTCTTGTCTGGCTGCCAAAACCCATGGCGAAATTCTCCCTGTCCCAGGTTTTCTGACGGGGATAACTGCTTTGACTTCATGAGTGCTTTTGAGAAACGCTGCAACTGCCACTGACAGCGCTGCAACTTCTTCCAGTTCCTGCTTTTCTGGAGTTAAAGCCGTGGCTTTTTCCTTTCTTTTTGCTTCTCTTTTCTTGAAAAACTCCACAGCAACTTTAGGAAACAAAGCGTAGGTTAGCTCGTCTTCCTCGTTCTCTATGTAGGGTTTAATAGCTTCGGGTATTTTGCCGAGTTCAGGTTCAAGCATGTCTGCTGGACGACATTCGATGGGTTCTTCGTCGCCGATTATTTTTTTCTTTATCTTTTCGTTTATCGATGCTGGGGGTCTGCCGTAGAATCCTTTTATGTAGTCTCTCACTTCTTTTGGCACGATTTTGTAGCGTTCACCCGACAAAACGTTAAAAACAGCTTGTGTTCCAACCAACTGACTAGTAGGGGTGACGAGAGGTGGATACCCCAATTCTTTTCGAACATGTGGAACCTCCTTCAAGACCACGTCAAGCTTGTCTAGAGCGTTTTGCTCCTTCAGCTGCGAAATTAGGTTAGAAAACATTCCTCCCGGAATCTGGTGCATCAAGATAGACGTGTCTACTCTCTCAGCCAAGGGACTAATCAAGTGGAGGGGGTCGTAGTATTTTTCTCGCAGACCACGAAAATACTTAGCTATCTCAACTAATAATTCCATGTCGAGTCCCGTGTCGTACTCGGTGCCCTTTAACCCAGCTACTACGCTTTCAACTGGCGGTTGAGAGGTGCCCAAAGCGAATGGAGAGAAAGCAGTATCTAGAATGTCTGCTCCAGCTTGGCAGGCGCGTAAGTAAGTCATCATAACTGTGCCGCTTGTGCTGTGACAGTGCATGTGAATGGGCAAGCCGACTTCTTTCTTCAAAGCTGAAACAAGTTTGTAGGCTTCGCGGGGCATGAGCATGCCAGCCATGTCTTTGATGCATATTGAGTCGCAGTCGAGCTCGGCTAGGCGTCTGACTACTTTTAGATAGTAGTCTGTTGTGTGGACGGGGCTTATGGTGTAGCATAGTGAGCCTTGGGCGTGGGCGTCGACTTTCTTCACGGTTTTTATGGCGGTTTCCAGATTGCGGGTGTCGTTTAAGGCGTCGAAAATGCGGAATATGTCTATGCCATTTTTTGCAGCTTTTTTAACAAACTTGACTAGAATGTCGTCTGGATAGTTTCGATAGCCCACCAAGTTTTGTCCTCGTAGAAGCATCTGTAAAGGCGTTTTTCGAACGTGTTTCTTTAATGTACGGAGGCGTTCCCACGGGTCTTCGTTTAAGTAGCGTATGCTGACGTCGAAGGTGGCCCCGCCCCAAACTTCAAGAGAAAAAAACCCGACTTGGTCTATTTTTTCGGCTATGGGAACCATGGATTCGGTTCTCATGCAAGTCGCCATCAAAGATTGATGGGCGTCTCTGAAGGTGGTGTCGGTTATTTTGACAGTTTTAGCCAAGAGAAACCACGTTTTGATGGTGTTGAGGATTAATAGACAACCCTAAGCTCCTATTTTAACCTACCTTTCTAACCAATTACCGCAAAGAAATGCTTTTTTCAAGCAAACCTTTCGAAGCGTTTAAAGTGGAATGTTAGGATGTTTCTTAGGCGGTCGCGATTCACGCTTAGTGACCAACATTTCTAGGGCACTGATAAGCTTAGGCCTCGTTTGTGATGGTTCAATGACGTCGTCAATGTAGCCTTTCTCCGCAGCAATGTAAGGGTTTGCAAATTTTTCACGGTACTCAGTCGTCAACTCTTTTTTCCTCTTTTGCGGGTCTTTTGCTTTTGCAATGTCCTTTCGGAAAATGATGTTGATTGCTCCGGCTGGACCCATGACGGCGATTTCTGCGGATGGCCAAGCATAGTTTATGTCTGCGCCAGAGTGCTTACTTCCCATGACGTCGTATGCTCCCCCGTAAGCTTTGCGGATTATGACAGTGATTTTTGGTACAGTGGCTTCGCAATAAGCAAAGAGAAGTTTCGAGCCGTGGCGTATTATTCCGCCGTGTTCTTGGTCTATGCCTGGTAGAAAGCCTGGGACATCTTCAAAGGTGATTATGGGGATGTTGAAGGCGTCGCAGAACCTTATGAAACGTGCTGCTTTTGTTGAAGAGTTTACGTCTAGGGTGCCTGCGTAATATTTTGGCTGGTTTGCCACGATTCCTATTGAACGCCCGTTTAATCTTGCGAATCCTACTACTATGTTTGGTGCCCAGAGGGGATGGACTTCTAAGAATTCCCCGTTGTCCACCACTGTAGTGATTATGTTCTTCGTGTCGTATGGCTTGTCTGGGTCGTCTGGCACAATTTCCTCTAGATGATCGTCGGTGCGGTTTGGGTCATCGCCAGTTTCTTCAGTAGGCGGGTCCTCCATGTTGTTAGAGGGCAGGTAGCTGAGAAGCTTTTTAATGAGTTCAATGCATTCTTGCTCGTTGTCAGCCATAAAATGACAAACGCCGCTAGTCTGCATGTGGACTAGAGCGCCACCCAACTCTTCAAAATCAACTTCTTGTCCCAAGACGGTTTTGATAACTTCAGGTCCAGTGATAAACATGTGACTCGTATCCTTAACCATGATGATGAAATCGGTCATGGCTGGCGAGTAAACTGCTCCACCTGCACAAGGCCCCATAACAGCAGAAATCTGGGGAATAACACCCGAGGCTATTACATTTTTAAAGAAGATGTCACCGTAACCAGCGAGGCTTGCAACTCCCTCTTGGATTCTTGCGCCGCCGCTGTCATTCAAGCCTATCACCGGCGCACCTGTTTTCATGGCTAAATCCATTAACTTACAAACTTTTTCGGCAAACATTTCTCCAAGAGAGCCGCCGACCACTGTGAAGTCTTGGGAGAAAACGTAGACTAGGCGCCCGTTGATTGTCCCGTATCCCGTTATCACGCCGTCTCCCGGAATTTTTCTTTTAGCCATTCCAAAATCTGTGCATCGATGAACTGTGAAGGGGTCAAGTTCTACGAAGCTGTTAGCGTCCAGAAGCAGGTCTATTCTTTCTCTTGCAGTCAGCTTTCCTTGTTTGTGTTGTTTTTCTATCCGTTCTTTTCCGCCTCCAAGCTTCGCTCTTTCTCGCAGCTTACGCATTCGCTGAATCTTTTCTTTCACTGTTGGTTCTCGTATCGCCAAATTAGCTCACCCGCGAATTGCTACACTGTTCTTTTCAGATATATATTTACTTCACTAGTCAAACATAGAAAAACATAACTTTCAGAATATCGTTGAAAATATGGTGATACTGATGCTGCGATTCTACAATACAATGACCCGGAAGAAGGAGGTTTTCGAGCCTATTGAAGAAGGCAAAGTTCGCCTATATTCGTGTGGACTGACCGTATATGATTATGCACACATAGGCAATCTTAGGGCATATGTGTTTGTTGATCTCCTGAGGCGTTGGCTGGAATATCAAGGCTTCAACGTAAAGCATGTGATGAACATCACAGACGTGGATGACAAAACTATTCGAGGTATGCAGAAAGAAAGCATATCTCTTAAGCAATATACTCAACGATATATCGACGCGTTCTTTGAAGACTTGCAGGTGCTGAACATTAAGAAAGCTAAAATTGTTCCAAAAGCCACAGAGCACATAGACGAAATGGTTAGACTAGTTGAAACTTTGATGGAGAAAGGTTACGGTTATAGAGGCGAAGACGGATCAATTTACTATGCTATCTCGAGATTCAAGAATTACGGCAAATTATCTAAAATGAAACTAAAAAAACTCAAAGCTGGAGCAAGAGTCAAAGTTGACGAGTATGGAAAAGAGCAAGCAAGTGATTTCACTCTTTGGAAAGCATGGGACCCAGACGATGACAATGTATTCTGGGAAACAAAACTGGGCAAAGGCAGACCAGGATGGCATATTGAATGCTCTGCCATGTCGATGAAATATTTGGGTGAAACTTTGGATATTCACACAGGCGGAGTTGACAATATCTTTCCACACCACGAAAATGAAATCGCTCAAAGCGAGGCTGCGACTGGTAAAAAATTTGTTAATTATTGGCTGCATAATGAACACCTGCTTATTAAAGGCGAAAGAATGGGCAAATCACTTAGAAACTTCTATACATTGCGAGATTTACTCCGCATGGGGCACAATCCCTTTGCTGTAAGATACTTTTTACTATCAACACATTACAGGAAACAATTCAGCTTCACTTTGGAAAGCTTGGAAGCAGCTAAAAATACCTTGCAGCGACTCTACGACTTCATGGAAAGACTCGAGGAAGTCGAACGCAGAGAAGGCGGCAAAGAAATCAAAGAACTAACCGAAAAAGCAAGAAAAGATTTTGAAAACGTGATGGACTACGACTTGGACATAAGCAAAGCTCTTGCAACTGTATTTAATCTCGTAAAAGAAGTAAACATACTAATCGATCAAGGGAGAATAGATCGAGCGGGAGCAGAGCAAGCAAGAAATTTGATGATTGACTTTGATAAAGTCTTAGGTATTTTCGGTGATTTTTGGAAACGAAAAGAAGAAAAATTGCCCAAGGAAGTTGAAGAGTTAATTAGGAAGAGAGAGGAAGCGAGGAAAGCTAAGGACTGGAAAACCGCCGACACTATCCGGGATAAGCTACGAATGATGGGTATAATTCTAGTGGATACACCTGAAGGAGTAAAATGGAAAAAAGAACGTAGCAATGACTAAGGCTGTTTTCTTAACGTTAAATCGCCTACCACTACCTTTTCTAGTGTGCCATTCTCAAGCCTAATAACAAGGGCACCGTCTTCGTCGATGTCCCATGCTTCTCCCGCAAGAACATCATCAAAACTGGTAATTTGCACTTGTTCGCCAAGAAATGTTGCCATGCTTTTCCATTCTTGTAACAGAGCATTCCACAATCCCCGTTGTAAACATTTGTAGCGATGTTCAAAGTTTCGTAAAAGGTTTCTAGTCAATGCCTTTCGCTTTATCTTGTGGCCTAATTCGTACTGCAAAGATGTTACAGCGTCTCGGAGACTAGGGGAAAAACATTCCAAGTCTATGTTAGCATTTATTCCAACTCCCACAACCATAGATTCAACACTCTTTCGTTTGCTACTTGTCTCGGTTAAAATTCCACAGATTTTTCTGCCGTTAACAAGAACGTCGTTTGGCCATTTGACTTCTGTCATTAAACCAAACATTGTCTTGATTGTTTTTGCGACAGCTGATGACGTTATGAAAGTTAGCTTCAAAGCTTCTATAGGAGTTATTCGTGGTCGCAATATTATTGAAAGCCAAACTCCTCCTTTTGGCGAAATCCACCGTCTTCCCAGTCTGCCTTTTCCACGTGTTTGTGCTTCGGCGAGAACAACTATTCTTTCTTCACTAGTTTTTTTTGCGATTTCTTTAGCTGTGTCGTTTGTGGAATATACATTGTTGTAGTGGTATATTTTGTAACCTAAGGCTGTGGTTTGAATTTTGTATGGCTTTTCGGAGTTTTGTTTAGACATTTTTGAAGCTAGTGTTCACACAGCTCTATTAAGATGTTTCCAGTGTTTTTCGGATGCAAAAACGCTATCTTTCCGCCTTCAATGCCCGTTCTAGGCTTCTCGTCAATTAACACTACTCCTTTGTCTCTTAGTTGTTCAAGCATTTTTTCTATGTTGTCAACTTTAAACGCTACATGGTGTATTCCTTGACCTCGCTTTTCCAAGAATTTTGACACTGGGCTTTCTTTGTTCAAGGGTTCTATCAACTCAATGCTTGTTTCTCCAACAGCCAAAAAAGCCGCCTTAATCTTGTGCTGCTTAGCCTCTTTCAGTTTCTCCAGTTTCAATCCTAAGAGCTGCTCGTAGATGGGTAGAACATCGTTTATTTTGTTTACGGCTATCCCAATATGGTCCAGTCCAACAATCACGTTCTTCACCTTTGCAGAAATTTATGGAACCTAGAATATAAACAAGCCGAGAAAGGGCAGAAACGTAACTGTTCTCATTCGAAGCCTATTGGGAGCCAAATAAAACCTAGAAGGATCTAGCGTCACGCACACATATCGTATCTCCCTTAAACAAACAACCAAAAAGCTTTCTTATTAGATACCTTTTACAAAATATTCCTAAGGGCCGGTCGTCTAGTTTGGTTAGGACATCTGCCTGACACGCAGAAGGTCGCTGGTTCAAGTCCGGCTCGGCCCACCACTGTTCTGTTTTTGGCTGCTGCTTAAGTTATATTAAACGTGTTTTGGAATTAGGTTCTCTCAATCATTTCTCGATGCATGTGATTTTCAATCCGTCTAAGCAATCGACTAATTTGCCTGTTTCTTTCCTTTGACCTTTGACTCTAAATTTTGTACGCAAATCTTTCACAAGTAGAGTCTCAATCACCTCAGCGCCTGTTTCCCCGAACATTTCTTTAATAGCCTCGGAGAAAGTTTGGGGTTTTTCAAGGATGTCTTCAAGTTTCAGCAGATGCCTTTTCTCCAGATGATAGTAAACTGCCTGTGCTGTATTTTTTCCAAAAATATTTTTTATGCTTTCATCCAAGGCGAATAGCAACGTTTTGTGAAACTTGTCTTTTTTGATTCCCAAACCTTCACCAACCAAGGAAAACTGCATGCGTGAAATTCTAAGTTAGCATTGGAAGTAATATTTAACTTTTCGTCATCATTATCTATAGTTCTAAACGAAAGATGAAGAAAGGAGGTGAGCATTCTTGAAATGGAAGATTCTGTTTTGCGCCTTCCTCCTCATTGCAACCGCAGCCGTCATAACAGCAGCCGCATCACCCATCTTAACAGTCTGTTCAAACTTAGACACTGCAAATATATTTGATTTTGACAGTCTATTGCTAGACGGCGGTTTTACTCCAACAGGTGGAGGAGACCCAGTTCCTGGCGGTGGAATTCCAAAGTAACCTTAAAAAGCATCTGTTGAGTGGTAATATAGACTGGTGCGTTAGAAATGCGAAGAAGGCTGGATTTCTTTGATTTGAGGATACTTGAAGGATTAGGAACTTATGGACCGCGAAATATACTGTCAGTTGCAAGAAAACTTGGCTTGCCTGAGGCAACTTTGCGCAGAAGGCTAAAACAGATGCTTTCCCAAGTTTTTTTACAATCCAATGTCTATCACACTAATATAGGTCTTAAAAAAGTAATTGTCTTCGCAAAAGCCATTCAAGGTTATGAAAATCTGCTCTACAAGTGCTTGGATGCCCATGATTATGTAATCTACATCTCTCGAAGCTACGGTTCATTTGAAGGGTGTTTTGCAATTTTTGCCGTTCCGGTAGAGCGCTGCCCTGATTTTGAACGGTTTCTGGAGTACTTGGAAAACGAAGGAGTTGCGGAACGTATTCGGCATCATTGGTCAACTTGCTTTCAAACTGTGAACCTAAAATGTGATTGGTATGATGAGGATTCAGAAAGTTGGGATTTCTTCTGGAAAGAATGGATTCAAGAAGCCCTTATTGAAGGAACAGAATTACCATTTACTCTGAAAGACCCGCCGGAGTACCCATTGAAGGGAGATAAATTGGACATCTTCATTTTGAAAGAACTCGAGTTGGACGCTACAATAAGTCTAAAAGCGATAGCCACGAAGTTGAAGACTAGTGTGCCTCTGATCAAATATCACTACGACAAACATATTATCAATCGACGTTTGCTTGAAGGTTTTCAAATCATTTATTATCCTTTCGACAAATCAAGGTCTAATGGGTTCTTTTTCATGTTCATGTTTGACAACTTAGAAAATATGTCAAAATTCGCGCGTTCGCTGCTAGACAAGCCGTTTGCTCGTTCTTTGGGTAAAATCTTCGGAGAGCCATCGCTTTTTGCCCACATTTATCTGCCCTTAGCGGAATTTAGAAACTTTGTAGACAGCTTAGGTGAATTAATTAGGAGAAGTTTCTTGCAAGGATATGAGTATGTAATTCAGGACATGGAAATCACCCAACGTTATACGATACCTTACAAATCTTTCAAAAATGAATCGTGGCTGTATGAGCAAGAAAAATACTTACAGAAGATTGACGCTTTGATATATGCGGAAAAACCATCGTTAGCTAAAATGAAAAAGCGCCAAATCCCTTATCTACGGAAAAACTAGTATTGCATTGATCAAGCTTAAGTTTTTTGTTGATAATGAAAATTAAATAATTATCACTTGTGCACCAAGATGTATTTCACCCAAAGCTACACAAAAAACACAAATACTAGACTTCGCATTTCACAATGAAAGAGCTGAAAACTATGCCTACAGAAATCGCGAACACAGAAAAGTTTATCCAACTAAGCGAACATGCAACTTACTGCGCCGTAAAAAGCCTTCCCAAAACCGTAAAGCTAAAACTTCGCACCCCAAAACTACTCTACACATTAAAGACCGACCCCACAAAGGCGGAAGAAATTATTAAAAAATTACGCTGCGAAATCCGAGAAATCTAATTCTGCGAAATAAGAAGTAAGTTACTGATTATCCGTTCATAACTCTTATCAGATTCAGAGTGTGAAGATGCAATAGTTTAGGTGAATCGCATGGTGGAACTTGAAAATGCGCAAAGCATTGCAGTTGATTTTGTAAAAGAGAAGAAAAACGTAAAGGATGTCACTGTGATCATAACGGAACAGAAAGACGGGGTGTGGATAGTTAAAGGAACATGCCCCGTAGACCTGTGTGGGCATCCATGGAGAGAAAGCTTCGAAGTAGAAATAGATCAAAAGGGCAAAATAAAGACTTCAAGTTTCAAGCTAATGTAAGCGAGTAATGGTACGAAAGATATCAGATATTAAACCACAGTAAAGCTATAAAGCTAGCAAGTAAACCGAATAATACAGAGAAAGGCAAACCCGGAAACATTCCTTTCTTCTCAACCATTTTAAAGGATAGAAACGAACCAAATAACACTCCACATGTTGCTGCAGCACAAGCTTTCCAGCCAAAACTCAAAAACACATGACTCACTAGCATTGAATAAAATGTTAAATCGCCAAGCCCCACATAAATTTTCTTAAAGGAAAAACTGGCGCCTGGTAAATGCTCTAAGCCTATTTCCGCAATCTTTCCAACGGGACCGTGGAACACAGCAATCACATCATAAACAGCTAATAACAACAAGATCAAAACCGCACTAAACGTGGGGATCGAGGCTCCCAACAATGTTCCAGTAGACCCTCCAATTACAAGAACGATAATCTCATAAAACCTGCCTTTTCCCAGAAAAACCTCCAGAACAACAAATGATGTTGCAAAAAAGGCTAAAAACAAAATCATCGCTGAAGGAACGTCTATGTTCATAATCACGAAAACAAGTTCAGAATAAAGTATTACGAGAAGAAATGTGAGAACAGAAAACGTAACGCCCATTAAAAAATGGATAAAACGATGCACACCAAACTTTAAAAGAAAATATATTATAGTGGCACCAAATCCTGCCGCAAGAACAAAAATTGTTGCGTTGAATAATGGACCATACCCTGTCTCGGGGAGCATTGTTACAGAGGTCAATTCTACTTTAGATTCTAAGATTAGAAACGCACACAAAATGCTAACAAGCAGGCTTGAAAGTATGGGAACGATATAGATGGGAGTCGCTCTAAACTTTTCTTCAGCCATGGCGTCTAGCCTACTTATTCACACATTCTAAAACTAGCGAATAACACTTTCCCTACAAAAAAAGGAAAGAAAAGAGAATTCCGTAGTAGCGCTGGAAAAAGCACTATTTTCTGATAATTAACGATTTCCCTCTCTTGATAATGACCGATTTTCCATTGTCCGTGCAAACCACTTCACTAGGACTTTTCAGAACTACCTTGTTTTTATTTGACACAAAAACTATGTCCATTGCCTTATATACCAGCTTAGAATCTTTAGCCACAAGAATGTCTAACTTGTCTGCTTCATTTAAAAATGCAAAGACAAAGCCATGGTCTTCGCCGAAACACCTATGGTTATGAACCCTTCCCCTTCCTAAAAACTGATCACACAGCTCTTCTGCTTTGGTTACAAATTTTTGTTCACTTTCATATCCGGTTTCTGTCAAGTCTTCTTTGTCTGCTGTACTGAGGTGTTGCTGTATTTCTTCTATATCTCCCAACATTAGAAAAGGTTCGATGATTTCTTTCTCGACGGGTCTGCCGATTGCACCTTCTTCAGTTTCGACCACCGTGTCAAGAAGTAGTTTACCATGTCCGTGGAATACGTAGCCTTTTCGTTGTTCGTTTAGCTTTATCGGAAGGACCAATGTGTCTTTGCTAATTTCTAAAATGCCTTTTCCTGTTCGCCACAATGTTATGTCTTCAGTTGCTTTTGAAACTGTGCTGTCTAGTTGATAGTTTTTCCATATCATTTGTGGTTCCTTCTTTCAAGAAATCTGGTGACACGTCGTGCCATTTTGTATGCAGTTCTACCTGGCATAGTGATGAGGTAGCGCCCCCTGACTTTTTCTTGAACCACCAGCCCTGCTTCTTCAAGCACGTTAAGGTGGCTTGAAAGTGTACTTGTGGTAATCTCTGAAAGCTGCTCTTGCAGCTCGTTAATGTATTTTCCGCCGCTCATAAGTTCATTTAATATTCCTAGTCTGTGTTCGTGACCCAGTGAACTCATGACTTTAGCCACTTTGTGAAAACTAACTTCAATTTCGTCCTCTTTTCTATACAGTTTTCTGTTTCTGAAGATTCGGACGCCTTGTGGACCGATGAATATGGATTTTTCAAGCTCGCCGTGTATACCTTCAGCGACGCCTTCCATGACATCTTCGACGTAGTCGTGTACACGGTTGCCTACATCTATGTATATGCCGCGGCTTCTTTTTTGTTTCCTTTCCACAATATCTCTGAGTTCTTCTTTTAGATTTGCAATTTCTTCTTTGAGTTCTTTCATTTCTTCTTTTAGGTCTTCAGACATTCGATTTTCACCATAATCTATTCGATATTCATCTATTTTAATTCTGAAAATATCTAATGCGAAACGGCAGATATAAGCTTTACTACAAGTATGCAGATTAGCGGCAAGCCTACCTTAGTCATTTGTTGCCTTCAAACAGTAAACCTGTCGCCTGCTTTTGGCGCTCTAGCCTTAAAACCTGCTTCTTTTTTCACCCGTTTAGCAAATCGTTCACAGTTTCCTTCAGCACCATGAACTGCAAATACCTTAGGGTTACCTTCTAAATTCTTCACAACCTCTCGAAGTTGACTGGCACCGCAATGTGAAGAGAAATCGAAATGTTCTACCTGAGCCTTAACTTTACGTACTTTGCCATCAATTACACACATTCCTTTTTCCAACAGTTCACGACCAGGTGTACCTGGTATTTGATAGCTTACAAGGAAAACGGCGTTGCTGGATTTCTTGCCTAACTTTGAAATATAAAAAGCGGCTGGCCCACCTTTTAACATGCCTGCTGGAGAAATAATTACGCTTGGCTTCTTGGCTGCAGTTCTGCGGTCTCGCCATCCATCTACCCACATAGCTCCGTGAACAGCGTCCATAAAGAGACGTGGATCACGCAGAAATTCTGTATTGTCCATCATTATGCGATTAACTGCGCGAGCCATACCGTCTATAGTTATTTGATATTCAAAATGATGCGCTGCGAGAATGCAAGCTATTTCTTGTGAGCGCCCGACGCCGAAAGCAGGAACTAATACTGTACCGCCCTTTTCCACAACATCAGTAACGTGAGCAACAAAATTCTTCTCCAATTCTAGCCGTTCAGTATGATCGTTGTTTGCATAGGTGGTTTCAATTATTATAACGTCAAGTTCTCCGTAGTTATTATCTGCCGATGATAAAAGACGAGTTTTAGAAGTGTTAAAGTCACCTGTGAAAAGAATACGCTTGCCTTCTGCTTCTATAAGAACTTGAGCGCTTCCAGGAATATGTCCAGCGTCGAGAAGCTGAAAACTTATGTCGCCCACAGTTTTCTTCTCTCCATAATCTGCATAGACAGAGTTATGCATCATATACTTTAATTCAAGATACTCAAAAGGAAGATAATAGCCCGAAAGATGAATAAAATCCTTAATCAGCAGTTGCGCCAACTCCAAAGTCAATCGAGTAGCATAGAGAGGCTTCTTATCTTGTATGTAAAAAATTGGTAGCGCTCCAGAGTGATCAAGATGACAGTGGCTTAATATAAGCGCATCAATGTCCTTAGGAGCAATATGCATGGGAAAACCCGGTTCGTGACCCATCATGATTCCGTAGTCTAGCAAAACTTGCGTTTTGTTGGCTTTTACCGCTATTGCGACTCTTCCAACTTCAAGGGTACCGCCAAGAAACCTAATTTCTAAAGTAAACTTCCTCACCTTCAATCTCTATTTACCAAGTTTGCTGCACGAGAATCGACAGCCTTAACGAAACCCTTTTGAATAGCGTCTAGAACGCTTTCAACAGTCAGCTGCGCATCGACCTCTGTGGATACTGTCCACAATTCTCTTACATTGTGAGCATCTGTTCCAGCAACGCTGGACACGCCTTTTGTTTTCGCCAATTTTTGAGCCAGCATATTTTCTTTAGGTGTAGCGGTAGGATTTAAGACTTCAATAGCATGGGCGTCGATATCCATGGCTAAGTCGCCGATGCCCCTGGAACGGTACGGATGGGGTATCACAATTACTCCGTTTTTTGTCTTTGCAAATTCAATAGCAGAGTTTAACGTCACTGGGTATTCTGGCTTTTCTTCAACTCCCAAAATAATTATGTCTCCCTTCTCGGTGCTTATTTCGATCCCGGGTAAAATCACTAAATCTTCATAAACACTGGCAAGTCTATGGACTTGGAAATAGCCTTCTAGAGTGTTATGGTCTGCGATTGCTACACCTTTAATCAAAGGGTGTGAATGCAATTGGTCTACGATGAGTTTAGGGCTAATTGTAGAGTCACCTGAAAAAACCGTGTGTAAATGCAAGTCCACTCGAAGCATGTTACTTTTTCTCTCAAACAACCAATTTTCTAAGGGTTTCAACAATATCGTTTAGAACGTCTTCGTTCAATGTCTCTTTTACACCTAAGACTGTTATTGATAAATCTTTTCTCTTGATGTGCTTGTAAGCCGCTGAAACTTTGCCTTTCCAAACCAAGTCTTCAACCAAGACTACCTTCTTGTAAGAAGATGCAGCAACATAGTTTTTAACCTGCCCAGCCACGTAATCTATGGTCTCAAGGTCCAACGGTGTTGCAATTTCGTGCTGAGATAAAGGATAAACTTCATCAAGCTCTAAAGGAATCACGCCAAAAGGTGCTGCATAAACACAAACGTGAAACAAAGCACGTTTTCCAAGTAGTCTCTGCTGAATATTTTTGAACAAAAATTTTACTTCTTTAGCCTTGTGAAAAGGCCTTTTCGAGAGTTTAGGCAGCAATAGAAGAATCTTAACCTCTTTTGGTGGCGAATATCTCTCTGCAAATAACTTCCTATAGCGTACAACTTCTGGTCGCATGAGTCCCAAATTGCTGAAAAAGAAGAGACCATGCCTCTTGGTTGTTGGACTGTGGCGCTCTATGTAATTCTCATATTTCTTAAGCCGTTTTACAGCTTGAAGCAAAGCAGGATGCGCATGGGCTCTTACCTTTAGGTATTCCCAGAGTCTGCCTTCGATAATGGCTTGTTTTATACGTTTTAGCTCTGCGAAACTTGAGTAGAGGTTGTGTTTTGCTAAAGCTTCTTGCCTCTCTTTCTGTGGCATGTGCATAACGTCTTTCGGATTGTTCTTTGTACAGATTGGACAGGAGCATGGGAAATATTGAAGCTCGTCGAGTCTGCTCGTGCCGTATTCTGTCATGTAGCGGTTTTGCCTTGCATAGATTGCGTAGGCAGCTGAATCGAACATGTCACATCCTAAAGCTACGGCCAAGGCAAACATGAAGGGGTGGCCTGCACCGAAAAGATGCAAAGGTCTTTGCGAAGGCATGTTCATCTTTGCTGTCATAATCATGTCAACTAACGTGTCAAAAAGATACTGCTCCATAATTGTGGTAGGGCTTCCCAAAGCATGAATTTGAAAGGGCAACTTTCCTACCTGTTTAGCTGAATACGCGACGAGGTTCAAATACTGTCCGCCTTGTATTGGAGCAACCCATAGAACATCACTTCGAGTTTTAATTTTTGCCAATTGCTTGGTGCGGTTTATTGTCTCGTCAACGGTGTGTTTTGCATAGGCTTTCGTTGTGTGCCAGCTTGTTGGTACGTCCAATATAGTAGCGATGTCTGTGGAAATTTGTTCTTGATATTGCACAATTTCTGCAGGAGTAACATCTACTTTTCCGTAGACGAGAATTTGATAGGCTCCAGAGTCAGTCATGACCACGCCGTCAAAATCAAGGAGCTTATGTACTTCCTTCTCTACGGCCTCTTCACCGCTTTGTTTCTTTAAAATATACGCGTTCGTTATCAACGCCTCGCAGTTAAATTCTTCATTCATAGTCTTTGGCGAGATTGGTTGAATAGCTGGGTTTATTACAGGAAGCAAAATGGGTGTTTCTATCGTTCCGCTTTTAGTTTTTATTTTCCCTAGCCTTGCAAGCATGTCTCTGTCACGTATTTCAAAGCTCATTTTGTTTCATCTGCCGAAACATGCTTTAATATCTCCACTATTATTTCTTTGTACTCGTTTAGGAGAAGCAAGAAGTATGGTCTGCGTCGTTTCTCTACGGGAAAAACCAAAGTTAAGAGATCCTGTCTTGATAGAAGGCTTACCTGGTATCGGATTCGTTGCCAACATAGCAGCGTTACATCTTATTCGGGAATTGAAGGCGAATCTTTTTGCTGAGATTCGCTGCTCTTCCTTCCAAGACTTCGCCGTAACTGCTGAAAAAGGACAAATGCACTATCCCATTAACGAGCTCTATTATTATAAGGGGAAAGAAGGGGAACGGGATCTTATCATTCTTTACGGAAACACTCAAGCATTGACTACAACAGGGCAATATGAGCTTTGTGGGCACATCCTTGACGTATCCAAAAAATTTGGCTGTCGCTTCGTGATAACTATGGGTGGTTTGAAAATAGTGCAAGAGGTTGATAAGCCGAAGCTTTACTTTGCTGCTACAGACAAGGAAACGGTGAGCGAATTGTTGGAGGTAGGCGCTGAAATTATTAGAGGCCAGATTTTCGGAGTTGCAGGTCTTCTGGTAGGAATTGGGAAACTAAGGGGTTTCCGTGGCTTTTGTTTGTTGGCTGAAACTTTGGGGCTTTATCCCGACAGTATAGCTACTCGTGAGGTTTTAAATGTAGTTTGTAAAATGCTGAATTTAGAGGTTAGTTTTGACACTTTAAATGATACTGTGGAAATTATGCGAAGCACTTTGGAAAACTTTGGTTTGCTCGAACGATCAATAAAAGAAAGAAGAAAAGAGGAATCGCAATTCCGCTGGTTTATCTAAGTCTTCATCTCGCTTAAAAACAGCCCATACACCTTCTGCACACGCTCAGCTGCAGGCCCAGTTCCCTCTACAACACCTTTCTCTGTGACTTTGATTTTCTCCATTACCCAGATGAAACCCTTATCCTCGTAAAGCCTAACCATAGTCGGAAACACTTTCTCTAAACGTTCCGCCAGAGCCTTCAAATCAAAGGGCTTTTCAACTGCAAATATCTTAGCTACGACGTTACCGTTTAACACAACTCTGTGCAATGTTTGACCCTTTTCGTCTTTTGCATCTGATAAGCAGAGGCTCATGTTGTCTGGATTTATTCCGACAAGTGTGCCACTATAGGATTTTCCGTTGAGGGTTGCTACTGTAACTCTTTTGTCAACCAAAGTCGCTATTTCACTGAAAAACCTTCTCTGTGCTGCTGACAACTTATTCTACCTTCTTAATTCTGTCGTGATATTATAACAGTACACCTTTTTAGGATTTTGATATTTCAGAACTCTTTTACAGTTTTTTGCGTTGTCCCTGTTCCTGTTTAAACATGATTATAGTGTTTGGAGGCACGTCTCGATATACGACGACATTAGGGCCTATCCAACAGTTGTTACCCACTTTCACTCCAGGCATAAACAAAGCGTTTATCCCAGTTTTGACGTCGTCACCAAGCACAACGCCGAGTTTTCTTCTTCCAGTGTCTAAAACTTTGTCTTTGACCTTCATTTTGACTGATCTGCCATCTAAGCGATAATTGGCAATCGTGGTTCCTGCGCCGAAGTTGCAGTTTTCGCCTATTATGCTGTCGCCTATATAGGATAGATGGCCGATGTGTGTTTTATCCATTATAATGCTGTTTTTTATTTCACATGCGTTTCCGATTCTTACTTTTTGGCCAATGCTAGTGTAAGGACGGATAAAGCAGTTGGGTCCTATGTCGCTGTCTTTGCCGATGAAGACAGGGCCTTCGATGTATGTCCCAGAACGGATTCTTGCGCCTTCCTCAATGGTTATGGGACTTATTAAGTGAGATGCATCCTCAATTTGCCCCTCCTTTTTTGGTTTTGTCTTTTCGAGAACCCATCGGTTAGCTTCAAACAAATCCCACAGCAGTCCCACATCAAACATTTCGCTGCTTGAAAGCTTAGCAGCAGCAATTTTGTGTCCTTCTTCTAAAAGTAATGAGAGCGAATCGGTTATTTCTAATTCTCCTCTTGGAGATTGTTCTGTGTGTTTGATTGCTTCGAAAATTTCTGTTGAAAGGACATAGATGCCTGCGTTCGCCAAGTTGGTTGGAGCTTCATCTCGGTGAGGTTTTTCTACAATAGCTTTGACAAAAGAATTCTCAAGTTCAACTATGCCATAGTGTTCAGGATTTTCAACAGAAACAACCGCCATTGTAGCCGCAGGTTTTTCTTTTCTATGTATTTTGAGAACTGCGTTTATTGCGTCTGAAGTTGTTAGCCAGTCGCCGTAGGTTAAGAGAAAGTCTTTTTTCATGAAGGGTTCTGCAAAACTTGTGGCATCAGCGGTGCCATTGAGCTGTTTCTGAACCGCATATTCGAACTTCATCCCGTATTTTGTTCCGTCTCCCAAATGATGTTGAAGGCGTTCCGCCATGTAATTAACGATGAAAACTACCTCGTTTATTCCTGCATTTTTGAGAGCAGTTAGTATGTGGTCTATTATTGGTTTTCCACCAACTGGGACAAGGTGTTTAGGACGTGTAAGTGTAAGTGGGTGAAGACGGGTTCCTTTCCCAGCGACTAAAATTACTGCTTTCATTTAACCTGTCTCCTTGACTAGTTTGTCAATTAGTTTTGCAGTTTTTTTCATAATTATTTCTGAAGTTTTTCTGGTTTCTGCTTCTACTGTTATTCGCATTAAAGGTTCTGTTCCAGAAGGTCTTACTAGAAGCCAACCTTGTTTCAAGGCTAAACGAAATCCGTCTATTTTCGATTGTTCTTTAACATCGGAAAAGATTGCAGGTAAGGCTTCATACACCTTTTCCAATACAATGGGTTTGACAGAATTTGAGCATGCAACATTCTGCCTCAACAGTGGATATTGAGGTACTTTGGAAACAAAAGAGGACAAGTTTTGGTTTGTTTCTTCTAGGGCTTTGAGGAGTAGGATTGATGAGAGGATGCCATCTGGGCAGTAATGGTAGTTTGGGTGTATCCATGCACCACAGGGTTCGCCTCCGAAGGTTGCGCTGTGTTTTTTTATGGCTTCTGTGATGTTTACGTCGCCCACTTTTGTTCTAACAATTTTCCCACCCTCAGCCTCAATCATTTTTTCGATGCACATTGAAGCTTCTACTTGTGTAACTATTGTCTTGTTTTTCCGCTGTTTTATCACATGAGCAGCGTAGGCGGCGAAAGTTTGGTCTAATGGTGTTATGCGTCCTTTTTCGTCTGTTGTTATCATTCTGTCTCCGTCTCCGTCATATGCTATTCCCAAGGCAGCCTCTAGTCTTCTTACCATGTTGCATAGTGGCTTGAGCGATTCTTCGTTGGGTTCGGAGTTTCTTCCTGGAAAGTGTCCGTTTGGCTGTGAATTAACGGCTATTAGGTTACAATTTAGCTCGCGAAATATTTGAGGTACAAGTTGGCTGGTGGCTCCGTTTCCGGAGTCTATGATTATTTTCCAAGGTTTTTTGAGTTTGACGTTTTTTGTTATCATTTCGATGTATTGTTGGGTTTCGTTTATTGTGATGGTTTTGCCTATGTTTTGCCATGTTGCGAGTTTGAATTGTTTTTTGGTTATTGTTTTTTCTATTTGGTTTTGTTGTTTTTGGTTGTAGGCTGTTGTGTCGGGGTTGTAGAGTTTTATGCCGTTGTATTCTGGAGGGTTGTGGCTGGCGGTTACCATCACTCCTGCGTCGGCTTTTGTTTGTTTTGTTAAGTATGCTAGAACAGGTGTTGGAATCGTGCCTTGTTGTAAAGCGGTGGCGGCGCAGGCGGTTATGCCGGCTGTTAATGCGTGTTGTAGCATGGGGGAGGTTGTGCGTGTATCTTGGGCTGTGAGTATTGTTTTTGCTTTTGTGTGGGTGGCTAGGGCTTGGCCGATTTGGAGGGCGAGTTGTGGTGTTATGGTTTTGTTGGCTTTGCCTCTTATGCCGCTTGTTCCGAAGAGTTTTGTCAAAGGGGTTTCCCTGTTTCTTTTGGTGTTTGTTGTGGTTGTTTATAGTGTTTGTGTGTGTGGCGCTTAGATTAGGCTCTATACTGTATACTCCAAATTGGCGGCTAGTAGATCCTAATTGTGGCGAGGAGTTTGTTTTTTCTGTGAAAAACCTCTGCTTGTATGCCTTTGGAATATGGGTCTTTTTTCGCATATATTTCTGAGTATTAGGGAAGTTTTCTTTTGGCTATGTAAAGTTATGTAAGAAGTTGATGATTGGCAAATAAGCCAAGTCAATCTTGTGTTTTGGAAAGAAGGATAATTGAATTTAGAATTCTCGGGAGTAATTAGTCGTTTGATGTTTGCCAAAGCTTTATGATTCAAATCTTCTTTGGTTTTCTTTTTATTTGTAAAAGTTTCTTTATGTCATTGGTATCGCTTGTTGTTAATAGTCTAATCCATAGCCAGCGTCCATCATGCAATTGTTCCGTGTCCCCTAGAAGTTTACGGATTTTGGAACTTAATTCATCTCGTATTAAAAGAGCTTTTTCGGATTCTTTCTTGCCAAGAACTATTAAAACTGTAAATCCGCCTTTCTCTGGGAAAAGCGAGCATAGAGTCTTTCTGCTTTTGCGGTAACGGATTGTCCATCCGTATTTTGTTCCATAAAATATTGTTTCAGGTATAAGACCATAATTGTCTTCAATGAACCGTCTTACCTCTAGCCAAGCTTCTTTTGCCTGTTCTCCTATGAACTTTACCATTTCCTGTTCGGTAGGCTTGGGTGCCTTGTCTGTCATCCGATGGAAATTTTGCCCCATATTCATCAATAGTACTCTTCTGTCATTTGACATCTAATTGTCTTTTGCCTCAGTACCTGTCTTTTTACTAAAAATCATTCGATTAAATTCCAAATGATCCCTAGTCCTTAAGATATTTTGCAACTTCAGGATTTTGTGCTCTTTATTCTTTTGGCTCTATCGTAGCTTTTCCGCATTTCTCACATTTAGAAAATATTTAGTTCAATGGATGCACATATTTGAAGACCTAATAGTAATCAGGATTGGCTGAAATCGTTTAAGACGGTTGCCATGAATTTACTTCCCTTTATGAAACCTTCTATGGTCAAGTTTTCGTTCGGAGCATGACCTTTCGCATCCGCGTGACTGCAGCCCGCAGAAACAACAGGACAACCTAGCCAGTTTCGAAACAAATGCATAGGTCCTGAAGCCGCACTGGTAGGATACACAACAGCCCTTTTTCCATAAATCTTCTCCGCCGCCTTAACGACAACATTCACAAACTTGTCTGTCACTGGAGTTTTTGTCGGTTCAGTCGAACCGTAGCGTATGGCTTCTATGTCTTTGAAGCCTCCTTTCTTCAAGTGCTCCCTAAGTTTTTCTAAAATTTTGTCAGGCATCTGGTTCGGCACAAGTCTAAAGTCAAGCTTCACCATAGCTTCCTTTGGCAAAACCGTTTTGGAACCTGGTCCAGTATACCCTGCGAGAAAACCGTTAATTGTACATGTGGGGCTGTAAAGCAGCGTTTTCTTGGCTTCTCTACCAGTTTTCTTGTGCAGAAACTCTTTCAAGCCCAAAGTTCTTTTCAGTTTTTCTTCTTCGAGGGGGATGTCGTCCAACAGTTGAAGCTCTTCTTTGGAGGGTGGTTCAACATTGTCGTAAAAGCCTTCGATTAATATCTCGTCTTCTTCATTCTTCAACGTGTTTAAAGCCCAAACGAGGCGCCACGCAGGATTTTGAACTAGTGGAGCGTTTGCAGAGTGAACATCCCTTGATGCGCCCTTGGTCCTCAGCTCCACCGACAAGACGCCTTTTAGACCCAGATAGATCTCAGGGCGCCCCTCATAGTTTGTTCCGCCAAACTCCCAAATCGTAGCATCATTAGAAAACAAGTCTTTATGCTGCTTAACAACAGGAGCAAAATGTGGACTGCCAATTTCCTCTTCACCTTCCACAACAAACTTCACATTCACAGGAACGTCGCCAACAGCCTTAAGAAAAGCCTCAACCACCTTTATTCTCGAAACAATGTTTCCCTTATTATCCGAGACGCCTCGACCATAAATTCTTCCCTCGTAAACCTTGCCGCTGAAAGCATCGAACTTCCATTCTTCCAAGGGTTCAGGCGGTTGAACGTCATAATGGTCATAGAACAGCAAGGTTTTCTTTGAGTTTTGCGACTTTAGCTCTCCGTAAACAACGGGGTTTCCATTCTTTTCAGGAATTACTTGAGTAGAAAACCCAACTTCACGCAGCATCTTCTCAACTATTTCTGCGCATTTCTGCATTCCTTCGCCTTTTGCAGAGATGCTGGGCTGTTTCACTAGCCTTGCCAATTCTTGAATGAAGTTTTGCGAGTGCTTGTCGATGTAGTCATAAACCCTTTTAATATTCACAAAAAATCACCGCGAATCTAAAGGTTTACCGTACTCTTCTTCAAAGAAAATTTCTGAAATTTCTCTTCTCGGCCTAGGTTGGGGTGTCTCGTCTGGTATGCCAATAGGTAACAGTGCAATTACACGCATTCCTTTAGGAATGTTGAGCAGATGCTTCACTTCCTCTTCGTTAAAGGCGCCTATCCAGCATGTGCCATAGCCTAGAGATGTAGCTGTCAGAGCCATGTGTTCCACGGCAATCATAGGATCCTTCGCGTACCATCTTTTCGATATGTCAGGATCGCTTATAGCGGTTACAATAGCGGCAGCATCTGCAAGGAATGTTTGATTGTTCGATGCCTTTGCCAGAGCCTTCTTTCTTTCCGCATCACACACCACCACGAAACGCCACGGCTGACGGTTAGCAGCAGAAGGTGCCAAACGAGCAGCTTCCAAAATCATCTTTAGTTTTTCATCGGGAATAGAATCGGATTTATATTTTCTGATGCTTCTCCGAGTTTTTATAGCTTCAAAAACGTCCAAAGTTTTTCCCTCTCTCTAAGAGTTCATACTTTTCTAAGGACTTATTATCTTTTGCCTATTTCACTGTTAAGCAAGAAGCTTTTAGTCAGAAAACCACATTAGACTTTTGGGGTAATAGAAGAATGGTTGAGGAAAAGGACGTTTTAGATTTTCTCAAAGACCATGACAATCAAGCTTCTCTTGACGAAGTTTCCAAAGAACTTCACATATCGAAGTATGGGCCAGATTCCGCCTATGCTATACTCCAGTCTTTGAAAGCTGAGGGAATGGTTGAAAGAAAAGGGGAGATGTGGACTCTAACAGCCGTTGCTGAGCCAGCAGTGTCTGAGGCAAAGCGGGAAGAGGCTGTGGCGGCCACTGTGGAAGAACGGAAGCCACAAGATGTAGATAAAATCGTTAAAGCGATGGCTAAGACATTGGCTAACGCCATGAAAGAGGCGAGAGAGCCAGCTGACGAGTGGAAGCTTGCTACAAAGCCCATGACAACCGAAATTGAACGCAAAGAAAAAAAGCTTAGCTCTCTAGTTTTGCGACCGAGCGCCGCCGAAGAGGCCAAAAAAACCCTAGTAGCCCTTCCCACAGGAACTTTCATTGATTACTTGTTTTTCACTCCCGAAGGAAAAACTTTGAATGGTCTACCTATTGTAGGTCAGTTCGCGCTTACCGGGTTGCCAGGCGCGGGCAAATCTATTCTTGTGGAGGAAATCGCTGTAAATGTTTCTTCTGTAGGAAAGAAGGTTCTCTACGCGACTGCTGAAGACACTTGGCAGAGTCCTACGCCCCGTTTTGACCTGCAGTCTCGCATTAAAGAGAAAGCTGATTTTTTGGGAAAAAACTGGAATAAAATTCAGGAGAACCTGTTTGTGCTAGATACTGTTATGTTTCCAGAGTTACTTGACTGGGACACGTTTGCAGAGACCTACCGCTACGTTGTAGAAAAGGAAAACATTGACTTAGCCATAATCGATTCCGTGACCGTTCTCGAATCTTATAGGGGTGCGTTGAAATATCGAGTCATGGAGTTGGCTAGACATAACCAGAAGAAAGGAGTTACATGTATTTACGTAAATCAGCGCGGCAAAGACTCTTGGGATTCTTATGAGATGGCGGGCGGTATTGGGCTTGCTCACAACCTTGACGGCACCATAATAGTAGACTATGGACGTGTCTACTGGCAGGATCAGCAAACAGAGTTGGAAGTGAAGAGAGGCGAATTTGTCAGAATAGCGCGAGTCTTGGACTGTCGAATGTGCAATTTTAAACGCGACAGAATCCGCATCGAAATCACAAAGGAAGGTCTAGTAAGACTTGTAGAGGATATAGAATCACAACCTTAACAATAAGATAGAGAAGATGAAGAGGAGACACTAAAAGACTCTGGCATTACGTATGGGTACTCTTCGCCGAACCTAATCAGAGTCTGATTTTGTTTTCTGTCATTATTTTCTTTGTCCGCAATATTAGAAATTTACTCAGTTGTTAATGGTGAATTGTTTAAAAATAGATGAAATTCGTGGAAAAATTTAAAAGAGAAGAAAAACCCACTATTTGTTGGGTTAGCTGAAGCGGCGTTGAAGATATGTTGCTGCCTGACCCCTAGATGCTGGAAAATTGAAATGGAAATGTCTAATTTCAAGCATGGAGTTTTGCTGTTGCTCTCTGTTGCTTTGCTTTTGAGTTTGTTTATGGTTTTTCCTAAGGCATTTGGACAAACTGTGGATGAATTTGGCGTGGTGGGAGTTAAACCTGGAGACTGGGTGAAATACAAAGTCACCCAACTTGGAGCGCCGACGATTTGGTATCCTGGCATGGAAGATGCTGTGTTGGTTAAGGTTGAAGTGTTGAACGTTTCTGGCACAAGGGTAACAATTCAACAGACTATACATGATGCCGATGGAAGCGAATTTGTCGGTTGTTATTATAGTGGTTCTTCGTGGGACTTACAGAATGACATCCTGTATGGTCATCTCTGTGCATATCGACGCTACATCATCGCTGCAAACTTTGAGCCTGGAGACAAAATAGGAGAATATTCAGTGTGGTATGAAGACATAAGAGAATTTGTTTACGTTGACCTTACACTGAATGATACGGATTTGAGAAGCTACGGTGAAGTAGAAAGAGAGGTAAACCGGCTTGAGTTCACGTGGCTTGCATATGAATACCCCTTTGTCAGAAATGATACCTTGGAAAAATGCTGGGATAAGGAAACAGGTTTCTTGCTAGAGGAAACTAGACAATCATATGTCATCGGCTATGAGAATCATCCATCGACGTTTAAACTGGAAATCGCAGATACAAACATGTGGGAGATGCAAAAGCCACAGCAACTGCTATGGCTGCTAGCAGCCATTCCAGTGGGTTTCATTATCGTGGCTATTGTAGCTGCAAAACGAAAAAATAACAGAAAGGAGAACACGATTGGCGAAGCATAAGTTTACATGGATCTACGTTGTTCTTCTGTTTCTGCCATTACTATTTCGTCTGATCGACCCTGTGAAAGCGGATAGAAACAGTTGGTCGGTGAATTGGCTCAATCATATAAATTACTACGATTCTCCTTTTAACATATCAACTACAACTGAGGTTTCAAGCGCGGATGATCACTGCACCACCATCACATAACACAGCAACACCCCACTTTTTCTATAAAATTACGTACAAACTTAAACCATTTTTATATAGGCTTACACATCCTCCTGCAGAAGGAAGCAGTATTAGATGACAATAACCATAGACGATGCAGGCATTGGAGACCTCCTTTTCGGAGTGGTCATAGGAGCCTACCGCGATGAGACCCAAGAGTTTAGATACGAAATCTTGGATGTCAAGTATTTCAGAACTCAACGATTCTGCCGAAAAGAGTATCTGAAGCAAGCCTCAAAAGTTGTGTTCCAACTATTGGGCAAACTCAAACTCAAGGCAGAGGAACCAATCCACATTTGCAAGGGCTACATCTTCGACGAGGCTGTCAAGGACTTAAGAAGAAGGTTTGGCGACGACCGAATTCGCAGAGTCAAAATAACGGGGAAACCACAACGCCTCACAGAAATGGCATACCTTGACGAAATAAGAAACTTGGGCTACGAGCCGCTGAAGGAGAGAGACGAGAAGAGGGCGAAGAGCTTCTTTCACATGATGAACTGGCTGAAGAAAAACCCAGACAAACTAAGATACGCCAAGACAGGTTGGCCACGCCTGTCTAGATACCGTCTATTTAAATCATACCATCATGCTCAATCAGGGAAAAACAGAAAATAGAACGTTTGAATCTCCAGAAGTCACTAGTTTTATCCAAATAGTAAATCACGTGTGTTTTCAGAGGTAGATTTGATTTTAATTTCCTATTATTAGAAACTTGGAAAAGCTATGTAGCATCAAAGGAACCATTGAATCCCAAAATTGTAAAAAATCTCGGAGGTTATAGGAATACTGTGTATCTTCTCCTACAGAGAACACTGTTCAACCACAAACTTTTAATGCGTATTCTCCTTTTTTGATGTTCTTTTAAGTGGTGGATTAAATGGTTAACCAGAGAATTGAAAAACTTGCAGAACTTTGCGTTCATTATAGTGTTGAAGTGAAACCCGAGGAGAAGGTGCTTATAAGAGGTAGCGCATTAGCATTCCCTCTGATTAGCAAGATATACAGAGAATGTTTGTTAAACGATGCATATCCACTAATCATTCCAAACCTTGATGTCGCGTACACTTTTTACAGATATGCAAAAGAACACCAGCTAAAATTTGTTTCACCCCTCGAAAAATTCAGAGTAAAAAACATGGATGTTCAAATAACCGTATGGTGCCAACCAAACCCTAAAGGATTAACAAACATAGACCCTTCAAAAATAAAGATTTACAGAGCCTCTAGAAGAGAACTTTCGGAAATCTTCAGTAAACGCGCTGCCGAGGGGAAACTCAAATGGACTCTTTTGCCTTATCCCATAAACGCTCAAGCACAAGAAGCTGCTATGTCGCTTGCGGAATACGAAGACTTCGTTTACGGCAGCTGTCTAGTTGACAAGGAAGACCCAATTGCGGAATGGACAAAAATACATGAAAAGCAGGAAAAAATCTGCGATTTCTTGAACCAAGTGAGCAGAATCCGAATAGTAGGCGAAGATACAGACTTAACCTTCAACTTAGAGGGTAGAAAATGGATAAATTCTGACGGAAAAAGAAACATGCCAAGTGGTGAAGTGTTCACTGCTCCTATTGAGAACTCAGCCAACGGTACAATTAGATTCACCTATCCAGGAATTTTTTCTAGCAGAGAAGTTGAAGACATAACACTTACATTTAAAGACGGAAATGTTGTGAAAGCTTCAGCCGCCAAAGGGGATGATCTGTTGCAGCAAATTTTGAAAATTGACGGAGCAGACCGCATTGGAGAAACCGCTATCGGAACAAATTACGGCATAACAAAATTCACAAAAAACATGCTTTTCGACGAAAAAATGGGAGGAACAATACATATAGCCCTTGGCAACTCCTATCCAGAGTCAGGAGGCTTAAACAAGTCGGCAATCCACTGGGACATCTTGAAAGACATGAAGAAGCGTGGAGAAATCTACGCAGATGGCAAACTATTCTACAAAGATGGAAAATTCCTAGTGTAACTCTCCCTTATCAACATTTTTGCCGAGCCGCTTTGCAGTTTTCATAGTTTCTATACATGCAAAACTCTCAGAATTTATAAAAAGAGAGAATTCCGATTTCGCCAGTAACCACTTTTCATCATCACAGTTGTGCTGTTCTAATCCTGCTCTATCATCATCTGAGAATAAAGAATCTCCCTGAGCGTAGCTAACCAAAAATAAGTCTACGCTTCTCATAATTCTAGCAAAGCACAATTTAGATGTCAGGTTTTTCACGTAAAATGTTTTCACTTTAACGAAGCCTTTAAAAATTCCTGGCAAGCATTCAATATGGCTTAAAGCTAAATTGTAGAATTACTATGAAAAACGAAGGCTAGATCAAGGCTTTCAGGCTAAAACAGGTCGTGTTGCACCTTTTCTACGAAAGATTAAGCTTTTTCAATCCCTTAAGAATCTCCGCAACTGCAACTTCAGGTGGCACGTCGATACTTTCACATTTAAACTCTACAAAGGGAATTTTGCCTTTGTAATACTCTAGAAGTGGCTGAGTTTGTCTTTCATAAACCTTCAGCCTTTCCATGATAACCTTCGGCGTATCATCAATCCGCTGATAAAGCTGTCCACGACATTTATCACAGATTCCTTCTTTCTTCGGCTTCAGAAACCGAATATTATACACTTCCCCACAGTTTTTGCAAATTCTTCGACTTGAAAGCCGTTCAATTATAATCCACTCGGGCACAACTAGGCGGACGATCGCGTCAATCTTCGTAAAATCGCTTAGAGCCTTTGCTTGTTCAATTGTTCGGGGATAGCCATCTAATATGAAGCCATTTTTGCAGTCGTCCTTGGCAAGTCTTTCGGTTAAAACTTCAATCACGATTTTGTCGGGGACAAGTTCCCCTTTGCTCATGTACTCTTTAACCTTTCTACTCAACGTTGTTTCTTCTTTCACTATGCTTCGGAAAATGTCACCTGTTGCTATGGCGGGTATGCCGAGTTTCGACTGCAACCGTGAGGCATATGTTCCTTTTCCTGAGCCGGGTGGTCCGAGAATTATGAGGTTCATTTCTTATATTTCCTTCCTGAGCGATTTGTGGTTTTAAAGAAGTTTACTGTTTGCTAATTAAGTATTACTGCAAGAACTACGTAGGCAAAAAAGTGAAGAGCACCAAAACAAACTTCTTATCCTACTTTTCCAGAAGTTTGGTGAAGGTGTCGTGGTGTTCTTCTTCGTCCTCTAAGATCCCTTAGAATAGTCTTCGTGTTGTTGTATCGTTCTCCTATTCTGCGACTTTTATGGTTTGTTTAGAGTGCGATTGCTTCTGCATGCTTCACTTCGGTAATAACTATGTTTTTAAAGATGGCTTCGACAGCAGCGCGTTTAATACTCACTGCCAGCACATGTTGCTACATGTATTGGATAAAAACTTGGATTTCTCTAGCTACAGCTCGATTCAGCAATTCTTTTAACTTTTCAGAAGCCATTTTCTACTTCAATTTAGAGTGAATAGATAGAGTGGGATAAAGACAACCGCTTAGTATAGTTTACGAGGTTTGCAAATTACAAGATAAAAACAAGAAAAGTTGACGGCTTTTCATTTTTTGTATACGTAAATGGTGTGTGATGGGTAGCCAAGCTTTGGATTTTCACAGAAGTTTTCTGTTTTAATGGGTCTCCACCCTAAAACCTCATAGTCGTGAGAAACGATCCGTGTACCTGGCTTCAACTCTTTCTCCAGTTTCGGCTTAACTTTATCGTTAGCGCTAGTTGTGAGATACAGAAACACAACGTTTGCCGGAGAAAGGTTAATTTTAAACATGTCGCTTTGAACAATGGTTACTCGGTCTTGGATGCCGAATTCATGAATGGTTGCTAAGGCTTTTTTAGCCAGATCTTCTCGCAGTTCAACGCCAACCGCTCTAGCTCCAAATTCTTGTGCCGCCATGATTACTGTTCGACCATCCCCAGAGCCTAAATCGTAGAAAGTTTCGCCAGGCCTCAAGGTTACAAGTTTTAACATGTGTCTGACAACTGGAAGAGGTGACGCAACGAAGGGAGCGATGAACACTTTATGAATCCCCCGTTTACGCTCTTTGTTATCCACTTGTCTTTTTTAAGGTTTATTGAAGCTTACTACGCTACATACGAGGTTTTCTTCTTCAGTCTAGGCCGTCTTGCCTCACCGCACTTCATACAGCTTTGCTGACAAAGCTCAAGATATTTCTCCTCGTCCTCTTTTACGACTTCAGCCGCTTGACGGCAAAGCTCACTTTGTTCAATGCATCCTGATTCTTTGCATAATTTTGAGACGAAACTGCAACATTGCTCCACATCTTCTGGACTAAGAGCAACACGATTTGTCCGTACAAGTAAGCAAAGTTCTCTTGCTAAGACGCAAGTTCGAACGTATTTGAATCTTTTTAAGGTTTTTTCTCTTAGTTTTTGTCTACTTAATTCCAAACGTCTCTACTCCGCAGAGATGTGTCTTAACTCTGAAATGGCGTAATTTATAGTTTTAGAAGATTCAATAGCTATAGCTAATCTATCTTCTAGTAGGTGGACAAAGTGTTTACAGTCACTTATAAACTTGGACAGTAAGGCTTGTAGTTCTCTCAGCTAGTCTGCCCAGAACCTTCTTTTTAACGCTTTACGCTCAGCTTCAATCACCAATTCAAAGAAATGATCGGTAGGCGTTTTTTCTTTTTTGAGGACGCTCTGAATGTCATCTGTTTTCACTCTTCGAGCAGAAAGAGCTATTGCCGCGGTTTTTCCATAGCTCGAAATCAGCTGCGCGTTTTTAACTGCTTGCTGATGCATTTTTCGTTCAGCTTTAGTCAATCGTTCTCCTTTCTTTTCCACTAGAGACATCACATAGTTTTCCTCTCTTCTGAGCAGCCCTAAGGCATTAGAGCCACACTGTGGACAAGCTGGGTTGTCGGGCAGGTCTTTGATGCGTATCATTTCAAGATAGTCCCAGCAGTTTGTGCAGACAAAACTTCGAACTTCGTTTAGCAGTCTCGCTTTTGCCGATTCGACAAGAATGAGCCGCATTCTTTCTGGCGGAATTAGGTCTGTTTTCATGCTGACACGTTCTATGCCGACTCTTGCAATTGGAGTCGCCGCTCCCTGAGTCTCAACTTTAACAATTGTCACTTCGTTCTTTCGAAGTTCGTCTATCACTCGAAGAAGCCTTTCCAAGTCTAAATCTTTAGTAAATGTTTCCTTAAGTGCTTCATCGTAGATTGCAGTGCCTTCGAAACTTTTCAACAGGCGCTTGAGACTAATACTGCTAAAGTCTGCCCACTTCTTCAAAGCCCCGAATCTTCTTGCCACATGAATCATTCGACGCTTGAAAATTCCTGTTTTCACTGTAGCTCTTGTTAAGGCGTCACGTATCACCGTGTCTGATGTCTGCTTGAGTTCGTTGAACAAGGCTATTATGCTGCTTGCATTTGTTGTTCCCATTGTTCGAACGAAAATGCGGTAGGGGTCGTGTTGAACGACAACTGTGTAGCCAGTTCGCTCTGACAAATAGTGACCCAGCAGCTGAGCTAATGCACGGTTAGTCAAAGAGCCGAAGTTTGCATGAATGATTACCAAGTCTTGCCAGTCCTCAACAGTCATACGCTTACCTGTAGGGACAGGATAATCCTTTTTCACCTGTTCAAACGTTCCCTGCAACGCTCGTGACACTGTGTCTTCGTCTGCAGGATATCTCTTAGCTAGTTTTGTGACAATTTGGTCAATTGTTTTCCCTTTCTTCATTTGCTGTTCGACAAATCCTCTAATCTGTCCTACTTCCTGAGATACTTCAAAAGGCACTGGAATTTGTTCTCCTATCCAACTTGGGATAGCTCCTGTGGGGTCGTCAACGGATTTTACGTATATTTTATCACCGTAGATGTGAAGAATCTTCCATGGGCTTCCTCGGATGATGAATTTGACGCCTAGTTTTCCGTATTCGGCTGTGAAGGCTTCGTCTAAGACTCCTATCGCGGTGTTTGATGCTTCGTCGATGACTAGGTAATGTTTCTCTGCAGGTATCATGGACAGGTTGTCAAAGTAGTATTCGTATAACGCCTTGCTTCTACGGGGTTTGAGGGCGGTAAGGTCTTCGAAGGAGACCCAAGCGATTCGTGGAAAACGTGTATGCATGTATGTTAGAATCTTCTGCACGTCTTCCATCGTAAGGTCAGCGTAAGGGTAGGCTTTCTTGAAGAGTCCCACAATGTCACCGAAAAAAAGGCGTCTTCTTTTCATTAACAATCCAGCGATTTGGTGGGCAAGAGCATCATAAGGCTTCTGTGGAATAACCACGGGTTCAAGCTCCTTACGATAAGCCATACGACCGATAGCCATAGCCTCCAAAGTGTCGTCAGAATCCATAGTGATTATTACTCCCTTAGCTATGCGTCCCACTCTGTGGCCGCTTCTGCCTACGCGTTGAATCAGCCGCGTAACTTGTCTAGGACTCATGTATTGGACGACGAGGTCTATTCTACCTATGTCAATGCCTAGTTCCAGCGAGCTTGTGCAGACAAGCCCTTTTAACTCGCCGTTCTTCAATCCCCTTTCCGCGGCTATTCTTGAAGGTTTAGCTAGCGAGCCGTGGTGAATTGAAACTGGGAAGTCTATGTCCCATATTTTGAAGCGGCTAGCTAGCACCTCAGAGATTGTACGAGTGTTTGTGAAAAGCAACACTGATCTGTGCTTCTCAATGTAGTCACGTATGATTCGAAGCCTAACTGCAACCTCTGGATGAGTGTAGAGGGATGAAGCAAGCTTATAGTCTTGAGGAGTTGGCTTTGGAAAAACTATTTTTAACTGCATTTCTCGTGCAACAGGCACCTTCACTATCACTACTGGCCTTCCGTTGCCTACCAAAAACTGGGCTACTTTTTCTGGACTACCTATCGTGGCGGAGAGACCTATCATCTGAAACTCGTTGTTAGCAATGGTTCGCAGCCTTTCCAAGGCGAGTGAGAGTTGGCTGCCACGTTTGCTGTCCGCCATTTCATGAACTTCGTCGACGACCACCCATCTTACGTGTCGTAAATGTTGACGCAGCACCCACCCGGTTAATATGGCTTGCAGCGTTTCAGGTGTCGTTATTAAAACGTCAGGAGGGCTCCGCGACTGTCTGGTTCTCTCTTTGGTGTCAGTATCTCCATGCCGCACCGCCAGTTTGATGTCTAAATTGTTACACCACCACTGTAAACGCCCTAACAAGTCACGGTTCAAAGCACGCAAAGGTGTAACATACAAAACCTTAATTCCAAGTCGACGGTCGGGCATTTGAATGAGCATGTTTAAGATGGGAAAGATTGCTGACTCTGTCTTACCCGTTGCTGTAGGGGAGATGAGTAGAACGTTCTTGCCTTCAAGAATCTTAGGTATAGTCTTTTCTTGAGGTTCTGTTGGGGTTTGGAATCCTCTCTGCTCAACAAGCCTTCGAATGGGCTTTACAAACTGGGTGAAAACGTTTTCGGATTCGTCTTTCAAGAATGCTCTGGGACTCCAAACGCAGAAAAATAGGGAGAACGCTTCTCTAAAAGTCTTTCTAGTATCAAGAATCTTTTGTGTGGTTTGTTGGAGACAAAGGAAAGTCATGTAGTTTTAGTAACGGTTAATTCTTTTCATGGAGGCGTACATAATTGAAGTTGTCTATCTCCATTTGAACACTTTTCGATTATAGAAAACCTCGGGTAGTATTAGGAAGCCTGACATAGCAGTCACTACAACAAGGGCCCATTCAAGTGGATCATCCATCACCACAGTCCCAAATAGTCCAATGAATGGCACAAGAATTGTCAAGACTGCTGAACCTATGACGGCAATTAGCAAGAACTTATTTGAAAGGAACCCTACTTTGAAAGCGTTGTGTTTCTCAGATCGACAATTCCATACGACAAATAATTCTTGCAATGTCGCCCGTGTAAACGCCATAGTTCTAGCCTGTGCCAACTTTAGCTCTGTCAAAGGTCCAGGAAGCATATAGTATTGCCAGTAGAATAAACCTCCAGTTAAGAGGAATTGCAGTGTAAAAGTGGCAATTATCGAGGCCAGTCTTCCATGTAACACTCCTTGTTTTGGATCTCGTGGGGGTCTTTGCATCACGTCTTTCTCTGGAGGATCCATCGTTAGTGCAAGGGCTGGCCCTCCATCGGTAACTAGGTTTAGCCATAGAATCATACCTGCAGTTAGAGGAAGCTCCAAGCCTAGCAATGCAAAGGTTCCAATAAGCGCCAGTTCGTCGAAGTTGCATCTTAGTAAGAAAAAGGAGAATTTTCTTATGTTATCATAAATTGCACGCCCTCCTTCTACAGCGCTAACAATTGTGGCGAAGTTATCATCTGCAAGCACCATGTCTGCCGCTTCTTTGGTTACATCTGTGCCTGTTATGCCCATAGCAACGCCGATGTCTGCCTGTTTTAGCGCTGGGGCATCGTTGACACCGTCTCCAGTCATGGCGACGATTTCCCCTTTCTTCTTCAAGGCTTTTACTATTCGAAGCTTATGTTCAGGAGCAACTCTTGCGTAGACTCTTACGTCTTTAACAACCTTTTCAAAGTCTTCATCACTCATAGCATCTAGCTTAGTGCCTGTTAAAACCATATCATGAGGGTTGCCCTTGGTTATGCCTATTTCTTTGGCCACTGCCACAGCGGTGAGCTTGTGGTCACCAGTTATCATAACGGTCCTTATGCCTGCTTGTTGACACAATTTGTTAGCTTCTTTAGCTTCTTCCCTCGGGGGGTCAATCATTCCCACCAAGCCGACAAAAACTAGGTCGCTTTCTATACGCTTATTGGTCTCTTCCGCTTTACTAAGTTCGCGAAAGTCTTCAAGCTCGACGTCAGTTAATTCTTTAAAAGCCACTCCAAGCACACGGAGCGCATCGCCCGCCATTTGCTCGTTTGTTTTTAAAATCTTCTGTTTTTCTCTTTTGGTTAGTTTTTTTGGTTCTCCGTTTTTGAAGATTTTTGTGCAGTGGTCTAGAATAACTTCAGGGGCGCCTTTCATGAAAGCCAACAATTTCTCTTCAGACATTTTGTGAACGGTTGTCATCCGTTTCCTTTCTGAAGTAAAGGGAATTTCATGCACACGCGGATATTTTTTCTCTAGCTTGTCTTTTGTCATTCCCGCTTTTGTCGCTGCGACGATTAACGCCCCTTCCGTTGTGTCACCAAGTATTTTTTCTCCGTCCTCCGCAGCTTTGGTGCAGACTGCACTGGCGCCCAATAACAAATTCAGGTTTGCGTTTTCCTTTGCATCCATAGGTTTGTTTTTCAGCATAAATTGTCCCTTTGCCTCGTAGCCAACGCCGGTAACTTCAATGATTTTGTCGTTGGTGAAAATTTTACGGACGGTCATTTCACCTCTGGTTAGTGTTCCAGTTTTGTCGGAGCAAATGACTGTGGTGGCGCCTAAAGTTTCTGCAGATGCAAGTCGTCTAATTATTGCGTTGCGTTTTGCTAGTTCGCGGGCTCCTAAGGCTAGTGAAATTGTTACTACTGCGGGGAGTCCTTCTGGAACGGCTGACACTGCCAACGCAATTGCTGTTATGAAGTTCTCTACTAGTGTTCCAGGTCTCGCGGGGTCTAACATTTCTAGAACGAAAATTGCGACACATGCAAATACAATGATTATTCCTAACTTCTTTGCGAAGTTTTCCAATTTGAGCTTTAAAGGCGTTTCCTCTGCTTCAACAGATTGCACCATTTCAGCAATTTTTCCAAACTCAGTTTCCATACCTGTAGATGTTACTACAGCCTTCCCTCGGCCGTATGTTACATAAGTCGCCGTAAATATCATGTTTTTTCTATCGGCTACAGGCGCATTTTCCTCAATGGTGCTAATTCTTTTCTCTACCTGTGTAGACTCGCCAGTTAAAACAGCTTCGTCGGTTCTCAGCTCTACAACTTCAACTAGTCTGCTGTCTGCGGGAACGCGGTCCCCAGACTCTAAAAGCAAAATGTCCCCAGGCACAACTTCTTTTGCGGGAACCATTACTTCTTTTCCATTTCTCATTAATCGGGCTTTTGGGGCAGTGAGTTTTCTCATGGCGTCCATTGCTTTTTCAGAGCGGTATTCTTGGACGAAGCCGACAACTGCGTTGAGAACTACTATGGCGGCTATCGTTATGGCATCGGTGGCCTCTCCAACAGCAAGGGAGATAGCTGTTGCGATTAACAGCATAATCACGAAAATGTCTTTGAATTGGTTTAGAAAGATCTGGAATGCAGTGGTTCTTTTTGTCTCTTTGAGTTCGTTGAGTCCATACTTCTCTAAACGTTGCTTTACCTCTTCTTCTTTTAAACCAAGAGGGTCTGTTTGCAACTCCTCAAGTACTATCTCAATTGACTTAGAATGCCACGCTTTACTCATCGTTATACGCGCCTGTAACAGATTGTAGCTTTAACAGGATTTCTCCTTAAAGGATTTTTCTGTCACAATCCTCCCATCAAGAACCCTTTTCTGCGAGCAACATTACGTCTTGTGTTCGGAATTGATGGAAAATCTTTTATGTATTATCATAACAAACCATAATACATTGTTATGGAGGAAAAGTCATGTCTAAATGTCCAAATTGCGGCGCTGACGGAAAGTTCAGAAAGAAATGGAAAATGGCTGGTCGACCAGACAAACAGGGCAAGAGAATGCAACTTGAAATCGGCTTATACGACTGTCCAAAATGCGATAAAGCATTTCGTGTTGTTCTAGGTAAGAAGAAAATTTAAACCGGCAATTCAAGCTGAAAATCACTTCAAAAGCCGAAATCTCCGCGATCTAGACTCTAAGCTCCTTTAATTTCCCCTTTTTATGTTTTCTTCGAATGTTAAATTTAAATATGCGACAAGCAACAAACACAGCAAAACCATCGTTAAAGCAAGAGGTCAATAGAATGTCAAAACTTAAAGATGCACTGAAAAATGAATACGTAAAATCTCTGATTCTTCTAGCGATTATTCTATGCAGCATTGTTGCTTTCTGGTTTGGTTTGAAAACATACTTGAGAACTGACTATCCTTTGCTTGCAGTGGCTTCAGGAAGCATGATTCCCACTTTGAATGTCGGTGATTTGATAATTGTTCAAGGTGGACTAAATGTAGATGATATTGTTGCGGAATATGAGACAGGCGACGTTATAGTTTTTCACAAACCACGTAATTCAGACGAGCTTATTGTTCACAGAGCCGTAGAAAAACATGGGAGTGGTGATATTGCATTTTTAAAGACCAAAGGAGACAACAACCCTTCGGGCACCGACCCTTGGGAAGTCGATAACACTGACCTTGTCGGCAAAGTTGTATGGAGCATTCCGTACCTTGGTCAAATTCCCTTACTCGTCCGTACACCGACAGGAATGTCAATCATTGTCATTTTAATAGTAATTCTAATTCTTCTTGAATTTGTAATTCCATCCTCTAAGGAAAAGAAAAAACCAGAACAATCCACAGAAGAAACTGACGTTTTGAACATTGGATCTCTATAAGGCTTCTTTCTCAACGCATGTGTGAGAATTCTTCAACTCACTGAAACTTGTCAGATTCTTCTCATAATTGTTCTATAACTGAAGAAACTGAAGCCTTGTGTAGTCTTTTACCTCTTTCCAAGGCGCTCGAACACAAGTTGAATCCTCCAGCAGCTTCAAATGTTACTGAGGGAATGTCATAGTTTAAGGAATAATGCGTATCGAGAACGTTTTCATTTGGCATAAGCAGACGACCATGAATCGAAGGTCATAATCCGTTTATATCTGCTGGGTTTCCACCTTCTCTTCTTACAGCTTTTATAGCTATTTTACAAATTCTAAGAGTCTTTCGAAATATTCTAGGTTTTATTTTAGGGTGAGTTGAGATTGCCGCACAGAAATCGTGGATTGGTTTTCTTAGAATTAAATACTCGTAGTTCAGAAAGAAATTGTGGAGGTCTATAATGATGTTGGGTTTAGTTTCTTTGATTGCTTTAGCAACGATTTTTGTTTCTGGAAATTTTTTCTTCTTATAATCTCGGTTCATGTCTCCTCTATATGGTTTGACTGAGCAGGCGATGTATGAAATAAGTATCGAAGTTCGACCATCCTCGCATACTTTCCTATAAAGCTCCGCTCCATCTGGATTCGCCATGGGGATTATTGAAACTCTAACCTTCTCCATTAAATCCTCTTCATCAAGTAATTCTCCAGCATATTCCATCATCGCTTCTGTTGACGTAGGCTCATTACCGTGCTGTCTACATACTATCAAAACCCGCTTGTCGTCCTTTCCTATTGTTAACAAGTAAATCTCTCTTCCAAGTCCCGATTTGCCAATTGAAAATAACTCAGCGCCCCGATCTCTTAAATGACCCAATTCATCAACGATTTGATGATAAGAACTAAGTCTCAAAGTCCTCCTCCTTCCAAACATTCACAGTTTTTGAGTGAACAACTATTTTCGTAGTTTCCTTATAAATCAGCTTAGTCCAATTGGAACGAAATAATAAGATGCGTGCGGGAGTGCCTTCAGTTTTTGTTTATAAGCCTTATATATATATATAGAGACACATGCAAATGTATAACGCTTAAAGGTGTTATGAATGCAAAAGGTTGATGCCAGTATCCGCATTGAAAACGTGGTTGCTTCCGCAACTTTAAAGCAACGTGTCGACTTGAACGCAGTCGTGAAAGGATACCCAGGTGTAGAGTATCGACCAGAACAGTTTCCAGGCTTGGTTTTTCGTCTTAAAAGACCAAAGACTGCTACTTTGATCTTTAACTCTGGAAAAATGGTTTGCACTGGCGCAAAGTCAGAGAAGGAGGCACGGAGAGCTGTTATGCGCGTGATTAAGGAGTTAAAAAAGAGCGGTATAATCATCATCAGTAAGCCTGAACTGAAAATTCAAAACATTGTGGCCTCTGCAAGCCTTGGAGGAATGATTGACTTAGAGAAGGCAACTTACGACTTGGAAAAAACTATGTATGAGCCAGAGCAGTTTCCAGGTTTGATTTACCGCATGGCTGAGCCTAAAGTTGTTATATTGCTTTTTGCAAGCGGAAAACTTGTTTGCACGGGAGCTAAACGGGAACAAGATGTGTACGAAGCTGTTGGCAAGCTACATAAAGAGCTTGAAGAAAAAGAACTGATATTCTACGATTGATAAACTAAATAGTATAACACCTTGAAAAGCAGTTACCAGAAAAAACTCAACTTGAAAGAGCGTCATTATGTTATGCATACGCTATCCTTTAGTTCAAACAACCACTAGCATCAATTGATGCCAGTGGTAAAGCAAAAAAAAAGAGGGGATGGAAGGAAAAGCCTTAGTTTCTGGAATGTATCATAGTAGCGAGGAATGCATGGTCTATGAGCGGAAAAGAAGTTAAGAAGTGTCCTAAATGTGATGAGAAATTGGTTGAGGGTACGGCTGAAATCTTTGGCAACACTTTTGGGTGTACACGTGCACCTGAAAATCTTGAAGCTCTGCAAGGAGAAAAAATCCAAACCTACTACTGCAAGAAATGTGGCTACCTTGAATTCTACAAAGAAAAGAAGAAATAGGCTTCCCTCAAAACACACTTTTTAGGTTAAGAAGGATAGAGTAAATCACAAAGAAATTGGTTGTGATTTGTGTACGCCACTATTTTTTTCCGAAACTCAAGCGCGCGCAGTATTCGCGCGACTTAACTCTGCAACTTTTTGATGTGCTCCTCAACTGCCATGAGTTCCTTCTTTAGCTCTTCTGCGTACCCTTTCAACTTCTCAACCTTTTCTGCTTTGGTAAAGAATCGTCTATGATGACCATACCCGTGTCCATGTCCATGCTTCCACCCATGATGAGTTTGACCGCAGCAACAACATTCTCTATGCATCTTCTTACTCACCTCCATTTCAGTGCATTAGAAGGTATTCAGAGCGAAGTATTTATGCATACACAAGAACGCACGCGCAAACTTCTTTCTTAAATCCTTAATAGAACTTGAAATCATGCTCTGTAAACAAAGGAAAGGCGCGCGCAGCTTTTTCGTATATTTCCTTTAAGCCCTTTTAGAGAGAAGTATACTGCTAAATGCCACACTAACGACGTACAAACTCATTGATAGGAAGAGTGGAAAAGTCCCGGCAATGAAGGATACTGGCAGCCAATACGTCCCAAAGATTGTAGAGAAGGTGAATATGAAGACAATCCCCTTGATCAGCTGCGTATTCGCAGCAAATGACTTAGACATAGTAATAGCCCAAAAAAACTGAGCTATGTCGAAAAACAAGAAGGCAAAACGAAAAAGCCACACTCCTCCACAGGTTTAGAAAAGAAGTTGACGAAGAGCTAAGAAAATATCTGGAACAGTTTGACTCTGAAGCCGAGTTTCACCTAGATGCCGAGTAGCATTTTACTCGATAAAACTAAAATTCAACGTTACCAGCCAAATAGCCACGCAACTACAACACAGCAACCCAAACACGATAATTGCCGTGATATCCCTGAAACTCAGAAAACGCTAAAGGTTTCTTTGCGAAGAGGAAGCAAAATAAAAACCAACCTAGCCACATTAGCCGAAGTAACCGCCACAGGCTTGGTTCAAGCGTCTGGAGGAGACAACCAAGACACCGCCGATTGCATTCTAAGAAACGAAGACGTTAGCCTTTGGAAGAAGAACACGTTGCAGCATCTTCGCAGAACATTGTCATAAGAAAAGCCGTTCTTTACTATCCTGTTAACATTATTTTGCGTGCGAATTTAATATAGTAATGCTAGATTAGAAGGACGCATCCTTCCTTAGGTCTTTCACTCTTCTTGCTTTTCCTTCGAATCTCGGCAGGCTGTTATATGGAACCAAAACCACATTTGCCTTAATTCCAGTTACTGTTTTTATTGATTCCAGAACCTTGAGACTTAGACTTTGAAGTTTCAACAGGTCTCCGTCTACGCTTTCGAAAGCTTCTTTTTCCGGCTCAATATGCACTGTCATAATGTCTAGACGGTCTGGACGCTCAAGGACTATCTGATAATTCTGAGAGGCTTCTTCTACGAGAAGCAATGCGTGTTCCACAGTGGTTGGCCACATTTTTACACCTCTAACTTTAAACATGTCATCTGCTCTGCCTAAAATTCTACTCATTCTTCCAATAGTTCTCTCACAAGAACATTCTTCTGTTGTAAAGGATGTTATGTCGCCTGTTCTAAATCTAAGCACGGGCGTTGCCTCTCTAGTCAACGTTGTTAACACAAGTTCTCCAATTTTTCCCTCCTCAACTGTTTCTCCTGTCGCAGGATCAATAATCTCTGGTATAAAATAATCTTCAAAAATGTGTAGTCCGTTGTGCTCTGGGCATTCCACTGATACTCCTGGACCAATTACTTCTGAAAGGCCATAAATGTCAAAAGCCTCGATTCCCAAAACTTCCTCAATTCTACGTCTAAGCTCTTCAGACCATGCTTCAGCTCCGAACAACCCGCTTTTCCATTTAAGTTCTTTTACGGGGTCTATCCCCAACTTTTCGTTTGCATATTCACCTAAATAGGCTGCATAGCTTGGTGTACACACAAGTATAGTTGTTCCGTATTCCTTTGCAAGTCTTATTTGCCGTTCGGTGTTGCCAGAAGCGATGGGTAAAATTGTTGCACCTATTTCTAATGCTCCATAATGGAAGCCTAAACCGCCAGTGAACAAGCCGTATCCGTAAGCATTTTGCACTATGTCATTTTTCTTTGTTCCAGCAGAAGCATATATTCTCGCCATTGCCTTTGACCAGATTTCCAAATCTCCTTTGGTGTATGCACATGTGGTTGGATGCCCCGTCGTTCCAGAGCTTGCATGTAATTCTAGAACTTCGCTTATGTCCGCGGCTAACATTTCATATGGATAGGCTTTGCGAAGGTCTTCTTTGGTGGTGAAAGGAATTTTCTCAAGATCATCCAAGGTTTTTACGTCGTCAGGAGTTATCCCAGCATCCTCAAATTTTCTTTTATAGGCCGGAATCCTTTCATAGGAATGCCGCACAGTTTTTCTTAGACGTTCCTCTTGGAGTTTCACGAGTTTTTCTCTAGGCTTTTTCTCATATTCAGGCTGGTAAATCCAACTCTCAACTGGACTCTTCACCGTATCACCGCGAGTTTATTAGCATAAGAGTTTGATACATAAAAATGATTTCGTTTTTCTTTATTCACTTGATTTTTCTTCGTGTTTGGGAAAATAGTTTTTCGAGTTTTTCTTCTGAAACAGGTTTCGTGGCTAGGCTCACGCTGAAGTAGATCAGGGCTGCGCCGAACATCAACAGCAACGCCCAGCAACCCCAGTGGTGTAGACCAACAACTTTTCCATAGGCGTTAGGGTGAAGAATCGTCAGTATCAAACCATAAATTATAGTGGCGATGGCGCCCCACTTCGTTGCTCTTTTCCAGTACATAGAAACTCCGACAACGAAAAAGAATATTCCAGCCTGAGCAACTGCTGAGCCAGCCATGAACTCTGAAAGAATAGGTGGAGGCGAGGTAAAAGTCCACCATAACGGTATGGCGATAAACAGGGTGAGCATCAGCTTCGTAAGCCAAAAAAGTTTCTTTGGAGAAGTTTTCGGATAAGCATTATGAATAAGGTCTCGCGTGATGTTAGTGGCCATGATCATAACCATTCCAGCTATAGTTGCAACCGACGCTGCAAAAACACTTGCGGCAAACAAGGACGCCAACGGAATGCCACCGGCACTTATGCTTACGTAAACTGCTGCTGAATCACCGTACATGGGATAGTATTCAGAAGCCATAAGGGCGCCTTCCCAGACCGATCTGGCTGCAAACCCTGCAATGCCAATCCAGAGGGGGGTCGAGCCGCCTACGATAATTATCAGCAACATCATCCAATACTCGCGTTTAGTGATTTTTCGAGTGCCCAGAAAACGCGCTATGTTATGCGGGAAACCTGTCGCCATAAAGAGAAACATGAACATTGCAGCTATAACGCCAATATAATCTACACCTGGAAAAGCTAAGCCTTTAGGCGGTGGCAGAGGCAGCGTGTAGTTTCCTAATGGGATTTCTGTTTGGTTACCTCCAAGATAAGTAAACGTCTGATTCCCAATGGATCCTGCTATTTGTGCTGGGCCACCTGCCCAGAAAAGGACTGCTATACCTAATGTCCAGCCGATAATTGTTAATAGAATGCCTTGGAAACAGGAGACCCATTGAGTACCTGTGTATCCGCCTACAATCAAGTATATTAGCACTAAGATTGCTGTTGTTAGTAGGCTTCCATAGAAGGGAATGTTGGTTGTTATCGTCCAGACGGTTGCCATAGCTTTATACTGCCCCACCGAGTAAACTATAAGAAGAATGATCATGGCCAGTCCAGCCAACGCTTGTACCGTTCTGCTTTCAAACCTTACTCTTAGCATTTCTGGCACAGTTCGAGCTCCAAACGCTACGTACCTGCGCATTCTGTAACCAATTACCAAGCATATTGCTGTCCCCATAACACAAATTGTGCCGATGAGCCAGCTACCTGACCAGCCATAAGCGTAGCCCAAACCCGCGTTTCCAAAGATTGCCCAACCGCTCAAATAGCTTGCAACTAAAGCAAAACCAGTTACAAGGGGGCCGATGTCTCCACGACCCACCAACCATTCCTCAAAATTCTTAGCTTTTTTTCTCATGAAAAAGCCTAAGAGAATGCTTATTGTCAGAAACGCTGCTATAGCAGCAATGACGCCGCCCGCCATTTCTGGTCCTACTTCAGGGATTGGGGGAGCCATTTAATCTTCCTCCCAATAGTAACGGGTCCTTATGAAAACTGCTAGGAGGGCAAAAACTATTGCAAGCAAGCCGTGACCCCAATACGCATACCAGCCACCTAGTAAATAGGCGATGATAGGAACTAGAATAAAGCATAACACCATTATTGCTAATAAACCGTAGATTTTTCTCAAGGTAGTTCCTCCACCTTTTAAAGAGTCATACATTAGCTAATTAGCTCTTTAAAAGAATAATCCTCATTTTCCAAAATTTTTTATAGTAAATCCAACTTCAAGAGTCAAAATTTCTGATTGCTTGATCTGAACGAAGCATCCAAACGTCATAGCAAACATAGAACGGCGAAATGAAGGAGATTAGTAAATTTATTCCGAATTCGGAAATCTTAAATTGAAGTTAGATGCTTAGCCATCGGTGGCTCTGTACTGTGAATTCCGAGTTGAAACGAGAATTTCGGTGAGGGAAAATTGAGTTTTCAGATTAAGCGGCTTTGGGCATTGGAAATTCATGCTTGCACTTCGGACACTTTACATCTTTACATTGGACAAGAGAGGGGCATCCTGAACATGCGAATGCTCTTCCATAACTGATGTCAAAGGTGAAACCGCATTTTGGACAAAGAATTAACTGTTTTTTCTTGGACAATCGCTTTTTCTCCGATACGAAACGCACATGAAAAAGCCATATACTATTTTAAAAGTTTTTTTATTAATACATCCATTTTCCAAAAAATTGAAACAGAATGCTGGAAATATTTAAAGGTGGAATGGAGTAAATCTAACCAATTAATAATTAGTGTGGTAACGGAAAAGAACCAAGTGAGGTAGGGAGATAATGTCTAAAGCTTCTAAAATAGAGAGAACGGAACTCTATAAAAATCATCTGGTTCAAGTGTTTCTAAGCAAGTTTTTAAGTGGAGAAATTCCAAGATTGGACCCTGCTTTTGATCCAGATCAAGGTTATAAGTATCCCCTTGTTGAAGCAATTCTAGGCAACCCTGCAAAAGTTGAAGATTTTTTGGCTAAATTGAGCAAAGCTGGAATTCTAAAAAAAGAACTGTATGATAAAATCCTATCTTGTCACAGTTGTGGCTCACCTAAAATTTCGATACACTACAACTGTCCTCATTGCAAATCGTTCAACGTCAGAAAGAGTGCCTTGATAGAACATCTCAAATGCGGATACATTGACACAGAGGACCACTTTAAAAAAGGAGATAAGCTCATTTGTCCAAGATGTGATAAAGAACTAGTCCAACCAGATGTTGATTACCGAAAAGCGGGAATATGGTGTACATGTAATGACTGCAAGAAAAGTTTCGACATCCCTGTTCCATCACATTTCTGCCGAAACTGCCGGAAAAACTTCATCTTTGAAGACGCGGTTTACGAAGACGTCTACTCATATGAATTGAGCAGCGAAGCAAAAAAAGAGGCTTCGCTTGGGTGGATTCTAATTGCTCCAATAAGAGAATTCTTGGAAGGTCACGGATTCGAAGTGGAAACACCTGGTTTTCTGAAGGGAAAATCTGGTGCTAGCCACATGTTTGATATTACGGCTTTTAGAACGGGCGTTGTAAAAGACGTGACAGTCATAGACCTTGCTACTTCTGCTGAGGATGTTATCTCTGAGCAACCAGTTATTGCTATGTTTGCCAAAATCTATGATGTTACCCCTGACAATGCGTGCTTGATTGCGATTCCTAAGATTGCTGAGAATGGGAAGAGAATGGCGAAACTTTACAACATTACTTTAGTTGAAGCGAAAAATCCGAAAGAAGCAATAAAAGCTTTGGAAAGCGTTTGCATTAAACAAGAAGAATAGTTCTTAGTTTGGTGAGTAAACAGCATTATTTCCACGTTCAGTTACAGCCTTTACAAAATATGGTTTGCTCGGTAGTTGAGCATCACCAAGGAGACATGTTCCGTTTTCACCAGAATTAATAAACACATTCACATCATAATGATCATAAATTATGGAATTTATGATCCACAAAGAAACTACATGAGTGGTTAAGGGACCATTATTTTTGAAAGTAAAAACCACTCCACTCGTTACAACTCTAACACCAAGGAAATCTACTTCAATATTTGTGCGAACGGTATCATTTTTTTCGTCATGCAACTTTATAATCATCGCACTGTCGTCTCGTACATAGTTTCGCCATTCATCTGTGAAATTTATGGCATAATAATCCCAGTTACCAGAAGGAGTATGTCCTATGGTGTTGTTAAAGCCACTATCGCTGTATGTATTGGATGCCCAGTTATAAGCCTTCAAATACCCTTTTTCAAAAGTATTGGTAGCCAGACACCTCATCTGCACTTCAATTGTATGAATTAAAGATAATGAATAAGTCGATAGGTCTATGATAAAGTGCCATTAAAATCTACCTATATGTTGGAGGACTACTTTCTTCTTGGAAAGTCTCCCAATTACCGTCAATCACTTTAGTATCTACGTAAGTTCCACTCACGTGACTACCTAAATTCACTTGATACTCTGTTTGAAAAGTGAACCACGCAGAATATGCAATATTAATGTTAACGACATTGCTGATGCTACATCTATTTCGTCTAAGCTTACGAATGTGCCTTATAATAGTTTACAATTTTCGTTCCTTTACTAGTCACCACGTTTATGTGATACAAGCCACCCGCGTCCCAGCTAAAAGTGACATTTAGCCATCCATGTTCCCCAATTTCCAATGTGAGCGGCGTAAAGGATTGGCTTGTGAAGTTCACATACACCGACGACACTTCAACTGCTACTTTTCCTGTGTTGCGGAGGTAAATTGAAATTACGTCTGATGTAAACCATACATCTTCTGCGATAACGCGTTCTCCCATAATTTGATGCATGTTGTCGGTTATTACGTAGGTGGCTGAAGCTGCTAAAGACATGGCTGCTACTGCCACAACAGTGAGTAGAACATTGCTTAGAACAGGCGTGATCCCACGTTTATTTCCTAAAAACTTTCTCACACAATCACCATGCCACAAATTTCAAAGCGACATATCCACTTGCCATGAGAATTACACTGTGTTTCAATCCTGCGCTTACGGTGCCCTCACCCATTTTCCCTGCAACTAATCCGCCGAAAAACGCTTGTATAATACTCATGTGGAAGAAGATGCGCCATGCCTCCTCGGAAGTTAATGCAGAAAAGCCGATGATTGGTGAACTGCCCATTTCTACAAAGAATGTTTTGAAAAGCAAGACTATGGTAAATACGAAGACATAAAATGCAACGTAAATTATTGCGATGTAAGGTCTTGTTTGAGCTTTTCGCTCTTTCTCCATAGTAAGAGTGGTTTGAATAAAGTCTCCCATTGGAGCAAAGACTTCCTCTACATGCCCTCCAGAACGGCTAGCCTCAATAATCAAAGGCACAGTTCTCTGCACTAAAGCGGTGTCAGCGCGTTTTCCAAACTCTTGAAACGCTTCTTCAAAAGACAAACCCCAAGACATCTGATTTACTATTTTCTTCAACTCTGCAGTTAAAGGTCCGTAATTTCGCTTTGAAGCCTCCTCTAATGCCTGAGGCAAAGTCATGCCCGTCTGCTGAGCCTGAACAACGCTTCTAAACAAGTCGGGTAAATGTTCATCTATCGACTTTTTCCAGCGATATTCCACGTAATCTAAAACTGCCGGAGGAAACACGGTGACTACTGCTGCAAAGAAGAGATAGTCGTTTAAAAGTGGCTTGTCTCTCAGCGTCAAAGTCGCTGTAATTATTATGATCACACCTAGACAAACAGACACCGCCCACGCAATTTTCTTTTCCCATCTTTCAACTTTCGGCACTTCTACCACCGAGGCGAAAGAGCATCCAAGATTGTTATGAAGATGACTGAGCCGATGGGTATAACAATGTATGTTAGAAGCATCAACAGCAGAGTGGGATCCAGTATTCCAAGCCCGCTGCCTCCAAGCATAGCCATAACCGCTAGCATCACAACGAAAATAAGCGGCCCAGCTACGAGTAGTGTTACATAGAATTCTGAGAGCACTTCAAGAGTATCTGAAAACTTTCGCAAAGCAATACGTTTATACTTCATGTTTTGCCGCGATCTGTTCATCAAATAAGACATTAAATTGCCACCAGAGTGAATGGTTGCCACAAAGCCTTCAAGTAACTCTCTGAATTTCTCAGAGGGCGTGCGTTTTGACGCATTTTCCAAGGCGGTGATTACATCTGCACCAAAGAGCTCCACATCTCGAACTATAATTCTTGACTCGTCAATAACAGCTAAATTTTGAGGAATCTTTGAAAGAGAGCGAAACATGTTATTAGGCGGCACACCTGCACCTGCGAGAATCGCCAAATAACCAGTTGCAAAAGACATGCTATCGTCTAAGTTTCGTCTTATGTTGTCTGCTCTGTAAATAGGGTAAATGTAAAAGCAAACAACGGTTAGGGCGCCAACCAGTAGACCACCGCCCACGCCAAAAAAAAGGGATGGAAAGAGCGCTATTTGTAAAATAAAATACATTATTGGCGGAACAAGAACCATTGTTGAAACGGTAATAATTAAACTCGTTAGAAGAGTGAGGCTGACATAGGGCTTAAAACTTATTCTCATGCCAGATTTATGCAAACCAGTATCCATGTCTCTGAAGAGAGGTAAAAACCGATTCGCTCTTTCTCCCAAAAGGCGATAGGCAAAAAGTTGAGGGTTCCACTTTGTTTGCTCGGTATTCTTTGCTGATTGGCTGAAATGGTTTAGAAAGGCAGAAACTTTCAGACGAACTTCTTTTACAACGCGTTGACGTATTTGGTTTATCGATTTCTTAAGATGAGTAACGTTCATTAGCCGCCCATCCTTGCTTTTCTGTATATTCGGTTAGGGTTTGTATAGTATTCTCGGATGACGTTGGCGACTTGTGAGTATTTTCGTATGTTTTTTCTAACCATCCACTCTAGTACAGTTTTTCTTTTTTTCAGTTCCTCGCGAACTTCTTCCTCACTTACTCCCATCTTTTCCATGTTTCTCTCCAAAATGTGGCTTTGCCCCGTGTATTGGAAGGAGTCGCTTCTAGGGCTCCAGTTGAACACATCATTCGTATGCAGGTCTTTTGTTTTAGGGTCAAGAGCAGTAATTTCGGTTATTGTTGCTGTTCGCCTTGCAGGTTTGCCATCAATTTCTGTTCTTACTTGGATTGTTACAGCGTCAATCATAGCAAGTAGAGGTTTTGGTATGTTCATGGGCTCAGATTCCAATCTATTAATAACCGAGTTTACTGACTCACCATGGATTGTGCTCATTCCTAAATGACCTGTTGCCATGGCTTGGAACAACGTATAGGCTTCTGCACCTCTCACTTCACCTACAATTATAAAGTCAGGACGCTGACGCACTGCTGCTTTCAGAAGGTCGAATAACGTTATAGCGCCTGAACCTTTTTCATTTCCAAAGCCGATTCGTATGACGGAGGGAATCCAGTTCTCATGAGGTAGGTTGAGCTCAGCAGTATCTTCTACGCTTACAATTTTCAGCTCAGGTTTGATAAACATTGACAAACAGTTAAGCAGGGTCGTTTTGCCAGATGCCACTCCTCCAGCAACTAGAACAGACGCTCTGTGCTCTATAGCATACCAAAAATACGCCGCCATCTCAGACGACAACGTGTTGAAGTTTAGCAAATCTGAAATTGTAAGCGGGTCGACGCGGAAGCGACGTATAGTAAATGTAGAACCACGTCTAGTGACTTCACTTCCGTAAGTTAGTTGAATACGGCTTCCGTCTGGAAGCGATCCGTCTAACATGGGAGACGCTATGGAAATATTTTTGCCAGAAAGGTACGCTAATCGCACGATGAAAGAGTTTAACTCGCTTTCGTCTTCAAAAACGATGCTAGTGGGTAAGGACTCGTACTCGCGATGCCAAACATAAACCGGAATGTTGACACCATCTGCAGAAATATCTTCAACCATGCGATCTTTCATCAAGGAATCAATTTTTCCATAATGAACAAAGTCTCGTATAATATAGTACACTAATTTATCTACTGCTTCTTCGGCAATTTTTAGGCGATAGTTTTTGATGACTTCTCGAACTTTCTGTTTCAAATATTCAGCGGCTTTCTCACTTGTATCGATATCATTCAAGTTAACATCAATTTCTTCCATCAACGTTTTCTTTATTTCTTTAAGTATTTCAGCCTCTTCTTCAAGCAGTGTTGGCTCGATGACTTTGTAACGAACTTTTTGGGTTTTAGGATCTTTAACTATGGCGGCATATACGTAAGGTTCTTGAATTGAGTAGACCTCTCGGAACACCGAAGGCTTTTTCTTTTTTATCTGTTGTTCTGTTTTCTCCATCTTATTTCACCTTTGTTTTTCAGCGTGGAATCTGCTTGAAGGGCTAGCCTAAAGTTTTATCCGAATCCACGCTATATAACGTAGCGAGTCTTAATAAACTCTATGAATCCCCAATAATCCGCCACCCACATTTAGCCTCCAATAGACCCCTATTTGGAACCAGAAAAAATCTATAGGCTCAGCACGCCAGACACATGCACTAATCTCTTCAAAAATCTTTCGTTCACATTAGTATAGAGAAAAAGAAGTCTAATCTAAGTGGTGAGTGCACGCTATTTTGCACGATTGCTAATGTTCTTCTTTCTCCTTCTTTTTTTTGCAACTATACTCTCCTCAACAAAACTAGCATTACGCAACTCCCGCATATACCACACCCTATCACGTGCAAAGTAAGCCCCTGCTACTAAGCCAAAAACTATCAACGCCAATCCACTTAATGTTAACGCCAATCCCAAAGTACCTCCAGGTGTCTCCGAAAAACCCACTGGCACAAACAGAGCCCACTCTACTAATTCTGCCACAAATAATGTCTCCAAAATCCCACCCACAAACAAAACACTCCCAGCAATAAACATCAGATAAGCCGACATCTCATCATGCCTAGACTCTGCAGCTCTCTCACGCAAATAATCCCTAACCGACACCACTAACCCACACAAAAAACAACAACAGAAAAATATGTAAACCTTGTGACATATTACTATAGACCTGCAATTCACAAAACAAGGACAATTGCATATGTGTACAACAACAACACGGAAACGTTTATTAAATCTTAAAATTTACTATACGTTTAATGGGTGACTCTTTTGTCGGAGCTTATCTCAATACGATGCTCGGGGAATGTTGAAAAAGAAAGTAATGGCTGCTTCTGTGAAGCTTGTGGAAGGGCGTTTGAAAATACTATTCGATTAACTAATCTTTCAGTGACTCCCCTGCAAATCTATGAAGCTTGTCCATTCTGTTTCTCTAAATTAGATGAAAATGTAGTTTTAGACGAACTTGATAACTTAAAAGTGTTAATTTCAAAAGATTCAAATACTGTCCTTGAAAAAAGCCAGAAAAACATAAAAAGCCTTGAACCGACAGGATGCTCACATTACTTCGGATATTTAAAGAAACGCCCCAAAAACACGCCGATTCCAGACTCTTGTCTGACCTGTGAAAAGATGATACAATGCGTACTCTAGTAAGCCAACGGATCACTTCCAATGGGTTCAATATTATCAAATCATATTCAAAATCTGTATTCAATTTTGTGAATCATTATTCATAAATTATTTATTATTTATGCAGATTTATTATTGCTGGGATTAAGTATGACCATTGCGCGAATCAGCGTTAAAGACGAGAATGAGTTGCGGAAAATAGTTGTAAGTAATGTAAGTGCTGTTGAGAAAGAATTAACAGCAATTTGCCATAGCATGCCAATAGATTCAAAAACAAATATTGATGTTCTATGCCACGACGAAAACGGACAGCTGGTGATTCTCAAGCTAAGTACAAAAGAAAATGACAATATGTTTTTTGAAGGATTGAAAATCTTAGCTTACATGAATAACGTGAAACCAATGATAAAGTTTTCCTACAAAGATTTCAAAATAAACGATGCCAAAACACCGAGGCTTATCTTCCTAGCACCTTCGTTTTCAGTGCAGTTAGTTGATGTAGTTGGTCAGATGCAAGGAATCCAAATGGACCTCTACACTTGGGAGTACTTTGAATTTGATGACAAAAAAGCCCTGCACCTTGAACCAGTGTGGCTTAGTGAGGCAACGAAATCAATTCGACGAAGAACTAAGCCAGAAAAGCTAAAACCACTAGAGACTGCTGAAAAAAAACCGGAAAAACAGCCTGAAACGGTGACAGAAGAGTTTGTGATGCCTCCAGAAGAAGTTAAGCCGGAACAGCCTAAAAAAGAGCAAAAAGAACGAGCGAAAAAGAAATCAATTTTCTCAATCTAAGCTGTCTTCGTATCCGCACAATTTTTTGAACTTTTACCTTTTTTGTTTTCTTCATCATCTAACTAGAGTGAAGAGTGAAAAGCCTATTTCTTAAATTTTTTAAGAGAGAATCTTATTGAAATATCAGGGTTATGTAAATGGATGTGAGATTGTTTGTTGACGACAAAGAAATTTCACTTAGTGAATTCGTAAAGAAGATATTTAGCGGGATAGTTGTGGGTGCAGTGATGTCGCTAAGAGGTATAAAAGAAGATTGGAAAGAAATCCGAGTTGAAGTAGAAAATTAAACAAAAACGGTCTTTGTCTTGTTGAGCAAAGTCGCAGTGCCAAAAAATCTTGCGAGCATGTTATTTGTCTATTTTCGTTGACCATTTTGGAACTCTGGTGCTCATGACAACATCCCAACCGTTAAAGGGCTTAATGTCTAAAACAGGAGTACCATTAACAGCGTCAAGGCCTTTCACCCAAAGAACATTTCCTTCGCGTTTTACAAGCTCCACCAAAGTCAAACCAATAGGGTTCGGATGAACTGGAGCCCTTGTAGCAAAAATTCCTACAAGCGGCAACTCTGCTAAACCTCGAGGATGAACCTTCAAAACAGTCTTTCCAGTATTCAATATATTGTGCAACCAAAAAATAACGAAAACGTGAGAAAACTCTTCAATACTATCTAAAGCTTTGGTAAGATCTTTTTTGAGCACTATCCTTGAAACAAGACTTTTGTCTTTAACATCCTCGTCAGATGATGCTCGCTCTACAAAACCTATGGGTCTGATCTTAATTTTTTTAAAAGGCAACAACAGCATCACAATAATAGCTTGTAATTTCGCTAAGAAAAGATTAACTCAGGAGTCTTACTGCTTTTGTATTTGTGTCGAACGCATCAACAAAAAAGTTTATTAAGTATTCCGATGCCTGATATGTTGACTTGTAATATTTACTAGAAAAGAGATGTTCGAAAAAAGAGTGAAAATGCAAATGCGGGGGTTGGCTGTTTTTATTGTGTTTTTCGCTATTTTCTTAGTATCGTCGCTTGCGATTTCTTCTCCTTTGTTTCCTGGAAACGTTGTTTGTTTTTTGTTTGGAATTTCAGATTTGAGCCATGTCTCTTTGGTAAATGCGCTTGTGAATGGAGTTTTTTATGGATTTATTGTGTGGGCTGTTTTCAGTTTAAGTTTTAGGTGGATAGAACGGTCTCTTTCTAAGGATAAGCTGGTGAAGGAGAAGAAGTAGTTTTTATGAAAAAGTGAATCCGGTTATGTGGATGATGCTTTCACAGTTGTTACACTTTATTGTTAGTTCTTCTAGTTGATCATTCTTTTTCATTTTGACTTCTTGAATAACGTAGGTGGTTTCTGTTTCATCTTCAGGCGAAATTACTGCTCCACAGCGGGGGCAGAGGAAGTCTCCGTTGCCTTCAATCTTTGTTAGATCAACCACATATACGGTGGAAGTTTTCTTCATTTTTCACTATTCCTTATTAAGTGATGCTTTGGTTTTACCAAGATTTTGATAAATAACGTTTGTGAATTGTGAATCCAGAGTTTGGAGTGTGTGGTTACTGTTTATATCTTTTGATTTTTTGTTTGGATTTTCATTATTGTGTGTGCATCTGTGTTTGAGAGTTGTAAAGTCTTTTTATTTTTTCGTAGGCTTCTTCGGAGTTAGTAATGTTTTCTACAAGTTTTTCGAAAGGGCATTTGTCGGTTTTCTTCAAGTTGAGAATTGTCGGAACGAGTGTTTCAAATTCGCAGTGGATGTTGTATGTGTTTAATATTTCTAAAGCGCTTTGGCTTAGTATGATTGCAAAGGTTGCTTTGACGTTTGAATAAGCGCAGAGAAGTGATGCGGCTCTGCCGATAATTTTGTCTGCAACTGATGCGTCTGAGAGATTGCCGTTTAGTTCTTCTATTGCCTGTAAGAAACCGCTGAGTCCTTCTTTGTTCGTTTCAAAGATAGGCTTGGAGTTTTTCACGAATACTAAGCTTAGTTTTTTATCTCTTAATCTCTGCTTAGCAACTTCTAAGTCGTACATCTTACCCTTTAACGACAAGTAATCTTATTTTCTTAAATGTTTGCTAAGTGATGACGAATAGTTTGTCTTCTGGTATGGCAGCAACTTTCCACGCCAGTTCGCGAACTTCTTCGTTTGGTAAGGTTTCTTGTGAGAGAAGCTGAGACTTTAGCTTTTCAAACATTGACTGATTCAAGGCGACAAGCATTTTTTGTCCAGTGTCTTTTCTTTCGAATTCTGCTTGAATCTTTTCAGAGTCTATTAGAGAAAGTTTTTGGTTACCGGTAGTACACTTTGTCGTGATCTGAAGCCCATCTATAATGCAAGAGAAAGGAATGCAATGTGGCAATGAAGCTGTGATTTTTGATAATTCGCCTCTTTTTATGCCTAGCCGGCTTAGTCCTGTTAGTCCCATTCTAACGCCGATAACCAGAAATGGTCCAAGATGCCCATGAAATTCCGCGGCTTTCTCCAAAATAGATGTGAGTTCTGAGGATATGTTACGCTCAAGAGTCATACTGTTCCTCCTTTCAAGCCTCAAATTCTCTTCGATGCTCCAATTTTTGAAGCTATACCTCTAACAGTTAAAGCATTCATTAAGGATACCCCTACTGCACCTCCTATAACACCGCCTACAGCATGCAATCCTGCCCAACTTAATACTCCCCCCCATTTTGCTAGGGCAACTGGCGGCATAAAAAATGATCCTATAATCAAGCCTGCAACAGCCGCCGAGAAAACAGAGATTGCAAATAGACTAGTTGAGCCTAGGAGCCTCTTCTCAAACAATCGATTGTATCCAATAAGGAACGTGAGAACATCAAATACAATAGAAACTGTGAAGAAGCCAAAGAAGTGCAATGCTGTAGGTCTGACCAACATGTTAATTATCAGCGCGATGAAGCCTACAAATGTGGCTGTCCCGAGTTTTCTTACCCACCATACTGCCAGTATTAACGCAGAGAACCCTATTACATCACAAAGGAAAGGTAAGCTAAATATTTGGAAGAAGATAGGTGATACTGTCACGTTTAGAACTCCCCAGAGGGCTGCAAAGATCGTTATTCCAGCCAGATCGCGAGTTCTGAAGTAAGCCATAAAACCACTCTCAGAGTAATACTTTTTTAGAAAAATGTAATACTAATATTTAAACCTTCATAATCTTAAATCCGTCTCTTCTTCATTAGCTTAACTTTAAAACCCAGAGTAAATAACAATTAATACAGCATCTCCTAAATTATATATTTCAAGTTTCTCAAGTTATTCCGTTAATGCAAACATTTTATTCAAAGCCTTCTTTGCTTTCTTTGCAATGCTTTTCGGAACGCTGACAGGGTTTTGTTCTTCTTTTAAAGAGTGGTAAAGTCTTTCTAAAGTGGTGAGTTTCATAGCGTTGCATGTTGCACCTCCGTATGCAGGAAGGAATTGTTTGTCGGGATTTTCTTTTCTAAGTTTATGAAGAATCCCAACTTCGGTGCCGATGATAAATTTCTTTACAGACAAGATGTTTGAATATCTGCAGATTTGTGAGGTGCTTCCAATGAAATCTGCAATTTCCCTTACCTCTTTGGAGCATTCTGGATGCACTGCTACCACAGCGTCTGGGTGTGCTTGCCTTTGCGCCATTATGTCTTCTTTCATGAACAGTATGTGTGTGGGACAGAAGCCTTGGGGAGGAATGGGAATGACTTTTTTTCCGGTTTTTTCTTGGACGTATTCTGCTAGGTTGCGGTCGGGACCAAAAAGGATAGTTTCTCCATCAAGGGTTTCCACAATTTTTATGGCATTTGCGGAAGTGCAGCAGACGTCGCATTCTGCTTTTGCTTCGGCCAGAGTATTGACGTAAAGCACGACTGGTGTGTTTGGGTATCTTTGTTTCCATATTTTCAGTTGTTCGGCGGGAAGCATTTGAACCATGGAGCATCTTGAACCCATACATGGCAGTAGTACTTTTTTTTCTGGGTTGAGAATGGCGGCTGATTCAGCCATGAAATTTACGGCTGCGAACACTATTATTTTTGCATCTTTTTCTTCTTTTGCTCGACGGCTGAGTTCTATGCTGTCACCCACATAGTCTGCAATGTCTTGAATTTCTGGGCGTTGATAATTGTGTGCCAGTATTACCGCTTTTTTTTCTCGTTTAAGCTTGAGGATATCATCGACGAGTGTCATGTTTATTCTCCCAGAGATTATGGGCAAGGTAGTAAATGTGTTGGATAATATATCTTTAACGTATTTCATATAAACTCAACAAGGTTTGGCAGCTTTTTGCAGTAAATGCACTAGGCTTCAAGGATACGTGTACTTGGAGATGTCTGAAGCGAAGTTAAGCTTTGGCTGTTTTAGACGCAAAGAAGATTCCTGTAGTAACAAGGATTATTGTGCTGAGGGACCCAAAGAGGCCAATGTATCCCATGGTTGATGCAAGTATTATTCCTGACATGATTGGTCCGATTGTTTGGCCGATGTCCATTATGGTGGCTAGGAATCCCATAGTTGCGCCGTAGTTTTCTTTTTGAGTTAATTCAGACACAAGTGCGGGTGTTGACGAGGTTACTAGTGAGAATCCTAGTCCGTATAATATAGAAAGCACTAGGAGGATGGGGAAATCAACTGTTAGAGGAATGGCAATCAGCAGAAAACTAGTGATTAGTGATCCTATAATAATGGGTGTTCTTCTTCCGATTTTGTCAGATAGTTTACCCATGAAAGGCTTAGTAAGTGAAATTATGATGGGCTGCGCTCCTAAGATTATGCCTACTAGTAAAAGGTTCATCGTTGCGATGTCTTGAAGGTACCCCACCAAAAAGAATTCAACAGCTCCAAAAGTATAGTATTGAGAGGCTTCCAAAATGCCTACTATGAGAATTCCCTTGTTACCTGCGATTTTGCTCCAATCTTGAAGAACACTAGTGTTTTTCCTAGATTTCATCTTTTCTAGAGTTTTATTGAAATTTGTTGAGGTAATTTCTTTGAGATATATTAAAGCTGTGAATAGAGAAATAATGCCCGCGACTCCAACAATGACATATAGCTCACGATAGTTGTTGACTGTAATGAATAGAATTGAACCTCCGAGGAGAGGAGCAACACTTCTTCCTATAATGGTAGCTGAAGAAAACGTAGAAATTCTCTCGCCCCTTTTTGTCGGGAACAACTCTGCGATTGTTGCGTTTGAAACTGGAACAAATATGGCAGTTGCGAAACCGTGATAGAAACGCACTAGCACAAGTTGCCACCAAGAAGACACGAATAAATATAGGAAAGGTGCGGAAGCAAAGACAACACAAGATGTTAACAGAAGTTTTCTTCGCCCAAAAACGTCGGAAAGCCAACCAGCAGGAAAGCTTACAAGTATTCCAGGAATCGTAGAGGCTGCAGCAACAATTCCCAGTAATGCTTCTGGCGTGCCTAAACTTGTGGAAAACGGTTTCAAAACTGGGTTTTTCGACATTGTAGAACTTAGAATTGCAAATAGTCCTATGAAGCATAGCGTCCAGAAGAATCTGCTTGGTGCATTGTGAAACATGGCTTTTGCAAACTCGAAATGCTTATTTTTTCGTCTTCTTTCTGAGAAAGTTAAACCGCTGTTTTCTATCCATCTTATCTAGGTCGTCTTTGTATCTCTCTTTAACTAGGCGAAGCTTGCAGTAGGCATAAAGAGAGTCATATAGAAACTTCTGCTTTTCTATTGCCTCGAAGTCATCTTTGACAATCATCATTGAACCAGCGGCTATGGCTTTGAGTCCGATGCTTTCTGGTGCCAACGCTTTGTCAGTTGTGTCTGCTGCTCTAACAATCTTTGCGATCTCTAACAAAGCTGGATTTTTGAATTTGTATTTTTCTATTATCGCATCGAAAGTACATTTGTCGCTTTTGTGTCCCAACTCAACGTTAGGCACGTCAAACGGTATTGCCTTCTCTGTTTCCACAACCTCTCCAATTTTCTCCGCTGGAACGAAAATGAACTCTGCCGTTGGGTCCACGAATTTCTTAATTAACCAAGGAGAAGCAACCCTGTCGACATGCACGTGTTCACGAGTAACCCATCTCATCATGTTACCTCCATGCGGATAATTTACTTAGCGATTCTCCATATAACTTATGTCTAAAAGAAAAGCTCTGATTTCCGAATTGTATACTTCTAAGACACGACATTAAGAGCTCAAGTTGACAAATTGTTTCTTTATCCTTTCGATATTACATGTTGATGGTTTTTTCTCTTTTTCGGGACAATAACCATATTCCACACAGAAAGGGCCAGCGTTCTCAAAAAGTACTGGAGCAACTTTTTTGGCTTGTTTCAACATTTCGATTGCCGTCTCGTGGATTTCCCATTGGGCACGTTCGCAGCATCGCAAATTAAAGAAGCGGCGTAGCTCTCGAGCGTTCATAGTTACCACAATGTTAGTCATGGCAGCGTTTGGCAGAATAAACCTTGCGTCTTCCTTTGGGATACTGTATTTTAGCAGTTTTTGGTAAGCTTCTGAGATTTTTGCTAACGCGTCTTCAAATGTTTCCTTGGCGTCTTTGTGGTTTTTAATGCTTTTTGGAGTGACATAATGTTCAAGGGTGTTGTATGCTACATATCTTTGGCTTTGTTGCGTATAGGACGCTAGTCTATGTCTTACGAGTTGGTGAGTCAACGCTCTTGAAACGTTTTCTAGACTGAAGGTGAAAGAGGCATGCTCTATGACGGAAGTGTGACCGAAATCCATAACCCTCTGAAGTATTTTTCTAGCCTTTGCCAAATCGAGTTTTTTGAAGTTTTCTGATGTCACTACTGGATGCGTAGAGGTTAGAGCTGCCGAGGCGCAAAGCAGCTCTGGGTTAGGTGTGTAGCTGAGGAGCTTGACCTTCATCTTAACTCACATTCTTGAAATATTAGAATACTAGGGTGAAAAAGATTGTGAGCGTCTTAAGTTTAAATGTTGGCGTAGATATGGTTGCTTGAATATCGTCCAGTATCCATTTCGTTTTCGATTTCTCGCAGCAAAAGAATTCGCTTAAAAGTTGCAGGATGCGTTGAAAACCACATGTTGATAGCTGTCCACGTTGATTTAGCTTCTCTTTCCATGGCTATCTGCAGTTCTCTCTCATCTAAGACACCGTCCCGATCAAGGTCGTAAACATCTTTTCGCTTAATTATGCCTTGGCACTCCTGCTTTGCCATCGCGGGATCACCTATGTAGAAAGTTCTTGCGCCCGTTGTTGGTTTCGGCGAGAGTGAGAGCCCATAGGTGATTTTGGATAATGCACTCTGTAGATTTCTTGGCTGACTGGTTATGTAGGCGGAGTAGGCGTCAGCGTAATGTTCACGGTTTCTGCTTAAGCCCATTACACACAGAAGCGTAACTATGTAGACCACGTATGATATTAAGGCGACAATAAAAAGTGCGGCTCTGAGACCACCACCTTCCTTTTTGTCGCGGGAACTACTAATGCTGCTCCATTTCGCAGACTCAAATGTCCCCCAAGCGATCCAATAAGCAAGAAGAGGTAACGCTGAAAGCATGGTCATAACCAGATAGTCTTTGTGTTTGATGTGACCAAGCTCATGCCCGACAACCGCTTTTACTTCGTCTTTATTCAACCTTCTAAGCAGACCCTCATGCACTGCAAGAGTGGCGCCGCCGGCGGTTATCCCAAAAATGAACGCGTTTGGTGTTCCATCTGGAACTATTGCTAGTTTAGGCATGGGAATATCGCTTTTTTGAGCGAGTTCTTTTACCATCGATTCTAGCCACGGGTTTTCGCCTGGCTTCAAGTAGCGCAAATGTGTGGAGCCTCTCACGATGGTTGGTCCAATAAGATACTGTAGAAGAAGGAAAAATAGAGTGGCGATGAAAGCCAAGATTATTGGGAGTTGAAGTACAAACATTATCACTCCTAAGAAGACGACAAATATTATGCTGACTAGAAGGATAGATATGACCATAGAAAGTTTTAGCCGAGCTAATCTAGCCAAAGTTGCAGCCTCGTTTAAGAGCTAGGATTGCTTGTTAGAAATAAGCATTTTCACTAAACCCAAAAGCGAACCGCTTGCTAAATTGCGCCTGCGCTATCTTCTCGCCATTCTAAACAAAAAGCTAACTATGAATATAACTTCAGACAGATAGGTCAACTAGTAACCTATCTGATAAGTGCCAACAGCCCAATTTCTACCGAGAAAAAACACATTCGGGCAAACCATAAGTCCCGCGGCTATTGGACAAAAAATTACTGGCAGGAGCTCAAAAACCTTTTTCCTAAAGATTAAAGGTGATACTCTTGTGGCTAATGTTAGAATTTGAATTATGAACATAGCTATAAGCACTGCTGAAAACTGTGTCCCAAACGCTATTGCATTGTAATTGTGGAACCAATAATTATAAAACCAGTATTCGTAAACTGCGTATGGACTTCCAAAAGGCAACCGCCCATTACAAAATTGAGTCTGGGATTCAAATGACCAGTAGTAGCTTGAAGATATACGTCCGATAAAACTGGGATGAATCTGATAATAGAAAGGAAAAATGCAGGAACAGAAAAACAGCACACACCCAGCGTGGCAAAGACTTTCTGTAAAATGTTATAAATGCGCAGGGATTTGGCAGGCTTACTTTTCATATTGGTCATAATATGTCTCTCATTTTTCATAATATCCGCTTTGGAAATACGCTAGAAAATGTGGATAGTCTTTCTTATAGTTCTAGAGATTATAACAAATCCGAGGCTTTCCAGCCGAGGCGTAGATTAGTTGCTGTTTCACGTCAGTCTGTTCATAAAACGCATGCAAAGACGCGCGCAAAGGCGACACTGTTATTATATTTTTCTTTTGAGGAGACATAGTCTGTGACCGAGAATATTAACTTCGCCTTGTTTTTCAAGGATGGAGTTTTGAGCGAAGTCTTTACGTAGTTCTAACATGTTTAACGTGTCGTAGCCGTTGTGGTTTAAGAAGTTCAGTGAAACTGAGTGTTTCGGCTCCACAGTCAAATATATCGACGTTTCACCATTTTTTCGAACAAGATCTTCACATCTTGCCAACAGTTTGCTGCCTACACCTTTTCTTCTGAAAGATTTTGCAACGAAGACTTCTCTCACGAAGTATGCTCCATCCTAAAGCTGAACCCTTGCAAATCCAATTAGCTTTCCATAGTATTCCGCCACAAACACCCACGAATTCAGGCCGAGGCTTTCTCTTGCAGTTTCTACAGCCTCTTTTTCGTCAAGCTTTAGTTGTTCCCAACCTTGCCATTCCCGCATCTCATTAAAGAAATCTCTATAAAGACAGGCTAAATCGTTAAAGTCGCCGTTTCGGTATCGCTTAATGTTCACAAGACGCCTCTCCTTTAGTTATGCAAATCATATATATCTTAGACGTATAATGGTTTTTTAACAATCCTTTGGAGCAAATCTATTTGGCAAGGTTTCATCTAGGACTTTTGTCTTTTGGCGTTTATCTGATGATTGTTGCAGTTTGGATAGCTGCTTTTCTTTTAGAAATAATCACAGCAGAAAACATTGTTCCCTTAATTCTTCTATCCAGCGGCATTTGGACCGTAGTTACTGCTGGTCTAAAAGCGGCTAAACCTGAAGAAGGCGCATTCAGCACTTTCGGCTGGGGTATGCTCTTCATAGTTCTCGGCGGCTCATTGTACATGGTTAACATGGGAATGAACCCTATGTATACCATCGTGTTTGTGTTAGCATTAATCGGGGCTCTAGCAGTTGTCACTGCGCTGCGGTCAAGCAGAAAATAGAAACTTTATTTCAGCCCTGCACACTTAACAGATTAGAGGCATCCCATGTCCATAATACAAGAAATCAGCTGTGCCCACTGCGGAGCACCAATCCTATTCAAACCCGGAGAAATCGTAACCACGTGCCGTTACTGCGGCTTCACCCAGGTAATCGAAACAGGCAAACCCTTCACCTTTAAACATTCCATGTTCTTGAACAAATACGATGAGGCTCAAGTTGAAACTGTTGTGCGCAAATGGATGCGAACAGGTTTCACAAAACCAAGCGACCTAGCAAAAAGGTCAAAGATAACAGAGAAAAATCTAGTTTACATTCCCTTCTGGGTATTGGAGGTTGAGGCATCCAGCACGTATAAAGGTATTTTTGAACGACTCACACCCCCAGCGGTGAAAGAGGGAAAAATCGAAAAACATTATGACTGGCTTGTCCTTGCAAGGAAAGCTACCCAGTTCCCCACCAGAGAGTATGACGTGCCGCTAGAGGGCAAGGTTCCTTACGACTTTCGAAAAATAGAAGGCTTTGCGAAAGTTTTGAACAGCGAAATTGAGAAAAGTGAGGCCTTGGAGAAGGCTAAGCAGCAGGTTGAAGCTCACAACCAGTTTTTAGCCAAGCAAGAAGTGGACAAGATAATAGAGATGCACACCGACCTTAAGCTCGGTGACATTGTCTATCTTCACGCGCCAATCTGGTTTGTCACTTACGAATACAAGAAGGAAAGCTGCAAAATAATCTTGGACGGAGCAACTGGAATGGTGATTAAGGGCGACATACCTACTATTAACTTTAGCCTTATCTAAACTTAATATATAAAAAAGAAGGAGATAGAGGGCGAAAAAGCCTCTACTCTTGTATTTGTTTCTTTAACTCTTTTGCAACTTCACATAGAACAGCGTTAGCGCTTACGTTAATCACAGGTATTTTTGCGTTTATGTCCTTTATTGGTATTACATTCTTGTATTTCAGCATTGGAGCCCACGATACTGAACCCAAATGAACTTTGCCTTCCAATTGCTCTCTAACAACCTCTCTAGTTGGTGGCATGGCCTGGGAACTAAATGCAACACCTTCTGCCCATCTGAGTGGCGGTGCAAGCCCTCCAGGTTGGACACCCAAGCTTTGGTTCTTTATCAAATCTTCTATAGAATAGTGAAGTGATTCGTGAATTATCACTTCTTCCCAAGGTTTAAAAGTAATTTTCACCAAGTTTGACACGATCTCTTGTTCTTAAAAGCTCTGAGAACTTAACATTTGTGCCAAATTCATAGAAAAAGAAGTTTTTTTCTGCATAATACATGCGGGAAACAAACCATATGTATTTAAAAGTTGTCAAAGTCTTAAATAGAACTTAATTCTAGAATAAACTTCTAAGATGATTGGTTGGGAAAGAAGTTAAAAAACTTCTCCTTTCTCCCCGGGGGGGTAACCCCCATCCCAACCATGAGCTAAAGCCTTCATTTACGCTTAAGCCCATTTACTTTATGAGGTTAGAACCTTATAGAGTTATTCTTTTAGTGTGCAATTTGCCCACATGCTGAAGCGAGTTTTCGTAGGATTTTAGACTGGGGATGCCAAAAAAAAAGGGTGGTGAACACTAGCGAAAACTACTTTTTTGGGATGCTAGGGTAGGTTTTCTACGCAAAAATGATAAGACGGGAAGCGAATTAGTATTAGGGGGGTGAGTTTTGAGCAGAACCATACTGCTAAACATTCTTTCTATGAAGTTTGGTCTGTTTTAGATATCGCGTTTTTTTCAAGAGTTGTTCTCTGCTTTAAAATTTTATTGGCAACAAAAAAGATGAGTGGCTGTGCGCTATCCATAATGCAAGTATTTCCATAACAACTCCTCGATTTTCTCTGGTTTACCAGCTAATTTCTTCCACAATTCACTGTCTCTGTAAGATTCCAGCTTGCCTATAATCCCATCTATCACTCTTCTCGGAAAAACACCATTTGCTTCGTAATATTTTCTATCTCTCTTAAGGTTGTTTGCAGCTTCAACGCAAGACAGTGGAAGGACTCCATATTTTCTGTTTTTCCTAACCATGTTGTCGGCATTCAAATTTTCAGCAATCTTAATAGATTTTTTAGGATTTTTCAATCCATACTCAACAGCCACTGCGATTCCAGCCAACAATAGGTAGGTGCTCGCTGACGAGTCTGGGGCTCTGAACTCGAAAGTTCTTCTACAACTGCCTGCTTCTCTGAAGTTTTTTTTGAAGTTCCACCATAGAGGTATACGGACTAGAGCTAAACGATTTTTTGTTCCCCAGCAAATATGCATAGGTGATTCTTCACGGGAAATAAACCGCAAATACGAAACTGGTATAGTGTTCCCAAAGGCTGTCAGGCTAGGGGCAAACTTGAGTAATCCCCCCATCATTTGCTTTGCTTCGGTTGTTAACTTTCCCTTGGAATCTGCAATTATGTTTTTATTCCCTCTTAATCCACAAAGATGAATATGCATTCCGTTTCCAGCATGTTCCAGCGCTGGTTTAGGGGCAAAAGAGACGGAGACTCCGCATTTCGCACAAATGTTTCTTATAACCCACTTTGCAACGGTTATGGTTTCAGCCATTTTCTTAAGATTTTGCGGTAAGAACTCTATTTCATGCTGTTCCATTACATGGCCAGTTTTAGAGTAAAATCCGCCAACCTCTGAATGCCCATATTTTGTGGCTATACCTACATCTTCGAGGGCGATTAAAGCTTCATTCCTTAGATTTTCAAATTTTGCAAAAGGCGCAGACTCATGATAATTTCTTTTTGTTATTCTTGAAAAAACGGTTTCTTCCCGCTTACAAACTATGTAGAATTCTAATTCGGCGAAAGCTTTCAGAATAATGCTTGTCGAAGAACGCAGTTTTTCCTCTGCTCTTAATAAGATGTTTTCCGGGGCAACATCCAACGGTTTTCCATTTTCATCAAGGTATTTGCATAAAATGTTTAGCGTTGGCGTTGAACTAAATGGGTCAACGAAGGCAGATTCTGTCTTAGGCATAATGTAGACATCGCTCTTGTTCGGATCAATATAAGAGAACAAACTTGAACCGTCAACTCTTTCCCCAAATTCTAAAATTTCATGTAGCCTTTCCTTATTTTTAACCATAAAGCTTAGGGTTTTAAGGCGGCAATCTTCAGGGATGTGACAAAGGTTTACGATTTTTATGTCTTTTTCCTGAATAAGTTTGATAGCACCCTCTTCTGTAAAACATTGCATTTCCATTTCGAAACATCCTATACCGTTAAAGTGAAAGGAAGATATTATTTTGGGGCTCTCTTATTTTAACTTCTCGAAATGTGCTGCTGCTTCGCTATTAAGTTTAATCCTTTCTTAAGGCTAACATACGATTCTAACACGAGATTTTTCTGTATCAATTTTGCAAAATATGCGGATTTGAGCAAACAAATAAGATTTTTCCATAATGTCTAAATAAGAGATTAGACCAAGTAACTGTGGAGATGGGAGGAATTTTAGTGAAGAATATGTGCATAGCTTTAATCGTTTCTATGCTTGCAAATGTTGTATCTGCAAGCCAATTTGCCTTGTTTCCAGTGGAAGCAGCCGTTGCGAGAGTTCCTGGTGTTCATGCCGGAGACTGGGCGAAATACGAAGTAGTCTATAATTACACAACAAACGACCCTAACTCTCCTTACCCTCCACCTCCACCGGGAATCACGGACATTGAATCTTACAAAGTAGAGGTTCAATCAGTAACGGGCACAAATATCACGTTTCAAACTACAATTCGCTTTGGGAATGGCACGAAAATGTCTTGGACTATGTGGACGGATGTTTCCAGCTGGCTACAAACATTTCCCAATTTGCTTATTGCAGCAAACCTCAGTGTCGGGGATACAGTCTACAAGGAACCCTATTCAGCAGTGATCAACGCAACTTTGACACGCAGATATGCCTGGGCAGAAAGAGAGGTAAACTACTTTGGCCAGAGGGGCAACTACACTTCTCCCTATCCCAGCTTTCAAGAGATCTCAGAAATGCATGTTTACTGGGACAGATCTAGCGGAGTTCTTGCTGAATATGTAAATGACGTGCAGTATACCAAGCTTAAGGAGGGCTATGTGACTCGCATGTTTACACGTTTAGTAATTAAGGAAACTAACATTTGGGAAAGGACAGAGATTGTAAAGGTCAACGTGCGGTTCTCGCCACGGGTCTTAAATCTTAAAAGTAGAGGCAAATGGGCTCTCGTGGAGGTAGAACTTCCAAGAGAATACAAGAGCAGAGATGTTGATACTTCTTCAATAACCTTGAACGACACGATTACACCAAAAGGTGCGTGGAAGCTAGGACACCATTGGCTCTTGTTAAGGTTCAAACGCGCAGAGATCATCAGCCTTATTAAAGATCAGATTTCAATTAGAAATCGTCGATTCATCATCATTGTTTCACTTACGATTAGTGGAGAATTAAAGGATGGAGTGACCTTCGAGGGAACCAATAAAATCGGAGTCATAAACTGGCGCAATTTTCATGCTAGAACACCATTTCAAAAGATGTAACCGACTTCATCGAATGTGCTTTGCAGACACTCTCTTTTTCTAAATACAGTTTAATCAAAAACTAGAGAAATCCACTGCCGCTTCAACTTCTTTTTCTGTGGGAAATGCATTGCTAGCACTTACGCGAGAACACGTAATAGACGCAACAATTTGTCCATAATCAACAGACTTCTCAAGACTCCAATTTCGGAGCAGACCCTTAATCAAACCTGCTGAAAAACCGTCGCCTGCTCCTGTCGGATCAACCGTTTTGAACTTAACTCGCAATTGTGGTGATACTGGAAATTTCCGACATCCGTCACTAGAAAAGATTTCACATCCTTTGGCGCCCTTAGTTAGAATTATACTTTTTGGACCATACTTCAGTAGATTAGCAAGACTGCCCATTTTTTCTTTAGATGCCAATCTCAACTGTCTCCAACCTGCTTGGTTCAGAATAAATATAGTTGTGTGTTCAAGTACTCTGTGAAGATTTTCGACGCCAAACTTCATGTAAGGAACACCAGGCCGATAGACGACAACTTTGTCTCTTGCTTTTGCATAATCAGCGATTGCCGATGCGATTTCAACGAAGACTTCTCCGATATAAGTGATTTTGCATCGCCCAAGAATTTCCCAGTCAACTTCTTCGGGTGATGTCAGAGACATTGCGGATTGAGGTGAGCCGACGGTGAAGAGCCACCGATGTTCTTGGCTGTCGCTGAGAATTAGTGTCTGCAGCGAAAAGGCGTCTACAAAATGAATGTTCGATGTGTCAATATTGTTTTTGTTCAAATTCTCTAACAACACTCTTCCTGCAGAGTCTCTTCCAATTCTTCCAAAAAAGGTAACTGGAACATTAAGCTTGGCAAGAGCAACAGCTACGTTAGCGCCCATTCCGCCTAGATAACGACCTGTCTCCTCTACATAAGCAACTTCATCTGCAGCTGGTAATTTTTTTAAAGTGCCATAGATGTCAAGGGCGGCGCTTCCGAAAACAGCTACTTCATGCTTGATTTGAGGCTGTTCCATAGAGGCTTTTAATAAATACTGCTTATCCAAGTCCCGATGAAACAAGTCAATATCCATGCCGTATCTTTGGCAGACTTCAACAATGCTAGAAGAATAAAGGCGGAAAAGCTCTTCAATAACTGTTTTTGTCAAATCTGGTGAAACATCGCTTGGAGGTTTTAAGAAAAGGACAAGCCATTTACCCAAACTTGTCGGCTTGTACCACTTTATCCAAACAGTTCTTCCCCTCTCCATGCTAACCTCCATTCCATGCTCAAGAATCACCGCCTCCACCATCTCCTTTAAATATTTTATAATCGACTTGTTGGAATACGGTAACTTCTCTATCAAATCATGTTGGTAGGTTCGCCTATCGACGCTAACATTTTCCAGAATTTTCAACCCAACACGAGACTGAAGAATACTCCAAATCAACCCCCGTTTTGCGGGGTTTAACGGAAAAGGCAGAATGTAAGGCCAGACACGTTCATCACTTATTTCCTGTTTCATTCTTTTTCACATCAAAGCAGTTATATATTGTTGGAATTTGTAGAAAAGCGCTTCTGCTTTATCTATTCTTGGTGCTGAGAATAAAGTTAAGACTTATATGAACAGGTGTTCACGATTCAAGGAAAGAGTTGGGTTCATGGGACTAATTGACCTTCTCAGACAAGAGTTCTCATTCATTACAGGAAACTATCGAATTCTTGTAATAAGCTGGATAATAATGGACCTTGCCATGGAAATGCCCAACCCAAACTTTCAGTATTACATTCGAGACGTCCTAGGTGGTCCTCCTATGGCCTTGGGAATAATAGGCCTTGCCAACTTCCTTGCAATGGCGGCTGTAGCCTTTCCAGGCGGCTACCTTGCAGACAAGTATGGAAGACGTTGGCTTATTACGACTATGACGTTTGCAATGGCCCTATCATTTCTATTCTTTGCGCTTGCCCCGACATGGCACTTCATTTTGTTAGGGTCAATCGTGAGTAGCCTCTGTCTAATATACCAACCAGCACTGTTTGCAATGGTCCAAGATTCGCTTCCTCCAGAGCGCAGAGGCATGGGTACTTCAATCATACAACTTATTCACGGCACTTTTAACACTCCAGGACCTATAATCGCGGGTTTTCTGTTGCTGCAATTTGGACTGGAGTGGAGTATGAGAATAATATACCTAATCACGACAACTCTCTTTTTCATCGCCGCAGTGTGGCGGCTGAGATTGAAGGAAACAATAACGAATAGTGAACCAATTCGCTTCAGGTATTTTATCTCTTCGTACCCGAAAGCCATCAAAGAAAGCTTCAGCGTCTGGAAAGTAGTTCCACGATCAATGTTCTGGCTTTTTACTGTTAGGACTCTCGTAATGTTCGGAATGTCGCTTACTAATGTAATCAATGCACTCTACGCAAGAGATGTGCTTGGAATACCAGAGGAACAGTGGTGGCTCGTTTTCATTCCGCTTTTATTGACCATGGTCGTGGTTTCTATCCCAATCGGCAAGATGGTCGACAAGATTGGAAGGAAAATTCCGCTAGTTCTCGGCCTATTTGTCCTCGGCATGGCTACACTGGTTTTTGCCACCGGCAACCTTCTAACAGTCATGATTTCGATGATTCTATTTGGAATCGCCCAACTATTGGCTATGTCTGCGTCGATGGCGCTTTCAACGGATCTAGTAAACCCAGTGAACAGAGGCAAAGTACAAGGGTTCATCAACTTCATGGGCTACATCGTGATGGCCTTTGGCATGTTGTTGGGGAACTATCTCTTCATAGAAGGAATGAAAATAGGCATTCCCCAACTACCCTTCTACACAACACTTGGATTGATTGTTCCACAGCTCCTAATAGTCTTGTTTCTCATACATGAACCAAAAGAGCGCGTAGGCACTACAAGTTCAGATTAGACAACAATTTTATTTCCTAACGCTTCATTATGTTGTGGACTGAAGCTTTAATGACAGAAAAAATCATCGGCCATGGCACATGGTACGACAAAACAGCCGCCAGAATCATAGAGAGAGAACGCAAACTAGGCCGCAGCCTCGACTTAATCCGAACAGAAATGGGCCTCGGCGCCTCAGGCTTGCCCCACATTGGCAGCCTCGGCGATGCAGCAAGGTCCTTCGCAGTCACCTTAGCCTTAAGGGAGCAAGGCTTCAATTCTGAGCTAATCGCGTTTTCAGATGACAAAGACGGTTTACGAAAAGTTCCAGCAGATTTTCCCAAAATAATGCAGAAATACTTAGGCTACCCAGTCACAAGTATACCCGACCCGTTCAAATGTCACAGCAGCTTCGGCGAACACATGAGTTCTCTTCTGTTAGAAGCCTTGGACAAATCAAACATAGAATATAATTTCATTTCAGCAAAGAAAGCCTACGCAGAAGGCTGGTTCAACGAAGAAATTAAAGCAATTCTCATAAACGCCAAACGAGTGGGAGAAATCGTGAAAGAGGAGGTGGGGCAAGAAAGATACACTGAAGCGCTCCCCTACTTTCCAATATGCAGCAACTGCGGGCGAATTTACACCACAACTGCTCACGAATTCTTGCCAAAGGAAGGAAAGATTATCTACACTTGCAAAGGTATGGAAATCAAAGGAAAATGGCTCGAAGGCTGTGGGCACGAAGGTGAAACAGATTACAGAAAAGGCAAAGGTAAGCTTAGCTGGAAAAGCGAATTCGCAGTAAGGTGGAACGCTCTAGACATAAGGTTCGAAGCCTACGGAAAAGACATTGAAGACTCTGTGAGAATAAATGATAGAATCTGCCGAGAAATACTACACTACGAACCACCTTTGCACGCTAGGTATGAAATGTTCCTAGACAAAAGTGGAAAGAAAATTTCAAAATCCGCCGGCAACGTCTTCACCCCGCAAGTTTGGTTCCGCTATGGCTCGCCTCAATCACTAGTCTTGCTCATGCTGAAACGTTTCGTAGGCACCCGCGAGCTCTC
>Ga0224506_10000123_pt1 | contig 74601 bp, 70 predicted proteins | sample SF_Jan12_sed_USG_2_FD_169108 | JGI IMG/M metagenome (GOLD analysis project Ga0224506, IMG submission 169108) | Sediment microbial communities from San Francisco Bay, California, United States - SF_Jan12_sed_USGS_8_1 | ecosystem: Environmental > Aquatic > Marine > Sediment | place: USA...
AAAAAGCACCTTCAGCAAATAGCCGGCGTAAAAAGTTTGGTATCTTGAAGGCGACAAAAAATACGTCGGCTCCCACTCCTGCACCAAACAGGCGAGCGATCACGATATCACGAATAAATCCGAGGATACGCGATAAAAAGGTCATACTGCTTACGATGGCAGTTGATTTAAATAGTTTTTCACTCATTGGTGAATGATCCTGTTTAAGTGGTAGGATTCAGCTTTCTAAGCAACTTAATAGGCTTTATAAAGTATGGCCAAAAGATGTCAAGGACTCAATTCTAAGTGTTTTTTGATCACATATCTCATGATAGTAGGTTTTTTATTGGTATTGTGGCTTAACCGTCTGTCTTTAATGCAAGAAGAACATCGTCAAATCCCTGTAGAGATGCAAGATTATCTTGAGTCTCCACCACGCCTACTCCCCCCATTTTCATTGAGATCTTTCGGTGTGCAAGCACTTACTAACGAATGGTTTGCTGATAAGTGGTCTTTTGTTTATTTTTCTCATGGACATTGTTTGCCGAGCTGCAAGTCTTCTTTGTCAAAAATAAAAAATCTACAGGCTTCTTTTGCCAATAATGATCTACAATTTCTAATTGTAGGCATAGACAGTGAGCATGAAACCGCAGAAAATTTAGCGGATTTTTTAAAGTTTCAACAACTGGATTTTGCCAACAGTGTTACTGCTAGCTCGCAGAAGATAGATTCCCTAGCTAGCACTTTTAGGGCATTGTTTCTTCAAACAGACTATGCCGATGGCAGCTATAAAATTGAGCAGGAACATCATATCTTTGTGGTTGATCCCAAGGGACGAGTTTACGCAACCTTCCGACCATCTTATACAGACAGCAGCATCGAGTCAGCATTTATCAAACTTCGTCATTTTTATGCTCGTACAGAATGATCACTCTCATGAAGTGCGCCCGCGAAGGTATTTGCTAGCTGCTCAACCGTCGTGACGCGTCTGTAGCTCGGCCGCCAGACCAAACCTAATTCACGTACAGGATTTTGTTCTGTTGTTACAAGAGGCCGTATACAAATATCGGCATGACGAACCATATCTGAGTTAATGGCCATTTCAGGTAGCAAGGTTATACCCAGCCCTCCTGCAACCATTTCAATCAGAGTATATAGGCTGGTTCCCTGAAAGCTGGTTCTATGAGTGGTGGCGGGCAACTGACATGCTGAGAGTGCGTGTTCACGTAAGCAATGGCCCTCGGATAACAGCAGCAGTTCATTAACGGGTATTTGTTCAGCACTAATGGTTTTTTGTGATGCTAGATGGTGATATTTGGGCAGCGCAACCCAAAAAGGTTCACTTGCAAAAATTGCATGTTTTAAATCTCCAATATCAAATGGAAAAGCCATAATAGAAAGATCAATATCACCGGCCCGCAGCTGTTTTAATAATCGTTCCGATTGATCTTCGATCAATACCAGTTCAAGCTCGGGGAGCTGTTCACGAATGGCTGGAAGCACTTTGGGAAGTAAAAAAGGACTTATGCTCGGAATGACGCCTATTCGCAGTCTTCCTGTTAGTGGGTTATGTTCGGACAGCGCTAAGTCGACTAAATCTGCTGATAGCGACAGAATGTGTCGCGCACGTTCAGCAATTTCTAACCCTAATGCTGTTGGCATGACTTTCCGATTGGTTCTTTCTAGTAAGGGTGCAGCTAGCAGGCTTTCAAGATCCTGTATGCCCGCACTCAGTGTTGACTGAGTTACAAAGCAACGCTCGGCTGCGTGTCCAAAATGTTTTAATTCAACAACAGCGGTTAAATATTGTAACTGCCTTAGTGTGGGTAAATTCATAATCGTCTTTTCCACTTAATAAAATATAAATAATCACTTAGTCTTAAATTATCATAAAATGTCTGGTGATAGTCTTTACAATGATCGTATCGATTAAAAGATGATCCAGATAAATTAAATATAGAGGGTAGACCTATGAGAAAGTGGCAATGTGTAGTCTGTGGTTTTATTTATGATGAAGCTAAGGGACTGCCCGAAGAAGGTATTGCAGCTGGCACAAGTTGGGATGATATTCCTGACGACTGGGAGTGTCCGGAATGTGGTGTCGGTAAAGACGATTTTGAAATGATCGCTATCTAAACATGTTCTGAATTAGTTTTACTAGTTTGTAGATATTGTTAAATTATAATGAAAACATAATATGACCCCAGTGATTATTGTTGGCACGGGTATCGCTGGTTACACCATCGCACGTGAGTTTCGTAAATTGGATACCCAGACTCCATTATTGCTTGTCACAGCCGATGATGGGTGCAGTTACCCTAAGCCGCTGTTATCCAATGCGCTAACTAAAGGCAAAGCCGCTGATCAGATAGCGATGTTTGATGCGAGCACAATGGAAAGCACATTAAATACACAAATTATTACCCACCAGACAGTGCGTAGGATTGATCCGAAAACAAAAGCTATAATCATTAACAATGATAGAGCCATTAGCTATAAAAAACTTGTCCTCGCTGTCGGCGCAGATCCGGTTCGCGCTCCCATTGTTGGCGATGCTGAAAGTGAAGTGCTTTCAATCAATAATTTGGTTGACTACACACTCTTCAGAGAAAAGCTGACTAAGGCCAAGCACATTACATTAATTGGTCCGGGTTTAATAGGTTGTGAATTTGCCAATGACTTAATTAATTCAGGTTTCAATGTATCCATTATTGGTCCAGACCCCTACCCGATGAGCTCACTCTTACCTGAGCGGGTAGCTGTCGATCTTAAAATAGCATTTGCAGAGGCAGGAGTAGATTGGCACCTAAACTTAACCGCTTCAAAAATTAATTTTTGCGATCATGGTTATGAACTTACACTCTCGAATGGAGAAGTGATAAAAACAGATTTGGTCGTTTCCGCGGTTGGACTTCGACCAAATGTTGGGTTGGCTGAAAGATCTGGTCTGGCTGTTGATCAGGGTATTGTTACGGATAATTACTTACAGACCAATCAAGAAGATATCTTTGCATTAGGAGATTGTGCGCAAGTTGCTGGGCACAATTTATTGTATATCGCGCCCATCATTGCTGCTGCAAAAGCGTTAGCAAAAACATTAGCAAATAGTATTGGCACACTGACAGCTGTTAATTATCCAGCTATGCCTATAATGGTGAAAATGCCAAGCTACCCTCTTGTTCTTGCTCCACCTCCATCATCATGTGTTACAGGTAACTGGCATTTTGAAATGGCACCCGCTGGACGTTCGGGCATAAAAGGCTTGTTTTTAGGCGAGGATAATAATCTACTCGGCTATGCGTTAAGTTGTGATATGGTAAATGAGAAGCAGGCCCTTACAAAGCAGTTGCCGCAACTGTTACCGTAAACACTTCTTTATAGGGATCTGATTTTCCAGTAAAGTATTCTGCTTCATACTTGCTTTCATGGACTTGCTGGTGCTGAACCAACTAACCATTTCAAACTTGCGCAACATATCTGATGTTACTATTCGGCCAGCACATGGCATTAATTTGATATTAGGTGATAATGGTTCAGGAAAGACCACCTTGCTTGAAGCCATCCACTTGCTTGCTCTAGGTCGCTCTTTCAGAACACGCACATTAAAAAATGCCGTTCAATTCGGACAGCAGAAATTGCAGATTGTCGCGAAAATAAAAAATGATATCCCAGTTGGATTGCTTTTTGATCTTACTGATGGTTTGCAAATTCGCCTCAATAGCGCTCGAGTAAAAAAGCTTTCAGAACTTGCATCTCAACTTCCATTACAAATGATTCCTGCCAATTGCCATCAGTTTTTTGAGCAAGGTCCTCGTTATCGCCGACAATTGTTAGACTGGGGTGTGTTTCACGTGGAACCAGACTTTAATTATCATTGGCAATCCTATAGAAGAGTATTACAGCAACGAAATTCTGCGCTACGCCAGTGTAAACAAAACGATGAAATACAGCTCTGGGATAACCATCTTGCAAATCATGGCGAGCAAATATCACGGCTTAGGCAGCAATATTTAGAATCTCTATTGGACCATTTCAAAGCCATATTCTCTCGCTTATGTCCTGAATACCTAAGTGCAACTTATTCACTCAGATACCAATCAGGCTGGCAAAAAGAACAGAGTCTCAAAGATGTGCTTTCGACTACGGTTGAAAGGGATAAGCAACTCGCCTATACACGATCAGGGTGTCATGCTGCTGATTGGACATTCAAGGTCAATGATTCTGATCCGTCAACCATCTTTTCTCGTGGCCAGCAAAAACTTTTTTTTCTGGCTTTGTGTATGGCGCAGCAGCAAGCGGTTGTGGTCAACAGTATTGCTAAAGGCAATGCCGCAATGTCTGAAATCGGCATCATTATTATAGACGATATTAGTTCTGAATTAGACGACCAGCATCAAATGCTTGTGCTCACCGAGCTTGCTAATCTGCATGCCCAATCCTTCATTACCAGTACGGATCTTTCTTTATCTAAAAGCATTAAAACAACAGAGCAGAATGCAGTGTTTCACGTGAAACAAGGTGTGGTTTCCAACAAAGATGAAACGTTATCATGATGTGGTAGAATGACTGTCTGGACAAATAATCCTGTATTAATGGATAAATTATGACAACCGAAGAAAACACATACGACTCGTCAAATATTAAGGTTTTAAAAGGCTTAGATGCCGTCAGAAAAAGACCCGGCATGTATATTGGTGATACTGATGATGGCACCGGATTACATCACATGGTGTTCGAGGTTTTGGACAATGCTATTGATGAATCACTGGCTGGGCACTGCAGTGAAATTAATGTTCGCATTCATCCTGATGACTCGGTTTCTGTATCAGATAATGGCCGCGGTATCCCTGTTGATATGCATGAGGAAGAAGGTGTCTCCGCTGCAGAAGTTATTATGACCGTACTGCATGCTGGAGGTAAGTTCGACGATAATTCTTATAAAGTATCAGGCGGTTTGCATGGTGTGGGCGTGTCAGTTGTTAATGCATTGTCTAAAAAATTAACCTTAGAAATTCGTCGTAATAATAAAATTTACACTCAGAGTTATACTGATAGTGTGCCAGATGCCCCGATTCAAGAAGGCGGAGAGTCTGACACTACAGGCACAAAAATCCAGTTTTGGCCTAGTGAAGAAACATTTTCGGATATTACGTTTGAGTACTCTATTCTAGCCAAGCGAATTAGAGAACTGGCTTTCTTGAACTCCGGCGTTCGCATTGTTTTAACTGATGAACGCGATGATCGCACGGAAGTGTTTTACTATGAAGGTGGCATAAAGGCATTCGTTGAGCATCTAAATAAAAACAAAGCGCCTGTCCATGAAACTATCATCAGTATTAGTGGTGCTAAGGACGATGTCACGGTTGAGTTGGCGATGCAGTGGAATGATTCATATCAGGAAAATATTTATTGCTTCACTAATAATATTCCTCAGCGTGATGGCGGTACTCATTTGGCTGGTTTTAGAGCAGCACTGACGAGAACGCTTAATCAGTATATTGAATCAGAAGGGCTAGCAAAAAAATCAAAAGTCACAACAAGTGGCGATGATGCCCGCGAAGGTTTGACGGCAGTATTATCAGTAAAAGTGCCAGATCCAAAGTTTTCATCACAAACTAAAGATAAGCTGGTCTCATCTGAAGTAAGATCTATAGTTGAATCATTGGTTAATGAGCATTTCCACGACTATCTGGTAGAAAATCCAATAGACAGCAAGCTAATTGCAAACAAGATGGTCGATGCCGCACGAGCACGTGATGCTGCTCGTAAGGCGCGTGAGTTGACTCGCCGCAAGGGCGCTTTAGATATTGCAGGCTTACCAGGAAAACTGGCCGATTGTCAGGAGCGTGACCCTGCCCTGTCCGAATTATTTCTAGTGGAGGGTGATTCTGCTGGCGGTAGCGCCAAACAAGGACGCGATCGCCGTACTCAGGCTATTCTGCCGCTGAAAGGAAAGATCCTTAATGTCGAACGGGCACGATTTGACAAGATGATTAGTTCTGCCGAAGTTGGAACCTTAATTACTGCTTTAGGTTGTGGTATTGGTCGAGATGAATATGATCCGGAAAAATTACGTTACCACCACATAATTATCATGACAGATGCGGATGTTGATGGGTCACATATTCGCACCTTGTTATTAACTTTCTTTTATCGCCAAATGCCAGAATTGGTAGAGCGTGGCCATATTTATATTGCCCAGCCACCGTTATATAAAATCAAGAAGGGTAAGCAAGAGCGCTATGTAAAGGATGATGCTGAAATGGAGCATTATTTAACAGAATTAGCCTTGAGTAATGCGGAGCTTTATCCGAGCGAATCTGCTGACGCGATAAAAGACAATGCGTTGAAAGTATTAGTTGATGAATATCAAATGGTTAGGTTGATTATGGGTCGACTGTCCAGCCATTATTACCCTGCATTTTTAGAGCAACTGATTTATCAGACTGCTATACCTGATCTATCTGATACATCTGCAATGACTTCGTGGTTGGTCAAGATTGAGCAGCGGCTAAACAGTAATCTGCCAACGGGTACCAGTTACCAGTTATCAGTTGCAAGGAAAGACGTTGAAGAGGCGTTATACATAAATATTAGTTTTAGTCGTCACGGCATAAGTACGGACTACCATATTCCAGGTGAGTTTTTTGCTAGCACTGAATATCAGCGCATTCTTACGTTTGCAGACAAGATCAACGGACTGTTTACGGCGGATGCACGTGTACAGCGTGGTGATCGGAGTGAAGCTGTCACAGATTTTGCTCAAGCGGTAACTTGGTTATTGGCAGAAGCGCGTCGCGGCCAAAACGTGCAACGTTATAAGGGGCTAGGCGAAATGAACCCCGATCAGCTATGGGAAACAACCATGGATAAAAGCAAGCGTCGACTATTGCAGGTGAAGATTGAAGATGCGATTGCAGCCGATGAAACGTTTAACACCTTAATGGGCGATAATGTTGAACCTCGGCGAGAGTTTATTGAGACACACGCTTTGCAGGCAACCAATCTGGATATTTAATTTCGAAACAGGAATTATTGCCACACACAAAGGTCATAGTAGTCATTATTATGACCTTTGTTGTTATTGGACATATTAAATTGATTTTGGAGAGAGAGAATGACGAACGATGTTGCCCGATATGATCGTGTACAGATTATTCTGCACTGGTTGATTGCAGCGATTATTTTTCTCATGATTGGTCTGGGGTTGTTTATGGTTGAACTACCAAAACAATCTGAATTACCGCCAGGTGAGGAAAGTGTTAGGGCATTTTACTTTCTATTACATAAATCTATGGGGCTGACGGTCGCCATGCTTATTATATTGCGTGTATTCTGGCGTTTAACTCATAAGGCCCCTGCTCTACCAGATAGCATAGAGAAATGGCAGCAGAGAGCTGCTGGAGTCGTTCACGGCCTGCTTTATCTGGTTATGGTGGCAATGCCTTTATCGGGTTATGCTCAATCCATGTTCAGTAAATACGACACCAAGTTCTGGGGTATAACATTGCCCCGCATAGCAGAGGCCGATTCTGCTATGCGAGAAACGTTCACCGAACTACATGAGTGTTTGGCATTCCTATTCATCGCTTTAATTGTGATACACCTTGCGGCTGCAATTAAACATCATATGGCGGGAACAGGAATTTCCGAACGAATGTCACTTAAAAGATGATTGCCAAATAGGGATAATAGGCAGTGAAAGATAAAAAAGCCCAATGATAAGGGCTTTTTTTGTTTTGTTAATGTAACTTGATTTTAGGGTGAACACTACGACGGAATATGTGTGATAGTGATAGCATCGCTACCCGGAACAGCCCGAACAAGGCAACCTGATGCATTTTATACAGTGACAGGTACATTATTCTGGCAATAAAACCCTCTACTTTTAAGCTGCCTTTACTCAGGCTCCCCATCATATTGCCGACAGTACTGTATCTGCCTAAAGAAACTAGAGAACCATAGTCATGGTAGGTATATTCAGGTATAGATTTATCGGCCATACGATGAGTGATGGACTTGTGAACAAGCGAAGCCATTTGGTGTGCTGCTTGAGCGCGTGGTGGAACATTCTGGTCTTGTCCTAGCCATTTACAGGCACAACAGTCGCCAATGGCATAGATATCATCATCTAGCGTGGTTTGAAGGGTTTGCTGAACCACAAGTTGGTTCATCCAGTTGGTTTCAAGACCGTCTATGTCTTTAAGGAACTCAGGGGCCTTGATGCCCGCTGCCCATACCTTGATGGCGGCAGGAATCACTTTACCACTTTCAGTTTTTATTGCTTCACTGGTGACTTCAATTACTCGTTCATTGGTTAATACATCAACCCCCAGTTTTGAAAGCTCATTTTCAGTGGCCTGAGACAGGTTTTCAGGAAGCCCAGGCAATACACGATTGGCCGCTTCAATGATGCTTATTTTGACGTCGGTAGGTTTAACCTCATCCAAACCGTAAGCGGTCAGCAAGTGTGATACCTCGTGTAACTGAGCACTTAATTCAACACCAGTGGCTCCTGCGCCGACAATGGCAATATCAAGTTGGCCTTTATCAACAGGCTTGCCTTGAGTATGTGCGCGCAAGTACGCTTCTAGCAGTTGTGATTGAAAGAATTCTGCCTGAGTGGTTGTATCCAGAAACAGGCAATGGTCAGCAACACCTTTAATGCCAAAGTCATGACTAATACTACCTACGGCGATGACCAGGTAATCGTAATCAAAATTACGACGAGGAATGATTTCATCACCTTTAGCATTGTGTGTGGGGGCGACACTGATATGTTTGTTTACACGGTCAAGACCATCCATACGGCCAAGGCGAAAACGAAAACCGCTACACATCGCCTGACCAAGGTATTCAATTTCATCTTCATGGGAGTCAATAGTTCCGGCCGCAACTTCATGTAATAAGGGCTTCCAGATATGAGTATGTGTACTATCAACCAGAGTGATTTCAGCTTTTCCCTTCTTACCGAGCTTTCTGCCTAAAGAGGTGACAAGCTCAAGTCCGCCTGCCCCACCACCAACCACCACAATTTTTGGTAGTTTATTTTCTGTTGATGCCATATTGTTCAACTCCAATGGATCCATGATTGTTAGTTTAATTCTATCTTATAAAAGGCTGTAAACTCTATCTTAATTTTTACTCCGACATAATAGTCTGGCAAACTTTGCAGACGGAAAGTTACAAAAAGGTATCTTGATGCAATCACGACCTGAAAGATCACGTTTAGCATGGGCCGTCACTGGCTCAGGACACTATTTGGAAGAATGTTTGGATATCGTTCGTGATTTAGATGATGTTGATTTGTTTTACAGTCGAGCTGGGGAAGAAGTGATTCGGATGTACGGCCATGACCCAAAGGCAATAAATAGTAATGGTAGGGTGTATCGCGATCGTGCAGCCAGCTCTCCGCCTGTCGGGCTTTTTTATCGTGGCGATTACCACACCCTAGTCGTCGCACCAGCCACATCTAATACCGTTGCCAAAATGGTATTGGGGTTATCTGACACTTTGGTGACCAATGTTTACGCGCAGGCTGGCAAGTGCCGCATTCCAAGTATCATTTTGGCGTGTGATACAGAGCCTGAGATGGATACACCTGCACCTGATCGGATAGTTAAGGTTTGGCCGCGGGAAGTTGATTTAGCGCATACGCATAAGCTACGTTCATTTGAAGCTACAACGGTTGTTGAGAACCCAGAAAAGCTATTATCAGCACTGCGCGTTCGACTGGACGAAATTAATTAAAATATGGCTGAAAAGCTATTATTCCTGACAGGTAAATTGGCCGAGCCGAGCTTGCGTAATGTGCTTAACCAAATGGAGCCGGTTCCTTTTCAATATCGCATTCATCAAATAGGCGTGTCGGTAGCAGCGTTGATGACTGAAAAGATGATTGGGCGCAGGCTAACAACAGAGGATATTGCAGAGAGTGACAAAATCATCGTTCCCGGTCGTTGCAGAGGCGATCTTGAAGCTCTCAGCAAACAGTTGGGAGTAGAAGTTGTGCGAGGACCAGAAGAAGTTAAAGATTTGCCATTATTTTTTGGACGTGAACGCAAGCAACCAGATTTGAGCCGATATGACGTTAATATCTTTGCTGAAATAGTCGATGCTCCAGAGCGCGATATTGATGGCATTCTGGATCGTGCGAACTATTATCGCGACTGTGGAGCGAATGTTATTGATATTGGTTGCCTGCCGACAGAAAAATTTCCTCATATGGAAGACGCCATCATTGCGTTACATGAGGCAGGCTATAAAGTCAGTGTAGATTCGCTGGCGTTGGATGATTTACGCCGAGCCGGAAAAGTGGGCGCTGATTATCTGTTAAGTTTGACAGAAAAAACCTATCATTTGGCAGAAGAAGCAGATGCAGTGCCAATATTGGTTCCAGCAGAGCCGGGTTCTCTGGCCTCCTTGGAGAGGGCCATGGAGTTAATGGATAAAATTAATCGTCCATGGATCGCTGATCCTATCCTTGATCCTATTCATTTTGGGCTAACCGACTCTATAGTTCGTTATCATGATCTACGGCAACGCTATCCTGATGCTCCCATGATGATGGGAGTGGGCAACCTGACAGAACTAACGGATGCCGATACTAGTGGGGTCAATGCAATATTATTTGGAATTATTTCTGAACTTAATATAAATAACGTACTTACAACCGAAGTAAGTCCTCACGCACGAACAGCAATAAAACAAGCAGATGTGGCTCGAAGAATGATGTTTTCTGCCCGAGAAGACAATAGTCTGCCGCGTGATATTACAAATGAATTGCTTGTTTCACATGAACGACGTCCTTTTCCTGATAGTTCAGAAGAAATCACAGCGTTAGCAAAACAGATTAAAGATCCGAACTATCGGATAAAAGTGGCTGAACAAGGTATTCACATGTTCAATCGTGACGGTGTGATGCAGGACATCGATCCTTTTGCTTTCTACCCACAACTGGATTTAAAAGGGGATACCGGTCATGCTTTTTATCTAGGGGCTGAACTGGCCAGAGCACAAATAGCGTGGCAACTTGGCAAGCGTTATACCCAGGATGAGGAGCTGGAATGGGGGTGTGCAGTAACGAAACAAGAACAAAACATTACCAAGCAAAAAACAGAAGGTTCAACAATGACGTCGGGGAAAAAATGTGGCACAGCTTGAAAGCAAGGTTCATGAAGTCATTGTCACTACATTAGACCATAAAAGATCCCCTCATTCCGCACCAATGGGAATAAGCGAAGTAAATGGCCACTTTTTGATAAAGCCTTTCAAGCCCTCTCAGACTTATGACAATTTAAAACAACACCGACAGTGCAGTATTTCATATACCGATGATGTCCGGGTCTTTGCAGGATCATTAACAGGACGACGAGAATGGCCTACTCAGCCCTGCCAACACATTGAAGGCCAATATCTTAAGCAGGCATTGGCCCATACTGAACTGGAAATCATCGCTTTTGATGATGATGATCCTCGTGCTTGTTTTACAGGTGCACTGGTTACTGATGTGAATCATGCATCTTTTAGAGGGTTTAACAGAGCTCAAAGCGCAGTTATTGAAGCGGCAGTGCTAGTTAGTCGACTCACAATGTTGCCTGTTGAAAAAATTCAACAGGAGATTGCGTATCTATCAATTGCAATAGAAAAGACGGCGGGACCAAGAGAGCGAGAGGCCTGGGGATGGCTGATGACTAAAATCAATGAAGCTGGAATTGAATTAGACAATGAGTAAATGGTTGGCCAGCGTACAGTCGTTGGAAGAAGCACAAACCCTGCTGCCGATACTGCCAGATATTCTGGACATGAAAAACCCGTCACAAGGTGCATTGGGCGCCTTAACCGTGAACACGGTTAGCCAGATCGTGAAGTTGATAGCAGGACGTTGTCATACCAGTGCAACCATTGGTGACTTACCGATGCGGGCTGACTTAATCAATACTGCCATGATCAAAATGGCCAGTTCTGGCGTTGACTATATAAAGGTTGGGCTGCTTACGGACGACAATCTAACGAACTGTATTATTGGTCTTGCAAATACAATCAAGAAATTAAGAACTCCAGTGATCGCGGTATTTTTTGCAGATAAAACATCGGATGTCAGTGCATTATTACCATTATTAAAAGCGAGTGGCTTTTATGGTGTGATGATTGATACCGCAATCAAAAATGGACAACATTTGCAGGACCACTGGGATTTGTTGCAACTGGCACGATTTGTAAAAGCAGTGCATCAACATAATATGATCTGCGGGTTGGCAGGTGCGTTACGGTATGAAGATATTCAGCAAATGCGGCCTTTGGATGCTGATTACCTTGGGTTTCGCAGTGCATTATGTGAGCGGCGACAACGCACATCAGAATTAAAATTAAAATTTGCAGAACAGATCCATCAAGCCATTAAAGCTAAAACGGTAGTAGCAGGATAAACGTGTTGCTCCCCCACTCTTACAAGAAGTTTTTAATTAACGATACGGTTTGCACAACCGTTGGGATTGAGGGAAAGAAGACGGCTTTAGATATATAAGCCGTTAACCTTGTTCATCAAGTATTCGGTATAGAAGTTCTCTAATTGACTGGGGTTCAAAAGGCTTATCACAAATAGCGGATACTCCAGCTTGCTGGACGTTACCTAACCGGGCTTCATTTGCTTCGCTGGTGACCATCAGAATAGGCACAAAGGTGTTATTCAGTTCATTACGAACAAACTCAATTAATTGTTGGCCATCCATTTCAGGCATATTAAGATCAGTGACGATCAGATCAAAAGTGGAGTTAGTTAATATCTGTGCCGCTTCAGCACCATTGGTCGCGGTGGATAAATGTTGAACACCCAAGCTTTTTAGTACACGGATAACATGATTTCGCGCTGTGGTACTGTCATCAACTACCAGCACCTGCAGTTCAGCAATGTCATAATTTTCCAGCTCTAATTCTTCAGGGGCGATGTATTCAATCGTAGTATGTAGAGCTCGCCGAAGATCTTTATGATCAAACGGTTTTGGTAGAATAGCAACCACGCCAGCCTGTCGAATTGGATCTAGTGCGGTAAAGTCGGTTTCACTGGATACCAGCATGAAGTTAATGTCTTGCAGGTCATCAGTACTACGAATAGTCGTTAGTAATTCTGACGCTGTCATGTCTGGCAAATACATTGCACTGATGATTAAATCTGGTGGGTATTGGCTAATAAATTTCAGTGCTTCAGAACCGGTAGCCACGCCGTCAATGTTGTTGATACCCTCCTCTTTCAGGTGAGTCAAGATGACTTTTCGCTGCATGGAAGAGGGCTCAATCAGTAAAATGGACAGTTCTGATAAGTTCATTGAAGACATGGTCTATTCCTAAAAAACATGAAGCAATCAGGCTGAACGAACTAGGCCGATCTCAACTTCGTTACGAGTAGTGTGGTTGGTGAGAAATTCAATAATAGCTAAGGCAAAATCCATCGCAGTGCCAGGGCCTCTTGACGTTAAAATGTTATCATCAATAACTACTGCATCATCTGATAGTGTAATTTCAGGCCAATCATTGGTATTTAAGATGCCTGGATAGCAGGTAGCGCGTTTGCCATTTAATAAACCGGCATTTGCCAGCACAATAGGCGCAGCACAGATGGCTGCAACGGCTTTACTGGATTGATGCAGCCTTTTTAATATGGCGTGAATTCGAATATCGTCATTCAAATGAGTGGCGCCAGGCAAGCCTCCAGGCAAGATGATCATGTCAAAATCATCATAGATAACCTTGTCTAGCGTAGTGTCAGCCACCATACGAACACCCCGACTGGCAACTACAACAGTTTGTTGTTCGAGGCTAGCCGTAATAACCGTGATTTCTGCTCGGCGTAATAAATCTATTATCGTGACGGCTTCAAGTTCTTCATAACCTTTAGCCAGAGGTATCAACACGTTAGGCATAAGCTATCTCCAGGCTCAAGGGTTTAAAATATTAACCCCTTTAAGTAAGTTTAATGCTTCAGATAACGGATAATCAGTGACCGCCAGTGGAGTTGCATTTATCTTATTGTCAGCATCCTTAGCTTTTGCGTCATCAGTGACATTACCGTTTTCAAGGTGCCCAGACAAGTCTTGCTCTCGCAAAGGCGTAAATTCGCTAGTTTCTGTGGACGAAACTTTTACAGCCTCTATTTGAATGTCAGGAACAATACCTTCAGCCTGAATGGAACGACCAGAAGGCGTGAAATAGCGCGCAGTAGTCATTTTTACTGCGGTATCATTGGTTAAAGGCATTACGGTCTGTACGGAGCCCTTACCAAATGTTTTAGACCCTAGAATGATGGCGCGTCGATGATCCTGTAATGCACCAGCAACAATTTCCGAGGCCGAAGCTGAGCCACCATTAACCAGAACGACCAGAGGCGCACCTTTAAGAAGATCGTTGGGTTTGGCGTTAAATTGCTGTTTAGCATCTTCAACCCGACCATCGGTATACACAATCAGGCCTTTGGTGATAAATGTGTCGGAAACCTCGACGGCAGCATTTAGCAGACCGCCTGGATTATTGCGTAAGTCGAGTACCAGTCCTTTCAAATTGCCATCATTTTCAGCTTTAAGAGCGGTGAGGGCTTCTTTCAGACTTGGACCAGTACGGGACTGGAAGGTGCTTATGCGGATATATCCATAGCCGGGCTCAAGCATTTTATGTTTGACACTCTTGACCTTGATGATGGCACGAATAAGTTCAATTTTTAGCGGTTTATCTACGCCCTCCCGAATGATTGTAAGTAAAAGCTTACTATCAGGCTCACCCCTCATTATATCGACAGCTTCACTTAGTGACAGCCCTTTAACTGGTGTGTCATCCAGACGGATAATTAAGTCACCTGAAAGAATGCCGGCCCGCGCTGCCGGCGTGTCATCAATGGGTGATACAACTTTTACGAAACCGTCTTCCATGGTGACTTCAATTCCAAGGCCACCAAATTCACCGGTAGTGCCTTCACGTAATTCTTTAAAGTCTTCAAGATCGAGATAGGTGGAATGGGGGTCTAAACCTGATAGCATACCGCGGATGGCATTTTGTAATAGTTCTTTGTCTTCTACTGGCTCTACATAATTGTTTTTTATCCGGCCAAAAATTTCAGAAAAAGCACGGAGTTCCTCCAGTGGCAGATCTGGTTTGCTCGGTGTTTTGTCGGCAAAGACCATTTGGCCAAATATCAGTGATGCACCAAGAGCGGCACCGGCACCAATTAAACCAAGATCACGTTTAAAAAAACTCATAGCTTTTCCCTACTGAATATCATTATTAACCTTGTTTTCCTAACCAATTCGCAGGATTGGTAGGGTTTCCCTTATGTCTAACTTCAAAATACAAACCAGCATATTGGCGGATGCCCTGATCGCCACTTAAAGCGATGACTTCTCCAGCATTGACAGTATCACCTACTTCTTTAAGTAGTGTTTGGTTGTTGCCATATAAGGTCATATATTGATCTCCATGGTCAAGGATCAATAATAAACCAAAGCCTCGCAACCAGTCTGAAAACACCACTTTACCCTGAGCCGCAGAGATCACCTCTTTGCCAGCCTCGGCTTTAATCATAATGCCTTGCCAAGTGAGTTTACCAAGATTTCTTGAGCTACCATAGCTGGCTATGACTTTACCTTGAATGGGCCAGTCAAGCGAGCCTTTGCGACTGGCAAATGCGGAAGAGTTCAATTTTTTGGGTGAGTGCGTAACGCTTTTTTTCTGTGAGAGTGATTTCAACAATGCTTGAAGGGATAGCTCCTCTTCTTGCAGTGCGGTTAGGCGTCCCCCTTGAGCGTTTATCTTTATATCCAGTTGTTTTAGCGTTGCAAGCCGTTGCTTATTCGTTTTTTGTAGTGCTTGTCGCTGCTGTTGATTTTGGACATAAAGCTGTTGATAGCGTTGCTGTGCAGTTTGTATTTGCTGCTGGCTATTAGTCAATGTCTGTAATGTTACGCTGATGTTTTCCAGTTGTTGCTGACGAGCCTGATGAAAATAACGAAAATATACATCGGTTCTGCTTAAGCTAGAGGGGTTATGCTGGCTCAGCAGTACTTTTAAATAATTAGGTTGAATGTTGATATAGGCTGCTCGAAGTTGATCATATAGTGCTTGTAATTGCTGACCGTGTGATAATTGCTGCTCTTGTTGCTGCTGTTTTAATGTCTGAAGCTGTTTTGCCTGTTGCTGGAGCTGTTTATCAAGGTGGTGCAATTCACGGTTGATTTTTGATATGGCCTGACTTTGCTTTTTGAGTTGTTGGTAAAGCGCTTTTTTTGTTGTTTTGGTCTGCCCCAGCTCTTTAGACAGAGATTGAATTTCTGATTGCACATTTTCAAGTCGTTGAGTTGATTTTGTATCAGCCCATATAGAGGCTGGAAAGGCAATCATCAGGGTAAGGAAAAAGTAGATTTGCACGTGAATTAAAGCGGCTAGTTATGACTATCGGTCGAGTTTAGATTAACGAGCAAATGTTTGCCCATTTCACTGGGTATAGGTAAATCCATCAGAGACAACAGTGTCGGAGCGATGTCTGCTAAAGTACCATGGTCAACGCAAGAGCCTTTGCGTCCGGCATAAATAAGTGGAACAGGATTGTTAGTATGCGCCGTATGTGCTTGTCCGGTATCTTCATCCATCATCAATTCAGCATTACCGTGATCAGCAGTGACAATCATTTCTCCGCCGACCTGTTTTAAGGCGGACCAAACACGCCCCAGACAATTATCCAGAGTTTCAATTGCATTGACAGCCGCCTCAAAATTACCGCTATGACCCACCATATCAGCATTAGCAAAATTACAGATAATCATATCGTATTTATTGCTGTTGATGGCTTTGACCAATTGATCGGCAACTTCCGGTGCATTCATACTTGGCTGCAAATCATAAGTGTCAACGTCTGGCGAGGGTATTAGAATACGATCCTCTCCTTCAAAGGGCTGATCTCTGCCACCATTAAAGAAAAAAGTGACATGGGCATATTTTTCGGTTTCAGCAATTCGGAGTTGGCGTAAGCCTAGTGATGCAACATAAGCACCAAGCACGTTGTTGAGCTTTTCAGATGGAAAAGCAATGGGAGCAGTGAAGTCTTTTTTGTACTCTGTTAAGGTAACGAATTCACCCAGCTTAATGGTTCGTTCACGTTCAAAATTATCAAACTCAGTATCGATGAAACTGTTGGTTAATTCGCGAGCTCTATCAGAGCGAAAATTCATAAAGACCACGACATCACCATCTTCGACGGTAATGGTTTGTCCGTTGGGAGAAAGAATGCTGGTTGCTTTGACAAACTCATCAGTTTCATCACGCTGGTAAGCCATGCTCAGGGCAGTGGTGGCATCCGGAGCCAGGAATTCTCCTCTTCCATCGGTGATTAAATGATAGGCTTTGGCAACACGTTTCCAACGTTGATCACGATCCAGTGCATAAAAGCGTCCGATTACAGAAGCAAACTGTCCTCCTCCCAATTGTTTGAACTTCTCTTCCATGGCAGAAATTGAAGCTTGGGCGCTTTTGGGAGGGGTATCTCGACCATCGAGAAAAGCGTGGACGTAAACTTTTTTTACACCACGTTTAATTGCCAATTCGACCATGGCATGAATATGTTCTTCATGACTGTGAACACCGCCGGCAGACAGTAAGCCCAGTACATGCACGGCTTTGTCATTTTCGAGAGCCAGATCAACGGCATGGGTGAGTGTGCGATTGGTAAAAAATGAGCCGGTACGTATCGCTCGGCTGACGCGGGTGAATTCCTGATAAACCACTCGACCAGCCCCTATATTGAGATGTCCAACCTCTGAGTTGCCCATTTGTTCACCCGGCAGACCAACCCCTGCACCTGAAGCACTAATCAACGTATGAGGATAATCCTGCCATAGATGATCCCAAACCGGGGTCTTTGCGGCAAGAATGGCATTGAACTTTGGATCTTCACTGTAACCCCAACCGTCTAAAATAATTAGCGCTAATGGGCGGTGAGGGTGGCTCATAGAATCGTCCTTATAACTTGAAAAAGTGCGGTTTAACAGTAAAGTTCTTTGTAATACATGCAAATGATGGAAAATGCCGTGTATTATATGAGCTTTTGTGACTAATTGCAGTCACACAATTATTTGGTGAAAGTCGTGGCCCAAGCAGAAAAATCGGATCTTATTACACATGATAGTGATATTGAGCGTGCTGCTTTTGCATTAAAGGCAATGTCACATCCTTTGCGTTTGAAGATTTTGTGTGCGGTTGGTGAACAAGAAATGGCTGTTCAGGACATTGTTGACCATGTGGGCACAACCCAAAGCAACGTTTCTCAACATTTGGCCAAGTTAAGAGATAAAGATATTTTAGCATCACGACGAGATGCTAATCGAATTTACTACCGAGTGAAAGACGATCGAACACTGCGACTTGTTGAAATGATGCGCGACGTGTTTTGCTCTGACGGACTGTGATTTAGAACCGCTTCTAATTTTTAAGGTTATATATGGAAAACGTAAGTGAATTTATTATAAATCACTGGATATTGGTCACGATTTTTGTCGTGTTGGCTTCAATGCTGATGTCAGAGTCATTAAATAGTAAAATATCTGGTATCAATCCTGTTGGGACAACACAGGCAATCCAGATGGTAAACCAACGCAAAGGCTTGTTTTTAGATATCAGAGAAGCGTCAGAATATAGCAAAGAGCATATTGCTGATTCGCTTAGCATGCCTTTGTCGACGTTGCCGGATAATTTGAAGACACTGAAGGATCCTGAACAACCGATTATTCTGGTGTGCGCAAGTGGCCAGCGTGCCCGTTCAGCGGCCAAGCAATTACGAGTTAATGGTTTTTCAGACGTCCATGTTTTGACTGGTGGCTTAAACTCTTGGAAAGAAGCCAAGCTTCCTCTATTTAGTTAAAATGTAGGCTGGTTTAACGTGGCTAAAGTTGAAGTATACTCCTCTGCTCATTGTCCTTATTGTGTTATGGCCAAGCAGTTATTGGAGCGAAAGGGCGTGGAGTACACAGAAATTCGTGTCGATTTAGAGCCCGCTAAGCGACAAGAAATGATGAAAAAAAGTCGGCAGCGCACAGTGCCGCAAATATTCATAAATAACGAGGCCATTGGTGGATACACTGATCTGGTGGCTATTAATAAATCTCAACGACTGGATAGCCTGTTGGCTCAGTCTTAAACCAATCAGGAAGCATCATGGCAGAAGAAAAAGCAGCATCAACGGAACAGCAACAAGCTCGTTTTGTTATTCAAAAAATTTATACAAAAGATATTTCATTTGAAACACCAAATTCACCGGATATCTTCCGTGAAGAATGGGCGCCAGAACTAGATCTGCAGTTGGGCAATGAATATAACCGCATTGATGATGATAATCACGAAATCACATTGACCGTCACCGTAACAGCGAAAGTGGGCGATAAAGTGGCATTTCTGGTTGAAGTGAAACAAGCGGGCGTATTCTCACTAACTGGATACAGCGATCAAGAAATGGGTCCGCTGATCGGCAGTTATTGTCCAAACACGTTATTCCCTTTTGCCCGTGAAGTGGTTTCAGATATCGTATTAAAGGGTGGCTTTCCGCAGCTAGTACTTGCTCCGGTTAATTTCGATGCTGTGTATATGAACCAAATGGAACAAGCCAAACAACAAGCTGCAGCGGCACAAGAAACAACACACTAACCGTTTAGGATCAGACCGTTGTCAGCACAACCCTTTCCGCTTTTTCCTACAACCGTCATTGGTGCCGGTGCGTGGGGCACGGCTTTGGCGATGGCTATTGCCAGAAACGGCCATGAGGTGTTGTTGTGGGGACGCGATGCGGTGCAGATGGAAGAGATGCAAAAAACGCACAGTAATGAACGTTATTTACCCGGTTTACGTTTTCCAGACACCTTAAATATCATTGGTGATTTTGAGCAAGCCGTAACGGCTGGTAATCATGTTCTGATTGCTGTGCCCAGTATTGCGTTTAGTGATACCTTAAATGTGCTGCAACCATTGATTGAAGATGGCACACCAGTGAGTTGGGCAACAAAAGGGTTAACAACTGAAACAGGCCGATTTCTTTATGACACGGCCGCAGAAATATTGGGTGAATCACATCCGCTAGCTGTTATTTCTGGCCCCTCTTTTGCCGCTGAAGTGGCAAAAGGGTTGCCGACAGCGGTGACGATTGCTTCCGCGGACGACCTTTTTTCTCAAGCGTTAGCTTCAGCGATGCACTGTCCTGCCTTAAGAGTCTATACAACCGATGATGTGTTGGGAGTACAGATTGGCGGCATAGTGAAAAATGTATTGGCAATCAGTGCAGGTATTTCGGATGGACTGGGATATGGCGCAAATGCCCGGGCAGCATTAATTACCCGCGGAATGGCTGAAATTTTACGTTTGGCAGCTAGCCTAGGGGCGAGAACTGAAACCATGATGGGTTTATCGGGCATTGGCGATTTGATTTTGACCTGTACCGATGATCAAAGTCGAAACCGTCAGCTCGGATTGGCAATTGGCCGAGGTTTAACGGTTGAAAAGGCGCTGACGGAAGTCGGAAAAACTGTGGAAGGAATGCATGCAGCCCGTGAAGTATTGATGCGTGCTCAGCAGGCTGGAATTGAAATGCCAATCGTTGAACAGGTATGCAAGATTTTATTTGAAGGGTACGATCCGCGTGAGGCTGTACAAGCGTTACTTTGCAGGGAGCAAAAGGCAGAAGCCGGCCACCTTGCATCAATACCAAATAATTAAAGAGGAAAATCGTATGCGGCAGTTTGTTAAATTTGGCGGTATTATCGCTGTCAGTTTGGTTTTATTAACAGGGATGTCTGGGTGTGGCGGAGGCTTATTTACACCTGACAAACCAGCATCAGAGGCCGATATTTTACTAGGACAGGACGGACATACATTGTGGGAGTCAAACCTGCAATACGTCAAAATTGTTAATCGTGATATGGCTGGTTTAGCAAATGAACACCCAGCTGCGTTGACTGCTGAAGAGCTTCGCACAGTGCTGAGCTCACTATATGTCTCAAAACGTGTTGTGCTTAAGCAGGTTGAAGATCCACTGTTTTCTATTGGTGAATTACAAATACTGAGTACAGCGATAGCAAATGGTTTAGGGCAGGCACAGCCGGAAGAAGATATTAATTTTGTTACTATTGGTGCTCACCGTGGGGCGATTGCTAAAGAGCGCAAGACTAATTCGGGTCGGGTATTTATAAGTGGTGGTCGCCTTAATATTATATTCGGTTTGGTTCATGAAGAATTTCGAGAAAAAGATAGAGCCACAGGCCAGGAAATTGATCGTCGTCTTCATCCTTTATTGCCAGGCACACGTTTAGCAGATTCAAAGCCAAATATTCGAGTGGTCTTGGATAAAGGCCAGTCCTATTATCTTGATCCTGAAACAGGTAAAGAACGTACAGATTGGTTGGTCATTGATATTGCGACGGTACTTGCAACTGCAAAAGAACGTAAAGAAGGTGATACTGGTGATGTCAGCCCTGAATTGCTGGAAGATGTTGCCCGTAGTAAGCAGGCAACTGGCAACTTGCGTCATGATGTCAGTAATATCAAGGAAATTCTGTTTGAATTGAGCGATGAAATTGAGCGTTTAAAGCAGCAAATTGAGGAATTGAAGTCCAAACCTTAAAAGCCAATCTTTGGACATATATCTAAGAGAGGGAGCTTCAGCTCCCTTTTTTGTACCCTATAAACTATAACGCCGATCACCCAGCTGCAGCCGGGGCAGTAGGTGATCGATGTCTTTAGTTAGGCTTAATACTTTAAAGTTTTCACCCATTTCAGAAGGTAAGGTCAATCGCTTAATTTGAGAGGCTTGCTGCATTAAAGCCAGCCCATCATGACTAAAGGAATGATTTAGCTCTGTGATACCTCCAGCAAGTAAAAAATCAGCTTGAGACTGGAATCCTGCTACCTGCAGGCCATTATCAACAGCAGATTGCGCCAGTGCAGTGAAATCAACGTGGGCAGTAATATCTTGTAGTCCTTGCAGAATGAGAGGATTGTCATGCCCCTGATGTTGGAAATAGCACATTAGCGTGCCGCTAGTTCGTTGAGGGTGGTAATAACTGCTTTGGGGATACCCGTAGTCAATAATAAATATTGCACCCTGTTGAATGTTTTCAGCAAGGCTGGCAAGCCAAGCTTCGGCGGATAAGTTTATTTCGGTAATATAATTACTGTCACTATCTATTAAAGACTTAATTTCGGCGGCTCGATGGGCCAAATGTGAGTGAGATAATGAACCGTCACACCATTGTAATTTTGAATCATCACTTTCAATATGTCGCTCGCTTACCTTGCCATCTTTAAAACGTAAGCAATGCACAGGCATGGCATCACAGACCTCATTTGCAAGCACTACACCCACAAACTGATGAGGCATCTTGTCCAGCCAGACGACTTTTTCAGCGAGGTGAGGGATTCTAGATGATATTGTCTGTTGCTGTCTTTGTCGTAAGTCAGCACTTGTTTCGATAATGTAATAGTAATCGGGTAAAGCTTGAAGCACGGATAGTTCAGTTAAGATATCAGCAGCCATTTTGCCGCTACCTGCACCGAATTCCAAAATATCTTTTTTCTTGAGTTGTTGAAAAACATCATTAACATGGTGAGCTAGTGTGCGTGAAAAAAGTGGTGAAATTTCAGGGGCAGTGGTGAAGTCACCTTTCTGTCCCAGCTTATAGCTTCCAGCACTGTAGTAACCTAATCCTGGGGCATAAAGGCAGAGCTGCATATATTCGGCAAAACTGATTTTTCCTCCTGCGTCGACTATTTTTTGTTGGATAAGGGCAAGTAGTTGTTCACTATGCTGTTGCGCAATAGTGTCAGGAGCAGGTAATTTGTCAGACACAGTCATCAGTTTAAGGGTATCCAGGTGTTAGAAAATGCAATTTTAGTCACAGGAGCCGGTCGTCGTGTTGGGTATCATCTCGTTAAAAGACTACACGAGGACGGCTATACAGTCATCGCTCATTATCGTACGTCTACCGCTGAGATCCAAGCGTTGCAGGACTTGGGCATTTTGACGATACAGGCACAACTGGACAATAGAGCCACCATATTGGATTTTGTGAAGGCACTGCAACACTGTTGCAGTAGTTTTAGAGCGCTGATCCATAATGCCTCATCATTTGAGCCAACAGCGGCAGACTTAGTGGTGGCGGCAGAACAATATGAACAGTTTTTTAACGTTCATATGATGGCGCCATTTTTGATTAATCAGAGCTTGCAACCATTACTACAGGGTGAGGACGGCAATCCAGCAGACATTATTCATATCACCGATATTAATGTTGAAAATCCAACGCCACGCTTTGACATTTATGGCACGACCAAAGCAGGCTTACATAATATGACGCTTGTTTTAGCCAAAAAATTTGCCCCAAATATTAAAGTCAATGCGGTGGCACCTGGACCGGTATTATTTGCTGAGCATCACACGCAAGCGATACGACAACAAATGTTAGATGAAACACTATTGGAAAAAGAGGGTGGAGCAGAGCCAGTATATCTAGCTGTAAAAAGCCTGTTAGATAACCCGTTTGTTACTGGTGCCAGCATTCCTGTGGATGGTGGTCGCCGTCTGTCCAAACGTTAAGTTATTTATGATAATTTCTACACCTTCTTGTTGTAGTGAGTGGTTGTTTCCTGATAAATAAGCGTTAATCTCATCTAATAGGGGGTAGAGAAAATATTCATCAGTGATACTGCTTGCAGAGAGTTGTCCATCATCTGGAAATTGTGCCTTAGTCAGAATATCCAGATCTGCAGGCCGATCTTTTATTTTACGGCTTGGATCATCACGGTTTCTGCCAAGTTGTATTTCTATATCGTTACAAATCGATTTGAGTTCAGCTTCTGTGAGCTCGGTTTCAACAAATGCCACCACGTTAAGAAAATCTTGATGACTGTTCATGCCGATTGGTGGGATTTTAAGCACACGACTTAGCGTGAGTTGAGGGAAGTGATCGAGCAATAGGTTAACAATGCGGGCAATATTGTGATGTGGCTCAATATTGCTACCAATGCCGAGTAAATAACCCGCTGGCGATCCTGTCATGATTTTTGGCGCTCGATCATAATTCTGGCTGTATTCTGACCGTGCAGATCTACCGGCTTGCTTAATGTTAATTTAAGTTTAGGTATGGGATATTCTTTTAACAATAAAGAGCATAAGTCTTCAGCCAGAGTTTCTATTAACTGATAACTGCTGGCTTCAACAAAGCCGACAATGGTTTGTGCGATTGAACCATAATCGAGAGTAGCAGTAATATCATCCGTTTTTGCTGCTGGCCTGATATCCCAATCCATCTCTAGGTCAAACGTAAGTGTCTGTAGCGTTTCACGTTCCCAGTCATAAATACCAATAATAGTCTCAATTTTGAGATCGTTAAGAAAAATTTTATCCATGATTTACTACACGCAAAGGTGGAAATAACTGATAACACCCCTATAATATCGGGATGACAAATTAAGGTGCATCATACCATGCTTGAAACACTTGCTTTACCCCTGATTGTTCTTGTTGGCGCGTATTTAATCGGTTCTTTATCTAGCGCTATTATTTTATGTAAATTAGCAGGCTTGCCCGATCCTAGGTCACAAGGTTCTGGTAACCCAGGGGCCACCAATGTTCTACGCTTTGGCGGTAAAAAATTAGCCGCAACCGTATTGTTGATTGATGTTATTAAAGGCGTGCTGCCTGTTGTGATGGCGAGAGCCATGGAGCTTGATACGTTCTGGCTAGCTGCAACGGCATTTTTTGCTTTTGTTGGCCATCTTTATCCAGTGTTTTTTGAGTTTAAAGGCGGGAAAGGCGTGGCCACAGCGTTGGGTGGTTTTATAGCGTTATCACCATTGATGGCTGGCCTGATATTATTAAGTTGGCTGGCGGTATTTGTCTTTAGCCGAATTTCGTCCTTATCCGCCATCGTGGCCGCATCACTAGCACCAGTTTATAGTTTATGGGTGATTGATAACGTTCAGGCTCGTTGGATTATTCTGGTCATGGCAATAATGTTACTGATGCGACATCAGGGCAATATTAAGCGATTGCTAGCGGGTGAAGAAGCTAAGTCTTAACAATAGTTAAGGCGGACTAAGCTCATTGAGTGACCAGCGCGGTTTGGCAGAGAAGGTTGGTACAGTTTGTTTGACCATTGCAGATTGTCGCATCGCGCCAGCAAAAGCAATCATGGCACCATTATCACCGCAAAACTCAGGACGAGGATAATAAACACGAGCATTAGGTATGGCATCAAGTCGGGTGCGTAAGGCTTTATTAGCACTCACGCCTCCCGCAACTACGATCGTGCTATGCCCCGTTTGTTTTAAGGCGCGCTTACATTTGATAGCCAGCGTTTCCACTGCGGCCGTCTGAAAAGCCAAAGCAATATCTGCTTTATCTTGTTCCATTTGGGCACTGTTTCGCCAAGTATTCATGGCAAATGTTTTGAGGCCACTAAAACTAAAATCGAGCCCCGGACGGTTGGTCATAGGCCGTGGAAACTCATATTTATCTGGGATTCCCCGTTCCGCCAATGCTGCAAGAATAGGGCCGCCGGGATAGCTAAGTCCTAGCATTTTTGCCGTTTTATCAAAGGCTTCACCGACAGCATCATCAATCGATTCACCCAACAAACTATATTGACCAACACCCTGCACATCGACTAATAAAGTATGGCCACCAGAGACCAGTAACGACACAAAAGGGAAAGCCGGGGGGTGTGCTTCCAGCAATGGTGACAGTAGATGTCCTTCCATATGATTGATGGCCAATGCAGGAATATCTAAAGCCCAAGCAATGCTGCGACCAATTGCAGCGCCAACTAATAGTGCACCAACCAGGCCCGGGCCTGCCGTATACGCAACGGCATCGATCTCAGAGCGATTTAGATTTGCCTCAGTTAAGACCTGCTCAATCAGTGGCAGCGTTTTACGAATGTGATCGCGGGAAGCCAGCTCGGGAACAACCCCACCATATTCAGCATGCAAAGCAATTTGGCTATAAAGCGCGTGCGCTAACAGGCCTTTTTCGCTATCATAGAGTGCAATCCCTGTTTCATCACAGGATGATTCAATGCCTAATACCCGCATTTTGAAGTCAGTCTCAGGTTGTAATAATTAGCAATATTATGCCTTCTTTAAAAGAATTTTGATTCAACTCTTTGCTTTCTGGTTAATATTTCGTACAATTAGGGGCTTTTCCATAGAAAATTGTTTAGGATTTATTAATGCCATCAGTACGCTTAAAAGAAAATGAGCCATTTGATATTGCTTTGCGTCGCTTCAAACGTGCATGCGAAAAAGCAGGTACCGTTGCAGAAGCTCGTGAACGTCAAGCTTATGAAAAACCAACAACAGTACGTAAACGTGCAGCTGCAGCCGCAGTTAAACGCCATCAGAAGAAAGTATCTCGCGAAAGCGCTCGTCGCATCCGTTTATACTAAAAGCCGATAACTATGCCAGCTGAAGCGAGCCCTTTAAAGGTTACGATCCAGGAGCACGTCAAGACCGCAATGCGCGCTAAAGACAAAGATCGTCTTGCGACTTTGCGCCAGATCACTGCCGCGATTAAGCAGTTTGAAGTTGATAATCGACAAGATCTGGATGACGATGGCATCATCACCATCTTAACAAAGATGTGTAAACAACGCCGTGACTCATTAAGCCAGTTCCAAGAAGCGGGTCGAGATGATCTGGCTGCTGTCGAAATTGCAGAATTAGCGATTATTGAAGAGTTTATGCCTACAGCGATGACAGATGATGAAATTGCCGGTGCAATTGAAGCTGTTATTGCAGAAACAGGAGCCGCTGGCCCTGCAGATATGGGTAAAGTAATGAATGCATTACGTCCCAAGCTTCAAGGCCGGGCAGATATGGGGTCAGTAAGCGGTCTTGTTAAGGCGGCCTTGACGGCATAAGGTGACATGCTTGCCAAGCCTAATCACAGGTAAGCTTGTTACAATAGAATTAAGTCGGCCATAGGCAGTTACGTCATGGCCGGTCAAATTCCAACACAATTTATTGATGACTTATTGACTCGAGTCGATATTGTTGATGTCATTGATGCACGCGTCCCACTTAAAAAAGCAGGTAAAAACCTCCATGCCTGTTGCCCATTTCATAACGAAAAAACGCCTTCTTTTACCGTAAGCCCGGATAAACAGTTTTATCACTGCTTTGGCTGTGGTGCGCATGGCACTGCCATTGGGTTTTTGATGGAATATGATCAAATGAGTTTTCCAGAAGCAATTCAGGAACTCGCTGATCAAGTGGGTATGAGTGTTCCCACAACAAAGTCGTTATCTCCTGCGCCAGCCACGCAGAATCTGTACGATTTACTGGATAAAGTCAGTCAGTATTACGTCCATCAACTACAGACACATCCCCAGCGAGAGGTATTTGTTGATTACTTGAAGCAGCGTGGTTTGTCGGCAGCAACCATTGAGAAATTTGATATCGGCATGGCACCTGATGGCTGGGATAATGTGCTCAGAACGTTTGGAACAACAGACCTTGCTCGAAAACAATTGAATGAAGCAGGTTTACTCAGCAGTAATGATAAGGGACGAACTTATGATCGATTCCGTAACCGCATTATGTTTCCTATTCGTGATCGACGTGGGCGGGTTATTGGTTTTGGTGGGCGCGTTTTAGATGATGGCACTCCTAAATATTTAAACTCTCCTGAAACAGCTGTTTTTCATAAAGGCCATGAACTTTATGGATTATTTCAGGCGCGTAAGGCAAACCGAAAACTTGAACGTATCGTGATTGTCGAAGGCTACATGGATGTGATCGCATTAGCAGAACATGGCGTAACTAATGCGGTGGCGACACTAGGAACAGCAACAACACCTGACCATTTGCGGTTGGTATTGCGCAGTACACCTGAAGTGGTATTTTGTTTTGATGGCGATCGTGCTGGTCGCGAGGCGGCATGGCGAGCAGCAGAAAATGCATTGCCATTGTTGGGCGGCAACCACCAGTTGAAATTTATGTTTTTAGCTGAGGGTGAAGATCCAGACAGCCTTGTTAGAGAGCAGGGTGCCGCAGCATTTAATACCTTGGTCGAACAGGCAAAAAATTATTCTGATTTTTTCTTTGATACTTTGGAAAGTCAAGTGGATATTGCTTCCATGGATGGTCGGGCGCGCTTGGTTGAAATTGCCAAGCCTTATCTTCGGCATGTTCCAGCGGGTGTCTACCGCGACATGCTAGAACAGCGTCTGGCAGAAAAAGCGCAGACAAATGTAGCACTATTAAATAAACATTTAGATCGACCGATAACTGTTGAGCACAAGACGAAACAAAAGGCAGGATCAATTTCGACAGCTACGTCTCCTGTCAGAATGGCCATTACTATATTATTGCAGCATCCGGTTTTATACACAGCGGTGGGGGAGTTTGACAAGATAGCGACACTGGATCGCCCAGGAATAAAAATCTTATCGACAATGCTTGAAACTTTACAATTGAATCCCCATTTAAATACTGCGGCTTTATTGGAGCGATCGCGGGGGAGTGAACACTCGGAGCATTTGCAACGACTGGTTCAGGAATCATTACCCCTGACGGCAGAACAGTTAAAACCGGAGCTGGTGGGAATTGTTCAACAGTTACAGCAACAAGCGACCGAGCAACGTAAGGCGTATTTGGAACAAAAACATCCTAGCCAACTGACGGATGAAGAAAAAGAAGAAATAAGAAATAACTGATTTAGAAAAAATGGGTCAGAAAACATAAAATATGTGCATAAATATAGGGTTGTCGTTATAATATGCAGCTGCTCACGAGCTAACATACACGATGAATAAAGAGGTCAAATGAAAGATCAACAGTCACGCATTAAAGCACTTATTGCTCTAGGTAAAGAGCGTGGTTATCTTACTTATGGCGAGATAAATGATCATTTACCAGAAGATTTGGTTGATGCGGATCAAATCGAAGATATCGTTGGTATGTTCAGCGATCTCGGTATCATGGTTCATGAAGATGGCATGGATACCGATGAAATGGAAAGGCTGGCAGAAGCTGCATCCTCAGGTGATGAGGTGTCTGCTGATGAAGCCGCGGCCGTCCTAGCAAGCTCTGATGGGGAATTCGGACGCACAACAGATCCTGTTCGTATGTACATGCGTGAAATGGGTTCAGTCGAACTGCTGACACGTGAAGGCGAGATCGTTATTGCTAAACAGATTGAAGCAGGTCTTCGAGAAAGTCTGGCGATGCTGTCAACCTACCCAGCGTGTATTAATACTTTTCTTGAACAGTATGATGCGGTAGAAGCTGGCGAATTGCGTCTTAATGACCTGATTAAGGGCTTTATTTTTCCTGAAGAGGAAACCTCAGAACTTGACGAGGCTGAAGTTGAAGCAGTTGAAGTTGTTGATGAAGATGCTGAAGATGATGACTCAGCTGCTGGCGTCGACCCTGAGGAAGCACGGGAACGTTTTGAAGCACTTCGTGCAGCGAACAAAAAAGTTCAGGCAGCAACAGGCGATGACTTGATTGCAGCACGTGAACTGGCCAGCAATTTGTTTATGGAGTTCAAGCTTACACCAAAAACATTGTCGACCTTGAATGCACTAATGAGTGAGACGATTAAAACCATTCGCAAACAAGAACGTATTATTTCCAAGATTATTGTTGATGAAGCGCGTATGGATCGTCGTGATTTTATTGATTCATTCACTGGAAATGAAGTGAATACAGCGTGGACAGATAAACATATCCGAGCTAAAAAACACTATTCATCAACGATTAAGAAAAATCTTGATGCTATCGTGTCTGCGCAAGAAAAAATGGCAGAAATTGCTGAAGATCGTGACATGACGATTGGCGAAATCAAAGAAATTAGTCGTCAAATGTCGATCGCAGAAGCAAAAGCGCGTCGAGCCAAAAAAGAGATGGTCGAAGCGAACTTGCGTCTTGTGATTTCCATTGCCAAAAAATATACCAACCGTGGATTACAGTTCCTGGATTTGATTCAAGAAGGTAATATCGGCTTGATGAAAGCGGTAGACAAATTTGAATACCAGCGTGGTTACAAATTCTCGACTTATGCAACATGGTGGATTCGACAGGCGATTACCCGTTCAATTGCGGATCAGGCTCGCACAATCAGAATTCCGGTTCACATGATTGAAACTATCAATAAACTGAATCGAATTGCTCGCCAAATGTTGCAAGAAATGGGGCGTGAACCAACACCTGAAGAATTGGCAGAACGTGTTGATATGCCAGAAGACAAAGTACGAAAAGTACTAAAAATTTCCAAAGAACCGATTTCAATGGAAACGCCAATTGGTGACGACGAAGATTCACACTTGGGTGACTTTGTGGAAGATCTGAATGTCATGTCACCACAAGATTCAGCCATGAATGAAGGCCTGAGAGAAGCAACACAAGGCATGCTGGGCGGCTTAACTGAGCGAGAAGCGAAAGTCTTGCGTATGCGATTTGGTATTGACATGAATACCGACCATACACTGGAAGAAGTCGGAAAACAGTTTGATGTAACCCGTGAGCGGATACGTCAAATCGAAGCAAAAGCATTGAGAAAGTTGCGTCATCCAACGCGGTCTGACCAGCTACGAAGCTTCTTAGATACAGATTAATTAACTTTAGGGCCTATAGCTCAGTTGGTTAGAGCAGGGGACTCATAATCCCTTTGTCCGGGGTTCAAGTCCCTGTGGGCCCACCATATAAATCAAAGCCTCATCTCACTATCGTGGGTTGGGGCTTTTTTATATGTAACAAATCAGTAGAGCGTCTTGTAGTTTTAATTTTTATTTATAATCAACTATTAGAGATTTGAGAGATGGTTCTATTCTCTTTAAGTATGTAGTCAAGAAAAGTTTTGGCTACCAGAGATAGTTTTTTGCCTTTTAGGCGAACAGCGTACCAAGGGCGTTTTATTGGAAAACCTTCAACATCTAATATAACTAGTTTATTAGCCGCTTGTTCAAGTTGGATGCTGTGTAATGAGATCACGGCAATACCTAGACCGGCCATAACCCCCTGCTTAATGGCTTCACTACTACCTAATTCCATATAAGGCATAACCTCTAGTCCCTGTTTTGCTAGCATGCGCTCAAAAAGCATGCGAGTACCTGAGCCGATTTCACGTTCTAGAAAGCGCTCCTGAAGTAGATCCGTTAAAGCTATTTTCTTTCTTTTGGCCAAAGGGTGATTGGGGTGTGCAATAGGTACAAGAATATTTTCTAAAAAAGGAGAGGTTTCTAATTTGTCATCCTCAAGAATTTGACCCATCACAACAAAATCAACTTCATTACTATATAAGCGTTGAATCACTTTGGCACGATTAGTAAAGGTTAATTTGGGTTCGACATCAGGATGTTCGGCCAAAAAACTACCAAGCAGGTGAGGCATGAAATATTTAGTGGTTGAAACGACAGAAAGTTTTAATAGGCCCTTTACTTCACCTTGTAAGGTTTCAATTGAAGTTTTTAGCTCTTCGACTCGTGCCAGAATGTCTCGTGATGCTTCATACATGCTACTTCCAGCCGCAGTTGGAAATACTTTTTTTCCGACCAATTCAAAAAGAGGTACTCCAACTTGATTTTCAAGCCGTTTGATTTGGATTGATACAGCAGGCTGTGTAAGATGTAATTCTTTTGCGGCACGCGTGTAACTTGAATTTCTTGAAACGGCCTCAAAGAGTTTTAGTTGCTGTAAAGTAAAGTGCATATCAAAGTTAGTATAAACAAATGTATATGTATTTTATAACATAAATTAATTTTTATTAATGATTATTTGTGTTTATAGTATATATGGCTGAGAGGTTAGCGAATGCAGGCACAACTTACCGAGCTAGCAAAATAAATTTTGATATGAATGGAATTCACCATTCAACCATCATAAATAAATAGAGGACGCGAGTAATGGCGGAAAATAAATATAACGCAGGTGTAAAAGAGTATCGAGAAACTTACTGGATGCCAGAATATACCCCTAAAGATACAGATATTTTGGCATGTTTCAAGATTGTCCCACAAGATGGAGTCCCTCGTGAAGAGGTAGCGGCAGCTGTTGCAGCTGAATCTTCAACAGGAACATGGACAACAGTATGGACTGACTTGTTAACGGATCTCGACTACTACAAAGGTCGAGCCTACGCGATTGAGGATGTTCCAGGTGACGATACTTCATTCTATGCATTCGTGGCTTACCCTATCGATTTATTTGAAGAAGGATCAGTGGTCAACGTAATGACATCATTGGTCGGTAACGTATTTGGTTTTAAAGCCCTACGAGCGCTTCGACTAGAAGACATTCGCTTCCCGGTTGCCTATGTAATGACCTGTAATGGACCACCTCAAGGTATCCAAGTTGAACGAGACATTCTGAACAAGTATGGTCGTCCTCTTTTGGGTTGTACGATCAAACCTAAATTGGGTCTGTCAGCTAAAAACTATGGCCGCGCATGTTATGAAGGCCTACGTGGCGGTTTGGACTTCACAAAAGATGATGAAAACGTAAACTCACAGCCGTTCATGCGCTGGCGTCATCGCTTTGATTTCGTAATGGAAGCTATTCACAAAGCTGAAGCTGAAACTGGTGAACGAAAAGGTCACTATTTGAATGTAACAGCACCAACATCTGACGAAATGATGAGACGTGCTGAATATGCGAAAGAAATCGGCGCACCAATCATTATGCATGACTACCTGACAGGTGGTTTATCAGCGAACACACAATTAGCACAATGGTGTCAGGATAACGGTATGCTTCTGCATATCCATAGAGCGATGCATGCTGTATTGGACAGAAACCCGCACCATGGTATCCACTTCCGTGTTTTGACTAAGATCTTACGCCTGTCAGGTGGTGACCATCTGCATTCAGGTACCGTTGTAGGTAAGTTGGAAGGTGATCGTGATGCGACCTTAGGTTGGATCGATCTAATGCGTGATTCTTATATCAAAGAGGATCGTTCACGCGGTATCTTCTTTGATCAAGATTGGGGCTCAATGCCAGGTGTAATTCCTGTCGCATCAGGTGGTATCCATGTTTGGCATATGCCTGCGTTGGTGAGCATCTTTGGTGATGATTCTGTTCTACAGTTTGGTGGTGGTACGTTAGGTCACCCTTGGGGTAATGCAGCGGGCGCAGCAGCAAACCGTGTTGCAGTAGAAGCGTGTGTTGAGGCTCGTAACCGAGGCGTAGAGTTAGAAAAAGAAGGTAAAGAAATTCTAACTGCAGCAGCTAAGCACAGCCCTGAGTTGAAGACAGCAATGGAAACCTGGAAAGAAATTAAATTCGAGTTTGATACGGTTGATAAGTTAGACGTTTCTCATAAATAAGACTGACCTTTAATTGTACGAATTTAAGAATTATATTTGGAGTAAACACCATGAGTGATATGCAAGATTACAAATCAAGCCTGAGTGACACAACGAGTCGCAAGTTTGAAACATTTTCATACTTGCCTGCAATGACCAGCGAACAGATCCGCCAACAGATTGAGTACGTGGTCAGTAAGGGTTGGAATCCTGGTATTGAGCACACTGAACCAGAAAATGCACGAAGCAACTACTGGTACATGTGGAAACTACCAATGTTTGGTGAGACAGATGTTGATGCCATATTAGCTGAGGTTGAAAACTGCCATAAGGCACATCCTGATAACCATGTTCGTTTGTTGGGGTTTGATAACTTCAAACAATCAGCAGGCGCATCTATGGTTATTTATCGTGGTAAAACAGTTTAACTCCACAATAGTTGACGCTATTAAAGCCCTCGACAAAGTCGAGGGCTTTCACTAAAAAGAAAGCTATGAATAAACCAGATACATATGTAGGAATTGATAATGACATCAATGGTAGTATGACGACCATTGGTAAAATTATTCGAGATGCTTGGGTATTTGAGCTTATTCCTGAAACTGAAACATGCAAGGGCTGGAATTTGGCAGGGATTGATGCATTATTGCAAAAATTGAATGCCGAATGGGATAAATATGACTGCCTGGTTAGCCATTTGCCTGAGGCTTTATTTGACCGTCACCAACGGATTCATGGTGAAGCTATCGCTAAAGCAAAAGCTGAAGGATGGTCTGGCGAATTTGAGACAGAAGACGAAACGTAGTTAGCCAGTTTGTTTCGGGGTTTCAGAAGAAAATCAAAGGTGAGCTATGTCCACAAATAAAGATCAACAGCAATACATCATAGAAAACGAACCATACTATCAACCAGTAGCAGATGAGATCGAGCGCTATGAAGCGGCCTATCATGTGCGAATGCCGATGATGTTAAAAGGGCCTACAGGTTGTGGTAAATCGCGATTTGTTGAATATATGGCGTATAGATTGGGCAAACCATTGATTACGGTTGCTTGTAATGAAGACATGACAGCTTCAGATCTTGTTGGCCGTTTTTTGTTGGATAAAGATGGCACTAAATGGCAGGATGGCCCTCTGACAACGGCAGCAAGAATAGGAGCAATCTGTTATTTGGATGAAGTCGTTGAGGCTCGTCAGGATACCACCGTTGTTATTCATCCATTGACGGACCATCGACGCAGTTTGCCGCTAGATAAAAAAGGGGAACTGATCACTGCGCATGACGATTTTCAATTAGTAATTTCCTATAACCCGGGCTATCAAAGCTTGATGAAAGACCTGAAGCAATCAACCAAGCAGCGTTTCGGAGGCTTGGACTTTGATTATCCAGCAGAAGATTTAGAAGTTGATATTGTTGCCAAAGAGTCTGGGGTAGACAGGCCAACAGCAGAAAAATTGGTCCAGATTGCTCATCGCGCCCGTAATTTAAAAGGCCATGGCCTTGATGAAGGTATTTCAACGCGTCTGCTGGTATATGCAGGCCAGCTTATAGCAAAAGGACTTTCTGCCGAGGCAGCATGCAGTATGACAATGGTAACTCCTCTGACTGATGACAGTGATATGCGCGACACATTGAACGCTGCGGTTCAGACGTTCTTTGGCTAAGAGTTAAAAGCAGCGCAATAGAAGCCGCTATGGTTTCTGTTGCAGTTTAATTAACTCAAGTGAAGGTGTATTGGCTATGAGCATCCAACTGGAAGATTACCGAGAGTTTCTGGAGGAGTCAGCTCCTGTGGTGCGTGATGTACTGGAGGCAAGCTTTCAAGAGGCGGCTCGTGTTATGTCACCAGCGGGGTTGGATGACTATATAAACGGTGCTAAGGCTTTATCTGGCCTTGGTCGTGGCAGCGATTTGGTTGTGTCGTATCTTCAAGAAGTCCCACTGGTGGTAAAAGAGTGTGGAGAAGATGTTATTCCTGATATTTTAACGTCTGCAATGAAGCTATCTTCCATGACCTCTGGCGAAGTTATTTCCTTACTGTTTAACAGTTTACCCACTGCCGCAAAAAACCTCGGCGATGCTCAGTTATTGCGAGGCTACCTTACTTTCATCCATCAATTGGCCTCCACAGCGGCTCGCGGCCTGCGCCCGATGTTAAATCATATTGATGAATTATTATCAAAACTCACATTAAGTGGTTTACGTCGTTGGGCTAACTTTGGTGCTCAGGCTTATCGACGTGACTTTGCCAATTTAAATGCTTATTTTAATCTGGAGACGGCGGATTCCAGAGCGATGTTGCAAAAAGAACGTCGTGGTGTTTTGTTTATTAAAGTGCAAAGAAAGTTGAATTTTTACTTACGAGCATTATGGGGACGTGATTTCTTTTTACGCCCGACAGGCGCTGATTACACTGATTTTCGACCATATATTGAGCATCGAATTATGCATATGCCTGATGCGGTCGACAATATTGAACAGCAAGACAATACAATCGCTGGCCTAGAGCTATATAGGGCGACAGCAGCCCATATGGCAGCCCACATGTGTTATTCCACATCGCCGATCAGTGCCGAGCAACTTAGTCCGGCGCAAATGTTTTTTATTGGGTTTATGGAGGATGCCCGAGTTGAGTATAAGGCGATAAAAGATTTTCCCGGTTTAAAAAGCTTATGGAAATCATTGCTTGTTGTCGACAAAGACAATGACGCTGAACATGAAACGGTGCCGGTTCTGGAGCACGTGGCATTGATGCTGCTTGATAGCTCAGCTTCATCAGATGATGAAGAGCTGAATGAATTTACTGCCAAGTTCCATGCTGAAATTGCACAGCAGCAAGATAACAATCAGTCATCCTGGCAATTGGGTCTGGAATTATTTAATTTATTTGCCGGTCGTAAAGCAGTTCCTAGTCTTCGTATTTTGGAACGTATTCGTATTCCATACCGAGATGATAATCGTTACGTCTGGGAGTTTGAGGAGTTTGCCTGGGATGCGGAAGTAGACTATGTACCAGCTAGCCAGCGCCAAGTACGTAGAAATGTCAGCGCGATTGAAATGGCAAATGAAGTTGATTGTGAACTTGCTGGTGATGATGCTCAGGAAGTATGGATCTGTTCTACTGAAATGCGTCCTTATGAAGATGACCTTACGGATGATACAAAAAGCTTTAATGAGATGTGGGGTAAAGAACCGGTATCGGAACCCTTTCGTTATCAAGAATGGGATTATCAAATTCAGTTGCACCGCCCTGATTGGGCCACAGTCTATGAACGTAGACAACCCAAAGGTGACGTGGAAGACATTAATCTCATATTAGAAAACTATAAGCCTGTCACACACCGGATAAAACAAATTATCGATCTGCTGACGCCAGAGGGCGTGCAACGCATTCGTAATATGGAAGATGGCGACGAAATTGATCTCAATGCCGCCATTGATGCAATGATAGCGATTCGTATGGGTGATCAACCTAATTCACGGATTACCATGCGTAATGTACTCAAAAGCCGAGACTTGTCTGTCGTGGTATTAATGGATTTATCAGAATCAACCAATGAAACCATTAATGGATCAGATAAAACGGTTTTACAGTTAACGCGTGAGGCAGCAACATTAGTGTCAACGGCAATCAATGGAATTGGTGATCCTTTTGCGGTTCATGGGTTTGCATCAGACGGCCGTCATGACATCCAATATTATCGTTTTAAAGATTTTAACCAGCATTTTAATGATGAAGCCAAGTCACGACTAGCGGGAATGAAGGGTGGCCTGTCTACTCGTATGGGGGCAGCATTGAGACATGCGGGATATCACTTATCTAAACAACAAGAACGTCGAAAACTCATACTGTTAGTTACTGATGGTGAACCAGCAGATATTGATGAACGCGATCCTCAGCATTTACGCCATGACACAAAAAAAGCAGTAGAAGAGCTTTATAGTCAAGGCATCTTAACGTACTGCTTAACCCTTGACCTAAATGCAGATGACTATGTGAAACGTATTTTTGGTATGAATAATTATACGATTATTGATAATGTCGACCGTCTCCCAGAGCAACTGCCAACACTGTTTGCAAGCCTGACAAGGTAATCAAAAAGCAGTGTGTCAATATACGAGCAAATAATCTGGACACAAAAAGACTTTCTAAGTTGGCTATAAAAGCGCTTATATCGGGCAATAAAATACAGCTTGGAAGCATAGAGTGCTTAGGCTTACACATATAGGGTTGCGTGATTTTTCATTCTTAACTTCCAGAAACATACTGCCTGAGTTGAATCTATAGTATCTTTTTCTCAGAGCTTAATGCTCAATCAGTCGAACTTATAAATTAAAGCCCCATCGCTCACTAACGTAGATCGGGCTCTTCTTTTTTAACTCGTAGATTTCTCACATCATTTTGGCTTGAATAATTTTAGTGACTGCAGTCATAAAATGAGACTTGGCTAACAATTTTAAAATTAAAGTTGTTTGTGGCTTTCATTTTTAAGAAGCCCTTAAGTTTCACATGATAGTATTCATAATTTAGTAATTGTAAGAATATAAAAGAATAATGGTTTTACTTTATCGGTTGCTGCCCATCTTTGTTTTGTCAGCAGGGCTGACGGCAACATTTTTTACTCATTCATTTTTGGAGAGAGAGTCAGGTTTAGAAAGCAGAGCTAGATTTGTTGAGGCGAGCCAAATCAGAATCAACGCTGTTAAACAACTTCTTCATGATGTTGATGGATCGTTACTGGCTATTAAGGCTTTTTTTGACGCATCGCAATCTGTTTCAAAAGAGGAATTTAAGTCGTTTACACTTCCACTATTGAAGAATAACCAGTCAATCCTGACTTTATCATGGAGCGAAATAAAGCCGAATGATAAAAGCAATAATAACAACCCAAGCTCTCCATCAGTTCACGACATTATTTTTTTTGATGCTGCATTACAGGGCGGTAATACAGAATTCAATGATTGGTTATCTTCAAACTTCTATCGTATACAGGAGGCCATGACAGATGGCGAAAATAGGCTTGTCTTTCACTTGAAAGAAAGGGGGGGAGCTGATGAGATGGTAGTTGTTCTGCCAACAGTTACCAAGACTATGAGAAGCGGCAATACAATAAGCGTTAAAGGTTTTGCAATGATGAAAATAAACCTGGCTTCTCTTATGAGTCAAGCATTGGCTTCTATCCCACCTGCCGGCATTCATCTTGACCTAAAAAATAAGAATGAATTAGTTGGCCGCCATATCTCTCGTCATGAAAAGAAGCATGGTTCACGAATTCAGTCAAATGATGAAAGGTTGATATACCAAGAGCCGTTGGAATTTTCAGGCAATGAATGGACTATAGTTTCTAGGGGTATTAATAGTGTTTTTTATCCTAAACATAGTCTCAAAAATCATACAGCTCTGTATGTTGGGGCGTTAATAAGCTGTTTGATTGCAATAATCAGCTATGTCATGATTAATCGACATATTTATATTCTTAATATGGTGAAGGAAAAAACAAGTGAGCTAAATAAGGCGCATTTGAAGGTAACAAAATATTCAAAAAATTTAGAACAAGAATTAAATAAAAGAGCGCAGGAGTTAATCTATCAACAAAGAGCCCTTGATCAGCACGCAATCGTCAGCATTGCTAATGTTAAAGGTGATATTACTTATGTTAATGATAAGTTTATCGAGATTAGTCAATTCTCAGAAAATGAGCTGCTCGGAAAAAACCACCGTGTTATTAAGTCAGATTTTCACCCCAATTCATTCTATAAAGAAATGTGGCATACCATTGCCAATGGTGATGTTTGGACAGGCGAAATTAAAAACCAAGCGAAAGATGGTACTCACTATTGGATGGAAGCAACCATCGTTCCCTTCTTAAATGATCAAGGTAAGCCAGAGAAGTATATTAGTATTCGTACAGATATTACGCATATAAAGACTATTGAGGAAGCATTGCTTGTATCAAAAGAAAATGCTGAGAGAGCCAATAAAGTAAAGTCGGAATTTGTTTCTGCAATGAGTCATGAGCTGCGTACACCGCTAAATTCAATTTTAGGTTTTAGCCAATTACTAGAAAGTGACACGCAAACTCCTCTTACAGAAGATCAAAAAGAGAGCGTTGGTTATATCATTAATGGAGGGCAGCATTTGCTGGACTTAGTCAATCAGGTTCTAGATCTATCCACAATAGAGGATGGCTCATTAGATCTTTCTATTACAGAAGTTCCGATACGAAATGCAGTTAATGATGTTCTTTCTTTAATGCATGTAATAAGCAAGAAAGCTAATGTTAAAACTCATGTGTCCTCAGAGTTAGATCTGTCAGTACAAGCGGATCCCATTAAGCTGAAACAAATATTGTTAAATCTCGTCGGTAATGCAATTAAATATAACAAGGAAGGGGGCTCTGTTAGTGTTAATTGGTGTGTAGCAGCCAATATGGTGAAGGTTAGTGTTGTCGATACAGGGATAGGCATACCAAAGGAGTTTCACTTCAAACTGTTTACTGCATTTAACCGATTGGGACAAGAAAATTCGACGATTGCAGGTACAGGTGTCGGATTGCTAGTAACTAAAAGTCTTGTTGAATTGATGGGTGGAATGATCGGTTTTGAAAGTGTTGAAGGAAAAGGCAGTACATTTTGGTTTGAATTGCCAATCGAGACAAAACCGTATAGGTAGAGGCGGGCAACATTTAATGACAAGAGCTACCGTAAGCAATTGAAAAATATAGTGTAAAAACATCCTCCCAGTGTTGACTTCCAGTCTCTCTGAATCTGGAATATAAGTTAAAACAGGATTATTCTTGTCGATGCGGGAAGTGATACTAATGCCAAATCTTTAAAAGTTATATAATATTTTATATGTCGTTCATTCATCGATTAATTATCATTATCTCCTTGCTTCTAGGGTTTATGGCAACCTATATTGCCTATAGCTTTGTCCAATCGCAAGCCGACAATAAAATAGACGATAACTTTAAAGAGGCCGCGCATCTGAGAGTTCACGCGGTTGAAGAAAGTATTAAACTTAATATGGCTGCTTTACTCGCTATGCAGGCTTTCTACGATGCGTCGGAAAAAGTGACAAGAGAAGAGTTTGAGCATTTCACATCTCGATTGATGGATAATGACCCTTCGATTTTGGCACTAAAATGGGCGCCCATTGTTGCACATAAAAATAAGCGTTCACAATTAATAGAAAATCAATGGAGAGAAGGCAATAAAAGTAATGCTTATTATCCACTTTTATATATCAATCCTTCGCAAGGCAATGAAGACTTAGTAGGCATTGACTTGGCTCTAGACGATAATATATTGAAAGGGATATTGTCTTCAGAGAAAACAGGACTGGTCTCTATTGCTGTTCCCACTCCCCAAGACAAACAAAGGGCAACGCATTTTATTTTGCCTATATATCATAAGTTCGACACTCGACCATCAGACAGAGCCAACATCAGGGGCTTTATCATTATGGACACGGATGTTCGAACGTTGATGGATCGATCCTTGGATCACCTTCCAGAAGGTGGCGTTCATATTTCAGTAAAAGAAAATAATCAACTACTGGGTTATCACAGGTCGCGAGTAGAAAATAGCAACAGTGTAATAAGGAATCAGACTTTCCCCACAGAAAAAGAGACCCTGATGTATAAAGAATTATTCTTTGTCGGAGATAAGGAGTGGAAAATCGTTGCTGAAGGCATCAATGCTGAGTTTTTTAGGGAAACAAAGACATCCAGTCTGCTGGTTATGGTTTCAGGCATTATTATCAGCACATTACTTACAATTATTTTATCTATAACACTAAAGCGTCATGAGACCATTGTTAATTTGGTTGATGAAAAAACCAGAGAATTAAATCAGGCTAACGATAGTCTTCAGCAACAGTCAAATGATTTGGAGCTAGAGGTAGAGAAGAGAACCAGAGAGTTTTTAAGGGCCAAGGTGGCTGCTGAATCATCTAGTTTGGCCAAGTCAGAATTTCTTTCATCAATGAGTCATGAATTACGAACTCCGCTTAATTCCATTTTAGGTTTTGCTCAATTATTGGAAATGGAAGATGAGGCGCCTCTCTCGGATAATCAAAAAGAAAGTGTGGATTTCATAGTCGCTTCAGGAGAGCATTTATTAAAACTTATCAATCAGGTTCTGGACTTATCTGCTATTGAGGCTGGTAAGGTAGAACTTGTCATGGGTAGTATCACATTATCCGATATTATTAACGATACTATCGCTTTAATGCAGATAGACGCTGAAAAAGCTGGTGTCCAATTGCATGTTCTATCTGATTCAGATCTATCAGTAAATGCTGATTACACTAAATTAAAACAGGTTTTATTAAACCTGATAAGCAATGCAATTAAATACAATATAAATGGCGGCTCAGTGAGTATAGACTGGCAGGACATGGAAGATAATCTAGTGAAAATCAGTATCACTGATACAGGGGTGGGCATTCCTAAAGCCTTTCAAAACAAGGTTTTTAGTGCTTTCGATCGGCTTGGACAAGAAAACTCCAATATTCAAGGAACAGGCATAGGCCTGTTGACGACAAAAGACCTCGTTGAACTCATGGATGGAAGTATTGGTTTTGATAGCATAGAGGGAGAAGGGTCAACCTTTTGGTTTATGTTGCCTGCTACACAGAAGGCCTAATGTTCTTTTAATGTACTGAAAATCGTATTACAGTAAGCAGTGTGCCGTAACTTCAAACCTTAATATATAAGGACAGACTGCCATGAAAACATCGGACTTACTTGTTAAGGCCTTGGAAAACGAAGGCGTCGAATATATTTTTGGCATTCCAGGGGAGGAAAACCTCGATTTTCTGGATTCATTGCAACACTCTACGATTAAGTTGATATTAACCCGCCATGAACAAGGTGCTGGTTTTATGGCTGCGACTTATGGTCGGTTAACAGGGAAGCCAGGGGTGTGCTTGTCTACATTGGGTCCAGGAGCAACCAACCTAGTGACGCCAGCGGCATACGCTCAACTTGGTGGTATGCCAATGCTGATGATCACAGGCCAAAAGCCTATTAAGACCAGCAAACAGGGCCAGTTTCAAATTGTTGATATCGTCAACATGATGCGCCCGATCACGAAATATACCAAACAGATTGTTCATGGAAATACTGTAGCGGCAACGGTTCGTGAGGCCTTTCGTGTTGCGATGGAGGAGCGTCCCGGCGCAGTACATATCGAATTGCCCGAAGATATTGCTGCTGAAGATGCCAGTGATCACATTTATACCGTGGCCTCAATACGTCGTCCAGATGCGGATAATTTGGCTATAAAAAACGCAGTTGAGAAGATCAAAAATGCCAGAATGCCTTTATTGTTAGTTGGTGCAGGGGCAAACAGAAAGCGAACCAGTCGTGCGCTGACAAAATTGGTGGAAAAAACGGGAATTCCTTTTTTTAACACTCAAATGGGTAAAGGCGTGATTGATGAGCGCCATGTGAACTATCTGGGAACTGCAGCCTTATCAGATCATGATTTTCTACACTGTGCTATTGATAGAGCTGATTTGGTCATTAATGTGGGTCATGACGTAATAGAAAAGCCACCTTTTTTTATGAAAAGTGATGGGCCAGAGGTGATTCATGTCAATTTCTCTCCTGCACAAATTGATTCGGTCTATTTTCCTCAACTTGATGTGGTGGGCGATATCGCAACCTCGGTTAACCGGATTTGTAAAGCGCTAACGCCTCAGGATCATTGGGATTTTTCATACTATTTTCGTGTGAAGGATGAGGTGGTGTCGCGTCTTTCTATTCATGTCGATGATGAGCGGTTTCCAATTCTGCCACAAAGCGCGGTTAAGATTATTCGCGAAAATTTAGATGAAGATGGCATCTTAACGTTGGATAATGGGGTCTACAAAGTCTGGTTTGCTCGTAATTATCCTTGTTACCAAAACAATTCTTTGTTACTTGATAATGCGTTGGCAACTATGGGGGCAGGGCTACCCTCTGCAATGCTGGCCAAACTGATTAACCCTGATCAAAAAGTGATTAGTGTTTGTGGCGATGGCGGCTTTATGATGAATTCGCAGGAGTTGGAAACAGCCGTTAGACTCGATCTGGATTTAGTAGTGATTATTCTCAATGACAGTGCCTATGGCATGATTAAATGGAAGCAGGAGGGTATGGGGTTTAATGACTATGGATTAGATTACAGTAACCCTGATTTTGTGAAGTATGCAGACAGTTATGGTGCAATTGGTCATCGACCTACCAGTCACATAGAATTTGCGAAGATATTACAACAAGCGCTGGTGTCTAAAGGTGTTCATTTAATTGATTTGGCAGTGGATTACTCACTGAATCATTCGATTCTGAATGAAGGTCTGAAAGAAAAGATCTGCGTGTTATAAGGAGAAACACACCATGACTGATATTCAACACTTTCCACTGATGATTGCCGGCGTTACGAAAACAAGTGAACATCGGCTAGAGGTCTCTTCACCTTATGACAATCACATTATCGCAACCGTAGATACGGCGAATGCTGATGATGTTAATCAGGTGCTGGAGACGGCCAGCACCGTGTTCGCCGATCGAGATAACTGGCTTCCGGTGCCTCAACGGATAGCTATTCTTGAACGTGCTATCGTTCTTATGCAACAACAGGCTGAGCAATTGGCGATGGGATCGGCGCTTGAAGGTGGAAAACCTTTAATTGATTCAAGAATTGAAATGACCCGCTGTATAGACAGTATTCGTATTTGTGTGGATACACTAAGAACGGATGTCTGTAAGCCTGTTCCAATGGGCATTAATCCTGTTTCACAACACCGTTTCACCATTATGAATAAAGAGCCGATAGGAGTCGTGGTTGCAGTGAGTGCCTTTAACCATCCGCTTAATTTGATAGCTCATCAGGTCGGACCAGCCATTGCAGCTGGTTGCCCTGTCATTGTGAAACCAGCAGAAAATACACCGTTATCGTGTTTCCGATTGGTAGATATTTTTCATCAGGCAGGGCTACCTGAGCAATGGTGTCAAGTGATTTTGCCACAAGATCACAAACTTACAGAAATGCTGGTGACGGATCCAAGAGTGGCTTTTTTTAGTTTTATCGGTAGTGCAAAAGTCGGCTGGTATTTACGATCCAAACTTGCGCCCGGTACACGTTGTGCATTGGAGCATGGCGGAGTGGCGCCGGTGATTATGGCAGAGGATGCTGATCTGGGCATTGCTATATCAGCTCTTGCTAAGGGAAGCTTTTATCATGCCGGTCAAGTGTGTGTGTCTGTTCAACGCATTTTTGCACATGAATCTATTGCTCAAAATGTTGCGAACAAACTTGCCGCCGCCGCAGAAGACATGATTGTTGGTGATCCCTTATCAGATCAGACAGAAGTTGGGCCGTTAATCAGGCCTACAGAAGTCGTACGAGTTAGTTCCTGGGTACAACAGGCCGTCGATGCTGGAGCTGAATTAAGGTGTGGTGGCCATTCGTTACCAAATAACTGCTATGCGCCTACAGTGTTATTTAATCCACCTTTAGATAGCAAGGTGTCAACCTCTGAGGTATTCGGTCCAGTGGTCTGTATTTATCCGTTTAGCGATCTAGATCAGGCAATCAAAGAAGCCAATGCACTTGATGTGGCGTTTCAAGCCTCAGTCTATAGTGACAACATTAATACTGCGATGTACGTCTCTGACCGTTTGGCAGCATCAGCAGTAATGGTTAATGAACACACTGCTTTCAGGGTGGACTGGATGCCTTTTGCAGGCTTGCGTCATTCTGGATTAGCTACTGGAGGTATTCCCTATACTATGGAAGATATGCAAATTGAAAAAATGATAGTCATTACTTCAAGGGATATTCATTAGTTTACAGTGATTGTATTGCATAGTATTTGTAGTGAGGTACTTCACCTTAAAAGTTAAAGTAAGTTGGAGCGTTAGAAATAATTTTCCCAAGGAGATTTTATATTGGCAGATAAACAGACAGTCTATCCTTACTGATTTATAATGGCGGCCATGTTGAATATCAGTAATCAAAAAATTGTAATTCTTTCGCTTTCGATAGCTCTGTTATCCGCGTGTAACTCTCTCATCACGGTGAAAGAAAAAACATCGAAACCAGTATCGTCGCAAACTACGGCTAAGGTCGAAGAATCAACATGGCAGGAGGCCTATGGCGAACCGCTAGCGGAACAAGAAAATATTCTGTCAGAAGTGCCTGAAACAGAGGTTGAGGCCGAGAGTATAACGCCAGCACCAAATCCAGATTTATGGCAACGGATCCGTGATGGCTTTGCCATTTCACAGCCCAATCTGCATGCTGATACCCAACGACAATTACAGTGGTTTGTTAATCACCCGGACTATATCAATCGAGTCGTCGAACGTGCACGCCCTTATTTACATTATATTGTTGATGAAATAGAGCGTCGTGATATGCCGCTAGAGATTGCATTATTGCCGGTTGTTGAAAGTGGTTTCCAGCCTTTTGCTTATTCTCATGGTCGAGCGGCAGGTATATGGCAGTTTATTCCAGGAACAGGTCGGTTGTATGGGTTGAAACAGAACTGGTGGTATGACGGTCGTCGTGACATCATTGAGTCAACAAGAGCGGCACTTGATTACCTGCAAAAATTGCATAATGACTTTGACGACTGGCAATTGGCTTTAGCAGCGTATAACTGTGGGGAAGGAACAGTAGGACGCGCCATTAGACGTAATAAAAAGGCAGGCAAGGGCATTGACTTCTGGTCGCTGGATTTGCCGAAAGAAACTTCAGCCTATGTACCGAAGTTAATGGCGGTTTCCGAGTTAATAAAACACCCTGAAAAATATGAACTCACACTGAGTTCAATTGATAATTCACCATTTTTGACGGTGGTTGATGTAGGTGGTCAAATTGATTTGGCACTGGCAGCAAAACTCGCTGAAATCAGTGTAGATGAAATGTATCAACTCAACCCCGGATTTAACCATTGGGCAACGACACCCGATGGACCTCATCGTTTGGTTATTCCATTGGAAAAGGCGGATGTTTTCCAACAAGCAATGGATGATTTACCCGCTAATAAGCGTGTGCAATGGACGCGCCACAAAGTTAAATCCGGTGACTCACTGGGTGTGCTTGCAGCGCATTATAAAACGACAATAGCGATTATTAAGGAAGCTAATGGGATTGATAGCAACAGGATCCGTGTAGGCACACATTTACTGATCCCAATAGCGTCAGGTAAGCCAAGCGACTATCCTTTGACCGTCAGTCAGCGGTTGGCAACTCGCCAAAATACGCCGCAACGTGGCAGCAAGAAAGTACATACAGTGAAAACAGGCGATACCTGGTGGGATATTGCCAGACTGTATAATGTAGAAGTTAGAAAATTAACAGGATGGAATAACAAAGCGCCAGGAGATATTTTACGCCCGGGCCAAAAGCTGGTGGTGTGGACTAATGGTAATCCAAAAGATTCCAATAAGAAAATCAGAACAGTCAGTTATAAAATACGAAGTGGTGACTCACTTTGGAAGATATCTCAGAAATTTAATGTGAGCATAGCTCAAGTACGAGAATGGAACGGCCTGAGTAACCGTAGTTTGTTAAAACCGGGCCAGAAATTGACCTTGTATGTTGATGTCACTCAGCAACATGACAGCATATAGCTCTCAAGGTACTTGATGGTGTTACACATCGCTCTGTTTGAACCAGAAATTCCGCCTAATACGGGTAATATTATCCGACTATGTGCCAATGTGGGTGCACAGCTTCATTTGATTCAGCCGTTTGCCTTTGAGCTGGATGACAAGCGACTTCGTCGTGCTGGTCTGGACTATCATGAATTTGCTGATGTCCACATTCACCCAGGCTTCTCTGAATTTAAGGCATGGATAGGAACAAGACGTTTATTTGCTTGTACCACAAAAGCGTCACAGCATCATGACCAGCCTGATTATAAGGATGAAGATGTGTTGTTATTTGGGCCGGAATCACGAGGTTTGCCCGCAGATATTCTTGATGCTATTAAAATAGAACAAAAAGTTCGTATTCCAATGCAAGCCAATAGTCGTAGCTTAAACCTTTCTAATGCTACTGCAATTATTTTGTATGAAGCATGGCGTCAATTGGGTTATGCTGGAGCTGTCTAAGAGAGCAGCACAATTGAGAGTTCTTTAGGCTTAATAACAACAGTTTATCGTGGCATGGTTAAGGTTGAAATGACCATTTGTAGTGACAATTGCTAAACAAAAAACGTAACGTGTATAAAGTATGAGTTTTCCACATCCAGACAATATGCCTGCCCTGAATCTCAATACGCCATCGCAATTGGGTCGAACAAGCAGTGTTGAGCTAAATGAGGGGTTATTGCGTCACTGGATTAAACGATTACCAAATAATGACCTTGAATCATTCACTAAACTTTATTTAGAAGCATTGCAACGGTTTAATCAAAACGATACTAATGAACAGCAACGGCTATTATTGCTTGATCTTTATCGAGAACCTTTAAACAGTTTGCTTTTCTCACTAACGCCATCAAGGTTAGCTAAAGATCTTCCAGACTTATCTCGCCGAAATAAGTTCATCAATGTTTTTTCCGAAGTGATGGCTGAATTGGCAACTGGATATAAAATCATCATCATTCAGGCAGAACAAAAAGATGCCAACCTGACTCCGCTGTCTATTGCGTTGCTGGCGGTTAATAGAGCATGTGAACAGCTTAGCTATATGGCACTTCACGCGTATAAATTCTATCGGGCCGTACCCGCGAGGCTCTTCAATGAGCTGCACCAGCTTTATCAGTTAACTCTGGCCGCAGGTGTCGAGAAAAGCACGGCTTTTGTAAACAAGCAATTGCAATCAGAGTCTTCTTTTAAGGATCGTTATAGTCAACTATTATTAATCAGCATTAGCAATCCCTATGGCCTTGCCAGTGGAGAGATTTTAAATGCATACAAGATCATGGGGCGACTGGCTGCTGCCGCCGATATAACGCCACTACCAATGGGCGCAAAAGCAACGCCAGGCCATTTTTATATCAATTGCCTTAGCGATCGTATTCCAACGCCATCAGTGCTTCCAATGTTGGCAAATCAGGCTCAGCCCCCTGCACTAGTGCTCAACACTAAACCCGTTTTAATTGCAGTAGATGCATTTTTTCAGAAGCTTACAGATGTTCAAGATCCATCTGTCGCCGCTAATATTAATTTATTAAAACAACTCATTCCTTTTCTGAATACGTCCTATGAGCGAAAACAAGCGCGAATACCAGTAACAGGTAATAAGTATGCCTATTTGGCTGTTGGCCTGACAACGGTTCACCAATGTCTGACAGATGCTAGTATTCTGGCTGAGGATATCGCCAAACCTAATTCTTCATGGGAGATTCTTAATAAAAACGGTACTGGCTACCTCGTAAGTCAATATAATGTTATTGATCATCGGGATGTATCTGTAGAAGGTTTGGTTGGAGTATTTGAGCTTGATTCTAAGGGTGAAAAAGCGCTCATTAGGATCGCTGTTATTCGATGGATAAGAACGGACCATGATGGCCGAACCAAGATTGGATTAGATGTTATTGAGGGTGAACCCAGTGCAGTTCAATACAGTACAGACAATACAGATAAACTACTACCAGCAATATTTATCCCAGAAATAAGTCGAATTAACCGGCCGGCTTCTCTTATTACTGTCACTGGTGTCTTTTCTCCAAATCGAATTGTACAAATAAAGCCGAAAAAGAAAAAACATTTCCAGTTTAATATTAAGCTTGGCAAGCTTATCGAAAGTAATGCAAGTTTTGAGCGCTTCACTTTCAGTGAAGACGTTGCTGAATAAGGTGAAATAGCGTAACAATTATTAATGAGGATTGTTACGTTAACTTGCCAGATTTGGGTGTTTGAATCTTGATAAGATAGGAGGTGGTGGCTATGGGTGGATTCGAACCACCGACCCCATCATTATGAGTGATGTGCTCTAACCAACTGAGCTACATAGCCACGGAAGCAGGGAATTCTACGTTGCTATCCAATAAATATCAAGAATTACATGATTTTTTTAGCAATAATCAGCTCTGCGAACTATCGTTATAGTATCTGTCGTGCAGACTGCAATTAAAAGAGTGCTCGCTATTACCTAAAGGAAACTTATACATTAAAACGGAAATGCATTACATCGCCATCTTTAATAATGTAGTCTTTTCCTTCTAGACGCCACTTGCCGGCATCTTTGGCGCCTTGCTCACCTTTGTATTGAACAAAGTCATCATAGCTGATGACTTCAGCTCTGATAAAACCTTTTTGAAAGTCGGTATGGATGACGCCAGCACCTTCAGGGGCTGTTGCTCCAACACGAACCGTCCATGCACGCACTTCTTTTACACCAGCTGTAAAATAGGTGTGCAAATTAAGCAGGGCATAACCACTGCGAATAACACGGTTCAAGCCCGGTTCATCCTGACCCAGTTCCTGCAGAAAATCAGATTTTTCATCGTCATCCAGTTCTGCAATTTCTGATTCAATCGCAGCACAGATGCTAACAACAACGGCACCTTCCTGTTCTGCCAGTGCTTTTACGGCATCAAGGGCCGGGTTATTTTCAAAACCGTCTTCGGCCACATTGGCAATATACATGGTGGGTTTAATGGTCAGTAAGTGTAAATCATACAATAACGCCAACTGATCCTCATCCAGCCCCATGGCACGAACGGGGTTACCCTGATCTAGCTCGTCACGCATTTGTGTTAATAATGCCAGTCGTGCCTTGGCTGTTTTGTCGCCGCCTTTGGCATCACGTGTTGTTTTGGTGATCGCTTTTTCGACGCTTTCCAGATCCGCCAATGCCAACTCAGTATTGATGACTTCAATATCATCTATCGGTGAGATTTTGCCAGCTACGTGAACAACATTTTCATCTTCAAAACAGCGCACCACATGGGCGATAGCATCTGTTTCACGAATATTGGCCAGAAACTTGTTTCCAAGCCCTTCACCTTTTGATGCGCCAGCTACCAAACCGGCAATATCAACAAATTCCATCGTAGTGGGTAAGACTCGTTCAGGATTGACAATCTCTGCCAAGGCATCCATTCGTGGATCAGGAACAGGCACAATACCGACATTAGGTTCTATGGTACAAAACGGGTAATTTTGTGCCTCAATACCTGCTTGAGTCAGTGCATTGAATAAGGTTGATTTGCCGACATTAGGCAGACCTACGATGCCACACTTAAATCCCATGATAGTTCCTATTGTGTATGTAGCCAGTGCATGGCTTTTTCTAAATCACCTGATAACACATCAGGTAATACCCTTAATGAATCGTCTATTGCTGACAGAATAAGTTGTCGATCAGCTTGCGAAGGTTTGCTGAGTACGTAGTCAGACACTTGCCGGCTGTCGCCAGGGTGACCAATACCGAGACGGCAACGTAAAAAGTCTTTGCCACCAGTTTGAGCAATAATGTCACGCAAGCCATTATGACCACCATGACCACCTTCATGCTTTAAACGCACCGTGCCCGGAGGCAGATCCAACTCATCATGAACAATGAGGATATTGCTTAAGGGGATTTTGTAAAAATTGGCTAATGCTGCCACTGACTGACCACTTCGATTCATAAATACCAGTGGTTTGAGCAGAAGTAGCTTGTGTTCAGAAGTTTGATGTTGGGCCAATTGGCCATGATATTTGTTGTCAACAGCGAATGTTGCGCCTAAATCATGAGCCAATTGGTCCAGCCACCAGAACCCGACATTATGTCGGGTGTGTTCATATTGAGGGCCCGGATTGCCCAATCCGGCGATTAACCAGTTTGCCATTGCCGCCAGCTCTCAATATTGACTGAATTAGTCTTCAGTTGTTTCTGCAGCTTCACCTTCAGCTTCAACTTCAGCTACTTCAACATCAGCCACAACACGAGGGGTGTGAATGTTAACGACAGCCTGATCGTAAGTTGAACGTTCCCCTTCTTCCAGGTGTTCTTCTTGACCATGGGAAAGCGCTGTTAAAGAAACGCCTTTTGGTAAAGTGATTTCAGACAAGTGGATACTTGTATCCAATTCCAGTGCAGAAAGGTCAACTTCAATGTACTCAGGAAGATCTTTAGGTAAGCAAGAGATCTCAACATCTGTCATCAAGTGAGAAACCGCACCACCAGCTTTAACGCCAGGAGCAATATCTTCACCGATAAAGTGTAAAGGTACCGTCATTGTCATTGCATGTTTAGCATCTACACGCAAAAAGTCAGCATGCATGATTTTTCTATCTTTTGCAGGGTGACGTTGTAGATCTTTCAATACAACCTGATTTTTCTTGCCATCAACAACCAAAGTTAAGATATGAGCATAAAATGCTTCTTCGGCAAGGTGGCGAATGAACTGGTTGTGATCCAGCGTCAATGATACTGGAGCTTTATCAGCACCATACATAATCGCTGGGATTTTACCTGCGTGACGTAGGCGGCGGCTCGCACCTTTCCCCTCGTCTGTACGCAGTTCAGCGTGAACTTCGAATAAATTTTCCATTGTTTTCTCCAAAAATATGAACCAAATAGTATTTAGTTCATTAAAAATGCCGCCAATTGGCGGCGTTTTGCCTCACCCGCGACCAGGGTTGGCATATAAAGAACATCACTTAAAATGATGTTCTGACAACCAGCTAAAACAAAGTTTTAAACTGGCTAATCCATATACAAGGAGCTGACAGACTCCTCGTTACTAATTCTATACATGGCCTCAGCAATCATTTCAGCGATGCTTAATGGCCGAATTTTACTACAGGCTTCAGCATTTTTCTGTAATGGAATGGTATCGGTTACGATCAGTTCATCCAAAACAGAGTTTTCAATATTTTCAACCGCAGGCCCAGACAATACCGGGTGCGTACAATACGCAACCACACGGGATGCGCCTTTCTCTTTTAGGGCAGTGGCAGCAGCACATAATGTGCCGGCAGTATCAACCATGTCATCTATTAATACACAAACACGCCCTTCTACATCACCAATGATATTCATTACTTTAGCAACATTTGCACGTGGGCGACGCTTGTCGATAATGGCCAGTTCTACGTCCAGAAGTTTAGCTAGGGCACGGGCTCGAACTACGCCACCAATATCGGGTGAGACAACAACCAGATCCTGATACTTATGTTTCCAGATATCGGCCAATAACACTGGTGATGCGTATATATTATCAACGGGGCAATCAAAAAACCCCTGAATTTGATCTGCATGCAAATCGACGGTTAACACTCTATCAGCACCGACACCAGTGAGCATGTTTGCAACCACTTTGGCAGTGATGGCAACTCGTGCAGAGCGAGGTCGGCGATCCTGACGGGAGTATCCGAAATAAGGTACTACCAATGTAATACGGCCAGCAGATGCGCGACGAATAGCATCCGTCATGACCATTAATTCCATCAAGTTATCATTTGCTGGCATACATGTCGGCTGCACGATGAACACATCTTTACCGCGAACATTGTCAAGAATTTCAACCATGATTTCGCCATCACTGAACGATTCAACGGTGGCTTTTCCAATAGGCGCATTAAGAAATTTGACAATACGCTCAGCCAGCTGGCGATTAGCATTACCAGCGAACACCATCATGCTGGTGTCAGCGGTGCGTTCCTGTAACTGAAGAAGTCTGTTTTTGTTCACGGTAAAAGGGGCCGAGTTCTCTGTCAAAAAACAAAAAAAGAATGGCTGGGGTACCAGGATTCGAACCTGGGAATGCAAGGATCAAAACCTTGTGCCTTACCGCTTGGCGATACCCCAACAGATTAAACTCATTTTAACATCTTGTAGTCATGTTATGGCTTCTTTTTTAAGAAACCTTCTTTGTGAGAGGCGATTGATTGCAGCCTTTAGCTACAAAACCCTGCCAACCCTCTGGCAAGTTATCCACTACCTGTCGTGCTTCTGCCTGACTATCAAAGTCAGCAAATACACAAGCCCCCGTCCCAGTCATCCTTGGTTTAGCATATTGTGCTAACCATTCAATTGCCCTAGCAACAGGCGGGTAGAGTTTTTTTACTACATCTTCACAAACATTTCTACCTTCCCCCGAAAGGAAGCGCGATATTGTGATAGGTTCACAATTTCGTGTCAATTCATGAGAAGAGAATATTTCTGCTGTTGAGATGTGACAATCTGGAATAATGACAGTATACCAAGGTTCAGGCGGTGATATAGCTGTTAATTTCTCACCCACTCCTTCCGCCCATGCTGCACTTCCATGGATAAAAATGGGTACGTCTGCGCCTAATGTCAGACCAATTTGCGCTAATTCATCAGTCGATAACTGACAATTCCACAGTTTATTCATAGCGACTAAAGTAGTTGCTGCATTTGAACTGCCACCACCTAAACCGCCACCCATTGGTAAGTTTTTTTCAAGTGTAATATCAACGCCTTGTTCTATATGCGCGTGCTGTTGGAGCAATGTTGCCGCACGCACTATCAGGTTTTCTTGATTATCAACGTCTGGAATCGGAGTAAGTAAGCGAATATCCTTTTTTTCAGTCACGAAAAATTGTAGCTGATCACAATAATCAAGAAACTGGAATGCGGTTTGTAATTCATGATAACCGTCATTGCGTTGGCCGGTGATATGCAAAAAAAGATTTATTTTTGCTGGGGCAGGCCAAAAGGTCATTGAACAGAGTCCCAGCTTGTGATGACCAGTCGTAGACTGAGATCAGGATGTTTGAGAAAGATTTTAGAGGGCATAGAATGGCCATCAAAAGGTACATAGCGTAAAAATTCTATATCCCAGCCTTGTTGTTTAAGGTGAGTAAGTCTTCCTTGATTATCGTAGCTGATGAATTCAATGTTTTTCTGGCCATAGGGCAGGCCGCGAAGCCAGTCACGTAAGGCACTGACGGGTAGATGTAATCCCATTGTTTCCGCTATTAAGGCTTCGGGACTGGAAGATGTTACTTGCTGACCATCTTCCATTGTTAGAACAACCTGTTCCTCATCACCATCCAATGTCACTCCGCCTTGAGCGAAGGGTCCGAGTAATTTAATTTGATATGTGCCGTGATCTTGTTGCCAGCGTATACCCGCGTTCCATGCCTCGCGTTGCTGAGTGATGACGGTTCGTCCCTGAATTTTCCAACGATCAAGTTGCAGTAATTGTATCCGTCTTGCCTGCCATAATGTTTCTGGACTGATATCAGGTCGCTGATGCCACACTGGTACGCAAGCTGTAGCCAAAAAAGTCAGGCTGATGACAAGCAGTGTTCGAAGGTGAAGCAACTGTTTCATCGTCTAAAAAGACGCAACGTTTGATTTAATAACTTATTATCAGGATCTTGTTTTAACCCACGCTGCCAGACTTTTTTGGCTTCAGAGTGTTGTCCTAATTGCCATAGTGCTTCGCCTAAATGTGCTAAAAACTCGGGATCGTCCTGAATCTCAACGGCTTGTTTTAAATAACGTACGGCTTCATTGAGCTTGCCCATTCGATAATAAACCCAACCTAAACTGTCCAAGTAAAATGGATCATTGGGTTTAATTTCTATGGCTTTTAGGATCAAGGCCAATGCTTCCTCGTGCCGGTTTGTCCTATCGGTCAAGGTATAACCAAGCGCATTTAATGCCTGAGGATTATTTGGCTGTTGGGCTAAAATGGCAAGTAAATCCTGTTCCAGCACGCTTAAGCGATTCAGTGGTTCAGAGACCATTGCTCTCCCATAAAGCAACTCAATATGGTCAGGGTGGTGTTTCAACGCTTCACTATATATATCAAAGGCGGCTTGTTCGTGTCCCCGTTCCCTTAAAAAAGAGGCTTCAAATAAGTAATAGTGTACTGAGCGGTCTGGATGTTCTTTTCGGAGTAACTTTATGTGTAGACGTGCTTCTTTTAACTGGCCATTGTCAGCTAATAAATGGACGTAACGTGACTGTGCCGCTTGGAATCTTTGGCTGTCTGCGGGTACGGATGCAAACCAAATGAGAGCAGCATCAATATCATGATTTAACTCTTCCGCCAGTCCCAGAAAATAGGAAGCTTGTTTGCCACGATCACCAAGAGTGACCAGTTGGCTAAAATATTGTTTTGCCTGATGGCCATCTTTTTCTTCTAATGCCAGTAAACCTAAGGCAAAGATGACTTCTTCATTTTCAGGTTGTTCATTATGAAGTTGTTCAAAAATCAAGCGTGCCTGAGGTGTTTTATGGTTTTCGCCCAATAATTTTGCATATGCAAATCTCACTTTCTCACTGGCATCGTTACTGGTTGCCACACGTTTTAAAATGGACATTGCGGCTTTGCCTTTTTTGAGGCGTTGCAATATCTCGGCCTTTAAAATCAGAGCATCTTCTCGATTTTCCTGTTGGTTGAGCACACTCTCAATGGCTGGTAAGGCAATATCATAGTTGTTGTAAAACGCAGATAAGCGGGCATAAGTAAATAAGGCTTCGGGATCATTGGCTTTATATGCTTTTATCTGCTTGATTACAGATAAGGCTTGCTCGGGTGTGGCCAACTCATTCAAATTGTCTGATAGTCGAGTCAAGTACTCAGAGGCTTTGTCCGGAGCAAGTTCAAGCGCAGTATTAATAGCTGCGACTACAGCATCATAGTCACCCTGTAACATCAGGAAAGGGGCCTGCATGATATAAACATCAGCGTCAGTTGGATCAACAGCGATCCAACGTTTTAATGCCCGATTAATGCGCTTCTGATCGCGGGTAAAGTTAGCTATTTGTGTTGAACGGCCTGCCAAAGCAGGTGAGTCAATAGCATCAGCTGCTTTTTCATATAAATCAACAGCAAGACCTAGCTCTCCTCTTTGGCCTGCGATTTCAGCCATTAAAATGTAATAAACCAGTTCTGCTGTAAGTGGTAATCCAGGTTGTGTCGATTTACTTACATCTACTTCGGTATGTGCAGTCCCAACAGACGGAGCTTGCTCCATTTGTTGGGGAGGGAATGATGCACATGCTGCCAACAAAATTGTTGCACTAAATAAAAGACTTTGCTGAATGAAACAGCGCAGCCTTTTCCACTGCACATGTGATAAATCCATAATAAAACGACCTGACCGATTGATTTTGTTAGAATGGCGTATCATTTTGACCAAACTAACAACAAAATAATTAATAACGGCTGTAGAGTTTACCAGCATTTTAATGATGACTTATCACCTAAGAAACTTCTAACCTATCCATGAATTCATATTTTGTGTCCAGAATATTTATATTCTGTGTTGACAATCATCGCAGAGGTTTACTGTTTAACTCAGCAGTGATGCTGTTTTGCGCAATTTTTAACTTGAAAAACATGTTTGGAGTTTCCTCCTTTAATAGCCACCTCAAAGGGGCGAGACAAAAGGAAGGCATGAATAACTCGAATTTTATGAATCACAAGCCAATACATCCAGAACTGGTTAGAGGTTGCTAGAAAATATGCACTTTGTCAGCTATGGAATAAATCATAATACGGCCCCTGTTCATATCCGTGAGCAACTGGCTTTTAATGCTGACGTTTTGCCGGCAGCGCTTACCTCTTTGCAGCAGTGTCCAGCAGTGGTTGAATCTGTGATTGTCTCAACCTGTAATCGTACGGAAATATACTGCCATATTGCAGACGACTATGATCATGATGCTGTTTGTGAATGGTTACACCAGTTTCACCAACAGCCCCCCGGCTCATTGGATGAGTTTATATATCACTATCATGGCACTGACGTGATCCGTCATTTATTACGTGTTGCCTGCGGGCTGGACTCAATGGTGCTGGGCGAGCCTCAGATCCTCGGCCAAATAAAAACAGCTTATAGTCAGGCGCTACATGTAGGTTCGATAGACAAATCACTGGGCCGTTTATTTCAGCATGCATTCACTGTTGCCAAGCAAGTGCGCACAGACACTGCCATCGGGAATAGCCCTGTTTCTGTAGCCTTTGCAGCGGTTAGTCTTGCCAAACAAATTTTTTCTAATCTGGCAGATTCAACAGCCTTGTTAATTGGTGCTGGAGAAACCATTGAGTTAGCAGCCCGTCATTTGTATGACAATGGCATCGGCCGTGTCATCATTGCCAATCGCACGATTGAGCGGGCACATAGTTTGGCAACTCAGGTGAATGGGTATGCAATCAGCCTTAGTGAGATGCCAGCACACATAGCGGAGGCAGACATTGTTATAAGTTCTACCGCTAGCCAATTACCGATTTTGGGTAAAGGCACGGTAGAGAGAGCACTCAAACAACGTAAGCGGCGCCCTATATTCATGGTTGATATTGCCGTACCTCGAGACATTGAACCTGAAGTAGGCAATCTGGAAGATATTTACCTTTACTGTGTGGATGACCTACACGGTATTATTGAAGAAAATTTACAATCTCGTCGTGATGCAGCATTACAAGCTGAAGAGATCATTGATACACAGGTTGGCCATTTTGAAGGCTGGTTACGAACACAAGATGCCGTTCCAGTTATAAGAGCTATACGCGACAATGCAGAAAAAGAAAGTGAGCGCTTGCTAGAAAAGGCAAAAAAACAACTTGAACAAGGTATGCCTGCAGAGCAGGTTATCAATGAGCTTGTCAGGACATTAACCAATAAATTATTGCACGAGCCCAGTAGACAACTACGTCAATCGGGTTTTAATACTGATATAAATTTGATTGAAGCGGCACGTAGTCTCTTTAACATCAAGGATTAAGCTTTGAAAGAATCGATTAAACACAAACTAGAAACCTTAGTTGAGCGCCATGAAGAAATTAGTGGCTTACTAGCAGAGCCTGAGACGATGGCCGATCAAAATAAGTTTCGTACTTTGTCGCAGGAATATGCGCAACTTGAGCCTATCGTGACAAATTTTACAGCATATATGAATACGTTAACGGCCATTGATGATGCCAAAGTCATGATGGCAGAAGATGATGACGAAATAAAAGCCATGGCCAGGGAAGAGCTTGCATCTGCCCAGGAAAAAGAAGCAGAGCTAGAGCTGACTTTGCAAAAACTGCTATTGCCAAAGGATGAGAACGATCAACGTAATATCTTTTTAGAGATTCGCGCTGGTACAGGTGGTGATGAGGCGGCAATCTTCTCCGGGGATTTATTCCGTATGTATAGCCGCTATGCTGAATCACGCCGCTGGAATGTAGAAGTTGTGAATGCGCAGGAAGGCGAGCACGGTGGTTATAAGGAAATTATTGCTCGTATTGTTGGTGATGGCGTCTATTCGCAATTGAAATTTGAATCGGGTGCCCACCGGGTACAACGAGTACCCGAGACAGAATCCCAAGGCCGGATTCATACTTCAGCGTGTACAGTGGCTATTCTTCCAGAGGCAGATGAAATCGATCAGATTGACATTAATCCAGCCGATCTTCGTGTCGATACATACCGTTCACAAGGGGCGGGGGGGCAGCACGTTAATACGACAGACTCGGCTATTCGTATCACCCATATTCCGACAGGCATTGTTGTTGAGTGTCAGGAAGAGCGTTCACAACATAAAAACAGAGCCAAAGCGATGTCAGTCCTGCAGTCACGCATCATGGCGGCAAAACAGGAGAAGCAAGATTCAGAACAAGCCGAGACCCGTAAGTTGCTGGTGGGCAGCGGTGATCGCAGTGAGCGTATTCGTACGTATAATTACCCGCAAGGACGAATTACTGATCACCGGATTAACCTGACCTTATACAAACTTTCTGAGGTTATGGATGGTGATCTTGAGCAAGTTGTTGAGCCACTGATTAACGAATATCAGGCTGATCAACTGGCGTCTTTAGCGAACGAAAACTAAACTTATTTAGTGATTGCCAGCAGCCAGTCACGAGGCTTAAGAAATGTCTTGTATAGCTCAGCTTCAGGGCTGTCAGGTTCAGGTTGCCAATTATATCGCCACTTAACTAATGGCGGTAATGACATCAGGATCGATTCTGTGCGGCCGCCTGATTGCAGACCAAATAATGTTCCGCGGTCATAAACCAGGTTAAATTCCACATAGCGGCCACGTCGATAGAGTTGGAAATCACGTTCACGCTCACCAAATGGAGTGTCTTTTCGGCGTTGTACAATAGGCAGGTAAGCAGCCGTGTAGCTGTCACCGACACTTTTCATAAAGTTAAAACACTGCTCAAAGCCACCTTCATTCAAATCATCAAAAAACAGACCACCTACACCACGGGGCTCATCACGATGCTTTAAGAAAAAGTAGTCATCACACCATTTCTTGTAGTGTGAATAAACGTCTTCTCCAAAAGGATCGCAGGCTGATTTAGCCGTCTGATGCCAATCAATCACATCTTGTTCAAAGCCATAATAAGGTGTTAAATCATACCCACCACCAAACCACCAAATAGGATCTTCCCCTTCTTTTTCGGCGATAAAAAATCGTACATTGGCATGTGAGGTTGGCACATAAGGGTTATGTGGATGGATCACCAATGACACACCTAACGCTTCAAAACTACGCCCGGCTAGTTCGGGGCGGCTTGCTGTGGCAGAGGCGGGCAAACTGTCGCCAGTGACTTGTGAGAAATTAACACCACCCTGTTCAAAAATAGCGCCATCGGTTAATACTCGAGTACGGCCACCTCCACCGCCTGAACCTTCACGTTGCCAGTTATCCTCAATGAAGGTCGCCTTGCTATCGGTAGCCTCAATCTTCTGGCAAATGTGATCCTGCAAGTCTAGTAAATACTGTTTAACAGCATGAATATCAGGTTGGCTCATCGAATTCGTTCTCCCGTTTGGGCATCTCTAATTTCACTGGGTTTATCTGCGCCACCACATGGCCCGGGCAATACATAATCAATATCTGGTAGTTGCCAGCGAACCTCATGACTGGTTTTGGCTGGACGTTGTCCCGTTAAGTTTGCACTGGTGGAAATGATGGCATCGCCAAAGCTACGACATAACTCAGCCGTTTGTTTATGCGCGGTTACTCGCACAGCAATGGTGTCATGTTCACCACACAAATAGTCAGGCACATCAGGGTTTATGGGGAGTAGCCAGGTTGTAGGTCCAGGCCAGGTTGCTTCTAACTGTTTTAAAATTTCTGGTGGAACGGGATTGATAAAAGACTGTAATTGATTGAAATCAGCAGCAATCAATATCAAGCCTTTTTGCCAAGGCCGTTGTTTGATCGTCAGTAGGCGGGAAACGGCTTGTTCATCCCAGGGATCACAACCTAGGCCATAAACAGCTTCAGTTGGATAGGCAATTATCCCACCCTTATTCAATGTGGCTACTGCTTGTCTTATCCGCCAGTTTGACATGATTCTTTTATCACCTTAAAAAAAGATACCGCCAATGGGCGGTATACTTCATGTTCTACTTGATGTTAGATACTATAATTATCCACGTTGGCGTTTTTTCACCATCATTTCTTCAATAAATGGTGTCAAAATAATTTCCATCGCCAGTCCCATTTTTACTGCCGGTACGACAATGTTATTGGGACGAGACATAAATGAGTCCTTTAACATGCTGAGGTAGTATGGAAAATCAGCCATTTTAGGATCTTTGAAGCGAATTACCACCAAACTTTCATCTGGTGAAGGAATTTCACGCATCACAAATGGGTTCGAAGTATCAATCAGCGGTACACGCTGAAAATTGATATGAGTGCGAGAAAATTGCGGTGTAATGTGGTGAATGTAATCAGGCATTCTTCTCAAAATGGTATCCACGATCGCTTCTGAAGAATAACCACGTTTGGCAGAATCGCGTTTAATTTTCTGAATCCACTCCAGGTTAATTACCGGAACCACACCAATCAATAAGTCGACAAATTGCGCGATATTGACGTCATCTGTCACGATCCCGCCGTGAAGTCCTTCATAAAATAGCAAATCATTATTGCCATCTATTTCTTCCCAAGGGGTAAATGTTCCCGCAGGTTGATTGAATGGGATACCTTCTTCATCACTATGGATGTAAAAACGCCTTTCACCTTTGCCCGATTCAGAATAGATTTGGAATAACTTTTCCAGTCCATCAAGACAGTTAGCTTCGGGTCCAAAGTGCGTTAGGGTACGCCCTTCCTTTTCTGCCTTCGCTATTTCTTCCCGCATCTGTTTACGTTCATAGCGGTGAAAACTATCACCTTCTATAACAACAGGTTTAATTCCGCCGCGACGAAATATATCTTCAAATGCCTGTTTAACGGTTGTCGTACCTGCACCAGATGAACCAGTGACAGCAATAATAGGGTGGGATACAGACATTAAGTCTTCTCCTTAAAATTTAAAAAGACCTGATAAATTTACTCCGAACAATACAATGAATCAGAATAAATAACACAGGTTCTGTAACGTTATAAAATTTAGTGTGCCTGTTCTCTTTCGACTGCTCGGTAGGCAATATCTGTACGATAATACATATCTTGCCAATGGATATTGTCGATGGTTTTATACGCCTTGTTTTGTGCTTCGGCAACTGTTGTTCCTAAGGCAGTTGCACATAAAACACGGCCACCAGCGGTGACAACCTTACCATTTTTTAAGCGTGTGCCAGCATGAAAAACTTTCGTGCCATCCTGTTCGTCACTATTCAGGCCAGTGATTTCATCCTCTTTGCGATATGTTTCAGGGTAGCCCCCAGCCGCTAATACAACACCTACAGCAGCACGCGAATCCCATTGCACATCAACAGTATCCAGCTTGCCATCCAAAGCCGCTTCACACAACATCACCAAGTCTGATTGCAAACGCATCATAATGGGCTGTGTTTCTGGATCACCAAAGCGACAGTTGTATTCCACCACGCGTGGTGCGCCGTTAGTATCGATCATTAAGCCTGCGTATAAAAAGCCCACATAAGGTCTTCCGTCAGCGGCCATTCCTTTGACGGTTGGTTCAATCACTTCGGTCATAATGCGATCGTGTACTGCTGGTGTTACTACTGGTGCAGGTGAATATGCTCCCATGCCGCCAGTATTAGGCCCTTGGTCACCATTGTCTCTGGCTTTGTGATCTTGCGATGTTGCTAAAGGTAAAATATGTTCTCCATCAACCATCACAATAAAACTGGCCTCTTCACCAGTCATGAACTCTTCAATGACAACGCGATGACCCGCCTCGCCAAAGGCATTTCCGGATAACATGTCTTCCACAGCATCAATCGCCTGCTGTTCGGTTTGGGCGACAATCACTCCTTTACCGGCAGCCAGCCCATCTGCTTTAACCACAATCGGAGCACCCTGTTGTTTAATGTAGTCAACGGCGGGCGCAACATCAGTAAATACTTGATAAGCGGCAGTTGGAATTGCATGGCGAGCTAAGAAGTCTTTGGTAAAACTTTTCGATGCTTCCAACTGTGCCGCATCGCGTGATGGGCCAAAACAGCGAAGACCAGCATCATTAAAGGCATCAACTACACCCATTACTAGGGGCACCTCTGGTCCGACAATCGTCAGTTCAATGTTGTTATCTTTAGCAAATGTCACCAAACTAACAATATCATCAACAGCGATATCGACATTTTCAATCCCTGTTTCAATAGCGGTTCCTGGATTTCCCGGTGCAACATAGACTTGAGTGCAACGCGGCGACTGGATTAACTTCCATGCTAACGCATGTTCACGACCGCCGCCGCCAATGACCAAAACCTTCATAACTGCCTGCCAAATAAATCAATAAAGAGCGCTATGATACCGTAGATAGTTGGATAACTGAATTGATAACACTGCAAATATTGATTTAGATTAGGCTGAAAAAGTGAAGCGGAAGCTGATTGCAAAGAGTGTGGATTTTCTTTATCTTCAATCAGGTTGAATTATCTCAATAGTTATAGAGAGCCGAAAAGTGGAAGATCTTAAAACCTCAGAAGCGTGGCGTGTATTCCGTATCCAGTCAGAATTGATTGATGGCATTGAAACACTCATTGACCTTGGACCGGCGGTCTCCATTTTTGGAAGTGCTCGCTTGTCGGAGAAATCGACTTATTATCAAGATGCTATCAATGTTGCCCATAATTTATCTCGAGCCAAATTTTCAGTGATCAGCGGTGGTGGGCCAGGCATTATGGAAGCTGCCAGTAAAGGTGCTTACAAACAAGGCGGTCATTCAGTTGGCTTAAACATTGAGCTCCCGATGGAACAGGTGCCTAATCCTACTCAGGATATCAGCTTGAGTTTTAGATACTTTTTTGTACGAAAATTGATGTTTGTGAAATATTCTATTGGTTATGTGGTTTTTCCAGGCGGATTTGGCACTTTGGATGAGTTTTTTGAAGCGTTAACACTTATCCAGACTAAAAAGATCCGGCAATTTCCCGTTATTCTCTATGGATCAGCATTCTGGAACGGATTAATTGACTGGCTTAAAGATCAGATGCTTGAAGCAGGTTGTATCTCGGAAGAGGATTTTAACCTGTTCCAAATTGTTGATACGCCAGAAGAAGTACTGCCTATTATTCAACGACATTATGAACACTTGCGAGAACATCCCGAACACGAACATCGTTTCATCTCGGTATGATTAATATCAATAAATGAGTCGTTTTATAAAATTTGATTGGTTCAAAGCGATATAATTAATTAAAAAATCGACAACTAATAGTTTTAGGAATACGGCTTTGGAACAAACAGTCACTTTTGATCTTGATCTTATTCAACGCTACGATAAGGCTGGACCGCGCTATACATCCTACCCGACCGCCGTTGAGTTCGACGAAAATTTTAACGCTGACAGTTATCGGCAGCAAGTTCAACTATCTAATCAGCGTGGCGGCCCATTATCGTTGTATTTTCATTTGCCGTTTTGTGACACCGTTTGTTTTTATTGCGCCTGCAATAAAATTATTACCAAAAACCGTAAACACGCAGTGCCATATTTGGCGAATTTACATAAAGAAATTGCCCTGCAAGCAGCCTTATTTGATTCAGATCGTGTGGTTGAACAACTGCACTGGGGCGGGGGCACACCGACATTTGTCAGTCACGAACAAATGCGTGAACTGATGACCGTTACACGTCAGCACTTCAATTTGGCTGATGACGATAATGGTGAATTTTCTATTGAAGTTGATCCTCGCGAAGCAGATGCTGCCACGATCGCATTGTTGCGAGAAATTGGTTTTAATCGTTTAAGTTTAGGTGTGCAGGACTTTAATCCTACAGTTCAAAAAGCGGTTAATAGAATTCAGAGTGAGGCCGAAACCTTTGCCGTCATTGATGCTGCGAGAGCCAATGGTTTTCGTTCTATCAGTCTTGATTTGATATATGGCCTGCCTCACCAAACAGCAGATAGTTTTGCCGAAACATTGGACAAGATCATTGCTGTTAGCCCTGATCGATTGTCAGTGTTCAACTATGCCCATATGCCAGAGCGCTTTAAAGTTCAGCGTCAGATGAGAAGTGAAGACATACCACCACCCGAGGTTAAGCTCGAAATTTTGCAACGATCTATTCAACAGCTCACCGTAGCAGGTTATGTCTATATTGGCATGGATCATTTTGCGAAGCCTGATGATGAATTGGCGGTTGCACAACGTGAAAACAAACTTTATCGTAATTTCCAAGGTTATTCGACACACTCAGAATGTGATCTTATTGGCCTAGGTGTGACATCTATTGGTAGTGTTGGCGATTCTTACTCACAAAATCAGCGTACTCTGGAAGACTATGCAGCCAGTCTTGATAATAACGAGCTTCCCGTTTTTCGCGGCATAACTTTAAATGATGATGACAAAATACGCCGGACGGTGATTACCAAGTTGATTTGCCATTTTTCACTGGATATTTCAGAGGTAGAAGATGAGTTGGGTGTTAACTTTGCCGACTATTTCGCTGATGTTTATCCAAAGCTAACAGAGTTTGCTCAGGATGGTTTATTAAGCTATGACAAACAGAAAATTGAGGTGTTACCAGCAGGACACTTGTTAATTCGTAATATTTGCATGGCCTTTGATCGGTATATTCAGCAAAAAGACAATCAGCGATTTTCTAAAGTAATTTAAACAAAAACTTCTAAATTAACTCGACATTAGTGTATGATCTTGCGACTTGATGCCTAGGTGGTGAAATTGGTAGACACAAGGGACTTAAAATCCCTCGACTTCACGGTCGTGCCGGTTCGATTCCGGCCCTAGGTACCAACAAATACTCGAAGAGCCCTGACACAATAAGGCGTTGGGGCTTTTTGGTATTGTCACCTAAAGAAATATCTGGGCTGCGTGGCAGAGTGGTTATGCAGCGGACTGCAACTCCGTAAACGCCGGTTCGATTCCGACCGCAGCCTCCATTTCTTTATTGATCATTCAGGGTTCTCGTTACGAGATAACTTAACCCTGAGTCTGATCCAATCATCAATTTCCGATTCAAGCCAGCCAGCAGAACGAGCGCCTAACTTTATCTGCTTAGGGAAAGAGCCTTCGAATATCATCTTGTAAATTGTTGACTTACCTAGGCCAATTTTATTTACAACTTCAGACAACCGGATAATTCGTTCACTCATATCCAGCCTCACGAGCAACTACTTTCAGTGATTTTACCCCGATTCGATTCCGGAATTATCAACATATCGAACCTCGACAGAATAAGCTGCAGAGTCTTTATTTATAATCTGTTAGAAAGAGTTGTTAGTAGCTGTCTATAACTATTTAGGAGTGGTTTTGGAATTTGTTGGCACATAATGCTGGCATATAGTTGGTAATCTCTCTGCAATACCTACCTTGAGAAGAGAGTTACATATATAGTACATTACTCCATTAAAAACCATTTTCAATAATGAGTATTATGAAAGCTAAAATTATAGCTCTTAGTTTTGTTCTTATAGGCGGTTGTGCGATTGAACCTATGTCAGTTGTTGGTTCTGATGGCAAACAGCGCTACATGATGAATTGCCATTCAGGTATTGATAAGTGCCATCAAAAAGCGGCTGAATTGTGTCCTAGCGACTACGATATTATTGAGCATACTAAAAAGTCATCAATAGTCGTTCCACATTATGGTGAATATCCAATGACCATTTATACAGAGAACCTTACTGTTGAATGTAAGTAAGTAGCGAGTAAAAAAGAAGCTAAAAGACTTTAAATCTTAAACTTTGAACCGTGTAGGTTCGATTTCGATGCTAAGTATCAACAAATACGAAACCTCAGATCCCTTTCCGATGCTGGGGTTTTTATTATGTAATTCTGCAGTAATTTATAGTTTTGGCCATTATTACGTTGTATCACAGGCTATCAAGTGTTCGTAGAAGGGAAGTTGCTCGATAGTTGATATTACTTTACGATGAGTATTCGCGACGTATAGGGAGGTTGAAAATGAGCGATAAGAGCAAGACCATATTGCTGGTTGAAGATGATGAGTTCTACCTGAGCCTTATCGAGAGCTGGCTTAAAACACCAAATAATGCAGTGGTGACAGCTAATGATGGACAAGAAGCATTAAATATAAGCACAAATCAGCCAGTCGACTTAATAATAACGGATGTGTTCATGCCCGGCATGGATGGCATTGAGTTGATTAAGAAAATTAGAATATCCCAACCTAATATCCCAATCATAGCTATATCGGGAAAATCGAGAAAAGTCGATTTCATGAAAGCAGCAGAAAAATTTGGTGCAACTTGCACGATACTAAAACCACTTGATCAAGAGTCTTTTACGAGAATAGTTAATGAAATGCTGACATTGCAAGTAACAGAGTTTTGAAATCCTATAGAATCAAGGAATGGCCGAATTGAATATACTTATAAGTTAACAAGACACTTTTTCATCACTGGCCAACCATGCTTTATTTGCCCTGTAGTTATTCAGCCACTCTGAAATATCAGTAACAGGAAGGGGGTAAGAAATGCCATACCCTTGAGCCTGTTCACACCCCATTTTAAGCAACATCAAGCCATGCTCAGTGGTTTCTACCCCTTCTGCAACCACTTGGCGATTAAAGGCATGTGCCAATCCAATTATCCCCTCAATGATGGCATAGTCTTCTGGATCGTCCAGCATATTTCGTACAAAGCTTTGGTCTATTTTTATGGTATTGGCAGATAGGCTTCTCAGATGATTCAGTGACGAATAGCCGGTACCAAAATCATCAAGCGCAATCTGAACACCAAAAGTATTCTGACAGGTTTTGACGAGAGTCTTGATAGTCCCAAGGTCACCTAAAGTGCTACTTTCCAGTATTTCTAATTGTATATATTTTGAGTCAATATCAGGATATTTTGCTAAGGACATGTAAAGCTCAGCAATAAATGGGGGCGACAATAGATGATATGACGATATATTGATGCTGATTTCAAGCTCAAGGCCTTGCTGTTGCCATAAGTTAAGTTGTTGGATTGCCTCGTGGATAACCCAGTCACCAATCTGAATCTCCAAATCTGTGCCTTCAACCAACGGCAAAAAATCCAGTGGCAAGATAAGTCCTTTTTCTGGGTGTAGCCAACGGATCAAAGCTTCAGCACCTAATACCTTACCTGTTTTCATATTCACCTTGGGCTGGTAAAACAGGCACAATTCATTATTTGTTAAGGCCTGTCGTATTTCGGTCAGCTGATAATGTTTTTCAATAGTTTTTTGATCTTCCTCTGAATTGAACCAGTGATAACGATTTCGTCCGAGTATTTTTGCTTGATACATAGCCTGATCAGCATGACGCAATAAAGTATCTAAATCGGCATTATCATCTGGGTATAGGGTGACGCCGATGGAGGTGGTGACATCATCGGCTTGACCATATAGTAAAGGTTTAGCGATGGCTTGTAGTATGCGTTCCAGCATCCGTTCACATTGGGCTTTAGACTCAATATCACCTAATAGTAGAGCAAACTCATCTCCACCCATGCGAGAAACAGTGTCTTCAGTTCTGATATTAGCTTGAATGCGTTTGGCCACTTCAATGAGTAACTGATCTCCTATTTTATGACCATAGTTATCATTCACTGATTTGAAGTTATCCAGATCAAGAAAACAAATCGCAAGTAAATTTTCTGTTCGTTTGCTATGAGCAATGGCTTGAGAGAATCGGTCAGCAAATAACACTCGATTAGGTAGCCGGGTTAGCACATCATAATGTGCCATCAGTTCCAGTTTTTCCTGTTGTTGTTTGCTTTGAGTGATATCAGAAAACAAACAAACATAATGTGAGGTTTCGCCCTCATCATTTTTTAATGCTGTAATGGTCAGCCTTTCTGCGAAACCATCACCATTTTTCTTGCGGTTCCATAGCTCGCCTTGCCAGTGACCGTGTTCAATAAGTGTTTGCCACATGTCGGCATAAAACTCGGCATTGTGTCGTCCTGAATTAAGGATTCTAGAGTTTTGCCCTAATGCCTCTTCACGGCTGTAGCCAGTGATGTCAGTGAAAGTAGGATTGACATCAATAATAGTGCCGTCAGCACTTGTAATAATTATGCCTTCATGGGTTTCATTGAAGATACGAGCGGATAGAACTTGTTTCTCATCTGATTCCTTGCGTTCAAGCTCCATGCTCACCCTTACTGCGAGACTATTGAGCAGACTTAAAGTCTGAGGCTGCTCGGTCATAGGGTGACCATCTAGCATGGCGATGATCCCAAGCACTTCATGTTGTTTGTTTTTAAGTGGAACACCCAGATAACTTCTTATCCGCATGTCCGCTAGTAAGGTGTCGTTAGGAAATAGTTCTTGAACATTATCAGGATATAAACAGGAACCGCTCTGAGTAACATTTTGACAGGGAGTGTCTTCCAGAGAGTAAGAGAAATTATCCACGAAATTATCATTAGCCCACACAGCGATGGTATCAATAGTATTTTGAGTAACAGGATTAACTCGTCCAATTAGGACATAGCGCATGTTATGAGAGCTCGCCAGTTGACGTACAATTATTTTGAAAATGTCCTCGCCATCTTTTGCACCCGTTTCAGCTAATGTACGTAACACTTGCTCACTGCGTTTACGCTCGCTGATGTTCCTGACAGAAGCAAAACTGTATTGCTCATCATCAAACTCCATGATGTTAGAAACAATTTCTACCGGAATAATTGTGCCGTCTTTTCTCTTGTGAGATGTTTCGAATCGCCTCCAACCAACAACCCTCACTTTTTTCCAATAAGCATTCCAACTTTCGACGGAAACTTCAGGGTCAATATCGGGTATAGACAGGGAAAGCAACTCTTCTCTCGAATAACCAAGGTGTTTGCAAGCAGCTTCGTTGACATATCTAATCCGCCCATCTTGATCTGTTCGAAAAATGGCATCTTGAGAATGATTGAGAGAGAATTGGTTTAATGTTAATCCATGCTTAATTTCTTTATGTTCAGTGATGTCGCGAAAAAACCAAGCGCGCCCTATGGACTGACCATTATTGTCATTCAATGGAGTGGAGTGACGTTCCAGGATTCTGCCATCAAGTAATTCAACCTCACAAAAGTCACTCATGTCAGGAGCGTCATACAGTGCTTTCACCCGTTCAAGAAAAGCAGACTTATCCTTTACATAAGTGAGGCACGCAGACAAAATTGGGGCATCATCAAGCCCTATCGCAGTACCGGGCTCATGTCCATTTAGCAGATCGTCTGGAATTTGCCATATGTCTACAAATCGTTGATTGTGAGAAAGGATGCCCCCTTTGTTATCAACAACAAGAATTCCATCTGGTGATGCAGCGTAAATAGCCTTGATGAGTGAGTTCTGTAGTAGAGAACTTTTCACGCAAACTCCAATTTTTTATCTCGGATAGAGAATTTAACATGATGAAGGGATCACGTACATAAATTGCTGAAATTATATAACCCACTCATCAGTGGTGTTACAACTGTTGGTCATGAAATTATGTGCAACCATGTTATGAAGTATGTGAAATAGGGAGCTTTGGCCAGTTCTAGTGTGTGAACTGCTCTCTATTAGCGATCCATCGAATCAATGAAGCCCACAATGGGCTGGCGAGCAAACTGATCGCAATGACGGCAATGGTCATCTGATAGGCATTTTGAGTAATGATGTTTGCATTGAGACCAACGGCTACCATAATAAAACTAAACTCGCCGATCTGAGACAGAAGAGCTCCTGAGTACAAAGCATCATGCCATGTATTATCAAGTATTCGCAGAATAGTGGCATTGATAAATGTATTGGTGAAAAGCACAACCACTGCAAGCGATAGGATCTGAGCTAAATGATCGCGTAGAAACTCTATATTAATCAACATACCAACGGAGACAAAGAATATTGCAACAAACACTACATGCAGTGGGGCGAGCGCATGGTGAACCCATTCCGTTTCTTTAGCAGTGGCGACAAGCATGCCGCCTATAAAGGCACCTAAAGCTGCGGACAGGTTCAAAATTCCACTAATAAAAGCCATGCCAAAACAGATCAGAAGCGCTGTAAACACCTGCATCTCATGGTTACCGCGGATATGTCGAATCAATGGCAGACGAATTTGATCGCGAGAAATAATCCAGGCTGAAAATAGTAAGAGAAAAATGCCGCCGCCTATTTGGCGGAATAGATCGTTATGAGAGGGTGCGCTGTCGCCAAGCAAAGATATAATGATCAACATTGGTACTACGGCTAAATCCTGCGTAAGCAAGATGAGCAATACGTTTTCCCCTACTTTACTGTCTAGCTCGCCTCGATCCTGAAGTAATTTTAGTACGACTGCTGTAGAAGACAAACTAATAACAAAACCAAGTAAGATGCTGCGTGACAACGGCCAATCAAGCCATAACCCCATACCCCATGTGCAAAGAACACTGATAATTATCTGAAATAAAGTGCCTAGAATGGCGATTTTCCAGCCACTGATTAACTGGCGAGGTGAAACCTCCATACCAATAAAAAATAGAAGCAAAGTTACCCCCAGCGCACCTAGCTCTTCGACAGTCGCAATATCGGGTGCCAATGCTAAGCCGGCAGGACCAATCAAAACGCCTGCCAGAATATAACCGACTAATTGAGGTTGCCGGAACGTATTCATCAAAAAACCAATCATCAATATGATGAAAATGATGCCTACTAAATGTGGTAGAAACTGGCTTAGATGCATCTTCACATACCCTTTCAACGTTCAATCAATGGGTTGTCTATCCATTTAAGGCCACTAAATAATAGACATTTACATATTAATTTTTACATTTATTAAGTGAGTCAGGCGGCAAAAGTAAAGGACACCTTCCAGCCACTTTTGTATATGATAGCTTTGATGGTAAAACGCAATACAGTTATTTTTAAAGGTGGATATTGCTTATGACCAATGACTATGGTTTGCTCCATTCATGCATATTGGATGGCAAGGGTTCCAGTGCTGAAATAGCGATTGATGATATTCCTACATGGACCAAGGAAAAAGGATTGCTGTGGCTCCATTTTGACTATACGCATCCTGATGCTGAAGCTTGGATGCTTGAAAAATTAGGCCTCGATCAAATCATTATTCAGGCTTTATTAGTTGATGAAACACGACCGCGTGCCACGATGATTAATGATGGTTTTTTGATCGCTTTTCGTGGTATCAACCACAATGAGGGCGCCGAGCCTGATGATATGGTTGCATTAAGGATGTGGATAGATGACGGCCGTATTATCACTTCTCGTCGACGTAAGTTGCGGTCAGTTTCCGTGGTCACTGCTCAGTTAAAAGAAGGAAATGGCCCAAAAAACAGTGCCGATTTTTTAGTTGAAGTGATGGATCTGATTGTAGATGGCATGTCTGCAACAATCAGTGGGTTTGAAGAAAGCGTTGCAGATTATGAAGATGCTGTATTAGAGGGAAAAATAGGCGATTTACGATACGAACTCGCTAACCTAAGGCGTCAGGCGATTAGTCTTCGACGCTATCTTGCTCCAGAACGTGATGCGTTTGCCCGTCTTTTGATCGAAAAAGTATCCTGGATAACAGAGGATCATCGCATTCAAATTCGTGAAGTCAGCGATAGTCTTATTCGGCATATCGAGAACCTTGATGCTGTACGTGAACGTGCAGCAGTTACTCAGGAAGAGTTGTTGAGCCGGCTCTCTGAACAATTGAATGCCCGAATGTACGTGTTGTCTGTAGTGGCAGCTATATTCCTGCCTTTAGGGTTTTTAACGGGCTTATTGGGAATTAATATCGGTGGAATACCGGGAGCAGATGATCCGGCCGCTTTCTGGTTGTTTATTGCTATCCTGATCGCTGTCGTTATTTTACAAATCCTGATTTTTCGTTGGAAAAAATGGTTTTAGTCACGCGGCATCATTTTTCATGTTGAACTAGGTCGTGATGGATTCTGCTTCTAGTTCATAGGCACCATCAGCATTGTGCACTTCCTTACCGCTTAGCGGCGGATTAAACACACAGGCTAACTTCATTTCTTTAAAAGCACGTAATATGTGTTTGTCGTGTTGATCCAGAATATAAATGGTGCCAGGGCTAATTGGGTAAACCTGCCCGTCTTTCAGTGACTCAATTTCCCCTTCACCTGAAATACAATAAACTGATTCCAAGTGATTTTGATAATGCATCTGGAAATCAGCACCTTGATAAATCGTGGTGATATGAAAGGAAAAGCCCATGTTGTCATTTTTTAATAATAAACGTGTGCTATCCCAATTGCCGTCGGGCGAAACAATGCGGCGTTCTGTTTTCTCTGCATCTTGTAACTGTCTAACAATCATGCTGCTACCCATTTGAAATTAAATGATAAGGTGTTATTAACCGGCTTTTTGCTCTACTTCGAAATAATCAAATTCTTCAGGGATGGAATCTTCTTTGGCACAGACTTCTTTAATAGCCTGTTCAACAATATCCAGTCCTTTTTTCAGGTTCTCGTCGCTGGTGATAAGCGGACATAAAAATTTAACCACTTGATCATCGGCACCACTGGTTTCAATGATCAGTCCTTGCTGAAAAGCGTTATGTGTTATTTTTCCAGCCAGATCACCATTGACGCAGCTAATACCCTGAAACATACCGCGTCCGCGAGAGGTAAAGTTTCCTTCACCAAAGCGATCAATAATTGAGGCAAGACGAGTCGCGATATAATCGCCTTTACGTTTGACCTCTTTAGAGAATGTGTCATCTGACCAATAATGATCGATGGCTGCTTTAGCAGTAACAAAAGCAAAATTATTGCCACGAAAGGTTCCGTTGTGCTCTCCTGGTTTCCATTGATCCAGTTTAGGTTTGAACATTACCACGGCAAACGGTAATCCATAGCCAGCGAGGGATTTCGACATGGTGACCATATCAGGGTAGATGCCAGCCTCTTCAAAACTGAAGTAATTGCCGGTACGTCCGCAACCCGCCTGAATATCATCAACAATCAGCAATACATCATGCTGTCGGCATACGGCTTGGAGGTTTTTTAACCAGTCAAAACTCGCGACATTTATACCCCCTTCACCCTGTACGGTTTCGACGATGACGGCGGCGGGCTTATCAATACCACTACTTGAATCTGATAACACTTTATCAAGGTAGGCGGTGGTATCGATGTCATCACCTAAGTAACCGTCATAAGGCATCCGGCTGGTACCACTCAGACTAACGCCAGCAGCACCACGGTGATGGGAGTTACCTGTTGCCGCCAATGCGCCAAGACTGACACCATGAAAACCGTTTGTAAACGCAATGATATTTTCCCGTCCCGTCACGTTTCTTGCGAGCTTTAATGCAGCTTCAACTGCATTGGTACCCGTTGGGCCAGTGAATTGAATCATGTAATCAAGGCCACGAGGCTTGAGAATCTTTTCATTAAAGGTTTCAAGAAACTCACCTTTGGCCTTGGTATGTAAGTCTAGACCATGTGTGATGCCGTCGCTGTGGATATAATCCAGTAACTTTTCTTTAAAAACAGGGTTGTTGTGACCGTAATTGAGTGTGCCAGCGCCAGCAAGAAAATCTAAATACTGATTGCCATCTTCATCGTAAAGGTACTCGCCTTGCGCTTTGTTAAAAACACGTGGGAAAGAGCGCGCGTATGACTGGACTTCCGATTCAATTTCATCAAAAATTTTCATGTTTATTCCTTAGTATAGTGACTTAAGTGGCATAGCCAACAGTATCTATGAGCTTGTTAATTTGAACGGGCCAAGTTTGACCAGCATTTCGGTATCATGTTGATTAGCAAAATGCAGTTCCTGGTCAAACATGACTGATGTCTGTATGTCGGCATTCAATTTTTTGGCCATGCCTTCAAATAACGCCCATGAGGCTCGGTTTGATTTGGTGATAGTTGTTTCCAGATAGTTCACATTATTACGCTCCAGAATGTGGAGCAGCATTTTGGTAGCAAGACCACGCCCTCTAGCTTGTTCACCAACCGCTACTTGCCAGATAAAAAGAGTATCTGGACGTTGTGGAATAAGATAGCCGGATATAAACCCCATCAATTTTTCATTGATAACAGCTGCAGCAGATGTGTTTGCGAAGTGAGAGCACTGAATCAGGT
>Ga0224506_10000124_pt1 | contig 74179 bp, 90 predicted proteins | sample SF_Jan12_sed_USG_2_FD_169108 | JGI IMG/M metagenome (GOLD analysis project Ga0224506, IMG submission 169108) | Sediment microbial communities from San Francisco Bay, California, United States - SF_Jan12_sed_USGS_8_1 | ecosystem: Environmental > Aquatic > Marine > Sediment | place: USA...
TTAGTGAGGAAGCTTTAAATGTTCATACAAAGGTGTCTAAAGGCACAGGAGAAAAGACGTATGGAAAAGTTAGATCATCTTATACGCTGGGTTGCCAGTGGAGGGAAGATGGCTGGACATGATTCTCAAGGACACTGTGTCCCTGATTACTCATGTTGTTTAGAAATGATAGAAACGCCTCCGGAGGAAAGGCGTCTATTTTTGGATGCAGTAATAAATGACAAGGAGGCTCTCGTAGTATCAATGACTCTGAAATATTGCTTACAAGCAATCAACCTAAGTACGTTGATATGTAATGATAAAAGAGTGTTCGGGGATGATCTCGTTGAGCTTTCCCAGGCTGCACGCAGTGTTGAAGACCAGATAGCTATATCGGTCCCTCCACTGTTTAGTTAAGCAATCGCACTCATCTATAAATAAAACGAAGGGGTTGATATAACCCCTATTTAATATAATAGGAGAACACCTGAAATGAAACTGAAGTTAACAATACTCGAAGCTCTTAACATTTGCACAACCGCTTACAATCATTCAACGGTACATGATCTAAGTGTGCCGGATTACGATTCATGTCCGGTATTGACAAAGGATATCTTCGATACAAAAGCTGCCCAGGAAACAATGGAGGAGGGTGAACGCTTTAAATTAGAAGTCACCGCAGGACGAACTGTAGGTATTGCTGTTCATCTTGAAAAGAAAACGGATGACGGTATGGCTATTTTTGAAATCTATCCGCTTAATCCAATCCATCGGCTTAGCTCATGGGATGTTAAATTTCCTACGGGTATGGATCTCGTCCGACACTGTGTCCCTGATATTGACAATCGGGTCATTGATTGGCAGGAGGAAGATAATGGACCGTTTATGGATATCGATACAGTCCTGGCGAAGCTGAAAGCACTAAGCACTGAGATGGAGGGTACATCGGATATGTCAGACATCGAGGTAATGGAAGAGGAGCAGAATAATGCAGCTTAGGTTGACAATTGAGGAAACTTTTGCAATCTGCGTTGCAGCCTTCAACCATGCAACCATTGTTGATACCTCGGCTGAGGGATACGATCCAAAGGAACACTCTCTTGATGATCTCTTCAATGTCAAAAAAGCGCATGCGCATATCAGGGAAGGCGAGAGACTTCATATGGGAGATGCAAATGGCCGTCGTGTAAATGTCTTTTGTCATCTTCAGAAGGAAGAGCCGAATGGGTACCATGTCTGGAATATCTACCCGTTTACTCCGGATCACTCAATGAGTTCCTGGGATGTCCGCTTTGCCACAGGACGAGAACTCGTTGAGTATGCTGTCGAAGGTGTCGAAGATCGTGTCATTGATTGGGATGAAAAGAATGATGGTCCTCTTACACTTGCAGAACGGGTTCTGGAGACAATAGACACACTGAAGGCGGCGAGGGCGAAAGGGGAGGGAGTTGAAATTGCAACCGTTTAATAGTATCCTCATAACGACAGCCTCAAAAGATCCTCCCGAGATCATTATCGAAATCGATCAGAAGGCGGCTACACTTATAAGAGATGTGAATAATCTCTTTGAGGTTGCTCCACCTAGTAGCAGGGATGCTATTCTATCACTATCGCGTTGGTTATCGAGAACACTGCTAATACAACCTCCAAAGCTCCCTACTTTTGCAGAAGAGCGAGCTGAGGTACACTATAGCGGTGATCTGATGGATCAATATCAGGCACTCCAGGAGGACTTTGAACATATGCGTAGTGAAATAGCTAAAATCATATCAGCACGTGTCTGTTCTAGATAACGCTCTGTTTATGAGTCTAGGAGGCATCGTAGGGGGTTACCTCTACGGTGTCATTTCAGAAGTGGTCGTTTGCGATGTTGCATACCGTGAGGTAGTATGCATAAGAGTTGAAATATTCACGACCGATGTAAAGTTCTCACTAACAGCCCTTGCTATTATTATACTAATCCTTATAGCAGCGGAAGTTAGTGATAAAAGTAAAACTAATAAATAGGAGAAACACCTTAATGTCACAAAATGCACGTATATTAGAAGCCTACCAGACAGGTATGGCCGCCGTAACACCACGTAACCCAAAGGCTGAGTATAGAGCTCTTAAAGGTCTCATCGAGACACTCTGGGCCTCACCGATACGTAGAAGTGAATATCTACAAGATGCTATCCATGGATCACCTCGTCGTGAGGAGCTCATGGTGCGTCTAGAGAAGGATAAAGATAATGCTTGTACAGATGCGAAACCTTCACATCCTATGACAATGGATCTTTGTCAGGACAGAATAATTGGGGCCATTGATATGGCAGTGACGGCACCTTTCAAATATGGAGCTTTAAAAGCGATTGTCATGAACCTATATAAATCACAAAGAGCCCGTCAAAAGGCGATGCGAAGAATGGTTCATATGTCAATTTCATCAAAACTATTGGGGGCGAAATTCAGGTCGGACCCCGATCTTGCATTAAAATAGGAGGACCTAACGATGGCCTTACGAAAATATTTCCTAGGACTACTTGCTGAAGGGATGTCGCAAGTTGAAGGGATTGATAGAAAAGAGGAGTATAGAGAAGTTGCCTTGATGATTAAATCTTTCTGGGTAAAACCTTCAAAGAGACGACGCGAAATGGATACATACATACGTCGTGCAAACCCTGCTCAGGCTGCTCAATTGATTCGAGCACAAAAGACTGGTGATGATCCTCTGTTTCTACTTCCCAGTGAGTCTCCCTGTAATAAAGATGACTTCCAAAGCATCTTACAGGTGTTTATAGAGGCGGTTGACAGATGTGTAGAACCCTGTAAGAAATACAAGGTACTGCGTCATATCATTTGCAAAGCCTATTCAACAAAATCATTGAGAAGAACCCGCCTAGCCTTTATGGCTTGTAGGTCATCGTCGTTTGAACTCCTCCGGTATTCGATAGAGACGGATACCAATTTGTAAGAACAGGCCCTGGCTACTTCGGTAGTCGGGGTTTTTACTTTATTTTTTGGAGATATTATGCCTGTAGTAAAAATTGAGTCATATCGCTCAGAGTTTATCGTTATAATTAGATTCGGAGACGGGAACACTTTCTATCTATCACAGAGGAGTTCTTTGGTCAGTACATCGAACATGCAACATATTACATTTAAGACACGAGAGAGTGCCGAAAGAGAATTGGTCCGTTTTAATACCACACTGAAAAAGCCTCTATCGCTGTCAGCAGAAGTGAATCCTTACGAGAATGCTGAGGAAAGAGTCCCAAGCCCGGCTACTCTAGAATTGTCCAGACTAGCAACCTCACAAGCTCTTGAGATCAGCTATTTGAATAATCGGCTGATAGATGTTAATAAGGAGGCAATTAAAAGAGAGATGAAAGGAGCTCCTGTAGGGCTTATAGCAGTTTTTCCGATGATCTTTCGAGAAGCTACCTATCCCAGGGTATGGTATATCTCTTCAGAAAAGTCATATAAAGGGTGCGAGATATTCCTAGGGCGTGACGGTGATGTCCATCTTAAAGTAGCAAATGACTCTGAGTTTTTAGGTTGGCATACAAAAGAAAGTGCTCAAAATTTCCTGGAAGGGTGGAGGGATAGTCTATGCCGTCAATGATGGAAGCTCTTGAAGAGGAAGGTAAGAAGAAGAGTACGTTAGAAGCTGAGTGTCTGAGACTCTCCCGAGAATTATGTGCAAAGACGGAACAATTGATATGGTTATCGAAGAAATTTGATGAAGAGAAGCTAAAAGGGTTAGACAGCCACATTCCTGCAGTCCTTATATATAATGATGAGCGTATCTTTAAAGAGATCGACGGTGGTATAACTCGTTGGTATATATCTTCGCATCAGTTGTATAAAGGAAAGGATATATTTCTAGGACCTGATGGTTGTATTCATTATAAATACTCAAAGAGTTACACCTTCTTGAGTTGGTCTTCATTTCGCGATGCTTTCGACTTCTTGAAAAGATGGCGAACACCTTAATCTAAACATCCTCCTGATCACCTTTACGGTGGTTGGGAGGTAACCCTTTATTTTTTCTTCTCCTGATCACCTTCGTGGTGGTTGGGAGTCTAACCTTTATTTTTTGATTTTATCCCGTTAAATTAACCTAGAATAGGTTCCTTGAAGGGTATATATGGAACATTCCCGTGAGGGATCCTAGGGAGGGTCTTTAGGGATCCTCTTAGAGATACCTTTAGATACCCTTTTAATACTCCCCTATATTCTATTATTATTAATAGATAACAACAGTGATAGATGATCCCCTAAAGGATAGTATAGGGGGATATTTTTCTCCTTCAAAGGGGAGGGCACAGGGGATAATTCAACGGGGTCTTTTTATTCGGAGACTAACACGAACTCTAAGATTTCCAAGCGCGTCTGGGAGTCAACTTCAAACATTATCCCTCAAAATTCAATTTTAAAGGTATTTACAAGATATGAACAACGATGGCACAAATATACAGCCAAGAGACGGAGGAACATCCGCCGGTAAGAAGTTAATAGCAAACTCTCGTAGGTCTAGAGCCAGACTGGAAGAGCTTGACTTTGATCCTTTAGAAAAACAAGTAATGCTCTACAGGAGATTAGTCAAAGAAGACGAATGGTGGGAGAATCTCAAGGCAGGTACCTCTGTCGTAGATGTCGATGCAGATGGTAAGAAGAAAAAGACTCTGAGATACTCTGGGATAGCTCACGCTGCTATATTAGCACAGATGCAAAAGATAGGAAATGATCTCATGAGGTATGGCTACGGTCGTGTGCCTGAGAATGTAGGTTCAGGACTTGAAGCTCCACCTCCTCTGCAGATAGGTCTTACAGGAAGTAAGGCTCAAGGAGCTCTCCAGAGCATCGTTATCGATGTGTCCCCTAAGGTAATCAATGATGACGAAGACTAAAGCTAAGGGTATCATGTATTGTCCTATCTGTGAATCAAACCTTGTGGCTACTAACTTTCAAGAAGTTGAAGAAGGTGAGCACGATGGCTATATCTATGTACATGATGCAAACACGGTTCACACTGATGAAGATTTAGAAGCACTTGAGAATGGTGTCCAGTGATTGAGCTACACCCAGGTCAATCGGATGTCTACTCAGACCTCTTTATTGAGAAATCAATAAGGAATGCTGTTGTATGTGCTTCCCGTGGATGGGGTAAATCATACTTCGCGACTGCAACTGCAACAACAGCTGCGTATGAACTCATGGCATTAGACCCATCTGTGCCGAATAAGAATGTTTATATCGTAGCTCCTACATATGACCAAGTAACTGATATCTACTATCCAATACTAGCCTACGATTTCGGTCTTGAGTCTATAGCAATAAGTAGCTCAAGAGACAGAGGTAAATTTATATTCGCAAATAACGTCGAATTGCGAATGATCTCGTTCGAAGCTATTGAGAGGCTACGCGGTAAAGGTTCTTATTTTGTAGTTAATGACGAGATGTCCTCTTGGGCTAAAGGCATTGGGCCTAAAGAGGCTTGGGAATCAGTAATAGAGCCTTGTATTACAACTCGATGGAGTCCTAAGCGAGCAGCATTTTTCAATGCCCCTTCTTGTGGAAGATCTCTAACAATTTCTACACCAAAGGGATATAACTTCTTTCATGAGATATATCACTATAATGAGAGCGATGATCTTTGGGGTTCCTACCATTTTGACTATAAATCATCTCCCTATCTGGATCCTGATGAAATTGAAAGGGTTAAGTCGACAATAGACCCTATTAAGTTTGCCCGAGAGTATAAGGCATCATTTGTCGATTCTGGAAATAGTGTCTTTTATTGTTTTGATAGAGATAGACATGTTTCAAAGGAGATTGTAGACTTCGTCCCAAAAGACTCTGATCTACCAGGTGAAGATGTGCATGTATGTATCGACTTTAACGTGGGGATAATGGCCTCAGGTATCTTTGCTGTAAGAGGTAAACAAGTCCAGTTTATAGACGAGATTCAGGGACAACCTGATACCGAATCTCTGGCAGTTACCCTGAAGAAGAGATATATAGACAAGGGACACAATGTCTATGCCTACCCTGACCCTACAGGCAATAGTAGAAAGACTTCAGCGGCTGTAGGACGTACTGACTTTACTATTCTCGCTAGCTACGGCATTAATATACGAGCTAGACAGAAGTCACCACCGATTATTGATAGTGTAGCAGCTGTAAACAAACAATTATTGACAGCCTCTGGACATGTCTCTATGTATGTACACCCTCGGTGTCAGAACATAATAAAGTCTCTAGAGCGTACTTCGTGGCTGGATAACAACCCCGATAGCGCATCTATAGATAAGAAAGAAGGTGTCGAGCATCATTCAGACGGTATTCGATACGCTGTTGAATATCTCTTCCCTGTACGGAAGGGTGGAAAGACTGTTTCACGTGGATTCAATTTCTAATAGGATTAATAAAATGACCGACAATATAATACCTTTCAAAAAATTCGAAGGTGTAACTGCAAAAGAGGCTTTAGAAAGTTCTCTTAATACTGGCCTTGACGATGTTATCGTTCTGGGCTGGAAAGACGATATTCTATATTACGCTGCGTCGAAAATGAGTTCTGCTGATGCTAACTGGATGTTAGATAGTACAAAAGCAATGCTCCTCAACCGATGTAGCTTTCCAAGCGAGGACTAAAATGGCACGTTCAAAAATAACGAATATATCGAATGACCTTACCAGTGATGGTGGCGGCGTTCTTATATCGCTTATCCAAGGGGAACAAGACGAGTTTCCCATCACACTTAACTTTGTGGATGTAGTATCTAACACGTATACTTTTGAAGCTGTCTTGATTGAAGGTGAGAATGATGGTTCAGGGCAGAGACCTGCAACAATACGAGCAACAAGCCCTAATAAAGCTGTCCTTACTGTGCGTGTACCCTTAGATAAGGGCGTCTGGAGTGCTGCTGTGACATATCTCTTCAATGATTACGTAGAGTTCGGTGGCAGCATCTATATAGCCTCAGGGGCTCCTTCTATCAGTATTGATCCTGTAGCTGACCCTGACAATTGGACGCCTCATGTGGAGAACCGAGTGTTTATTCAATTCGGTAGTGCTCTCTCAGTAACACCTGCGTATGCAGTACAACCTGCTGTAGGTCTGCCTGTCTATGGTTTCCTTGAAATGCGTGTCACAGAACCTAACATAGGAGCTTACACTCGCACATGGAAGCCTCTGAGAGGTCTTGTAGAGTTTCTATTTAGTCCGACTGCGCAGGTGCCATAATTATGACGGTTGTTCTGAAGATATCTCAAAGTGATATCGCTACATCTGTTGAGAAACAAGAATTGTCAGCAGGTTACACAGAACAAGCTGTCACAGTTGAGGCCCTAGGGAAAGACCTATCGGGAGTAGAGGAGAGATTCTCTCCCGATATAGCCATTGAGAAGGTCGAGAGAAAGAATGTAGATACGCCTTTGCAAGTCTCTCCTGCTCTAGAAGGTAGTAATATTCCTCAAGAGATGACAGCAGATGTAGCTACAAAGGAATCTGTTCAGACGATCCCAAAAGGGAAGCCTGTTATGGTTATCAGCACACCAACACGCGACAATACATTTGTCGAAAAAAGCCTTGCTGAAATAAGCCTCGATAAATCTATTATTTACGAGCACAATTTAGATCTTCCTGTTGCAGGAGAAATCACTGCTAACAGTGAGACAACAGATGTTATTATAAATGGTTCTGGTATCAGAAAACAAGGGAAGTATGATTCATACGCAGTACAGGGATATGTGAAAGACGAATACTGGAGAATTAATAGATGACCGATATCCTTACAAGAGCAGCCAAAGGTGACCTCTTAGAGCATTTTGAAATTGATGCTAATTTCACTAATCTGAATAACGACAAAATAGAGACTTCTCTGCTAGGTCTCACTGAAGGTAAGATCCCTCTACTAGGCCCAGGAGGGCTCTTTCCAGAGTCTGTGTTTTCATCAGTAGGAGGTTTATTCACTGAAGACGCAAGTAACAATATAGTTGGTGGCACAGGTTCTGGTGCATCACTAACTACCGGTACTTACAATTTCTTCGCCGGAAGTAATGCGGGAAATCTGTTACAGAGTGGCAGAGATAATATAGCTATAGGATATAGGTCTCTATCAGTCAACCTTGTTAATAATAACAATGTAGCCATCGGAAGTGCTGCTTTACGATTTGCTACTGGTGCAGCATTAACCGCTCTAGGCCCTTATGCAGGTAATAAAATATCTTCTGGTAGCAACAGTATTGCTATTGGTTGGGCTGCTCTAGGACAAATAGATGCAACTTCAGCTTCTATAACAGGGTCAGGAAATGTAGGTATGGGCTTATACGCTGTCGGTGGATTATCCACAAACCCTACAACTCTACACACTAATTTAGGTGTGGGAAATTATGCGTTATCCGATCTACAAACAGGGGGATTTAACACGGGATTAGGCACCCAAACCCTAGAAACTATTACAACTGGTCTTGGAAACACAGCTATAGGGGATAGAGCCGGTAGGAACTTAACTAGTTCAAGTTCTTATAATGTAATGATAGGGTTTCGAGCCGGGCCAGGTACCGGTGCTAATGTACATAATAAATTATATATTCATAACAATGTGTCAAGCACGCCTCTGATTTACGGTGATTTTGCAATTTCAAAGATCACAATCAATGGGGATTTTGATGTTACTGGTGCATTTACCTCTTTAGGTATAGATGATAATGCAACAGGAGAACGGTTGCAGATAGCTGATACCTTGTCTAGTTTTGGCGCTTCAGGTGTTTTCTACGGACTAATACATCCAGCGAATGATCAGGGCATTACTATAGCAGGAGGTAATGCACCCGCGAAAGGAGGTAACATAGAGCTAGGAGGTGGTACTCATGTTTCTATTGCAGGGGATATCCGTATTCGCTCAGGCGCTAATTCTGTCTTCACTTGGGACGAATCTTTAGGCTCTCTCACACTTTCTACAGGGGCAGGAGTTAAAACTACAGCTCTTACTATCAACGCTTCTCAGCGTGCTACATTTAGTGGTGATGTGAGGTTATCAGGTGATACTCCGACCTTGTCTATAAATGACGTGGTATCGGTATCTGATACCGCGATGCAAACATACATCTCACTACAACGGGCTGGGGCAGAGAAAGGATGGTTAGGCTTTGGTTCTGGAGCTAACACACACCTAAGCATTGTTAATAATCTTGGCGAGATAAGGTTATCTTCTAATGGAGTTACTGCACTAACCTTAGATGCTTCTCAGGATGCTACTTTCGCAGGAGCTGTAACTGTACAAGGAGTTTTCACTTCTCTGGGCATAGATGACAATGCCTCTAGCGAGCGTCTTCAAATAGCTGATGGGGATATAGTTCTCGGAGGTTGGCATGATGCAAACTATACAGTAAAAAGAGGAATAGATAATAGAATTTTAATTTTTGAGGGAGGCGTTACGTCTGCAGGTAGTGCAAGGTTACTACTATATGGTGCGACAGAAACAACTGGTGCTGGTGATTTTGCTTTAAAGTCAGGCTTTAATACTGTCTGCTTATGGGATGAGTCAGCAGGAGCACTAACTCTGAGTACGGGAGCAGGAGCTAAAACTGCTGCGCTTACCCTAGACGCATCACAAAATGCTACATTTGCAGGTACTGTTGACGGCCGCGACGTAGCAGCAGACGGTGCGGTATTAGACTCTTTAGTGGTGACATCTGCACCAAATATTCCTGCTCGCAATGCTGTACTAAATAAAGAACCTGTCAGTCAAGGTGAGTCTACCCGTACTGGTATGAGTTCTACAATCTATACAGGTACTTCTAGTGCTAATCCGGTAGCCTCTGGTATTGATATGGCTACTGGTGAATTCGGAGGACTAGTCTGGATAAAGAGTAGAAATACCGTAAGTAATCATGCTCTATTTGATACAGTTAGAGGAACTACCCTTGAACTTAAAAGTAACAGTAGTGGAGTAGAAGTTATTAATTCAGATGCTCTAACTGCTTTCACCTCTACAGGATTTAGTCTAGGAGCTGATGCTAATGTAAACTCTATCGGTAATACCTATATAGCATGGTCATGGCAGACTAATAAGAAAATAACTGGTGTTACTAATAGAAATAAATCTTATACTTGCCACTATAATCCTGACATGGGGTTTTCAATTGTCAGTTATGTGGGTGATGGTGTTGCTGGTCATGAGATACCACATCATCTAGGTGTATCTCCTGAACTATCAATCTTCAAAAATATAACAAGTTCGAATAACTGGATTTTGCAGGGGAAAGATATCGGGAATTCTGAAAGCGGGGACTATATTCTTTTAAACGCTACTAATACTCTCACGAACACTACATCGGTCAAGTCTATTTTTACGGAAGAAACCGTGAGTCTTGGAATAGCGAGCTATAATACTTCGGGTGTAAGTAATATTGCTTACCATTTCTCTTCAGTAGAGGGTGTTTCTAAAGTTGGTAAGTATATTGGTACAGGCGCTATTGGCAATTACGTGGAATGTGGTTTTACACCAGCATTTGTGATGATTAAAAATATAACAACTGCTGAAGATTGGCAAGTGTTAGATGTCATACGTGGAGGTGGAAACTTATTACAAGCCAATACTACTTCAGCGGAACAATCTGTTGTGCTACTAACTATTAATGCTCAAGGTTTTATTCTACTTGGTAGTGGAGGGACTAATAAACTCAATGATGAATATATATTTTTAGCCTTCTCCTTAGCCACTTCAGATGCTACAAAATCATGGACAAATTATAGTTATCCAACTACTGCTGATACACTCAGTATTGCACAAGATACGTTAATTTCATTTGCTGAAGGATTTAGCGCAGTTGGTCAAACAGATACTCAGGAGAATGTCGGTGCAGGTGTAACTCATACGCTTGGTGTCGGGCATGAAAATAAACACTACTATATCTACAAAGATAAAGCTGGCGCATTCGGTGTTACCGAGAATCGACCACTGGAAGACTCTGATAAGTGGGGTGATAGATCACCATCTGATGCTACCTTACGTACTACCTCAAGGCATTTTGATTACGAGAGTGATACAGGAGTTGTGTTAGCAAGTGGCGAAAACTCTACTAACTATGCGTATAATGCATTTAATAAAGATATAAATGACATTATTACAGTAGGTAGTTACTGGCAAATTGCGTCCTCTACAATATCTTGGTTACAGTACAAGCAAACCGAGAAACGAATTCTCAAATCATGGAGAATAAAAGCACATGGAGACTCTACCGAATTACCTTCACGACTAATCATCCAAGGCTCAAATGATGGTCTTAATTGGATTAATATTGATACTACGTATTCAGCTTCTAATTACGTTGGGAGTCTGCTTAATTTGTGGGGAGATCTGCAATCTACTGCAGACAATACTGTAGCCTATTTATACCATAGAATTTATATCACAGCTAATAACGGTGATCCTACATATACAGGTTTTAGTGAGTTAGAATTTAACACTATTCTCCCATCAGATCGTTTTGATGTAGCTGAAGGTGTACTTTATAACTCTGCTGGTTCTCCTATTGCTAGAACTTATCTCGCTGAGTTCCGTACTGATGACAATGGCGGCGTAATTAATAATACAATCCGTAACTTTACTCCAGCTAAGCAAAAATTCACTGAAGCTGAGATTCAAGGGAAGTTAAAAGTTCATGATGAAATTGAGAATAGGGGTATCTGTACGGCATGGGTGAACTTCGATGGTACTCAGAATCCTCCTTTGATACTGGATAGTTACAATGTAAGCGATGTAGTTGATTTAGGTGTTGGAGCTTACAAAATTATATTTGAAACTCCGATGGATTTACCTGCTTATACAGTCGCTGGTTACGCACAACATGCGGAGAGTGTTACAGATTCTAGTTTCAATATACGTGGTTACGGGAATTCTATCACTAAACAGTCTGTGACTGTTCAATCAACTGTGGTAAACGAGACATCATCTGCGAGAACTGATTTAGGCGCAGTATGTGTATCTATATTTGGAGGTAAGAAAATACTATGATAGCTTATAATCAAGGAAATGGGCAAATTGCTATTTGCTCTCAAGTATCCAGTGTGCCTGAGGGTGCTCAATATATTGAAACTCATGTAGCTCCCATGGATAAACTATTTCGATCAGCATGGAGACTAGGTGTTGATTCAATTGAGACTGATCTGTCCGGAGCTAAAATAATTGCTCATAATATGCGTCGAGCAAAACGAGAGATTGACTTTGCGCCTTATGACGAAATTATTGCTAAGCAGATTCCAGGACATGATGCAATAGCTGCTGAAGCTGCTAGAGCTGATATACGAACAGCAGATGCGTTACTGCAAAGTAACATAGATGCTTGTTTGGACGAGAACACCCTACGGGGTGTAATAGAACCACTAATAACTGTATAGGAAAATAAAATGGCTTTAACAGAAACAAGAATACCAGATCGAGTAATAACTCTTGAAGATGGGCAAATCGAAATACGTTACGCTAATCGAATCTTTCGGAACGGTAACTACGTCACCACAGACTACGACGTCGAGCGTATCGATGTTGGCGAAGATGTGTCAGGGAAAGAAGCATTGGTTCGTGATGTAGTGAACGGAAACGTTTTCACCGCCGAGCGTATAGCAGCTAGACAGGCAGTCAAAGATGCTGAAGATCGGCAGTAGTGTACTACTATGCTCTCTGATGGGGACAGTCCTAGCGGATGACCTAGGGATAGGCTTCATAGATCGGACGGTCCATCTTCAAAGTTCAGACTCTGTCTTGAATGAAAACCATCATGGTCTCTACCTACGCTACAAGAGACTACGAATAGGAGAATACCGAAATAGCTATAATATGCAAAGTAACCTGTTAAATTATGAACTCAGTGAGCATTCAAATTATAGTACATTTGCAGGCATTGCTGATGGGTATCCTCAGAATAGACATCTCGGAGAGTACCGAATGATGTTCGGAGTAAGGGTTCGCCTAGGATTCTTGCGACTATTGATAACACCTGCTTTTATTGCGAGCAGTTACGAATTTTAGGAGAACCTATGGTTATTGTATGTGACGATGACATTTCATGGTTAACCTTCTTCAGCACTTGTGCAGAGAATACATTTGAAGATCTTATAATGACACAGTCAGGGAACTCACTCCTTGAGGTGTTAGAAGCACGGGAAGAGCAACCTTGTCTTGTTTTTCTAGATTTGAATATGATTCGAAAGACAGGAATTGAAACGGCTATTGAAATTAAGAAAATAAATCCCACTATTCCTATAATAGTGATGAGTGCAGACATAACAAGAGATAGACTCAATGACGTCTACAAAACAGGTCTACAGATGTTCCTTCGAAAGGAGTATAATGTAGAGTATTTCTCACGGAGGTTGGCTAGTATCAAGGAGACCTACCTCCACCACTGTCAATAAGCAGGACGGCGATATGTTTGAGACCCTATTTTCTGAGGTTAATAATGAAATCATAAAAACTATCGGAGTTGTACTGGTGGGTGTTGTTATTGTGTTCACCAAGAGCCTATATCGTCAAATTTTGAGGTTACAACTATATGTTTCTAGAAAATGTGAAGAACGTCGACACGCTCGACTCAAGAAACTTGCAAAACTTCTATGGGATTTGTCTATGGAGGATCAAGTGATGAATGCTCTTGAAGCAGTACAGCATAACAACGATAGAGAACATGAAAGAGTACGTAAGGACGGTGCTCGGACACTTATGATTTTAGAAGGATTCTTGACGGATAACAAAGCGGAGAACGTCGAAATACGACAAGCTCTCCTTGAAATAAACCAAACGCAACGTGAAATAATGCGCCAACTTATGGCGGGTGTTGCAAACAAAGAGGCATATTAAAAAGATGAGTGCAGAACCATTAACTGTAAATGACTGTGAATTAATTGTACAGTTATTAGATCGAGTATCTATTACAGGACATCAAGAACGAGCGGCTATGAATCAAACAGTCGACAAGATCTTACGTCTTCGAGAGAGTCTAGCAAATCCTCCCGAAATCCCTGATCCCGACGCCTAAAAGGGGGTGATCAAAATCTACTGTGGAGAGGCCTCTCCATCTCTTTAACAAACCAGGATTATTTAAATGTCTGAACAAAAAGTAGCAATGCCGCAAGGTAAAATAAATCTAGAGGTGTCTACCTCTGATGAAAGTGACGTATCGCAGAAAGAGTCTAGCGATGCAATGAAGGCAATGGAAGCGCTGGAAGAAGCGAAAGCAGCAGAAGCAAAGGCAATTGAAGAAGCAGCTGCCAATGCGGAACCCTTCACAAGCTCTTTAGATCGAATCCCTTCGAATTGGCATATTGTCGCAGGTAAGTACAAGAAGACTGTCGATGCCACCAACGAAGTCACAGGTAATACCTTCAGTGGTCCTATCCGTGAATTTAATGCCAAGCTAAGAGGTTAATCAAATGACTGTAGCAAACGCCGCTGATGTCACCAGAACAGTAGCAGATCCTAACGCTGAATACCTATCAATGCGTGATATATGGGATCGAAACAGGGCTGTATGCGGCGGCGAGCGCTACGTAAAGGCCTTAGATCAACGCTTAAGTCCTAGCATGCAAAACATGCTTATTCCTTTTTCCCCATCTATGACGCAGCCTCAATATGACTTCTATCGTTTAGAGGCTGAGTTACCTGGGATTGTGTCTCAATTTTCAAAGATGTTGGTAGGAGGTCTTCTGCGCAAGACCCCTGTACTAACTCTACCTGACGACATGCCTGAAGGTGTCCGTGAGGAGGCTCACGACTGGATCATGAATAGCTTCACCCAGGACAATTCATCAATCACATCCTTTCTAGACACCGCCTTGTGGGAAGAGATTCAAACAGGACGTGCCTGGGTATATGTAGATTATCCTTTTGTTGAAGATGCAGATTCACTTACAAATGCAGACTTCAGAGAACTTGCTCCATTTCCTATCCTATGGAAGCCTGAAGAGATTGTGAACTGGAAACTTGGAAAGGATGAGAAAGGAAATGCAGTCCTAAAACAGATCATTGTACGGACACTAGTCGAACAGTATGGTGATACTGAAGACACTGAATTTCATCCTACATTTAAAGATACAGTTTATGTTCATGAACTCGACAGCGTCGGATATTATCAGATTCGCGTATTCGAAAGAGCTGATGATGTACAAGACGCACCGGTCGTTAATGGAAATCCCTACAAGAAACAATCCGATAGTAAGGTGGCTTTTCCTCTTGTAGACACGATCACTGGGATCAAAGCAAATGGCGAACGTTTGACACGAATCCCTGCATGGCCTCTTAATGGTAGCATGAAGATTACTGATCCAATCATTTCCGCTATCGTAGACAAAGAAATCAGTCTATATAATAAAATCAGTCGCCGTAATCACTTACTATATGGTGCTGCTACATACACTCCTGTGATATTCTCCGACATGGGTGAAAAAGAGTTCGACGAAATTGTAGCGAGTGGACTGGGAAGTTGGCTGCGGTTACCTATGGAGGCTAAAGTAGAGGTTCTAAAGACTCCTACAGATGCTCTGAAAGATATGGAGAAAGCGATTGCAAGTGCTATTGAAGAGATGGCACGCTTAGGGATTCGTATGTTAAGTCCTGAGACTGCTCAATCAGGGATTGCTCTTGAGATTCGGAATGCTGCCCAGACTGCTCAGCTAGGCTCCTTAAATAACAAGGTGTCTGCGATCATGTCTAAGATTATTGCTTTTATGCTGAATTGGCGGTATGATTTAGAATTGACAGATTCTGATGTTGAATTTGACCTTTCATCTGACTTTAATCCCATCCCACTAGGTGCTGACTGGATTAGACTAGCAACAGAATGGTATGAGAACGGTCTACTTCCACGTAGCGTTTGGCTTCAGATTCTGAAACAGAATGACATTGTCTCTCCTGACTATGATGATGAAGACGGTCAGACAGAGATTATTGAAGACGACCTGATACAAGGTCAGGCGAAGGCCGAAAATGAAGATATCCAAGATCAACTTGACAAAGAACTGGAAGATGAAGATTTAGATGCCTAATGTAAATACAGCGATCTATGATGGTAAAGTAGATCGCGCTGCTATGCTACGCCTGTACGAACAGAATACCCATGGAAAGATAGAAGCTGTCTTTGATGGTCATGTAGTTCGTCTAGATAAGCTAGTGAAGAAGTCTAAAATTAATTCAAAGACTTTCAAAGACTTTCAAAAGAATCTTGATATCGAATTGAAGAAGACCTACAAGGAAGCCTTTAGTGTTTCTAAAAGGTCACTGCTTGACATGGCAGCAGATCAAATGTCGTTTACATACCAGAATTTAGATGCTGCATTAAGTAAGGTGTGGCGCACAAAGAGACCCCAAAGACGTATCTCTGAAGATATTGTCTTAAAACAACCACTCTACGAGAATAGAACTCTTGAGATGGGTTGGAAAGGGGTCTCTAAAAACGAACGAAAAAGACTTGCGCAAGTGATTCGTAAAGGTATTGCAGACGGTGATACCGAAGAGATCATCGCCAGGAATATCAGAAGAGGCAATGTTCATAAAATAACCCGTAATCAATCGCGATCGTTAGTGACCACTGCAATGACGAGTGTTAATGCTCAGGTCGATCATAGTGTCTATGTCGAGAATGAAAAAGCACTTCAGGGTTGGCAGTATGTAGCTGTTCTTGACTCAAGTACTACACAGATATGTGCCTCCCGTGATGGTAAGATATATGGCGTCGATGACACAGCGTACCTCCCTCCTGCTCATTGGCAGTGTCGTTCGACAATAATCCCTGTGGTTAAGAAGTGGGAAGATCTTGCAAGTCTAGAGAGCGTTGCTCAGCTGCGTAGAAGAAATATGGCAAAACTAAGCCCTGCTCAGATAGCTAGATACGATGGCCAGACGCCTCTGAAAGAAACATATAATGCCTGGCTCCTGAGACAGCCTTCAAAGATCCAATATACGCATCTAGGTGATTGGCAGAAAGTAGACCTTTTTAACAAAGGGAAGATACATCTTTCTAAATTTACTTCTCCGGACGGTAAAACATTAGGGATTCGTCAATTGCGTCGGATGACAGATTCTGAGTATGCACCTCCAACAGGTTCTCAACGTTTTGCATTAGCAAAGGAAAAACTAGATGCGATGAATCTTGGTGCTATCTCTCCTGATGATTTTATAAACGACCGTAAGATGACAAACACCCTAAAGAATTTCTACATTCTTCAATCAAAAGAATTGGACGGTACTTTATCACTTACTAACTATAGAGGAAATCTCATAGGAACAAAGAGAGCACAGAAACGAAGAGTGCTTACAAGACCTCCCAGAGAAGAACAGGTGATTTTCAATCCGGTCACAGGTCGTTATGAAGATTCAAGAATGTTTCAGCCAACACCTTCTGTTCTCGTGAACAATATGAGGCTTGTGAATGAGAGTAGTATTCTTAAGGTCGCAGATAAAGAATACATCGATCGTTTTATTGGAAGTCTCTCTGAGTATATGAGTGTAAATGAAAGAGCTGTCGTGGCTGATAATCTGAGAATTCTCTTCACAAGATATCGAAAGAACCCCGAGAATTGGGTTAACTTTAAAGCCATTTCACAAGCACAGATTAAGTTTGACGTAATGAATGTCTCTGACACAATCGAGACACAGCTCAGAAGCGATGCGAATCTACTGAAGAAGCTTAAGCAGGATAATTACATTGACCCTGTCCTAGGTCCTGTTACCTTTGAAGATCTTGACAAACACTTCATAAGTAATATATTAGAACGTAATAAATGGGAAGATCGTATTGCTCCTAAAATCTCAGAGGAACTCCGTGACGTTTTCGATCACAACATACCATTTAAAATACGAAGACGTTTGAGTGATTCAAATTTACAGCAGTTCTATCTAAAATTTGCACATAGACTTTCTCTGGCAGACAGTCCTGATGTAGACCAGCTAGCGGCTGCTTTAGGTCGTGATCTGTACAATCTTGCGAACTATAATGGCAATCGTCGACAATGGTATGACCTAGGTAAGAAACTTTTAGAGTCGAATAATAAATTCTTCGAACTAGAAACCTTTGGAGTTCAGAAAAGACGTATGAAAAGTAGAATGAGTGGTCAGCTATTTGGACCTTATTACGACACGTTCTCTTACAACATTCGCATCACAGACCCTCGTATCCAGAGGTATTCTCAGCTAAATAGAAAGATTGAGGTAGGTCTCAGGATCGGTGTCACAGATGTCGGTAATCGACTGGTCTTTCGAGAAGGTTATAAAACGTACTTCATCAAAAACCGTCTTGGCCTCTACACAGACACTCGGATACCAATTACGTCAACAAGCAGTTTTATGGACTTTCCAGAAGGTCTTATAGACAAAGAAATGGCCGCATCTTTGAACTGGGCAGCTAAGACTGAGTATCGAATCGATGAGGACTTCTACGACTCGATCATGCATATAATGAACTTCACAGACGATAAAGGTAAGGCAAAATACTTCGATGATATAAACGAGTACCGTAAATATATAGCAGCTAGAGGTGATGCGTATGAAAGATTTAAAGCGATGGAGTGGTTTCGTAAGAGAGGAGTTGCTTTTAGTAATCATCCTTTTGTTGACCACCGTGTGCGTATCTATGACCGTGGCTTTATCGGTCCTCAGTCTGGTGAAACTTTTAGACCTTTCCTGAATACTGCCAAGGAGAAAGTCTTAGGCATCGATAACTTTAGAAATCTGCAAGATCAAATTGGAGCTTTCTTAGGAGGTCTCGATGACTATTTTGAAGGTCGTTATAACTCTCTAAGTGTGACAGGGCGACAGAAGATTGCAATAAAATGGCGTAAAGAGCTGGTTACTATTGGAAATCATATGATACGAAATAAGCCAAATGATGTCCGTAAGATTCTTCAGTCAGACATGGTGGCTAGAATCGAAGGTGAAGAATTAGGTAAGTTTCTCAGATTCGCAATTGAAGTTGCTAAGATAGATAATTATCTAGACGGTGTCTATAACAAAACCTCTCTTCAAAAGCTTTCTAAATACAAGACAGCTCTCGCTCTTGAACAAGACGCATCGTCTTCAGGTGCCCAGATCATTGCGCTAACCACACGAAATAAGCAATTAGCAGAGCTTAGTAATGTTGTCCCTACAAACCAGAAACGACGACTCTACGACGAAATAGCAGCTGCCACGTTCAACGATCCAGCGTTTAGAAAACTAAATGAGAAGTTTGGACTTACTGAGAAAGATTTACGCAAGGCTGCGAAGGCTCAGAACATGGTAACCTTTTATGGAGCAGGAGAGAAGACAGGGATTCTGAACGTTGAAGGTAAATTGGCAAAAGTTCTTGAGAGACAACCTGGTACTCTCGTTGTGAAGGCCTCTGATCGCGACGTTGTCCTCAGTGAGATATCAGCACGCATTGCTCGTTATGAACGCTTTGATCCTGCTATTGCTGAAGAATTGAAAGTCCTTAGAAGCAATGTACGTGACATATTCAACAAAGGTCTTCATGTAGGGGATGACATCATGGAAGACTTATATTTCTTGGACCCCGCGACCAAAGATCTGGTGTTACAAATGACGCAAAACTACACAAAGGTCGTAACCCCTGATGATTTTCGGCAGATTGCTAAGATTATGAGTATGCATCTTGGCGAACAGGTTCCTATCTTGAAAGACTTTACAAAATATTTAGGGCGACTGGGTGAAGACTTTCTCATCAACGCTAAACCTTCTAAGAGTAGTTTTTCCTGGAAAGGTATTTTAAAGGAGCGGTTATTTGGTTCATCCCGTGATGGTTATAAGCTGTCGAAAGAAACCAGTAAGCTTCTGGGACTCCCTGCAAACACAGCTATCTCAAAGCAGATTCTGAGTAAGTTTGGCTTCTGGCGTCCTAATGGAACTCTCAGCCAGCTACTCTATGGAGTAAAGGATCCAGGAGATCGCAGAATAGGAGCTAAGTATTTCAAGATTCAAATAACAAAATTTAAGAAAATCTTTTCAATCGAAGTTTTCAAAGCCAACAGATTGCCTAAAAGGTGGACAAACATCCCCTGGAAGAACTTCGATGGGAAGACAATTGAGCAGAACTTTACGCAGACCTTCGAAGAGCGTCTGTTGTATAGAGATAAGGACGGTAACTGGGTTACGAATATTCTTCAAGTACCTCAAAAGACGCAGGCGACTTGGTGGGAACAAATTCTCAATGATGCAGGAAATATTGACGATATTGCTGATGCTACAAAGGCTAGAACTGCCTATGCTGTAAATGGGAATCACTCCAATGATGCTGTGATTGTCAAGCGATTCCATTTGTGGGGTAAGTCTGAAGATGTTCCTACTTCTACAATTCATGACGCTTTCTTTACTAATATCGCGGATATGTTAAAAGCACGGTCGGCTCTGCGTAAAATATATGCTGATGCTATGAAAACAAATGTTATAAAAGCAACTCTAGATGAGATGTTAGCGAGAGGTCTCCCTCGTGCACTTTATGACAAGTATTTGAATGAAGCCATTGAAATAGGCCTTATCCCTGTACCAGGAAGGTCTCGAGTAGGCGGCAAGCTACTAAAAGATACCGACATATTAAACTCTGAAGACATCTTAAAGAAGGTTAATGAAGTCTTTCAGGAAGATGCTTATTGGTACGGCGTGGGGTAATAGAACCCCGTTAAATTAACCCTGTTATTTAGTGTAACAAGAGTCTTAACAATTAAACGTGTTGCTGTGCGACACATAAATGAGCTGTGCTCAGGAAAAGAAAGATGCCAGATGAAGATGACGATACCAAAATCAAGGATCCCAAGAAAATTGTGGTCGGTGATACTGATGAAGCGACAAAGCTTCTCATCGCCCAACAGATTCAAGATGGGATTGCTGAGTCTTTAAAACCTATCAAGGAAAATCTTGATAAGGCGTATAAGGCTAAAGAAGAAGCTGAGGCCCGTGCTCTAGAGCTGGAAAATAAGCAGAAAGAACGCGAGCTTAAAGATTTGGAAGAAGCAGGAAAGCACAAAGAAGTTTACGAACAACGTCTTGCTGATAAGGAAAAAGAACTGGAAGACACCGCCCAGACTATGAAGTCTTTGGCTCAAAAGAACATCGAACTGACGAGAGATATTGAAGTTCGAAATGCTCTGCGAGAGTTTGACTTTAGAAACGCCAATGCTAGTGATATGGCATTTCGAGAAGTCATAGGAAGTCTTACACAGAACTCCTCTGGAACATGGGTAGACGGTCAAGGTAGATCTGTCCTGGAAGTTGTTAAAGGTTTCGTTGATAACGAGACAAATGCTTTTCTTCTTAAACCGAAATCATCATCAGGCTCCGGCACACAACACGGGGACGAAACTCCACCTGCCATTACGAAGACAGATTCTCTCTTCGGGATGAAGCAGGCGGATGTACTAAAACTAGCCTCTGAGGGTAAACTACCCAGAACGAGGCGCTAATAGAGGCAATTTTAAATGCGTACTGACATACGAGTTAATGATACTGGTGGTTACACACCTTACGTTCTACAAGAAACTATCGGAGCCTACTCTGACGAGGCATACACCAATGCCCGTAAGTTATCAGGAACCGATATCGTCCAGGGCGATCCTGATATCGATACTGATGGTGAGACCTATATTGGTCAAATGCGATGGTTCACCCCATTAAATCCTGTTGTTAATGTTGCATCTCTGACTGATGCGACCAATGGTACTCCTACCACTTACGGTTCACAGTTCTTGCAATATGTGAAATCGGCTCGTACACACGGTGCTGAGAAAGTTAACCTTTCAAAGATTGTCACTCAAGACGACGGTCTGGCAAAAGTAGGTCGTGATCTGGGTGAAACTCGTGCACAAGATGAGCATGATGCAATCCTGGCTATTCTGAAAGGCGTAGCCATCTCTGAGCTTATGTACGGTGCTGCTCAGGCTACCGGCGCTTCAGGTCTTGGTGGTCAGTCATTCTCAAATGACCCTTCCGATAATGCTTATGGCTTCTATGTCGATTTAGGTGCAAGCAAGGTTGTTACTGATGCAGCTGCTGCTAATATTGGTGCACAACGAGCTGCTGGCTTTCTGAATGCCTTTGGTCAAGCATATAAGGACCATGAGCCTGAGTACGCATACCTCGTTGCCAGTCCTGCTGTTATGGCTTCACTGCGCTCTGCTAATCTGGTAGATTCTGATCGTGTCACTGACGGTAATGTTGAGTTCAACACTATCTTCCAGGGCAAGTTCCGATTGATCCAGACTCGTGCTACCCAGTCATTGACTGCAGCTGAACGAGCAATGTTTGCAGCCACTTCTGTAGCGTCTGAAGGTGTCGATATTGTCGGCACGTTAACTTCGTATATCGTACTGCCTGGTGCTCTTGCAATGGAGCCTTTGACTATCGATGAAGACGTTGAGATCGAACGAGCAGCTGCTGCCTACCAAGGTGGTGGTACTACTCAAATATGGTATCGTTGGGGTTACATCCTACATCCTGCTGGTTACAACTGGGCAGGTTCTCAGGATGCATTTCCTACCAATGCAAATTACCAGCAAATCACTGACGGAACTACTCCTGTAGCTGTTGACTCTATCGGTGCTGCTACCGTGAATGGCCTTGACGGCTTCACTGGTGTATGGCAGCGTAAGACAAGCTCAGCTCTGTCTCTGGGTATCCTCCCAGTCTTCCACTCTTAATCAACCTGGAGAGCATTACTAATGGCTTTAATTAAGAATACAAATGCTTATGTAGACTTAGCTGAAGCCACAGCCTACTTTGCTGATCGTTTAGACGCCGCTGCATGGGACGACACTGTCGATGCTGAGAGAGAAAAGGCTCTGGTGACTGCCACGATGATGCTTGATAACCTGCGTTGGACAGGACAGGCTGCTAGTGATGCTCAACTACTTGCTTTCCCTAGGATAGGTGAGTACTTCGATCCTCGTAAAGGGACTTCTGTGACTTTAACGGAAGCGGAGGTCCCCTTACGAATTATTAAAGGAACCTATGAATTGGCATACCACTTGCTTAATAACGATGGATTGTTAGATGATACAGGAAGTGTCGCCGAGATAGAAGTGGATGGTGCTGTTAAACTAAAAGGTGTACGAAGTGCTCCTGATATTCCTTCTGTTGTCTACACCACTATAAAACCTTTGTTGGAGAATAGAGGGATTTCTACATGGTGGAGGGCTAACTAATGAGCTACGCTGGATTAATCCGTAAGAGTGTAGACATGGCCTTTCAGTTATCAAGTGATATTCCTTCTACTGTCACCTTCACAAAAACTGCTGTGAGTGGTTTTGACTTTAATACAAAGGAAAAAATAGAGGGAGTTCCTGTAGTCAGCCCAATTGAGGCGTTTATTGTAGCCTCGAAAAAGAAGTCAAAGAAACGAAATACTATGCAGAAGCGGCTGATTATGAAAGCTGCTGATCTTGAGAGTGGAGTTTCCTTTTATGACTATGTAATGATTGATGGTCTCAAATGGTCCATCGGTCCTCCGATTGCAATCAATGAGGCTGTGATCTCAATAGAAGTATTTAGAGAGGTGTAAGATGTATACGGACATCGAAAGTGATATTTTCTCAGTATTTGGAGATGCTGCTTGGAGTGCTGAATCAGTCTCGACTTATCCCTCAAATTTTATCCCTGAAAACCCTGGAAGCGAGTTTCTCCGAGTTACGATTCTATCGGCTGCTAGAGATATGCGTTCAGCATCCGGTCAATTGATTATCGACATATTTACCCCCGCAGGTGAAGGCCAATCACGAGCTATCGCTATTGCGGATATTCTGGATCGATTTTTTAGAAACAAGTCTTTAAAGACTGGCTTGGGTACTACTCAGTTCTTTCTCAGTAGTATTGTCCCCGCTGGTCCTGATATGGACAACCCTTCTTTATATCGCTCCAACTATTCAATTTCGTTTAATTACTTTGGAGTTCAACAATGAGTCACATTTCCTCAATTGGCGCAGGTATGTTTTCAGACCTCGCTATTTGCCGCGACACTACTGAAGTCGCTGCTGCCATCGCCAACCCTTCAGAAGCAAACTTTAAAGCCTGTTTTGCAACTGAGCTAGCTAACGGTTCTCCTGTCACGGTAGCTGCTGGTGAATTTACGCGTATCAAAAATATTCGTGAATTTCCTGCAATGGGTACTCCTCCGAATGTTGTCAATGTACCGGTTTACGGTCAGAAGACTTCTTCGCAGATTCAGGGTCAGTCTGATGCTCCTTCAATGGAAATTCAGATGAACTATGTAGGTACTGAATGGCAGGATGCTGCTGATTACCTAGGTAGCCTGGTCGGTGACGGTCTGCAATATGTATTCCGATTTGCCTTGTTAAATGCCGAGCCTGAGTCTGGCTTTGCATCTGCTGTTGGTGAATTGGGTGCTGTTGAGAACAGCCAGTATTTCTGGATTGGTAAAATGGAAGCTATCCAAGTCAATCCTCAGCTGACTGATTCAAATACCGCCACTGTCACAATTACAGTTCAATCTGATTTCTATGGTGCTTTCACCAGCTAATCAGCCATAGGGGATATCTTCGGGTATCCCCTTTTATTAACCATACCAGAGCCATGACCGACGATTATAAAAAGCCATTCGACAAATCATATGTGTTGAGAGTAACAGCAATGCATATGCTGGAAAGTATTGACATCAGTATCGGAAAGACCTTCGAAAGGGTCAAAGATTTTGATGGAGATATCGAAAAATCACGGGAAGTGTTTGAAACATTATCTGACTTACATGAAGTCCGTAGACAAGTTTTAACCTTCCAAAATTCAAATCTAAAAGCAGGAAATTAATATGTCAGACACACCAGTAGCCGCTGTGCCGGTACAATCAAATGTTTTCAAGAAATTGCTTGGAAAACGAATTACATCATCTCATAAATTCATGGGCGAGAATGTCACCATTCAGAAACTTTCTGTTGCAGAAGTGATGTCTATCCAGGAATCAGCTACAAAAGCTCAAGCGCTTGCGGATGATGCAAAGAACAAACAAACGATGGGCCAGGAAGTTACAGTAGATGATAAAGAGGGTTTTAACTCACTCAAGAATGTCATCCGTATGGGTGCCCCTGAATCAACAGGTCTCGATGATGAGGATTTCAACCAGTTTCCTTTGGAAGAGTTGATTTCATTATCACAGGCAATCATGAAGTTCTCCGGTATCGATCCTTCTAAAGAGGGAAACGAGAGCTAACACCTGAAGAGTTCGTTCTTTATGAACTTGCTTACAATCTCGGGATGACAGCACACCAGGTGGTGTATGAAATGTCAAACGAGGAATTTACAAAATGGATGGCTTACTTTGAGAAGCGTCCTATTGGTTGGCGTGAAGATCAGCGAACCTACCAAATAATGGCGTCTTTCGGTACAAAAGAAAAGCCTGAAAATTTATTCGAATCTCTCAGGAAAATGAGAACAGCTGCCACCCCTGCTGTTGAAGATGGGAAACTTAATGTGGCATCTTTTAAAGGAAGCTTGATGTTTTCTAAGATGATGTCAGCAAAAGGTGGAGACAAAATAGCTTATGATAATTAAAGTGTCAGGCGTATCGGAAACAATCCGAGATATACGTCAACAAATGAAAAGAGAAGCGGAAAGAGAGAAGAGGAAAGTCCTCAAAGCTCTTCTCCAAGACATTAAAGAAGAGAACCCTGTAGATACTGGTAAGTCACGAAACGGCTGGTATATACTAGGGAACTCTATACGAAACGATGTTGACTATGTCGAAGTCTTAAATAATGGTACAAGTACTCGCGAAGGTAGTCGTTTTGTGGAAAAAGCAGTTTTGAAAAACAGAAAAGTACGCCCTAGCGGTATTATTGTTAGAACTAAATAAAGACACAGCCCCACACAGCGTGGGGCTTTATTTTAAACAGGAGACTTAGGTATGTCAGGTGTTATAGTTGATGTAGATGCCAGAACAGAGAAGGCTGAACGCGACTTACAACAGATAAATAAATCTCTTAGAGGTATAGAGACTTCAGCAAGTAATGCTGGTAAGACCATTTCACGTGCGTTCGTTGGAATAGGTGCAGCCCTTACAGCTCATTTCTCAGTTTCACAAGTCAGTGGTATCTCAACCGAATTTACAAATCTGTCCAATCAAATAGCAGTTGTGACAGGTAGAACGCGAGAACTAAACAAGGTCCAGTCCGAGTTGTTCAACATTGCTGAGAACACTCGTGCCTCGATCTCTAACACAGTATCTACCTTTGGTAGCCTAGGACGCTCACTGCGAGGTGTTGAATCGTCTAATACTAAAATACTGACGGTTACAAAGGCTATTCAACAAGCAACTGCCCTATCAGGTGCCTCTTCTGAATCCGCGAAAGCTGCCATTGTCCAGTTAGGACAGGGTCTCGCTGCAGGTGCTCTGAGAGGTCAAGAACTCATGTCTGTCATGGAACAGTTGCCACGTGCTGCTATAGCGATAGCCGACGGATTGGAGGTGCCTCTGGGTGCTCTGCGCAAGCTGGGCGAGTCCGGTAAATTGACGAGTGAACAAGTTTTTAATGCACTACTTCAACAGTCTGAGAAGATAGGCCAGGAATTCAAAAGCTTAGCACCTACTGTTCAGCAGTCAAAGAACCTTCTCACAGACAGCTTAAAAATCTATATAAGTGAGCTTGACAGGGGTATGGGTCTTTCCGATCGAATGGGCAGTTCCTTGCAAGGGTGGAGTAAAAAGATCAGAGAGGCATCTAAGGGCGCGTATGATCTCGGGAATAGAATTGCGTATAACTTGACTATCTTCAAGCGAGAAATCAAACAGTTTGTAGGCCCTTTCGCTAATATAGGTATTGCTATCGCAAAGCAATTTAAGAAGGCCCTCCCGAAGGCGTTTCTGACACTTACATTTGAAGCGATGTATAGAGATGTCATTCGAGACCTCGATAAGTTTACAGGGGGCTATATAAGTGCTTGGAAACGTTTCAAATTCATCGATATAATAAAGATTGAGAGTGATGTTGAAATAGCGATAAGAACCCTGAAAAGACTCCATCCTAAATATTGGGCTGCAGGAGGTTTTGATGTACTGTCTCTGAAACATTTCTTTAGCGCCGAGAATTTAAATCTGTATCTACGTGCCTTACAATCACTTGCTGACGCTATTGAGAGTAACATACGTTCAGCTGCATCAGTTTTTAAGTCTCTTGCCATCAACATCAGGTTCGGAACAGAAGCAATGTTGAGGTTTGTAGGCATCATACCCGAATCTCTTGTCATGTTTCGAGTAGGACATTTAAAGCCTTTTCTGAAGACTGTTATTGAAATTGCACGTGCCATCACAGGTACATCTCTCGAATTCTATAGAGTAGGGCGCTTAATATCGGAAGGTCTGTTTCCAGACATCATCAGTGTCTTTAGAGCTATGGGCGATATTATGCAGCAACTGTTTGGACGTATTACAAGCAGTTCTCGTCTAGCGAAGGCGATAGGTTACATCAAGACTTTCGCTGACTCTGTGATGAGGCTCTTTGAGAAAGTCTATATGAGCGTTGTCGGGGGCTCCACATGGACAGATACGATGAAAGGAATTTATGAGAAAGCTCGCTCATTTCTAGGTAAGACGCGAAAGGCCCTAGCATCTTTCGGAGAGTTTGTAATGACGCAGTTTAAGAAACTTGCTGATAAAAACCTCTGGTCAAAAGTAGGCATAGCAATTCATACAGCTATCTTTTCAATAATCCCAGTAGCTGCATGGATTATTAGGAGTGTTATTGATATTGTGACAACATCGATTGTTGCCTCATTAGGAATGATAGGATATCTATGGGCTAAAACTTTTAACAGCCTTGCAGAAGTTGCTCCTAAGTCTATCGCTAAAATGATACGTCGTGTAAGAGATTTTGGTCTTGAGCTAACTGTGTTATTCGCAGGTGTTGTTATTGCAGTAGGACGTCTTCTTAAGGCTCTTCTCTGGGTTGTAGCTGCTCTAGGTAAACTCTTCGTAATGGGTGCTGTTTTCTCATTTCATGCTCTTATCTATGAAATCTCACGACTGACAGAGTACCTCCGAGGGGATGCTGTACATGATATCATTGATTTTGGTAAAAAGGTTATTGACGTCTTCGCTGAAATCTATGACAAAGTTATAGGTAACTCGTATTGGACTGATCTGATTGAGAATATTGTCAATACTTCAAACAGTCTCTGGGACTCTGTAAAAGGAGGCTTTTTCAAGTTCTACAATAACATTGTCAGTCTTTTTAAGTCCCTCAATAAAAGAGCTTCACTTCCAACATTCGAATTTAAAAGTTCCGTCAGTATTCCATTCATCGAGGATAAAAGTCTTCTTACACGAATGAAAGATAGAATACTTGAAATGTACGCTGATGTTGCAGAAAGGTTTCCTACGATGATAACAGGTGCCGTTCTCGCCGTCGCCGGTATCGCTGTCTCACTTTTATTTCCAGCAGGTGAGATAAAGAAAGCATTACTGAGCGGTATCTTTCTTGCCCTTATAAAGGCCGGTACCTTGATCGCTAGCGCGTTAGGCAAGGGTGTACTAGATGTTAACTTTGTAACGTCGCTGGCCAGGTCTGCAGGTAACGCTGTGGGTAACTTCATTGGAGGCATTCTTAGAGACCTCCCTGCTACATTTGACCTCTTGTTAGGCGCTGCCATTAACTTCATCCGTGGTGTCTTTGAAGCAGTCCTTACACAAATTCCAATTTTAGGAACCGCTATTAAGGGTATCTTTGGTATCTTAGATGCAACAGGGACTTCAGGAGTAGCTGGTGTCATAGGGACATTGTTTCTAGGAAAATATATTGCAAACGTTCTTGGATTCTTTGGCCTCTTTACAACACCTATGGCAAAGATGAAAGGGATCATGGGTAAACTATATACCGTTGTCTCGGGTAAAGGGGGAGTTCTTTCCCAGTTGGTCTTCGGTAGACTAGGACCAACAGCTGGTATCGCAATGGTCTTAGGTGTCTTGGATATATTAGGAGCCTTTGATACATTATTTGAAGACTCCCCTTTGTTCCACTTAGCAGCACAGGGCGGTATCGTGGCTCTCATGTTAGGAGGTAATGGAGCAATCCAGTATGCGAAAAACTTTGCGATTGATAAAATCTTATCACCTATAGGTGACGCACTTCGTAGAGGGGCGATCAATATGGGGTTTGGTCAAATCCTTGCGAATGCGATGGTTACAGGCCAGGAAGGGTTTGTTGCCTCTACTCTTGCCTTTGTGACATCAGCGATTCAATCAGTAGGTTCCCGAATTGTAAGTTTTGTAGCACCTCTCGCTAGTAAAACATACGACTATTTACAGATACTGCTGTTAGGTCCTGATCCTGCTGCGACTATCGCAAAAATGAAATTATACCTTATCGCAGCAATGGATTCAGGGAAAGCACTCTTGAGTGGGATTGGTGCCTTCTTATCGCCTCTATTAGCTAGTATGGGTTCTTTCTTTAAAGGATTAGGAGCACAAGTCTCTGGTTTGTTTTCCCAAGTGCAGACCGCCAGTGTGAGAGCAGCTTCCACAGCAACAAGTGTCGGTGGTCGTAACGGAATCTTTGGGAGAGTGATCTTCGGAGCTGCCGGTAGAACAGGTCTTGTCCTGGCCATCATTGCACTCTTGACACTTTTCAGCTCTTCAGCAAGTGCTGCTGATAAAGAAATTACAAACTTAGCAGGCAATAACCGTATTGGTCAGGCAGCTTCCTCCTTGAAGCAAGATTGGGAAGATATCCGCGACAACAATCCTCTGGCAGCTGCAGGTATTACAGCTCTAGGTGTGTTTACCACACTAGGTGTCTTCCTCGCGTATAAATTTAGACGTGATGTACTGACCTCTATGTTGAGTGCTTTTAACCCTAAAATTGCTTACAACTTCGGCTTTTCAAGTCTTAAAACAATCGCTAAAATCAAGTCGGCGATGCTGTCCTTGGGCCGTGTTATTGCAACATCTTTTGTTGCTTTTGAAGCAGGTTCTGCTATAGGTGAAGCTTTTGGAGGAGAAGAAGGAAGTATGATTGGGGGTACCATAGGTGTCCTCATCGCTGAAGGCCTGATACGAGCCTTTGGAGGCACTTTCAAGAAGATCTTTTCATGGCGGTTAATATGGCCGATTATCACAGGAGCTTTTGCATTTATAGGTAAAGCACTGATAGGTCTTATCTTCTCTAAAATCGCAGCTGTTGTTTCTATTGTAGGTATTTTGGGTCTGCTCCTATTCGGAAAGAAAGGAGAGTTCTGGAATGATATTGGAAAGGCAATTCAATGGGTCAAAGAATTAATAGGGCTCAGTACAGAGGCTTCTAGAATAGATTCAAAGTCAGGGATTTCAAATGAAGCTCTTGGATTTGCAAACCTCAATCAGATAGATGTCGCTCATTCTTTAGAAGGTATCGACTTTGATAAGATAAGTGACCGTCAGACTGAACGACTGGAAGCAAAGCTTAATGAGGTGAATGATGCAATTCTAGAAGCACAAGAGGAAGCTTCATTTACAAAGGATGGTAAGATTGTTGAAGATACAAAGAAATCTCTTGAGATACTCCTAAAGGGTACAAAGAACTATGTCGACAAACTAACAAGCCAGAGCCTTCCTAGCTATGATGAAATAGGTGCTGCCTTAGACTCTTTTAAGTTTACAAAGGAAGCAACCCTCTTCGATTCCATCCTCTTAAATTATCGCCAGGGAGCCTTAGATGTTCTCTATGGCTTAAAAGATGTCGCTATTTCTCTGAAGGGATTACCTGATGATATAGAGAAGCGTGAACGAGCAATTCTTGCAGACTCAAAGCTCACCAAGTTCAACGCTCGATTCGTTGATGATGATCCAATTCTGAATAGCATTATCAAGGCTCAGAAAGATTTCGGTGAACCAGGTAAAGATGCAAACATCACATCTGAAGAAGAACAGAAGTTAGTCGATCTCACAGCAGCATATATACGTAATTTGAAGATTGCTTCAGAAGAACGCATAGGACTGTTTGGGAACCGACAGGCATTCAATGTCGAGGCAGATAGTTATAAACAGATGGCCGAAAGCGCTGCTGTTTTAAACTCAGAATTCGCGAAGTTAAAGCGTCTCTCAGATCGCCGCAATGAAGTAGAAGCCTTCAATAAAGATATCAAGCAGATCAGCAATAATCTCTCACTTATTGGGATTAATATAAAGACCTCTGAACTATTTGCCGAGGACTCTGATGCTCTAGACCGTGTACGTATATTAGGGCAGACCGCTCGAGATGTGACAGAGAATCTAAAGAATCTTGCAAGTGTTGAAGAGATGAGAGAATACCTTATCACACTTTCTAGTGTAAAGAAAGAGCTAGGGGAAATCAAAGAGCGAGCTGAGAATGCAGGTAAGTCAATGCAGACCATTGCTTTACAAAGTCTTGAGGGTCTAGGCGATAGTCTTTTCTCAGAGGAAACTGTTAGACGTCTTCCTGAAACACTTTCAAAGGCTATTACCGAGCTATCGCGTGAGTATAAGGATAACAGTGGATTTCTAGATCTTGAGTTCAGACCGGATGCCGTGAGTACTGCTAAGTTCAGACGAGACACTGAGCTGAAGATGCTCAATCTGAAGAAGTCTATACATGAAATAATGTTAGACCCTTCAAATATAGGTGGTGCCAAAGAGCTTGCCGAAGGTTTGGGTCTTGACTTTGATTCGTTACTCAAGCACAAAGGTATTCCAGGCATTGTAGACGCTTTGTCAGACGTCCTTGCTCTGCAACACGATATCGATCTTTCAAAACTATTAGGTGATGGTGAAAAATATCGAGACGCCTCTCTAGCTCTGAAGAAATATATGGAGCTACTGACTAAGGCTCCTCAGACATTAGATACACTCTTGAGCGATTTTAGCACATTGGGTGGTGATCTTAGTGTGGGTGACTTTGTGACTCTAGACTCTAGTACATTGTCTAGGATGCGTGAACTCTCTACAGGTCTCCATGAACTCAATTATGAACTGGCTGAAATGGGTGAGAATTTTACTTCTGAAGAACTCAAACAGAAAATGGAAGATCGTCTAAACTTAATGGCAGAAGCTTCGAAGTTAAATCTTGAAAACCTGTATACAACACCTCAGCGTATTTTAGATGGTCTAGGTCGCGCAGGTATCTCAGATGAGAAGCTTGTAGCGCTTCTTCCAGAAGGTACATTCCGGGAGTTTCTTGCATTAGATACAACTATTGAGGACCTACGAGCTAAACTCCAAGACCCTCGCAATGCTGACAGTTTTGAAACTATTGCAAAGCAACTACGAGATGCACTTCTGACTGTTGACTCTCTTGAAAATAGACTTAAGCATGCGAATTTAAGTATCGCTGATGAGAGAGATACTGTCAATAGTCTCACAAGGTCTGAAACAATTGGAAAGATTACAGAAGTCTTTCCTCAAATGCAAGGCTTTACAGACTCTCTAAATCAATTACCTCTTACAGATCTTCGAAATCTATTAACATCCTCGCTAGACTTTAAACAAAAGTTCAGTGATGCTGACTTCGGTGTTGATGAGTTGTCAGCAGAGCAAGAGAAACAAATACGAGATGCCTTTGTCAAGGCGTTTGCGGTGTCACAAGAGGCTTCGAATTTTGGTCTTACTGCAAAGAGCCTACTGCTAGATTCAGGAGTGGATTTCAAGGAATCAGCTTACAATCTTGTCACCGAGACTGCTGATAAGCAAATTCAACAATTAGCCACCGAACTACGTGATGCAAAAGCTCAACTGAGTGCAGGTGGTAACGCAGCTACTAGAATTGCTGCGCAACAGTTGGTAAATCAAAAGAGTCGTGAACTTAGTGACGCTCTTGAAGCAGCTACCTACGATGTCAAAGAAGAAGCTTATAAGGCAGGTGGAACGTATTTCGGAAATATAAAGAGTGGATTTCAGTCAGCCTTTACAGATGGACTTAAAGGAACAAAATCGGAAGAAGCCTCAACGTGGGTAACATTCCGTGACTCTATTCTTGACATGTTTACCTCTAATGTAATAGAGACATTCTCTGGCGGCTTTTCTGACTCCATGTTCGCCCCTATAAAAGATTCAATCATGTCAGCAGGTGCTGAACTGTTCTCAGCTGGAAGTGCAGAAGGTGAAGGTCTTACAGATACATTTGCTGATGGAATGGGTGCTGTATTTTCAAGTATGAAGACAACATTGGCGGATGGGGCATCCAGTATCTATGACTATCTGTCTGAGATCGATTGGAGTCAAGTATGGTCAACAGTGACAAGCTTCTTTGGCTTCTCAGGTGGTGGTAGTATTCTCACCGCTGCTACAGGTGGTCGATTGGTAGGCCCTGGTACTGGCACTTCTGATTCAATGCTGGCAAGAGTGTCAAATGGTGAATATATCATTAACGCTGCAGCAACACGTCGCAATCTTGACTTGTTAGAGGCAATTAACAGTGGATCTGTTAGCAGTTATGCTACAGGAGGTCTTGTAGGACCAAATCCAACGATGACTGATAATGCTAGAAAGTCGTCAGTCAATATTAATAGTAAATCGAAGACATCACAAGTCTTTAATCTTAATGTAACAGGGGATATCTCAAGACAGACCCGTAGTGAGATTGTACAAATGATTCCCCAAATCGCGCAGGGTGTTGGCGCATATAACAATGAATTCGGATAATAGAGGATTATTATGTTTGGTATTTTAAATGTAACTGATAACACGAGTGACACAGGAGACGACAGTCTTTTGAATGCTGTTTTTACAGCGCCTGTGTCAATTAGATCACATCGTATAAGGTCTTCATCTGACACGCTAAGCCTAAAGGTACGGCGCGCAGAGGGAACAGCTCAGAGATGGGAGTTCCAGACAGGTGCTCACATTATAAATAGCACAGGTCACCATCTCTTCACACAGCGACTCATCCAGGGGATTTCTAATTCTGTTTACATCAGACCTCCTTTGCCCTTGAAAAAAGAGAGTCACACAGTAGGCCTCCTTCGAAAAAGCTCAGAAGTAGTTCCTTCAGAAGTCTCTCCTACAGATTCATCAGAGTATGCCTTTTCTGAGGGAACTGCGAAGACAAACGCTGCCTACTCTGCTGCGGCTTCTACTTTTGCGGTGACCTTGGATATTTCCTCAAAGATCTTTGAATCTGATTTTATTCGGTTCGCAGGGCATGATAAGCTGTATCTGATCCATAATTTAGCTGTTAATAAAGACACGCATGTGGTTACCTTTGCAACAATCCCAGGGCTTGTAGCTCCAGTGGCAAATGCGGAGACAGTCTATCTAGGTAAGAATGCTACAGCAAAGTGTATACTAGATATGGATGCAGCTTCAGGAATGACTTATGGAGATGGTATTCTTGAAGACCTTGGTAACATAATCCTGGTGGAAGATCTATGAAAACTATATCAGATGCAATGCGTGATCTCTTACAACGAGAAGCTACTGAGTCATTTCTTCTTGTTGAGATTGGTCCAAATCTAGCCTCTCAGTATTTCAGGTACGTAACACTTCCCTACGACTTTACTCATGAAACTAATGTATATTCAGCAAACCATAATATTGTTTCAATGGATGCACCTCGGCTTTCTAACTCTGTCGATAAATCTACCTTCAAAATAACGCTAAGCGACTCCAACTTTGCAATGCGTCCTTATTTTGACGCCGGTGCTCAGGGTCAACTTTCTGGAATCCCTATCACAGTAAAGGGAGGTTTTGTCAATAATACAGGTCAAATCGAGTATGGAACACCTCCAGGCTTTCCCTATGATGAGTTTTTCATAATATATAGCGGTGATCTTAATGGTGCGAACTACGCAATTACTCTTGAAGAAGAAGTTATGCTTGTCATTGAAGGTGCATCTCCGATGGCTGCTCTCGATATGTCACGCTCAATGATGATCTCGAAAAGCTATATGTCAAAGAAATTCAACGGTGACACCTCTTATGATGAGATATATGAAGGTTCTGACTCTATTAGTCTTGCTTGGGGGATGACTCCAAACAATTCTGTAAAGAAGGCAAGACAAGCATCCATGAACGGTGGCACTCTTAAGAAGCTTGTCAAGGTACGTGATGGCCGTGATGGCCGTGGAGATGGTCGTAGTAGTTATTATAGTCCTAACACAGGTGGCCATAGTAGTGGTAGTCCAGGCCACGGAAGTGGAGGAGGCGGCAGCGACCGAGGCGGTTCCACTGCAGGTGGTGGTGGTGGTGAAACAGGTGATATGGGGAGTTCTTTCTAATGAGTGTAATAGCAGCAGTAGTTGGGTTAAGCGCTTATATCGGAGGTGCCACAATTCTCACCGCCGTAATGTTAGGCGCTTCTATAAAGTACCAACAGTACAAACAACAAAAAGCCTTGGACGCTATGGAGGCAGCAGCTGATGAAGCAAAAGGTTTTGAGGTTGTAACTGAGGGGGAAATTGATAGCGTCAAACTTGTATACGGTCGTGCAAAGATAGGTGGAACGAGAGTCTTGCATAGATTAAAGAGTAATTATGTCTATGCCGCCCCTGCTTTAGGTGGCGAAGTATTTGTCACGGAAGGTGATACTAGACTGGCAAGCTCTGTAGATAGTGTCCCTGTTCTAGGTACCATTAAGGTTATTTCAAACACAACTAGCTTCAACGGTGCTGTCGATGGTACTTGGGATAGCGACAACGAGACAATCACACAGCTAACTGTCTCAAGTGAAATCAGCAGATCATCTCCAACCGGTCCTTTTACAGTGACCACTGAGGTTGGTAAAGCAGCTATCTTCGGTAGTGCATACGTCGCGGTCAAGATAGGGCATACACCTTTCGATACCTACGGTGATTGGTCTGTTGAAGAAGGCAATGCTGAAGAGCCTATTGCGACTGTATTTAATTACAGAGTGGACTCGTATAATAACACGACAGGTCTCTTAACACTAAAATTTCATTCCGCTACAAATCCTGAGTATCTATCAGGTACTAGAACCGCATCTCTTTCTGCAAACAAGAATGGTAGTAAGAATGAATTTCTCTTTATAAATCAGGTAATCTGTCATAAAGGTATCTCAGCCGTCCATTCTATTGATATAGACGGTCGTGACTTTAGACATCCTGATTTCGGAGCTTCAGGGCGTATCCATGTGTATCGTGATGGTGGTATAGGTGATCCTATGCTGAATGCAAACATTACGGGACAAGCTGCCTCGTTGTTTCCTGAGACAGCGTATGCTTCGATGGTATTTAAACTAAATCGAGACGAACCACAGTACAGAGGAATCCCCGAGGTTGTCTTCTACGTTGATGGTTTCGAGTTAAGTCGCATTGATGAATCATTAGGAGTTTACACAAAGAGCTCTACAAAATATAGTTCAAATAACCCTGTATATGTGCTACTTGACTATCTAACAGCTGAGTACGGTCGCAACTTAGATATTTCAAAAATTGACCTGGCTTCTTTTCATGCAGCAGCTCAGTTGTGTGAGAAGCAAGTCGATGCAGGATCTCTCGAAGATATCGATATCAATGGTGCATTATGGAATGAGAAAGTAAAGACTACAGGCACTCGTAATATTAAGCTATATGAATGTAATTTAGTACTTGATACAGCTGACGACTTTCGAAGCAATGTCAACAAGATTCTAGGAAGCATTCCTGAAGCTCACTTCATGTGGTCTGATGGTACCTATAAAATCAGCTTGAAATATCCAGAGGTTTGGAGCGCTGGGACTTGGCCTGCCGGTTCCATAGTTCAGTATGAGACTGGTGGTGTTATTGACTTATACCGCTCTACTGTATCAACAATCGAAGTTCCCGGAGCTGGAGTAGAGTGGGAGACAGGGCCTGACCCTCAACTTGTATCAGCCTATCTCACAGATGATGATATAATTCTTGAGAATGAGATAACAATGTCTTGGCCTGATCTTTCAAGTCGTCTCAACTACTGTACAATTACCTTTGTGAATGAATCTAAGGACTTTGAAAAGGATACCGTAAGTTGGCCTAATCGCTATGGACCTGGTCTTACTACAGTCTACGACACGTATCTCGCAGAAGACAACGGTATTGAATTAGAGACTTCTAAGAGTCCACATGGGATAACTACTGAGTACCACGCGACAGCTTATGCTGAGATGATTGTCCGTAAATCCAGACATGCGCATGTTCTAGGGATGACTGTTACGAATGAATTCATGTACTTAGAACCAGGAGATGTAATCCATCTCAACAGTACAGAGCTTAAGGTTCCTTCAGAGATATACCTTATCGATTCTCTAAAAGTCTCTGCACAAGGAAATATCGATATTCAATTGACAAAGTTCGATGCTCGCATTCTTGCCTGGAATGCTAAAGATATGGAAGTTGTCTCTAAGCGTTCTATCTATTCAGGTGATCTACCACAGGTGACGGGTCTTGCATACACTCCTCCTGCTCCTGGAAAGGCTACGTTGACAGGCGGAAACCTTACATGGGATCCTTCTACATATAAAACAGCTCTTAAATATAATGCGTATATTGCAGGTGGTCCGGCTGATATCCAAGACTTTAATACGGTTTGGGAATTTCTAGGTTCTTCTACTTCGAACAGTCTCACAATGCCTCCCTTTACGCCAGGTCGTTATACATTGACTGTTGTCGCTGAGGCTCTTAGCGGTAAGGTTCCTCCGGTGTACAATCTCACAACCGGTTCTCGATGGCCTTTACTTACCGTGGATATTGCTGATAGCTTACTAGGCGGTAATCAGTTTGCACTGACACTTTATAAATACTCCACAACAGATCTTACAGGAACTTCTGTAGAAGGTGGATCCTTTGATTTCACAAATCATGTGACAACACCACCAGTAGGGTATTATGTATCCGAGGGTGTTGCACGTGAAAACGCAACTGATCCTTTACAGCCGGGCGATCTATATGTATCTACGGCTGTAGCTTCTGTAAACCACCCTGCTACAATCGATATAAGTCTAGCCTGGACAGCCTTGGAACTCTTCGATCCAAAGACCACTCAGAAGACCATTAAGTTCTATGCACGAGTTCCTGCTGCTGAACCAAATCCTTCAGCTCCTTCAGGCGGCTCCTATTTATTTCCAGAAGGCCCTGTCACACCTCCCTCCTCTGCACTTGCATCAGGTAGTTACACAGGTAAGAGTTTTTCAGTGGCGACTCAGATCAATGGTTCACCTACCGATCTTGCATCAGCAATAATAAGTGTAGATGGATTACACATGTATGTGTCAAATAATGATGGTAGCATTTTTGAGTATGATCTGTCGGAACCTTTTGATGTTTCGTCTGCAACTTATACATCGAGAACTATTAGATTCGCAACGACACTAGGAACGTCTCAATACACATCATTAGCCTTATCTCCTGATGGTAGTAAAATATTTGGAAACAATGCCAGTACTAAGAAAATACACTCCTTTAGTTTTGGTACTAACTTTGATATCTCAACTCTTACAGAAGATGCAGGCTCTCTTAGTGTGCTTACCCAATTCGGAGCGAATGGCTTTATTAACTATGTAATAAATAGTACAGGAACACGTGTATTTGCCCTCCATACATTGTCACCTTTCCGAATACATCAATACAATCTGAGTACTCCTTGGGATCTTTCAACAGGCGTTTACGCAGCTACTTATATAAGTGCTGTTACAAATACTACACAAGGTCTTGCGATTTCTAGTGACGACACTAAGTTATATGTCGGTGACAATACGACCAAGACTATTTTAGAGCTTTCAATATCAGCTTCGGGAGATGTCACTACATGTTCTCTCACAGGTGCCGCTACTGATTTCTCGGATACAAATGTATATGTTGTTGATTTTACATTTGCAAATGAAACACTGATTGTATGTGGTGCTGCTATCCCCTATTTTATATATCAGTATGCAAGTAGCATTGAGTGGGCGACAGAAGACCCTGGTACTGAAGGTTCTTCGTGGATCACTGAAGCATCTTTCTCAAGGATGGGTAGCTATGGAATAAATACTAATACGCCTGCTTATTTAGCGCCTGTCTTAGCGCATAGTCCTGGTACGCAGGTAACGAAGCAGAGAGTCTATCAGTGGTCAACAGTAGCGCCTACTTTCCTTCCAAATGCCCAGACTACTTATAACTGGCTGAATGGTACACAGGGAAATGCGACGAACATGGGCTCATGGACGTTGGGTGTCACAGCCAGTCCAGGAGGCGTCGGTATTAGATTATGGGTTGCTGAGATTTCTACATCAGCCCCGAATGGCACAGTCTCTACCACTCTCGCGTGGGATACAGGAAATCCAAATATATACGCAGGTGACATTACAAACTTACCCGATGGTAAGACACAGGTAGTATCTATTTACCGATGGGATACAGCTATTCCTACTATTGTAGGTTCCAGTACCTATACCTGGGAAACGGATATCCTTTCTGTAATTCCAACAGGCTGGTCAGATACGATACCTGCCACTGTTTCAGGCTATACACTATATGAAGCTCGTATTACACTTGTTGACATAAAAGAGGCTGTCACAACGTCTGTTGATTGGTCTGCTGCTAAACGTCTTGCAATCAACTATGCTGGTGGTGAAGGTATTAATGCTCGCCGCGCCTACGTGTCCACCGTTCAAATAAATTCAGATGAGTCATTAGTTCTGAGTTCCGGTACAGGCTCCCTACCAGATTCTGAGGCCTGGGATTTCACCGGTGTTACTTGGAGCGATACGTTACCTACAGCAGGCGCTGGTGAAGTTGTTTACCAATCCGATGGAATGTACGATGAGAATACCACTAATGTGACATGGTCTCCCCCTTATGTTGCTGCTTTTAAAGTAGGTGATCTTAGTGCAATATCTGCTTCGATGGGTACCCTGAATGTAACTTCATCACTCACGATGCAAAATTCGGGTGTCATTAAGTCGGAAGATGCTACTTCTCTAGTTGCAGGCGCAGGTCTTTGGATGAGCGGTGGAACAAGTGCACAGTCTGAGTTTAGAGTAGGGGACCCAGCTGCTAGCAACTACTTAGCTTGGTCTCCTGCTCTAGGTGTGCAGGCAAGAGGTGCTGGACTCTCCATAAATGGAGCAGCCGGAGCGATATCTCTCAATGATGAAACCTTTGGAAATAAGGGGGTACAGCTTGAGTATAATGTAGGATCTCCTCGGATATATATCGGAAATGGCGAGGGTAGTTCTATCAGTTATGAAAATAATGCATTGACACTCGGCGCTGGCGTGCATATAGATGGCGCAGATTCCATATCAGCTGTTTCCAACTTCTATCGCTCACACGATTGCACTGACACTGTTGGTTGGGGTACTTTCTTAGGTGGACCGACTCTGACCCAGTTTGACTATGGTTGGAGAGTCACTATACCAAATACTGACACCGCAGAGTTCTGGGTCTACAACACGAGGCTTTTTCTAAATAATACTGCACAATGGGGTAGTGACAGAAAAGTCTACTTTGATATAAGCCTCGCGCCTACTCCTACAGAACCTAATCTTCGAATGGAGATTGGCATGGGATATATGCGGACGAATGTCGTATATAGAAACGGAGTGTGGTTTTCCATAATCTATGATGATACCTCACCGATAGCGGTGCGAGGTGTGTGCTATAGATGGGGTGTTCCTACTTACACAGCAGCTATGCCTTTTGATATCATGGATCCATCGCGCAGTGATCGCATTCAATTTTTCATAGACTACAAGCCCTCGATCAACGTCTGCGACTTCTACATAAATGGTATCTATCAAGATTCTCTCCCAATGGGTAGCGGAGATAGACCTACTACTGAAAATAGCAGCGAGACATACATGGCCGGTCTTCGGACTTACAATGCAGGAACACTTACAGGACTTCTGAATCGAAATTTCTTCATTACCCAAATTAAATGGTGGGTTGCACTTACTGGAGGAGCTTTTGCTGGGTACCCTCGTTAACAATTGCGCCATATGTGGTATCTTATATGAATAGGAATAATCCTATTATAATAATCAGGAGATACTCGATGAAATATTTAATTATAATAATAGCTCTACTAACAACCCCCGCGTTTGCCTGTAATTCTCATGATACTAATGGGTATATATGGATTGGGGCTGGACTTCATGACAGTCCACACGATGTAGCATTTGGAAAAGAGATAGCAGAGTGGGGTGTGAGCTTCAATTTACACCAGATCAGTCCTATCAACAGCCTCCGTTTCATCCTTAAGCACGATTCAGGGATATGGACGAGGGAGAGAGACTATGGCTACAACACTGCAACCTTCAGGCTACAAGCTAACTTCTAATGAAACTTTCAGAAATATCACGTAAAAAGTCACTGGCACGGATCGTCAGTGGCTTCATGAACATGGATGTTCCCGTAAAGGAGCGTATAGAGTCTCTTGAGAGATACCTATGCACTCTCCCTCAACAAGAAGCACCAGTTGAAGAACTCTGGGGCAAAGATGTATATGTTCGGGAACTTATAATCCCTGCAGGTTCTTTTGTAATAGGGCGTATTCACAAATATGATCATGTAAGTATTATGATCGAAGGCGAACTTTTAATGTGGACAGAATTCGACGAGACAATACACTTAAGTGGCTACAATAAAGTCATTGCAAAAGCAGGTATTAAACGAGTCGGTTATGTTCTACAAGAAACGAAATGGATTACCGCTCACGGTGTCACCGAGACAGACAACTTTAAAAACCCCGTCGAGGCTTTAACCGTTGCAACATATGGAGAGTATAGCACATTCAAGGATGCTGAGATGGTATGCATCGAGGGCAACTCCATAGAACAAAACCTGAGTCTGCCGGTGTCAAAATCGGTCTCCAGAACGCCAGACTAGCACCACGATCTCAGGGTCACCCTTATGGGAGTGTGCCTGAAAAAACGACAGCAGAGACGGCCAGTCTGGAAGCCGTCCTCAAAAAATCCTTTAGAATCAAGGGGTTAGGGCGGTCGTCACCTCAGACCCCGTTAAATTATCCCTGTAGGCTCCCCCGTAATGTAGTATTTATAACTCCCTATCACCACTGTTGTAAATCTATAACAATAAAGGATTAAAGAATAGAATAAGGATATCCCCTCAAGACCTTCTCTAAAGAGGTCACTCAATAGTCCCTAGGGCTAACTAAAATATAAATAAAGAGGTATATCATGGTTCCAATTGTAGCAGGTCTTCTAAAAGGAGGACTCTCGCTTGTCGCAAATGCATTTCTTGCAAAAGGTAAGGAATGGGTCGAAGAGAAAGCGGGTATCACTCTCGATCCTAAAGAACCACTCTCAGAAGAGCAGTTGGTTGCTCTACGAAAGTTTGAGATGGATAATGAAGTGGAATTGCGTAAGCTACAAATTGAAGATAATCGTCTCGCAAAAGAAATCGACGAGATGTATCTAAAAGACACTCAGAGCGCACGTCAAATGCAGATGACGGCGTTAGAACAAGACGACGTATTCGCTAAGCGTTTCGTTTATTACTTTGCATCTTTTTGGTCACTAGGCGCTGCTATATACATTGCAGCTATAACTTTTATGGCAATCCCAGAGGCAAATACTCGCTTTGCTGACACAATATTGGGCTTTCTCTTGGGTACAATTGTCGCCCAGATCATCTCATACTTCTATGGTTCTAGCAAATCATCACAGAATAAGGATAAACTGAAAGATGAGATGCTGAAGAAGGTATTGAAATGAGGCTTGGTCAACACCAGGAAGCATTTTTCAGAGACCTCCTCAAACTGGGTATCCACGCATTATCCCTGGGATATGAGATACGTGGCGGCGAATTACAACGCCCAATAGAGATGCAAGAGCTCTATATTAAGATGGGACGCTCTAAGACGATGCGGAGTGAGCATCTCAACAAGTGTGCGATAGATCTTTATTTCACGAAGAAAGGTAAGCTTGTGTATCCCGAGGAACTCGGACGATACTGGGAGAGCCTTGACACTCGAAATTCAGCAGGGATGTTCTGGAAGTCTTTCAAAGACGGACCTCATTATCAACGTTCAACCCGATAGTACCGATGACCCCTTATGTTCTTAGGAATATAGGGGGTTTAAAACTGCGCAAAAATGGGTATCTTATATGAATAGGAATAATCCTATCACAACAACTGAGGTAATATTATGAACAAGCAATTTGCAGAAATGATCGAAAAAAGTCTTTCAGGTTTTAGTAAGTACGGTTTGGAGGCGTTGGCAAAACGTAAGCTGACGGCTTCGGATATCCTTGCGAGAGCTACAAAACGGGTTGTCTCACGGGAAGATGAAGAGTATTACGTTCTTGTACGTAGTCCTACGAACGACCAGATAAAAGCCCGTATTACTGACCGCACACGGGTAGGTGATTTGGAAGGTATAATCGATGGTCTGCTGGACCGACTTAATGACAGTATGGAAACTGACATCCACGGCAAGAAGCCAAAAGCTAAAGCCTAGTAATTGCTCTACTGTACGGGGTGTAAAAACCCCGTATGAACTGCGCAAAAACAGGTATCTTATATGAATAGGAATAATCCTATCACAACAAACGAGGTAACACTATGAAAAATCAAGAAGTATTAAAGAAAATCCCAGAAGCCATCCTTTGGTATTTAAAGACAATGCTCGTAAATATGCTGATGCTTTTATGCGGAATCTTTCTTGTGTATGAAATTCAGCTTTTGATCCTCTATCCGATCTTAATTGCACAAGCTTTTATGTATGCTGCTTTCTTCGCAGCTATAATGACTGCTGGTCAATATATAGCTGCTAGTGTATATGAGTGGGTCAGCCGCTGTAAATATGATCGTGAGCATGGTATCATCAACGGCAAATGCCAGGCGGCTGTCTAATGTTTAGTCTAGCAACGATCGCATTGATAGTGAGCGGTATAAGTCTTATCACATCAGTCTTTGTAGTCCCTTATGTGATTGTTTCTTTCTTTATTAAGCTTGTACTTATTGCCATGGTCTTCGGGCTGGTGATGTATGCTATTAAGAGAGCTTTCGCAAACAGGTAATCAACAAATCTTTTTTCGAAGGAGGAAAGGTATGTCATCAACAATTGTAGCAATCCCAGGGTACTTCTGTATAAGTGATAAATATCCAACATCTCTGGGAAATATCAACTTGAGCTTCGAACACTATGCAGAAGGTGTTCAGCGGCTCGATTTAGCAGGGCTTGAACCTGTAGAAGTGACGTCGATTTGGAATCATGAAAAGAAACCAATGAGACGCCGGTGGGGTGGATTTGTATTCAACCTTCAAGTCTTTGGTGTGATTGATACAAAGGCGAAATCAAAAGAGAAACCTGCGTCAAAACAGGGGAATCAAAAGACGGAACAAACGAAAACAACAAAAGGGTCTCTTATCCCATTCTTTGTGGAAAAAAGAATATATGATTATATCGTACAACAAACCAACTATGCGAGACCTGCGGATGTAATAAGATTATAGCTGCTACCCCATATGACACCTTCGGGTGTTGTATGGGGGCGTGTAGCTTTATTTTTTCTTCCGGAGGAACAATGGCTTCAACAAAGCTCAAAATCGTTCACTATGTTTTAATATTTAGTGTATTAGCCTTATTTTCAAAGCTGCGCCCTGAGACAATGCTTGTCGGTGCAATCGCGATCTACCTCTATCAGAAGGTAACTTCATGATAAAATTTATAGTGGGTCTATATTTGATATCGTTAATCCCAAAGGTTATTGAGAAAATTGAAAGCTATGATAAAACAAAAGATAATTCTGACAACAACAAAAAGGATAGCAAAGGAAATTGCACCACAAAACCCCCTAATATATCTAAAAGAACATGATGTCGAAAAGTATATTAATGAATTAATCTCGACAGTCTATCTGTTCACACGCCCTAAGAAGGGTTCATCGGACCCTCTCTATATGGTTGAAATTATATCGGCTATCGGACATCGGGTCAGAGGAAAGTTAGGACTTAGAAAAGACTCAGCGTTAGCAGCTAAAACAGGAGCGTTTCTTTTATATACATTCGAAGTACTTAATATCATCCATGTTATCCTTGGAGCTGGTAGACGTGGACATAATGCGTACATTGTAGATGTTTTGGACGATGCTACGATAAATGAACTATGGAAGGAGCTAGGTGACCGCGAGATCGAGAAGTTACCTGCGCTACAGCCGCATCAGGATTGGAAGCATTCAAGGCATCCTACAGGAATGCTTATGGTAAAAACAGGATGTAAAGAGACACTTGAATCACTAACACCTCAAACACATCCTATCGTCTTCAACGTCCTGAACAGAGCTCAACAAGTAGGTTGGCGAATAAATACGGAGATTCATCACTTACAACAATGGGCACTAAAGTACAAAACAGTCGCCTTTGCAGATATATGGGAACAACAAAACCCTGAAGCGCGTGCTACAAAATTAAGAGAGGCTCGATCTATTGACTCGATTGCGAGTAAATACCTAGGGACAACCTTCTATCATCTCTATTACTATGACTTCAGAGGTCGTAAGTATGCAGCCACTGCTTATCTACACGAACAAGGAAGTGATGTAGCGAAAGGTCTCTTGCTCAGAGATGATAAGAAGCGAATAGGAAAAGAAGGATTTTTCTGGCTACTTGTGAGTATCGCCTCTAACTGGGGCGGTGAGAGTGGTCGTGAAGATGGATTGAAAACAGATAAAATACCTCTTGAAGAAAGGTATCAATGGGCGCTCGCAAATGAGGATATTTTATTGTCCTACGCGAAATCACCTAAAGTGAATCAGGGATGGATGAAAGCTGATAAGCCCTGGCAATTTATAGCAGCGTGTTTTGAGCTAAGGTCTTGTTACCGATGGGCTAAGTATGACCATACTAAGCATGATCACCTAAAGGAGGAAATCTATGAATATGAGTCTCATCTTGAGTGCTTTATTGATGGTAGTAACAATGGCTCTCAGCATCTATGTGCGCTTACACGCGACGAAGTTACGGCTCCTCACGTTAATCTTGTGCCACTTGATTATCCTGGGGACCTCTATAAATATGTTGCAGATCATGTTTGGGACAGCTTAGAGGCTCAAGTTAATCTCCTGACAGAAGCTGAAGTTGAAATTTGTGAAAAGTTCATAGATGATCTGGTCGTGCACAAAAAGCGAATAAACAGTGCGCCCCGTGGTAGCGAAATCAAAAGGCTCCTTGTGGATAAGATACGAAAGTTTAAGGAGGAACATGGACTTTTAATGGTGCTTGTAGCTCCTGTATTTTGGTTTAGAATCCAGGATGCTAAGGAGAAACGTAAGATTGTGAAGAGAAACACAATGACGCTTCCCTATGGCGGAACACCCTATGGACTTGGACAACAGATCATTGATGATGCTAAGAAACATGGGATTGAACAACTCCTATATATGGAACATAGCTGGGGCGCTTTCTTAGGAAGAGAAGTATTTAAAAACTGCCAGGAAGCTCTTAAACGACCTATGCAACTCCTTGATATCTTTGAGAAGGCAGGGAAGCTAGCAGAAGCCGAAGAGAGATTCTTAAAATGGACTGTACCAATAACAAACTTCCCGGTAGTGCAGCACTACACGGAAGGTCGTGTGAAGAAGATATGGGTTCAGTACGGACCGCCTAAAGGAACCAGAAATTCAACAGGTTACTTTACAAACACCTTACAATTGCATATTTGCTTTGTAGAAGATCCACAACCATCGAAGCGCAAACAAGCACAGGGAGCTTCTCCTAATGCCATTCACAGCCTAGATGCAGCACACTTAATGCTTACAGTAGATGAGGCACCTTTTCCAATAACAACTGTTCATGATTCTTTTGGATGTTTGTTAGCTGATATGCCTGAACTGTACAAACTAATACGTGAAACATTCGTAGAACTCCATGAGGTCAATCCACTCTATTCATTGTTTGAACAGATAGGAGGCGACATCTCAGACGTTGATCTGGGGAATCTTGATATCAATTTGATACTTGATTCAGAATATTGTTTTTCATAGGAAACGTAACGAATGAAGCAAATCAAACACACGCGTGAATTAAACAAAGAGGAGCTAGGACCTCTATATGACTATATCCTAGGGCTGAATGAACAGCTGCCTCTGGATATTGAGCTTGGACTTTATATCGAAATGGATCAATACCTGGGAGGCGACCTGTTTATTGTCGACAACGTTCGAGACTTTCGTCTGATAGGTGCCGCAGGTCTGGTAGATAGTCTGGATTTCTTAACCGAACCAAATCTTGCAACTGTGCCCCAGGCGTATGATCACGCAGAATATATCCTGGAAGGAGCCTACGCGGTCTTATGGGTTTTGTGCAATAATGCAGGAGGACCGAACTTTATTATCCCTCGTTACTTTGCGCAGATGGAACCTAATGTACATCGTTCAATACGTCTCACTGAGAATTCATTGGCAGCTGACGTAGTCCCTGATAAAGAGACTGAAAGAGAAGTGATAGTTGAAAGTCACGAGGAGCCTTCTGACGAAGTTATAGACTCTCGAAAAGAAAGAGCGATGGATGATGGACCTGATTATGAAGATGGACCTGAGTTTGAAGGATATGAAGAGCGTTGTGACAATGACGCATCTGACCCTTTCGAAGGAATGAGCGATAGAAACGAAGAGGATCAAAAGACTGATCCCGAACTATAAGCAATGATGCTGATAACACGAAAAGATCCATTCACCGGCGTAGTGAATGAGATGACACTTGATATTACTCGCAAACAATTGGACAGATGGGAGAAAGGAGGAGAACTGATACAGAATGTATTTCCAACTTTGTCCCCTGATGAACGCGAATTTCTCATGACTGGAATAACACCAGATTCGTGGGATGAACACTTAGGTAATGATCAAGAATGAGTAGAACAATAATAGTAGAGAACTGTGAACTTTGGTACTGTAAACTGGACCCAAAGTTCCCCAATAAAAAGTTCAGCAAAAAGAATCCGGCTTGGGAAATACAAATCCGGACAAAAGTAAAAGAGGTCGCTGATTTATGGCGGGAATCAGACCTCCGCGTCAAAAGGATTATTCCTGAAGATGCTGATGAGAATCCAATCATTGAGGATGCTTATTGGCGTGTGAATCTCAGGAAACGATCCATCAAGGCCGATGGAGACCCAGCAAATCCAGTGGATGTTGTCGATGGTAATCTAGACGAGATCGATGCAAGATCGTTAGGAAACGGTTCAGTCGGAAACCTTCGTATCTTTCAATATGAATACGAGAATGACGACGATGATAAAGGTATTGCAAACATGCTCATGGGTATCCAGGTAACAAAGCATGTTGTGTACAAACCTAAAGAACAGGCGGCTTTTGGTCAAACTACGACTGAAGTCATAACGCCAGTTGAAGACCCAGATGAGAAAGAAAATCCCTGGGATAGTTCTGACGATGAGTCAGAAGATGCTAAAGAAAAGAAACCTATTAAAGTGGGATCGAAAGACGATGAGACTAAAGACTTCTAAAGTCTAGCTCGTTATCTCGATGCCTGCTAAAATACATACTGTAAAATGCACCTAAAAGGCATGCCGGAATCGTAACCGGTAAATTTAATTAAATCAATTAAAGCAGGAAAATACGAATGAGTGAATATAAAATATGCTTTATCAAGGGTGATGAAGTATTAAGAACTGTAAAGGCAACCTGTCTCGAAGGTATCAAAGCTTCAGATGTCCAGGGAAAGAAACGTGTCGAAGTCTACGAGACGGTATCAAGAAAAGAATATCATGTCGCAACCATCGTAGGATCGATTTCGTTGAATTTCTGGAAGTCAAAGTTGGCTACGCCAGACCTGCCGAGCGACGAAAAAGACAATCTAGCAATAAATCCTGGACATTACCAGGGATACATTGCCGATATGCAATGGTGGGAGACGGAGCAGTATCTTGCAAAGGATTTTCAAAGTGTCTCTCTCAATCAGGTACGTAAGTACATTGCGCGAGTCGGTAAGAAGGATGATGAGCTGCAGGAGCTTTTAAAGGCAAAATGGTATCTTGACTTCCAAATTGCGAAGATGATCAATAACAATGAACCTATTCGAGTTGCAGATGTCCAATCGCTGATTGCCAGCTATAAGGTATAACACCTAGGAGGCTGTGATGATCAGTGACGACAGAAAAGCTTTTGAAGAATGGATACAGAAACCGCCTTATGAGGAAAATACTCCGAGATACACAGAAAAGGATAGCTGGCCTGGTCAATACCAGAGTATCAATGTGCAACTCGCATGGGAGGCTTGGCAAGCGGGTCAAAACTTAGGACATGCAGGAGAAAACTAATGTTCAGACTGGTTTTTGATATTGAAGGCGATGGGTTCCTAAGAGATGTAACACGGATGTGGACGATCATTATCCATAACTTAACCACAGGCGAGCGCGTGGAATTCCTTGAGAATGACCTAGGCTGGCAGGATTATTTTAATAATAATGTGGGGATTGTAGTTGGGCATAACATTTTAGGATATGATGTTCCTGTCCTAGAAAAACTCTTTGGGTATAAATTCCCAAAAGAAACTCAATTTCATGACACGCTTTTGATGTCACAGATTCTTGACTACCGGCGATTCGGCTACCAAGGGCACTCACTAGCGGTGTGGGGTAAATCACTAAATTATCCAAAAATTGACTTCCACGACTTCTCAAAATGGACTCCTGAGATGTCTAAGTATTGTCACCAAGACGTAAATCTTAACGTTGAGGTGTATAAAATTCTAATACAAGAATATTATGATTTGTTTGACAAACTTGAGAAAGATGAGGGAACAGGTCATAGAATAAAAACATTTCTTCAGGCTGAACATGCTGCCACTACTTGGCAAGCTCAGGCTGAATTGCACGGCTGGCCCTTCGACAAAGAAGGAGCTATTGAACTCTTCGGTAAGTTAGAGGAGGAACTGACTGAAATTCGGGATAAATTAGAAGGAGTCTTAGGCTCAAAGTCAATTGCAATCGACAAGGTAAAAGGAATTGTGCCTCACAAAGAACCTAAGTGGGTTGCTACAGGGTACTATCATGCACATACTGCGCAGTGGTTTGGTATCGATCCTCGCTGCGGTTCTGATCTTTCTACAAAAGAGGCTCGTATGATCATAGCCTCCGGCGAATATGAGGAGGAAGATGAAATAATGAAGATGGCTCAGGCTATCCTGACGCATGGTGAGCGACCGATTACAGGCCCGTATTGTAGAGTAGACTTCCAGAAACTAAAGTTAAGCTCTGTCGCAGATGTTAAAATTTATCTATATCGACATGGATGGGAACCCTCCGAATGGAACACTAAATGGAATCCTGCTACTAAAAAGAATGAAAACACTTCACCTAAAATCATTGATGACGATCTCGATCTTTTAGGCGAAAACGGAAGGTTGTATCGAGCCTTTACAACAGCAGAATCTCGATACAGTATAGTAAAAACATGGATTGAAAACGTTGATGACAATGGAATGCTTCATGGAAACTCAAGGATGATAGGAACGCCGAGTATGCGCGCTACACACCAGATCATTGTAAATGTACCCTCTGGAGAGCTTAAGGATGATGGAACTCCTGTTAGTAAATGGGGTCCTGAGATGAGAGCCTTGTTTAGGTCAAAGCCAGGCTGGAAATGCATAGGATGTGATTCAAAAGGCAACCAGGCGCGAGGTCTCGCACACTATCTAGGAGATCAGGAGTTTATAGACGTAATCCTGCACGGTGATATTCATGCATACAACGCCGTTAAATTAACCGAAGCATTGTCGAAGATGGGTGTACAGCACACGGTACCAAGAAGTGCCGCAAAGAGAATCCTGTATGCCTTCCTATTTGGAGCTTCAGGTAAGAAGCTGTGGAGCTATATATTTGGCACCTTCAATGCAACTAAAGGAAATAAGTTAAAAAAGGAGTTTATTAAAGCAGTACCTGGGTTTGAAGACCTTAACAAAAAGCTGGAGAATATCTATGGAAGCACCTCAAAGTTTGGATACGGCTACATTCCTTCAATGGTTGGTAATAGAATTTATGTTGATTCTTTTCATAAACTTCTTGTATATTTACTACAATCCCTTGAAAAGATTACATGTAGCACTGCGGTTATGCTCACTATGCAGCGTCTGGAGGAAGAAAGTATTCCATACATCCCTCTCATCTACTATCATGATGAGGAGGATTTCATGGTACCAGAAGAATTTGCAGAACGTGCAGCTGAAATAGGTTCAGGCGCCTTCAAGGATGCGGCGCTCCTATATGATATCAAAATAATGGATGGTGATGCAAAGATCGGCGACAGCTGGCTAGATATTCATTAATCTAGGGAAACTAAATTTGAACCTTTTTAACAGGACATTTTGTGGCTAAATTTAAAAAAGTACGCAAGGCTCGACTTTTCAGGGCACTTGCAATAAAACTTACGATGATGCGATCGTACAAGCACATGTACCCAGCACCTATGCGTCTCAAGCTCATTGAAGCGATAAATGAGTTAGGGAACTCGGGACATCGTATTCGTATGGACCTCTATCGAAAGCTCACTGAGCCAGTTCTCAAAGATGAGTTTTACAGGCCTCTCCGCGTGGCGTACCACAAGCGCGGGCGTTAAATCCAACAGTTCGTATAAAAGTTGGTCACACTCCAGGTATGCTCTGGAATTGTGTAAGAAGCTATCGCTAGCAACGATGCCGGAAAAGTAACCGTGCTTTTAACCAGGAAACTATTTGGAGGAAATAATATGCCTGAATAATAAGTAACTGCAACGAAGTGCAGCTCTCTAAAACAAATACTACTAGCTAGCATAGGGCGCAATCCACAGGGGATATCTATGCAGAAACACCTACCAAAAATCTCATGCGATGTCTAGAAAATCCCGCGCTGACATCCCGGATAACGTAACCGGGGCTAATCAATTATACAATCCGTATGGAGAGCATTATGGCTGAAAATGTAGATGATGGCGGCTTTTCGTCAATTCTATCAAATAACAGAGAGAGGATGGATGAAATATCAACTCTCAAAAATAGCAAGGTAACAGGAAAGGCTCGCAATGTTGGGTTCGGCATTATTCTTATTGGGATTCTCCTAATGTTTATTGTCTTTGCAGCCCAAATTATCACAGGAATGTTTGCTCTGGTTCTTACACTAGTTGTAAGTGTCGGCGGGTTTCTGGGACTCCGGTGGTTGAAAACAATGGATCCTCTCATTCGACAGAAGACATTGAATATGCGCCTGGAGAAGATGATAGGAGAAGCCAGGGAGAGGGCGATGGAGCAGTTGCAGAATCAGGTGATGAAGAATGCTGATCGTCTGGCAAATGCGAAGGAAGCGATTATTAAAGTAGGAGCACTTATTAATAAGATGGAAAGTAAAATAAATCCTGCCGACGCTGGCTCTGCAAAGCACACTAAAAAGCTTAAAATGAAAGCAAAGATAGAAGAAGCTCACGATGCTATGAAACAAAACTATGTAGCAGCGCAGGACGCCGATCTTGCCTTTAAAGCAAAAGTACATGAGTACCGTGAAATGGATGAATTTGCAGATATCGTTTCAGACGCACAGTCTATAATGAATTCAGCAGCAGACGGTGAGCTGGAAGAACTTCTATCACTGGAAGCTTTCGGACAGATCGAAACTAACTTTCATACTGCGGTAAGCTCTTTAGAAGCTTCTGCACTAGAATTTAAAGGGTAACACATGGGTAAGTCAACAGATATTCAATCATCTACACGTTGGATGTTGATCATCATTGGAATAGGTCTGGCGGCAATTGTGCTGGTAGGGCTCTCTAATGCATTTATCGGCGGATCATCTTCGCCATCCTCTTCAACTGAAGAACCATTGTTCTAAGGTATTACTATGAAAAAATCAAGAAAAATGTTAACAGCATTCTGTGTAGCAGCGATGCTTATTGCGAATGTTCATGCAGGACAAACACTCCGTATCGGTACAGGTTCTGAAGCCGGTACATATTTCCCTCTAGGAAACGATATCAAGGATTTCTGTGGAGGTGCTACAAGCAAGGAACTCGATGTACAGGTCAGTGGCGGCGCCATTGATAACTTGTTGGGACTCATCGAAAAGAGATACGATGCAGGTATTGTTCAGATCGATGTGTTGAAGTTTTATGAAACAAAAATAATGCCAACAAAAGTGAATGAAAACAGACTCAAGGTTGTAATGGGACTGCACGCTGAGTCGGGACACCTTCTGATTCCAAAAGGCTATAAACCATCAGGAGGCGGCTTTGGGAGTCTTCTTTCTAGCATAGGCGAAAATATTGGCGTCAATGATAAGAAAGGTATTAGTATCGATCTTATCAAAGGTCAAGAAGTAGCCGCCTGGGGAGGGAGCACGCTTAGTTTAAAGGCTTTAAGTTCTTTCCTGAAACTAGGAGTCAAGCCTGTTGATATAAAGAAAGGTCAGGCTGTGAATATGCCGATTCTTGTTATTGAAGGACAGCCTAGTTCTGTTGTACAGGGATACCTTGACAGTGGTAAATATACGTTGGTCCCGATAGATCCTACAAGCGTGTCATCTGTTGCGCCTTTTTACTCTGCAACAACATTGACGTATATGTCAAAGGGCAAACAGTTCTCTGTGAAATCTTTTGCAGTGCGGGCTGTCTTAATAGGGAAGGCTTCAAGGAAAGCCGAAAGGAATGTAGCGTTCTCTGAACTAGCGACATGCCTCTCTAGTAGTTTAGAGGACCTTGCAGACGATTCAGCTACAAACCCGAATTGGGAAACGATCTTCGAACTTGTAGATGAAGGTCAAATCAATTGGGGCTATTTCCCACTCCTTTAGAAAACATAACTACGGAGAGCCGCTGATAAGGGCGGCTCTTTCTTTAATAAATCATTGAGAAATAAAATGGCTGAATATTTAGATGAACACGTGGATTTACTAATGATAACTTTCGGAACACAAGAAGGTATCTTTAAGGATGGTATCCCGAAATTGATCAAGGCAATTGTAGCAAACAATCCTGCGTGGTTTGTTGGTCCTGCTCTTCTTATACACTACTCATGGGTGCCGGTAATCAAGGATAGAATTAGTACAGAAGGAGGGCGTATCTTCTTCGACGGTATGCAAATGATACCTACTGAGCAGGTTGAGGAATTTACAATAGCGCTTGTTGATGCAGGGACGGTATCGGAAGAGCCATCAGAAAACCCTAAGGAGCACCATTGAGATGGATACTACTGATACTAGTTGGCGCTTCGAAGGTGCCGGTGAAGATTTCAAAAATCTCTGTTTAGCTTATCTAGGAGCAGCTTCTGAAGCAGAGCTAGCCGAGAAGGAAATGTATTGGATCCTTCCACACGGTAAACATTGTGAAGAGCTCTGGGAAATCCCTCCTGCTATCAATATTGAACTTGAATTCAAAGATGTTGGAAGACCGGCTGCGTATGATGAGAATGGTCTGCTAGAAGACGCAGGCTTTAGTATCGGATACGTAGCGTTTTGCACCTACAAAGGACGTAAGGTTATTCTTGAATGCAACGCGAGTCCTTATTGTATTCACTGGAAGAAGTCCGACTTTCCCGAAGTCTTTGAAAGCGATACTTCGACTGATCCACTAAAGGAAGCAGACCAATTATCCTATGAGGAGCGTTGTAAGCAATACCATATATATGAAGAAAGGGCGCATACACTACAGCATCTCGTAAATATCGTAGGGAAAGCCGTCAATAATCTGCCAATCTCCAAAGTGACCTCTGATGGAATACTGTGCATGAGTGTTAGCTCGTATAATGCCTTGCTTGATACCTTGGACGAATTTGTTACGGAGTGATTACTATGGAGGACCCGGAAGAGATATATCTGCAACCAGAATGTTGCATTGAATCTAACACAGGGAGGTTGTGGTGTGAAGACGATATTGATGATTGTCGCGAAGGAAATCCGTGGGTTCGATATATCCGTGCCGATCTCGTTGAGAGACGCGCTACAGAGATATCGGAGCTGCAAGAAGTCGTAAAAGAATGAGTGAAAGAGTAAAAAGATATGACCATCTGCTCACTAGGGTAGAGTATCCGAGAGAAAGAGGTTACCGCATGGAGGCTATCCGCCTGCCGAAATGGATTCATATACGTATCACTGACACGGAACACCATAAATACTTAACAGTACATTCTCGTATACATGTCAACAAAGAAGTCAGAGTTGGACCTAGCTATAGCTTAGCCTTTACTGACCATGAAATTATCAAGGAGCTGAGCAGCGACATAAGCTATCGGTTCCTTTAACTATTAGGAGACACTGAATGCCAAGTGTAAAAGAAGAATGTCCTCTTTGCGAGGCTCGCAAAACTATGAAACGACTCCACGCTGAAAATAAGGATCTGATTAGCCGCAATGCGTTTCTAAGACAGCGTCCAGATCTACCTGTCGACAGGATTCCTGCGTATGAAGAAATGAACAAGAAGATATCAGAGCTGGAGTGGAGGCTTATGATTGATACTCTGAATCCAAATAGACGACTACATCTTGAGGCGTTAGTGGCAAAGAATAAAAAGCTTGAAGAGGAACTGGAAAAGCTGAAAACACTGGTGGATAATTCAGCAGATGCCTTTGAGTACTTTGAAACCATTGAAGCGATGGGTGACGATGGAACTATCGTCGGAGGTGAACATATAGAACTTCTCGTTAAGGCAGCTAGAATTTCCAAGGAGTATGTTTTAGAGGAGCAAGATAACGTTTTGTATGTAGTAGATTCAACACAGGAGAAACAGTAGTAATGGATATCACGACGTTAAAGATAATTCCTCTCCTGGATGTCCTTTATGATCTGCAAGAGCTAGAATGTAAGACGTTTGGAATGGAAACTCCTCCAAAAGGACACTCCTTTAAATTACCAAACGGAGAGACTGGTATTAAGCAGAGACTATGGGAGATACTTCGAGAGCGTCACTGGGGAAATCAAGACTTTGGAAACGACAGACTCTATATAATTCCTGTAGAAGAGCTGGCGGAACTTCCCGGAGACATGTTAGTACTCATTACACGTTGCGTCGATGCTATCAATGAGCCTACGGACTCTCTACCCGCATGTCTCGTCTTTTATATTAGCTGGTAGGTATTTATGAATACTATACACATCGCAACGTTGGTTGACTTCGCAGAAGCGATAGAGTCTGGAAAGAAACTTTTCTATACAAACGGACTTCCTGTAGGTGAGAAAACACCATTAGGTGATATTAGAAACGCCATTGAGATGAAAAGGATCATACAATCGCCGTGGACCATTAACTTCGAGGACTATCGAGGATTTCTACCCACACCTATCCTTAAGGAACCTATTAAAGGAAGCCTCTACTATACTATTGTTGACGGTCGAGCCTCTGTAAAAGAATGGACAGACTCAAATGCTGATTGGAGACTTCTCACTACAGGTTTTGTCTGGTATACAGATGAAGATGCAAACGGATTTCTGAAAGGAATGAAATTGCTTGTAGCTCATGTAGCAGGGGTTCCCTTACGAAAATCCAACGCGCAGTAAGTCGGGGTTGGTTGCACTTGTGTCTGCGGACAAGTAATATTATAAAACTATCGCTCGCATCGATCCCGGAAAAGTAACCGGAGTCTCTGACTTAGAGACAGACCACGTCCTAATAAAATGGGAGAATAAAATGTGAATCAGGGGAGGACTGCGGCCTAGATGTCCGTAGATAGCCGTTTTTAAGATAGTAGGCGAACAATAAAAACAAGAGACCTGTTGAGGTTTCGATAATATGACTTCGAGTCTGCAGCAACTAGGCAGATCAAGTACGTATTTTCAACTGTGAAAGAAGCCTCCTTCTGGTCGATGTCTGCTAGCGGCATTCAGAAGGAGGTTGTATTAACTTAAAATAAATAGGAGCGTACGATGATACGTGCAGTACTTGTAGGTGGTAGATGGTTAGCATTACAGATAAGAGACGTTGAAGATGACATTCAGAACATCAATACTTTTCTTGAATCTAGTGAATGCGTTTTATTAGTAGAAGATCTAGAGGATATACCTCCTGGCTTTGAAGTGGAGATGGTGTAGTGATAGATTCATTTTCATTACCCACGAGGGCAGCAGAAGTAAATAGATGGGCAGGAAAGCATCTCATAGGGCGTCGAATGAATATTAGCGAACATAGTTTCGAGGTCGCCTTTTACTCACTTCTTCTCTATCAATTAGTGGAACAGCATCTGGAGGACGCTGTTTCCTGTAAGAGAGAAGCTGATAAGGCTCACTATATAGGAAATAGAGCTATGTTGAAAATTGTCCAGGCGATGCAGGGAGAGGTACTAGAATATGCGCTGGTGCATGACATCGCTGAGATCGTCACAGGAGATATTCCTCATGATGTGAAAAAGTCATATCCTGAGTTTAAATCTCTCCTGAAACAAATTGAGGCAGATTTTATGCGCAAGCACTTGCCTGCGTTTATGAAAACGTATGATCCTCTGGTAGTATTCATTGTTAAGGCCGCTGATACATATGCGGCCTTTCGGGAGTACTTGCAAGAAGAAAAGTATGGAAATACACTACCGGATGTCTATGAAAATATTATAGAGGCCTTTGAGACTCTATTCGACACGGAACCGGATGTACCTCAGATATGCAAAAAATCTATCTGGGGAATTCTTCTTGAACTGGGTGCTCCTGTACCCTCTCAATTACAACTCGGATGAGAAAACTATGGCAGTTCGGTTAATAATAGATGGCGATGTTCAATGTCATTCTGCATGTCGATACTCAGACTGGATAAGTCTTGTAAAAAAGATTGAAGGCGAATTCAAAGAAGTTCGACAGTATGACAGTGAGGGTGCATTCATTCCTCCTAAGCACACACGCCCTGAAGAAAGAAAGTATATGGAGGATTCTTGGAAAAATTTCAAGAAGGATCTTGATGGTATCTTGAAGAAGTTTTTCACAAACGACTTTAAAATGGCCGTAAAGGGTGAGGGTAATTTCAGAGATGATATGTATCCTGACTACAAACAAAACCGAAAGAATCAAGAAGCGGTATTAAAGGCTAAGGGTGAAACACGACGTAAGTATGTAAACGGTGTTCGCGACTTAGCAATAATGGAAGGACTTGCAGTACCTGCTGATGGGATGGAGGCAGATGACTACGTCAGAATATGGGCTGAAGAGGCTCGACAAGAAGGACAAGACTTCATTATCGTCACAATCGATAAGGATCTTAAATGCATCCCAGGACGACATTACAATCCTTCAAAGAAAGAACTCATTACAATGTCAGAAGCAGATTCACTCCGGTTCTTCTATCAACAATTACTCAGTGGAGACCCTACTGATAATATCCCAGGAATCCCAGGAATAGCTGAGAAGACTGCAACTAAGGAATTAATGCATTGTATGTCTGAAGAGGAGTTTCAGGAAAATGTTGTAGGAAATTATATCGCGGCGTATCAGGAAGAGTGGTATGCAGCATTGACGTTTAATGGTGCTCTTCTGTATATTTTAAAATCAGCCGATGACAAATTTACCATCGATCATTGGCCTATCGTCAAGGAGTTAACGAGTTAAATGTCTGATATATCTGTTCCCGGTGTAAAGAAGAAAAGAGCTCTATACCATAACGGTCATTGGAAGTTTCCTAAGAAGATGGGAAACGGTGTTGGTTTTATCTATGTCATCCGAGACAACGCTTTGAAGCGATTCTATCTCGGTAAGAAACTATATATCTCAAATTCAGGCAAGAAACTGAATTGGAAGTACTACAAGTCGTCTTCAACGCTGCTTCACGATATGTTCGAGGCACGAGGCGAGAATGAGTTCGATTTCATCGTGCTCGACGAGTACAAAACAAGAAGCGGTCTTTCGTATGCAGAAACATGGTCTCTTTGTTTCGTAGATTCACCCCTCTCGAATACCTGGTTTAATACCCGCATCGAGAGAATTACATGGAATGTCACGGAACCTGTGACGGATACACATAAGCGTAGACTACATAGGTCTATCGCACTTGAAAATAGTTTAGAGGAATACTGATGTTTCAATTTATTGTACACAAGCTGCTAGCTCTCACAGCAGTTGTAATAATGTTCAGCCAAGGGTTTTCGGCTTTTCAGGCCGGTCTTGAAATAGGGTTCAGCGAAATAGATCGACTGGATTGGTTGTTTCTGGCTATCTCAGCGGTAATGATATCCGCTATGTCTGAGCCACCTAAAAAGGGAGGTGTTGAGGGTGAGCCACCTAAAAAGGGAGGTGTTGAGGGTAAGCCAAATGAGTAATATCGTCCTGAAGAACCAGCCGTGTGTAGATACCGAGGGCTGTGGATCGAGTGACGCCTTGCAAATCTATGAAGCAGGGGACGGCTTTTGTTTCTCCTGTAGTAAGAAGTTTAAGAAAGAAGAAATAGCGGGAGCCTCTACAGGGGTGGTGTTCAAAAAGAAACCTTCAAATCAAATGATTAAATGGGACCCTGACGAGGAACTCGAAAAAGTAAAGGATTATCCCATCAGAGGTTTCGTGGAGCGAAATATCAATAAACCTATTACAACCTTCTATGGAGTAAAGGTGTCGTATAACGGTGACGGTGATATAAATAAACATTACTATCCGTATGACGGAGGTCTTGCATACCACGTCAGAAAGGTATTACCTGACAAAGACTTCTTCTGGATAAAAGAGTCGAAAAGTCTCTTCGGTAAGGAGTTATTCAATCCCGGAGGAAAACGACTCGTAATCTGTGAAGGTGAAATTGACACAATGGCTGTGGCAAAAGCATCTTATGAGAAATATGGAAAATTCTACCCTGTCATTGGTATTGCAGGATCTTCTATGACAGAAGCTCTTCTAGAAGCGCGCGATTGGATACGCTCGTTTCAGGAAGTTATTATATGTTTTGACGAGGATGAGCCTGGTCAAAAAGCTGTCTCAAAAGCCCTTAAAATCATAGGGCTTGATAAGGCAAAAATTACACGCCTTCCTGAGAATGATGCAGGCGCTGTATTGTTAGAACACGGTCACAAGGCCTTAATGCAATGTATTTTTGATGCAGCCTCTTTTGTACCGTCAGGATTTATTACCAAAGAAGCTCTTTGGGACTCTTTGGTTGAGTATAACTCAAAAGTTTCCACACCTTATCCCTTCTGTATTAATTCACTTAATGAGAAACTTAAAGGGCGTAGAGGAGGTGATATTGCATTATTTATTTCTGGAACAGGTTCAGGAAAGAGTACCCTGATCCGAGAGATAGGATTAGATATAATTCAAAACTCAGATGAGAAGATAGGAATTGTAAATCTTGAAGAGTCTCCTCATGAGACTGCCCGAAAATTTGCAGGAATGGCTCTTATGAGAAATCCTGCTGATGAAGAGATTCCTATCGATGAGTTGAAGCCAGGCTTTGATGAAGTGTTTGGAGATGATAGATGCCTTGTATTAGATCATCAAGGCTCCATGAATGATAGTTCAATCATTGATAAACTTGAATATATGGCACTGTCAGGGTACACCAGTATCTTTATTGACCATATCACAATTCTAGTCTCAGAAGGAGTTGAGAATCTAACAGGCAACGAGGCTCAGGACAAAGTAATGAATGACCTATTGAGGCTTGTCAAGCGATATCCAGATGTTTGGATAGGTCTTGTAAGTCATCTAAGGAAAGTACCTGGTGGTACTGTGTCATTTGAAGAAGGCAAGATGCCTACAATGGATGATATTCGAGGCTCTGGCTCAATAAAGCAGGTATCAATGGATATTATTGCTTTCGCCAGAAATATGGTAGCTGAGACCGTTGAGGAAAGAAATAGAATTGATATGAGAGTGCTCAAATGTCGCTTTACAGGGCTTACTGGTGATGTAGACCCTGCATTCTATGACTTCCCAACTGGAAGGCTTACAGCTGATGTTCCAGATATCCCCGAGAAAGAGGAAACATCAGAACAAACTGAGTTTACAAAGGTTTAAAATAAATGATAACAGTTGAAGATCTACCCGAAATTGATACCCCTTGGAGCACTGTGGGGTACCTAACATTTAAGAGAACTTACGCTCGTAAGTTTGAAGACATATCAGAAGAAGAGGCCGATGAGTCCCTTCTTGACATGAACGCCCCTACAGAAGAATTCGAAGACACGGTCGTTCGCGTAATTAACGGATGCGATAAGCAATTCGGTTGCGGATTTACGCAAGAAGAAGAGATACGTCTTGCTACATATTTCTTGGAGTTAAAGGCAAGTGTAGCGGGTAGAATGTGGTGGCAGGCTGGTACAAAGACAGTCGATAAATATGGATTAGCATCGATGCAGAATTGTGCATTCACAGTAGTGGATCACCCTATAAGACCCTTTACATGGTGTATGGATATGCTGGCAGTAGGGGCAGGTGTTGGGTATAATATTCAACAGAAACATGTAGATAAAATACCTGCAGTAAAGGAGTGGTTTGAAGCTCCTACACGATTTGATGATGGCGGCGCTGACTTCATTGTCCCCGACTCACGTGAAGGCTGGGTAAGACTATTAGGGAAAACCCTGAAGGCGGCATTTCTGTCACACTCAGAAGAAAAAGGAACATTCACTTATTCAACGCAAGTAATACGTGGGAAGGGGACACCTATTAAAGGGTTCGGTGGTACAGCCAGTGGTCCTGAAGACCTTGTATGGGGAATTGGAGAAATTAGCAAAATCCTCAGTAAAAGAAAAGGAGCGCGTATACGGCCTATAGACGCTCTTGATATCATGAACATCATCGGCTACATCATTGTGGCTGGGAATGTACGGAGATCAGCTCAAATTGCGATAGGTGACCCTGATGATGTTGAATTCCTCCTTGCAAAGAGGTGGGACCTAGATGACGTAATGATTCCGAAATGGAGAAGTATGTCAAATAATAGTGTAGCTTGTAGCGATATTGACGATCTACACCCTTTCTTTTGGGAAGGCTATTCTGGCAATGGAGAGCCATATGGTCTGATCAATCTCCCATTGTCACGAGGTTGCGGTCGATTGGGTGAGACTCAGTATCCTGACCCCAAGGTTGAGGGCTACAACCCGTGTGCGGAGCAGTCGCTTGAGCCTTACGAGACATGTTGTCTTGCAGAGGTATTTCTTCCGAATGTAGAATCAAAGGAAGAATTGATGGATATTACAAAGTTGTTATATCGTATCAATAAGCATTCACTGATGTTACCTTCGCACCATCCAGAAACCACGGAAGTTGTACATAGAAATCTACGGATGGGAATAGGGTTGACAGGTATTATGCAAGCCCTACCTGAGCAGCTCGAATGGCTTGATGACGTCTATAGTGAGCTTCGACGATTCGATGAGTATTATTCAAAGAAAAACAATCTGTCAAAGTCTATAAAGTTGACAACAATAAAACCTAGCGGCACACTCTCGCTACTACCTGGAGTTACTCCCGGAGCACATCCAGGGTATGCTCGTTTTATGTACAGACGTATCAGCATTGGTGCTGATAATTCACTCGTAAAGGTCTGTAAGGATCACGGATATCCTATTGAGTTTAAAAGGAACATGGATGGCACAGAAGACTACGGAACTGTCATCGTTACATTTCCTTTTAAGTTTCCTTCGCATGCAATACTTGCGGACGATGTTGACGTAATTCAGCAGTTAAAGACAGTTAAGCTGTTACAGACTGTATGGTCTGATAACAGTGTCTCCTGCTCAATATATTACAACAAGGATGACGTACCACGAATAAAGGAATATTTAAAAGAAAACTATAGAAACTGCCACAAAAGTCTCTCCTTTCTATTACAGAGAGGGCATGGTTTTGACCAGGCTCCTTACGAGGAAATCTCTGAGGAGACCTATAATAAACTTGCAGCAGAGACCCAACCGATCTCTAATATTAGCTCCGTCGGGAGTTTGGATATCGGTGACGAAGAATGCGAAGGGGGTGCTTGTCCCATTCGTTGATCCATAACAAGAGCCCCTCTCCATGGAGGGGCTTAAAATTTTAAAGGGTAAGAATAGATGGAAGACATCTTTATAGAAGAAGCATGGGAACTGTATTGTTACGAAATGGAAGGTATTGAAGAGACTGTGAGTAAGTTTAGTGACCTAGCACCGAGAGTTCAAGGTTACTATTTATGGCGATCTATTATGGGAGGTGATATGAGCTATAATCAATATTCGCACACAGGCACTTTACCAAAATCACATCGTGACTTACCGAGTCCCAAAGTTGTTCTTCGAAAGAAAAAATCAAAAATCTAAGGGTATAAATTAAATGACAAACAATGTATTAATTGAAGGGCTAACCTGCTATAGATGTGAAAGTAAGAGCGTAAGTCTCTACTCAGACCGTTCTGGGTTCTGCTTCTCTTGCACAAGCAAATTATATGGAGTACGTACGTCCATAACGACGGTTGTATGTTTACACTTCATAGAAACTGTGGCCGCCTTATCAACGAAAAAACTGCTCTCCGCTCGTTCTGTGAGGCATATGCCAGGAGGACGTCGCCTGTGGACTGTTTGCAATCGACTTGGTTTTATAAACTTCGGGAGGTGGACACAGGGAGAACCTACGATGGAAATGGCTAAACATCTGCACTCTGAGTATCATGAGTATAAATCTACTGCCCCTATTATATCAAAGGTAGGCTCTCCTGAGCACGTACAGAAATGGACAGAGAATGCTCTGAAATGGTTGGAGGAAGTATATATTCGTGCGCTTATGGATAAGGACGGGCAATACAAATGTAGTGACGTCTCAGGACTGTCAGGAGGTCCTTCCTTCAATGTCTGCGCAGCTCGTATAGGTCTTATCAATAAGGTGGGTGGAGAATTTTTCTGGCCAGACCTCCAGACTGAACCTACCGAAGAGGACGCTGAGCGGCTGGCAAGAGCGTATATCGCCTATCAACATAAACGTCCCGTTGCCGCTGAGAGGGTCACAGAAGAAGTGGCTCCCGTTGAGGTAGCAGAGCTTGAACGTTCTGTGTTTGAACCTAAGGATTATTCAGGTATAGGTGCTCTTGAAAAAGTTGACTTAATGCTCGAAAAATTAGACCGTATACTGTTTCACATATACGAGTAATTCTCGGTCAATAATTAATAAAAACAGTTAGGATTAAGGGTATGGGGCACCCCTTTTAAGTGCCCCTAACATTAGGAGAAAAACTATGGAGATTGAAATATCCCCAAAGCAAGCCACCCTGTTCATGAAACTTGGGTATTCTATAAAATGTTTCGTTGACGTACCTTCGGCGGAGGAAGGGCAGAGACTTCTGGAACATAAAACTAAAAGAAAAGGAGGTAAAAGGATTCCACCTGATACTCTCATCATGTATTCATCTGATGGTGAAATTCCTACTGTGGGAATGATGGCGGAAATCTGGAAAAAGATTGAAAAGAAACTCTGGAAGAATGATGTCACAAAAGCATACACCAGAAAAGCTTTCGACACTGCATGGATGAAGGAAGTTATGGCCTTAGGCTATAAATTCGACCCTTCCACATTTTCCTATCTTCTGAACCGAAAGCGTTGTATTCGGATTGCTGAAGAGCGTTAGAAAAACCAAAAGGGCGGCTTAAGGAGGTCGCCCTTCTATCGAGAAAATAAAATGATCAATAGTATAGATGATTATCAGTCACGTATCCGGCAGTTAGGGATGGTTGACTATGAGCCAGAATTAGCGGCTCTCAAGGAAGAACTTGTGACAAAGGCGTGTCAGGAAATGGGCTATTTTGACCAGATGAACAATACAGTGCAATATACATTGTCAGGTATAGCCATACATTACTGGGGCGAGTTCAGAGAGGAAGCATACGACAAGCTTCTTTCGTCTGTATACACTGTCCCTTCACACGATCTCGTGTTTGCATGTTCAATTTGTATTGAAAAAGAAATAGGTGAAGTTCTCCTACAAAACTACTATTCGGTCTCTTTCGACTTAGCACCTGATGACATAGCGACACTTGAAAGTCTCGGCAAGATCCATCGCGAAGTAGAGACACAACGAATTGAAAGAACAGGCATTATCTGTTCACTATATTAACCAATGGATATTACAATGATCACGAGTTACGAAGTATATCAGTTTTTAGAAATAATTAGCGGATCGGACTCAAAGAAAGTAAAAATAGCTTTCTTAGAAGAGTTCTTAGACAATTCTCTGTTCAAGATGGTCTGTCAATACGCCTATCAACCAGGTCGTACGTATGGTGTCTTGAGGGTCCCTCCTTGTCCTCCCGGTTCCCAACGTTTCACTCCTGAGACTTTCTACCTCCTGGATGATTTAGCAAATAGAAAAATCACTGGTAACGCAGCTTTGGAAGCAATTTCTGAAGAGTTAACCGGCATGGATGAGTTCTCTCAGATGCTATTTGAGCGAATTTTAAAGAAAGATCTACGGGCAGGTATCACCGCAAAGTCTATCAACAAGGCCTGGCCTGGAACAATTGACACATTCGATTACATGCGGTGCAGTACATTAAAGGAACGCCCATTGTCGACAATTGAATGGGAAGAGGGAGTATACAGCCAGGAAAAGCTGGATGGAATGTTCTTAAATTTAAATGTAAAGCCTTCAGGTGTCTCCGCTCACACACGTGTCGGAACTCCTTTCCCTGTTCAGTATTTCAAGGTAGGCTCAGTACCTGCTTCTCGGTCCCGCCTTAATGTCCAGTTACACGGTGAGGTGTTGGTCTATAAGGATGAAAAATTACTTGAGCGCCGGACTGGAAACGGTCTATTGAACAGTCTCTTACAAGGTAATACTATTCCTTACGACTACAATCTTGTCTTCAAGGCCTGGGATATGATAGAGTTAGGCAGCGAGATTGGAGGTTTTGGACCCAGACCCTACAAGGAGAGATTTGAGATGCTGACGATGTTGCTGAATAACTTTCCAGGAAACGTCAAAGTAATTGACACACGAGTCGTTTTCAAAAGAGTAGATGCCGAACAACACTTTGAGGAAGTTATTACGAGAGGTGGTGAGGGCACTGTTCTGAAAATAGCCTCAGGTTTTTGGAAAAATGGAACATCCCGTGATCAGATTAAGCTGAAGAGTGAAAGGGAATGCGAGCTGAAGGTCGTAAAACTTTTAGAAGGAAAAGGGAAATATGAACATTCACTAGGCTCCATTCTGGCTGCATCCTGTGACGGTCAGCTAGAGGTGAAAGTGTCAGGGTTTACGGATAAAGACCGAGACTATATTTGGAATAATGGAGTACCTTCTCAAATCATGACGGTTCGGTTCAATGAAGTCATAACCAATAAACAAGATCCTCAGAAACTCTCTCTATTCCTACCACGGTTTGTAGAGTTCCGAAGTGACAAGGTTAGGGCTGACACTGCAGAGTATATAGTATCACTATGAATAAAATGAACCCCCGACACCGTATGATTTTACATCTCATGAGTGCTTGTGCACTGAGTGGGGAACTTGATGGAGAGAAGGAACCTCCCATCTTCAAAAGTATCCGAGCCTTCTTGAACAAAGGGGATTTATCGGAGCTGATGAGACTAGAGGCTAGGAAACCTGTAGGTCAGGTCATAAAGAAAGAACCTGTTGCGATATCTATACCGAAACCAAAATCAGCACTTAATATCAAAATAGGAGACTAAAATGCAGTGTTCAAACTGCCGCCCTTTGCCTCGTTCAGGGCGTAAGCTGAAGAAAATAAGAGAAATTCTTAGAACCAAGATTGATGAGTGGCTTAGAACAATCACTGACGAACGCGTCAGGGATCTTGCCTTCCGTCATGCAATCGTCTCAGGAGGGAGTATCGCGTCTATGCTTTCAGGAGAGAAAGTGAATGACTACGACATCTACTTCCAGACCAAAGAAACCGCGTTAGCTGTGGCTGAATATTATGTAAATATATTCAATAAGAACACTGGCTACGAAGACGGTGACTCGGATACATACATGCCTACCGTTGTTGAAGATTCGATCCAGAATATCAAAGGAGAGGTTGAGGAACGTGTCACAATTTATATGAGGTCCGAAGGCGTCGCTGCTGAATCTGAGACAGTCGCGCGAGGCTTGTCGTTTGATGACGATGACGATGCTGAAGAGGATCTGAAGGCTGTAGAAGGTCTGGTCAATGAGGAGGACTATCGGCCTGTATTTCTATCCCGTAATGCTATAACACTTACAAATCGTGTGCAAATCATTATTCGGTTCTTTGGTGCTCCGGAGGAGATTCATAAGAACTTTGATTTTGCTCACACACTCTGCTGGTGGAGAGCCAGAGACGGTAAACTACATATTGAGCAGGAAGCTCTTCAGTGTATGATGTCAAGAGTATTACTCTATAGAGGTTCTTTATATCCTCTTGCAAGTATTTTCAGAGTACGTAAATTCCTACGGAGGGGATGGCGCATTACTGCAGGTCAGTTATTGAAGATCATGTGGCAAATCTCTGAGGTCGATCTGAGTGACAGGACTATTCTTGAAGAACAACTTATCGGTGTCGATGCTGCTTATATGCACCAACTCATCCATGCGCTGCGAGCAAATGAGAGCGACACTATCGATAGTAACTACGCAGCAACTTTAATTGACAGGATTTTTGAATAATGCCAGATAGAAGAAGTAATACCCAATTTGTCCGCGATATGATCTTCATGTATGAAGACAAGACGCTCCCTCTGTATCCTGTCTCACATTCATTTGTGATAGAGAGTATGGATCATTATTCCAAGATCATACTCTTCCAGGACTATGAAAAGCTGTTAAAGGAGGAAAATCCAAATGCATTCTTTTCAGCCGCAAACTGGTATAAAATAGCGGAGGATATTCAGGAGACTTTACAAAAGGATTTGTCAGTAAAGAGTCAGTGTCTTAACAAGAGAGCGAATCTCTCAAAATTTATATTCAACCTAATGCAATTTAACTCACCGCTCCATCAGTCTTTTGTGATTGAATCGTTGCGGCGCTACTCCGAGTTTGTATTAGAAGGTGATAAAGATATCAACTATGATACCTTTGTCTGCTGTAACCCAAGATATATCTGGGCACAAACAGCCAAATACGTCTTAGAGGAGTTGCAGAAGAAGTATGATGTAGCTCCTACAAAGAAGGAGGAAGAAACGAATAAGGAGGTTCCGACTTCGGATAGTCCGAATGTCAAACAGGAGGTCGCCGGAAAGGCACCTCTCGCATCGTCAGGCCCCGTCTCTGCTCCCGTTTCGGAGTAGCGGTCCAGAGGTCTGGCTAAAACAGTCGTATTGAGGGTGGCCACCTAGGCACCCCATGAAGCCATTTGTCGCGGGTTACCCCGTTAAATTAACCTATGTCTCACGTAGAGAATAGCGTCTTAGACCCATTCTAAGGCATCTAGGGAGTACAATATCGTGCTCCCTTTTGTTAATTTATTATCTCGAGGATAAGCAACAAATGACTGAATATACACAGGTTTTTCGAACAGAAGACGGCAAAATTTTTGATTCAAAGGCAGAACTGAATGATTACATTCGTCGGCCAAAGATTAAGGAAGCTCTCACTCTTCTGACGGACGGCCATGACAAATTAAGTGATTGGCTGATCGAAAACCAGGAAGCTGTTCAGAATGCTTTTGACACAGGTACTATTCGCCGTGTCACAAAGTCCGAACGGAAGAAATTACGAAAGGCTTTGGATGCCATCGTGGAAGCCGGTAACAAGGAGTTCGATTTCATTATTACAAACGCTGATGCCATGTATGATGGTTTTCGCTGGCCTACAGTTAAGCGTATGACGGATGAAGAAAAAGAGATTGCTGCCAAGGAAGCGATTCTAGAAATCGAAGGTAGCAGTGAAGATCTCGCTGACTGGGCTATTGACAACAGGGAAGCTGTCCTGAAATGCTTTGAAGCCGGTAAACAAAAGCGTAAAGTATCACCAAAGGCCACTGAGGCCCTTGCTGAATGGCGTGCTGCTCAAAAGGCTGCTAAAGAAGCTGCTGCTGAAGCTGATTCCGGCGTGGCTGATGCTGCTGGAACTGCTGTGGCAGAAGAAGCTGTAGCTGAAGAAGCTGTGGCCGAAGAGCCTGCCGCTGAATAAGAAGAAAGGAATCTTCTTTGTTTGACCAAGAAGAGCCCTTTCGAGGGCTCTTTTTATACAACAACACCCCAGTTGTTGGAAACGGTTTTCTAACTGGCTTCCGTAAAAAGCCAGTCTTATTATATCCCGTAGATTAACGTCTACGGGATTTTTTTCGTATGGGAGAGTACTAAATGATAACAATTAATATCGATAAACGATATATTTATTGTAAGATAAAGGACCCGCACGAGGCCTATTACTTACTATTACGTGTTTGGTTTTCCTGGAAGCTTTTGACCAAGTTTGCATTTCCAATCCGAGCGCACTTTACAGCGAAGGCTCTCCAAGGGAAAGCTCCAGGTGATGTATCTCTATTCAGTCTGCGAGGTGGCGGTCAGAAGGTAGTAGCCATCACGACTATAGAGGGGTGGCATCTTGAACGCGCTTGACATCTTAACAGAACTAGGGAAACCTGAGAATATTACACTTCTAGAAGCTGCAACTAAGGAGTGGGGTGTTGAATCCCAAGAGGACATGTGTATTGAAGAAGCTGCAGAGCTAATTGTTGCCATATGTCATAAAAGAAGAGAACGTACCGCTGCCCTAGATATTCTTGAAGAATGTGTAGATAGTATGCTAACTGCTTTCCAGCAAGTACTAGTTCTTGAACAACGTTATGGGATGCATATATACGACGAATATAGCCGCCTTCTAAATAAGAAACTGGAAAGATTAGAAAGGCGTGTACGCGAGGGGCACCTGAATGGGAACTGAGCTTAAATACGTCGATGAGTATCAATATCTCAAACCGATGCCTGATAGACCTCGTATGAGACCTTGCTTTGACAAGCGTCTACGGTTCTCGCAGGAGATTCATTGTCCAGGATGTGATTATGATTGTCCTTCAAAAATCAGCATCAAACCTATAATAACTGACGAAATGAAATTAATGAAAATCTCGACACCTATTGATGTTGAGATTGAATGGGAAGAGGCCTTCGGTCTCATGATGGACCTATTAGAAAATGCAAACTATCAAGCTCGTAAAAGAGGCTGTGCAGGCCTTGCGGCTAATCAAATTGGACATCTACGAAGGATTGTTGTAGTGTACTATGGAGGGCTTTTTAAACCTTTTATTAATCCTGTCATTATTGAATCTTTTGGAGGAAAAGATCGACAGAAAGAGGGTTGTCTATCAAGACCTGGGAGACGACCTGCAGTATCACGTAGTAAGAAAATAAGGGTTAGTTTTTATGATGAGGCTCAAATATATCATGAAAATGTACTCTTTACAGGTCATACTGCGCGTGTCTTGCAGCATGAGATAGCGCATTTAGATGGTAAATACATATAGGGCTAAACTATGAGTAAAACAAATCTATGGGAGAGAGTTACAAAGGAGTGGAATTTGTTCGTGAGAGGTAATGCAACCCTTGAGAGTGTCTTTGGGATACTCGTGGGTCTCTTTCTTATCACGGCAATTATCGCCTTTCAATGTCTATTTGGAGGGAACTGATGGTAAATCCTAGGGCAATAAAAATAGGAACACCTTCAAAGGAAGTAGTGTCGGATGCTCTGTTCAAACGTCTAATGGCCCTTTTATGGCCGGGAAGCGTTTCACAGGTGGATAGACCCACAGCAAAAGACACATTAGAAAAAGAGTTCGTTAAAGACAAGAAATGGATTCTTGACTATTTTCGAAACTAATCTGTAATACAATAACTGGGGCATTAAAAATGTTACAAGACCAAAAGAACTTCGAAGCGATATACAGCGATCGAAATGATGAAAATCCAATAGATGTACATGCATTCTGTAATGAGGTGGAATTGTATGATATACCGGAGGTTTCCTCATCGCATTCAGAGTTTGAAGCTTTGAATGAACTATTGCCACGAAGGAGTGTGACATGATGGAAATAATCTACATAGCCATAGGCATTACAGCCATTCTTGTTTGTATCAAGACAATACAAGTGTTGCTTCTGAAGCCATATCGAACTCTCACAAAAGAAAAATTAGTAAAGGAAGTGAAGAGTATTTTGCAAGAGGATAATTCTTGCGAAGCTATCGTTGATAAACTGGAGAGGAAGGTAGCAACCTGGACGTTGGGGTGTGAATGAGCACTTTCAAAACACCCGGATATCGATTCAAAATAGGGTATAATACCTATATTGTAGCCGATATCAGTTACTTTGTTGAGGCACTTAGCTTGACAGATATGATACATGATCAAAGGCACCTCTTGAAACATTCTGTGTTTGATAAAGAACCGACTCCCTTAGAAAAGGAATCAAAAGTACTAGTAGTCAATGTACAAAACGGGGCTCTTTCTTTTCAAATACCTAGCGTCAGTATCGAGTGGACAAGCCTAGCATCACCCTGGAAACCGTCTACATTAAATTTCCAGGGCACATATAGAGGATCTCTTTTTGAAATACCAGACACCTATTTGGAGGGTATTTCAGGAGGTATGTTTCATTCTATCAACAAAGGCTCTTTCTATTGGGACGGAAAGAATACGGAAATACTTAAGACAAGATTGGGATTCCTAATCGAGAGAATAATAGGGGCCTCGGTTGGCTGGTCCCTCCCTCCTCCTTGAAAGAGCCAACCATCGATTGCCCCCTTTTGGATCCAAAGGGGGCTTTTTTATTAACAAGAGGTATCTTTATGCAACATCACAAAGCTAAGAAAAACTGCCATAAGGTAGGATATAAATCAGCTGGTGAGGCTAGAGAAGCTTTAAACACGTTCGGCAGAGGGCGAGGGGCAGTTCGCTTCTATAAATGTCCCTACCCTGCATGTAAAGATCGACCTTACCACCTTACAAGTGAAGCTTCCGAGAAGGCTTCGTAATTATCAAGATATAGGAGGCCTTATGGCTGAAAAGAAATTGGGAGCGTTTGCAAGCTCCCTACAAAGAAACAACAAACAAATCAGAAATGATCGTGCGGAGGCAATGACTGACTCGGCGCATATGATCATGCGTCGTAAAATTGAAGACCTTCAAGTAGATATCAAGACCTTAAACAGAGACCGTGAAGCTCTGTTAGATTTGTCGCCTGAGAGTGCTACTAGTCTGATGCTTAAAAAGGATTTTAATGCAGAGCTCTATGTCGAGAAGGAGATGGAGTATGGTATTCAAATTCGTCAAAAAGAGATTCTGCTGGACCTTATGCAGAAGCGCTATACATATTTATTCGGAGAAGTATAATGGGTGGTGGTACGTATTCAGTAGAAACAGCAACGACACGCAGAGCGGTATCTGATTATCATACAAAGAGTAATGATGAGATTTTCCAGTCTAGAATGGTTGATCCTGGAATGGATCCTCGGGCATTCACCATGAGAGAGTCCAGAGATTCAGACGAGCATCCTGAATCTTTTGCAATTTGTATAGGGTTAGATGTCACAGGCTCAATGGGTTCTGTCCCCCAAGAGCTAGTGCGTGACGGTCTTCCTCGGTTGATGGGGCGTATACTTCAGAATGGAGAACCAGACCCTCAGATTCTTTTCATGGGTATCGGAGATCACGAGTGTGATGAAGGTCCTCTTCAAATAGGTCAATTTGAGTCTGATGACGAGATGATTGACAAGTGGTTACTAGCGACGTGGCTTGAGGGTGGCGGTGGCGGTAACATGGGAGAGAGCTATCTCCTAGCCTGGTATGCAGCCCTTCGTACTCAAATAGACTGCCTCGAAAAGAGAGGCCGTAAGGGTCTTCTGTTCACCATCGGGGATGAACCTTGTCTGCCGAGCATTCATAACCGAAGACTTGGGGCAATAGTAGGTGATCCTCAGCTTGCAAAATCTGATGGGTTTATCAACGCGAATGAGTTGCTATATCAAGCACGTGAGGTGTATGATATCTACCACATTCATGTACTGTCTACTCGAGCGGGACAAAGATTTCATAGAGATCCTGGATGGTTAGAAGCAATGGGTGATAATCTCCTAACAGCACGTAATGCATCTGATGTCATTGATGTTATCGCCGAAGTTTGTGTTCAAAATCGTGAGAAATGGATAGCTCAGAAAGATGTTGGGGTGGAATCTCAACAAACTGAAGAAACGCCGGAGATCAAGGAGGAAGACACTCCGATGTTTCTATAACCAATGAGGGGTACCTTCGGGTACCCCTTTAAACGAGGTATTAAAATGGGTACATACGCAGTAATCGGTCTAGCTTTCGGTGACGAAGGAAAAGGCCTTGTAACAAACGCTCTCTGTCAATCTCTAGAGAACCCTTTGGTGATTCGCTATAGTGGAGGTCAACAAGCAGGACATACAGTAGTAACCAATAAGGCGAAACATGTCTTTTCAAACTTTGGGAGTGGTACACTGGCGGATGCGCCTACGCATTGGTCAGGTACTTGCACATTTGATCCACAAGGGACTCTAAAGGAATTTCATGTCTTGAAGACCAAAGGGATAAATCCTCGCCTTTATATTGATAGTGAGTGTCCTGTGACAACACCTTTTGAGAAGATGATAAATCAGACTTGTCAAAAGACCCTCATGGATGGAACCTGTGGAGCAGGTGTCGGCGCTACTCACGAAAGGGAAGCAAAAGGGTTCTCTCTAAAGGCTATTGACTTAGTTCACCCTATTGTATTTAATATGAAAGTGGAGCGGTTGTGGGATTTCTACAAGGGTCTTACGTTACATGCAAAAGTGGTAGCAAAGATGACTGAGTTCAAATTAGATGTACTCACTCTGATGCAGAAAGAAAGTATTCATGTACTAGCGAATGACTATGATGAACGTTTCGATAACATCATTTTTGAAGGGTCGCAGGGACTTCTTTTAGATGCTGAATATGGATTTTATCCTCATGTGACACGTTCACGGACAGGGACTGAGGCTTTTAGAGGATTTGATGTAGATCGATATTATCTAGTAACAAGAGCATATCAAACACGACACGGTAATGGACCTATGACAAATCTGGATATTCCTCTTTCTATTATGAACAACCCAGACGAGACGAACGTAGCAAATCAGTATCAAGGGTTATTTCGAAAGACGGTTCTTGATGTATCTCTACTGAAGTATGCGGTAGAAAGGGACCCTCGCTTAGTTGAGTCTCATCATAAGTCTACACTAGTCATCACTTGCTGTGATCAATTGATAGCCCCTTATACTTTTACAGAGAATGGGAAGTTGCATAGCTACAGGACGCTAGAAGAGTTCGCAACGGCTATTTGTTGCCGTCTCAAGCTTCAAGACTACGTCATCGTAAACAGCCCGGATCAGAAAGATTTAGTGAGGAAGCTTTAAATGTTCATACAAAGGTGTCTAAAGGCACAGGAGAAAAGACGTATGGAAAAGTTAGATCATCTTATACGCTGGGTTGCCAGTGGAGGGAAGATGGCTGGACATGATTCTAAGGACA
>Ga0224506_10000125_pt1 | contig 74052 bp, 68 predicted proteins | sample SF_Jan12_sed_USG_2_FD_169108 | JGI IMG/M metagenome (GOLD analysis project Ga0224506, IMG submission 169108) | Sediment microbial communities from San Francisco Bay, California, United States - SF_Jan12_sed_USGS_8_1 | ecosystem: Environmental > Aquatic > Marine > Sediment | place: USA...
AAGGAAAAAATATGATGCTAAGAAATATTGTGATTTTAGGTCTTTTGTTCTCACTGAATGCCTGTGCAAAAAAATTTACGCAAGAAGCTACTTTGTTATCGGAAAATGAATTGGCAGCATATTCAGTCAAGTATCAGGTTGAATACGACAGTGTCTGTAATTACAAAGGAATGATAGTGGATTTAGATGTTGTGCTGAAAAAAGGTCAGATATTTGGAGCGCAATCTCTGAAAGGTGAGTCAGTGGGCTATGATAATGGCATGACTCTTTCATATAAAGAATTTCCTGAACATGCTGCAGCTTTAGAAGTATCAAAATCCAGTGAAAGCCACAGTATATATGCAATCATAAATCCGGATGGTAGCTTTACTTTGCCAAATTACCATTTGTTAACACGCAGCAATCTTCAAAAGGATTTTGATACCAGGGCCAGTTGCGCCGGCTGCTTTGTGCTCAACTGCAAACTTCAAGGTGATGCACCTTTGTTTAAACAGCTATAGTCAAAATATGGTTGGCGATATTAAATCTAATAATCCTTATAAAACTAATTCAGGAAGAACTATGAACAAATTTTCAACATTCTTTATTTTTCTAGTATCAGTAACGCTCGTAGCGTGCTCGCCACCGCCAAAATTTAAAGCTTATACAGCCCCAGAACAAAAAACTAAGATCGTAGAAAAAATCGTCTACAAAGGTAATGGTGTCGATTCTGAAAAGAAGGTGCGTGAAGATTATGCAAAATTACCTCAGGCATTTACCTATAAGAAAAACAGAAAATCTAATAATGGCGCTTACGCTCTGGTCATCGGCATTAATAATTACAGTGAGAACACCAACGTAGATTATGCAGACAATTCTGCACTGGCTTTTGAGCAGCTGGCAAATGAAACTTTTGGCATACCGAAGGAGAACATCATTACACTGCTCAATGACAAGGCGAGTAGTGGCCAGTTGAAAGCAAAAATAGAACTGGTGAAAGAACTGGCTGAAAAGGGCTCAAACCTTTATGTTTACTTTGCAGGTCACGGTGTTCCCGGTAAGGACGGTTCGACTTATTTGCTGCCGGCTGATATGAGTGCTGATTCAATTCACCTGGAACCTAACCTCAAGCTGGAGGCTATTTATAAAAAACTTTCTCAGTCATTGGCCTCCAATGTATATGTGTTTATGGATTCATGCTTTAGCGGAAAAGACGATGCCGGCAAGCTGCTGTATAAAGGTGTAGCGCCAGTGCTTAGAACAAACAAAACCAAGGTTGAGAGCAAAAAGTTGACTATCTTTACGGCGGGTGCAAGCACTGACTTTGCGAATGACTTTGAAGATAAAAAGCACAGATTGTTTTCCTATTATCTGCTAAATGAGCTTTCTCAGGGCGGTAAAGATTTGAGCGCTATGTATGAAAAAATACGTCGTAAAGTAAAACGTAACTCATTGATGAAAGGCATTGGTTACAAACAGGTGCCTCAGTTATACAGCAGTTCGAAACGTGCGCTCTATTAATACCGGTATTTTTATTCGGTTCGCCATTGTTCTCCTGCTTTATCCGCAGGCGGTAATGGCGGCTCCGCCTGCCTGGTTCTCACAGCCTTCTTCAAATAATTACGAGATTGTAGGTTATGGCGAAGCCGCTTCGCTGACTGAGGCCAAGGACATGGCCTATAGTGATATAGCGCAGACGCTAAAACTGAAAGTATCTTCATCAACAGATATAACCAAGAAAGTGCATAACGGGCAGTACGACAGCCAGTTCATGCAGCGCATGAAAACCTCGTCTTCAGCCGAACTTATCGGTGCAAAAATAGAGCAGACACAGCAGGTCGATGACATCTGGTATGTGGCTGCGATCTATGACACTAGTTCGTTGGGTTTGAAGATTAAGCGCGCACTAAAAAATCGCACGCTCAAAAATGAGCGTGAAAATTATCTGTCAACAACGGCACTAGTAAAAGAAATAAATGAAGAAGTTGGCTTTAAACTGAGGTACAAGCTACTGCGTGAAAATGAGCTCTGGTTTATCAAGTACAAAGATATCAAGTTAGTTATCAGTGAAAATGAATTTATTAAGTTCTTCAAGTTTCATAAGGGTAAAAATATTGCATTAAAGCTAAACAAGGACATTTTTTACCCTCACGACAACATGAAGTTTTTTATTGATTCAAAGAACACCGGTTATACCTCCATGCTCTATGTCGAGAGTAACGGCAAGGTAGGCATCTTATATGCCAATGAGAAAAGTCGTAAACAGGCGACTTACCCGCCAAAGAATAGTGATGAAGAACTTACCGTGGCAAACCCCTATAAAAAAGTAATCAATGAAATGTATCTCACTATCTGGAGTGCAAACCCGCTTGATTTAACCGCGTTTGAAAGTGTGCAAAATGATTATCTTGATGATAGTAATTATAAGTTTGGTGAACTAGTTGCGCTGTTGGATGAGTCCAGTTTTAGTTCTGTGGTTGTGAAAATTAAGTTTTAATGAATTGCGGTCATATAACCAATGCAATTTTACAGGGTAAATCATGAAAAATAATAAGACTGTTTATATTGATGATGGTCGTACTATCGTTTCTTACAGGTTGTGCTATTAATCGCGAGAAAGAACGTATCAATTCTAACATGCTACAGGCAAGCGGTGTTTATATGGAGGTAAGAGAAGATTTTGTGTGCAATACAACGATAGATCAATGGGGGGGCAGACTCGATTGATTCAACTCAATGCGGTAAGGTGCAATAAAAAACCCACCCTACGCGCTATAGACCTTTATTATCCACTTGTTTAAAAAGTGGCTCTCCATTTTTCAAATCACATACATTATGATATCTTGACCATAATTTCGGTACGCCACTACTATCTGCATGGTCTCCTGCGAACTGATAATCGGATGTAAAATTCCCATCTGGGTTAATAATTGCGTATAGATTCATAACACCTCCAGGTGTTGTGTAAACATGCAGACCCAATGTTGATTCTGGTAATGTAGCAAATGTACTAGATATAAAACCTCCAGCATCTAGTAGCATTTCTACGCCTCCAAGAATACTAGCAGCAAATTTATCTCCTTTTTTAAATACAAATTCAGTGCATTCAAGGTCATAATTTACCTCATACAGGACAGGATGATTTAAAGATTCCATATGGCTTACAGGTTGCGTTATCTTTGTACATCCAATAAAACTAATTGCAATTAGTATTGATAAACTTACTCTTAACATGTTATTTCCAGGGTGTATTTTTATTAATATAACTTAAGCTACTTGGTAGCTAATCATACCGGAAACATCTAGCCAGCTCCACCTGCCATAATTATTAATTCAAAATTTTATAACGCGGTACGGTGTAATAAATTGACAAGGGTCGCCCTAACGCAACTCATTGATAAATCGAAAGCGCGGGGTCAGGCCTTACATTTGACACTTTCGATAAACACGCGAAAGCGATAAACACGTGTCAGAGAGCAATTGTTTCTAATATACTAATATTTAATAATAATTGGCTCAGAGTAAAAATCCCTCAAACCAGAATCCGTCTAACCTACGTTATGTTTTAAAACAATACACGCTCCAGCAAAAAACACGTCCCAGCACCGTAGATACCATCTCTCAAAACCAACCTCAACTTTCATAAAAAAGAGTTGAAGTCGGTTTTGAGAGATGGTACCAACGGCGCTATCCTTTAAACTCAGCACGTAAGCTGCAATAAGCATCGCCCAGCGAGCTATCAAGTGAATTGAAAAGCAGGATGTCAAAATAATAAAGTATACTTTAGTCAGTGATTATGTTTAATTTCATTTAGTTTTTAACGCTTTGATAGGAGTCATGATGAAATCAATTCTCTTTACCCTGGTTTTTTATTTCCTGTTTTTACCTACGCTACATGCAGATCAGTTCGAATGGGATGAATATCCTGATCTCGTTAAAAAGTATCAGAAAGATAAAAAAATGCATGACGCTATTGAGTTACCTGAAAACAAAAGGCAAGACTCGCTGCAAATCATTGTTGGTCCATACACGCAATATCATATTAATTTCACATTGAAATCATGCTATTACGTTCTTCAAGGTCAGCTTGGTTTTAAAAGTCCAATCGAATGTAAAGACTTAAAAAATGCTTTTCCTGAGCTTTCCGAGGTTCTGGATCGTCTTTAAAGAAAAACGAAAAACAGGTGTCAGCACCGTAGCTATGATTAGCTCAACAAATTCTGGCACGTAAAGCGTTGGGGTTCGCAAGCTCACGCCAACCTACGGTACTGTGCCATCCTGATATAATCCTTGATATCTATCTGGTAAGTGATAATTTATGACTAATATAACAATCCTTAATTATGTGAAGTCTAAAGGTCTCTCTGTGGATGATTCTGCAAACAGATTTCGATCCGATAAATTTCGCATAAAATCATAACACCCATTTCAGGTATGAGTATGTATTATATTCCTAGGTCCGAGCGGTTCCCTCTTTCTTGGTCAACAAGAGGATTATTTCTCTTAATATTTTTTGTAGTGGCGTACAGCACACCTCTTTTTGCGGCTAGCAACGAGCAGTGGGCTGGTGAGTGGAAAGAAAATTATGCTGGTGCCTACACTGTACTTACGATCTCCCAGGTAGATGACGGTGGTTTTACTTTTAATTATGATCAGGGCGTAGGGATAAATGGGGCTTCACTTTCTGGGAGAGCAAAATTTGGTAAAGCAATTAAAAACAAGAGATTTGCATCAGCTACTATTAATGGATCTCAGAGAAATTTTACCCTGACATTACATAAAAAAAGACTTCAAAGCTCTTTGCAATTTGATCCTGGGCCGGTTTTAACTGTTGTTGATTTTGATGGGCCCCTGAATTTAATTCGAACAGAGAAACCTGTTTATTATAATACCAGTTTCAATTGTAACAAGGCTGAAACACCGGTTGAGATATCCCTTTGCACAAATAAATTACTAGCCTCTCTAGATCAACAACTAGGGGCAACCTATAGGGCGCTTCGTAAAAAAGTGAATAAGAGTACCCTCAAATCAACTCAAAAGAAATGGATCACAGAAAGGGATAAAGGGTGTGTGGTTAAAAAGAAAGTGAACATAGTGTGTCTACAGAATTCCTATGCTACCAGAATATTAGAATTGGCTATGTTTCCCTCTCGTATAAATTCAAAGGGGATTCCTTTTACATGGATGGAGGAAAAATTCGCAACCACAGGAGGGGAAAACTCTCAGGGCTTCAATAATGAGGTTGGTTATTTTATTGATGGAAATGTGACCCGTGGGGAGTTAGGCCAATTTACATTGCTAAGAAAATATACAAAAGACAAAAAACTAACCTACGAGGGTTGTTTTGAGCCAGACCGATCACTAGGGTATGACCCTCAGCGTATGGATTGTAATTACCAGATCATGATCAGTTTTTACCCACCAAACAGGCTTGTGGTGGCTAAATTATACGTTAGGGATAAGGATGTTAGGATATCAGCGCCAATGGGCTTAAATACTAAAGAACAACTTCCAGAGTTTATGAAAGTTTGGATTAAAAGCCTGGCAGATCCCGCAAATGTTAGCTTTAATAAACCTTTGCCTTGGGCTTATTAATAACTTGGTGCATTTAGATCTTTGAGAGATCAAGAAGTAATAGGGTCAGAGGTGAATTCAAGTTCCAAGTGCAATACTCAATGAACCAAGGAAGACTTCATGAGGACAAAAAATAGGTGTCAGAGCACAATTAACTCTAATATTAGAAACAATTATGCTCTGATATCTATTACCTTTAATAGGAGTTATGTTATCACATGGAAATTTTAATTCGCTTTATGCAGAAAAATTCAACAGGAAAGGTTGTCATTGTTCTGTTTGCGTTGACTATGACTGTGTATTTAACAATGCTGTTTTACTCTATTCCGGCTGTCGCTGCGTTTGCTCCTGAATTACCGATATTTGATTTATCACCGTTAGGTTACTCATTTAATTATGCTAACGAATTACTGAATACATTAGGTTCAGAAGGGCGCAATCTATATTTATCTATTCAGTTGCCATTAGACTTTGTATATCCTGGTTTGTTTTCTATTACATATTCAGTATTGCTAGTTTGGCTTTTTGGTAAATCGTTCAACGAGAACTCTAAAATGTTCTATTTTGCATTGGTGCCATTTTTAGCTGGTGTTTTTGATTATGTTGAGAATGTATTCATTATAAAAATGATAAATTCATTTCCAGATTTACAGGCGAATACGGTTAAAGTAGCAAGCACATTTAGCGTTCTCAAAAGTAGTTTTACTACGTTTTTCTTTATCTTGTTAATTGTGGGCTTTGCTTTATTATTTAAGAAAAGATTTTCGAAGGAAAAGCACAGGGTCAGGCCTTACATTTGATACATTCTGATTTCGTAGCTACTTTTTCAATTAGGGAATACAAATAATTATCGAGGGAAGAAAAATGGCAAGACCATTAAGAATTGAGTTTCCAGGAGCTTTATATCATGTAACTTCAAGAGGAAACGCACAGGAAAATATTTATAGTGACGACAAAGACAGATCAGCATACCTCTTATTGCTGAACAAAGTCTGTCAACGATATTACTGGTATTGCCATGTCTACTGTTTAATGGATAATTATTATCACTTATTAATAGAAACTGGTGATGCTAATTTATCAAAGTGAATGAAATATCTAAATGGATCATATACTCAATACTTTAATCAGACACATAGAAGAGTAGGTCATTTATACCAAGGACGTTTCAAATCAATTCTGGTGCAAAAAGAAAGCTATCTTTTAGAGTTGGCTCGTTACATAGTATTATACCCAGTAAGAGCGCGTATGGTTCGTAGTGCTAAAGACTGGAAGTGGAGTAGTTATCGGTCAACAGCTGGATTGACAACACTGACACTTATCTGGCAACTGATTGGTTGCTATCCTTGTTTTCAAAAAATAAAAGCAATCATTAGCTAAACCTTTAAAATACTATGAAAATATTAGTAGCGATCCAAAAGAAGCAATGGCAAAAGCCTATTTAAGTGGTCACTACACCCTGGCAGAAGTAGGGGCCTGGTTTGGTTGTAGTTATGCAACTGTTAGTAGGGCGGTTAAGGTGATTGAATAATCAACATATTGAAAATGTGAAATGTATGGTCTGAACCTCCCCCGCTTTTCCGCTTTTCGCTCTTCGATTAATCTATAAGGTTGGAAAATAAAAATGAAACGAACTGAACAAACCCTGCTGGAACAAATGCAGATAAGTGATGCTGAAATTCAACATCGCATGAAGCTGCTAAATCTAAGTAAAGAAGATCTAAGCTTATTAACCAGTCATAAGTTAATGATTGAAGATAATGTTGATGTCATTGTCGACGAGTTCTATGAGAAACAAATTGAAATAGACGAAATCTCTCTGTTAATAGGTGATGCCGATACGCTAAGGCGTTTACGCACCGCACAGCGTAAATATGTGCTTGATCTGTTTTCTGGTCATTATGACAGCGAGTATGTCAACAATCGCTTGCGTATTGGCATGGTTCATAAACGCATTGGTGTGGAACCAAAACTCTACCTTTCCGCAGTAAGAACGCTAAAAGATGTCATCATAAAAACATTAAGAAGAACTATTTCTAAAGCAGATGTATTAGCGCTGACCCTGGTAGCACTGGATAAACTGCTCTATTTTGATATTACACTTATATTTGACACCTACATTGACTGCCTGGTCGGGGAAATTGAAACCGCCAAAAAACGTACAGAAGTATATGCAAAAGGCCTGGAAGAAAAAGTAGCTGAAAGAACGCAGCAATTAGAAGAGCTGACAAAACTGGATCCACTAACGAATATTTATAATCAAAGAGCCATGCAAGATTTTCTTAGAAGGGAGCTTGCCGTGGCAAAAAGACGTCAGGTAAAGCTGGCGCTGGTGTATTTTGATATTGATAAATTCAAGGCTATTAATGACACGTATGGTCACATTAAAGGTGATGAGGTGCTTAAGAACGTGGGTCAGGCAATGCTGAATAATGTTAGGGATACGGATATTCCCTGTCGCTATGGTGGTGACGAATTCTGCATCATACTACCTGAATGTGATGTCAAACAAGCTAGGGTCATTTGCGAAAAAATCATAAAAGAATTTAGCGAGCGATATAAAGATTTTAGTTTTAGCATGGGAGTGGCTGAAACAGGGCTGGATGAATACCTTGATGGAGATCATCTCATCAAGAAAGCGGATGATAAGATGTATCTGGCTAAAGAGGAAAACGGCTTTCAGATACGATCCTGAGTCGTAAGATGAAAACATGACATAGATGCGTTAGAAATCTGTGCTGCTATTTAGATGTCCCATTACAGATTCAGGATTATTATGAAAAAACTTTAGGTTAACCAGCGAGGAGGTCAACGGGGTCAGTCTGGGGTACCCCATATTCCTCGATCCAGCTCGACAGATGCGATTCGCAAGCTCACCGGCATCCTACTTCTGACCCCAAATATTCGATAAATGTTGCTTTTACTCGTTTTGATACAAGCATATACGGCATCCATAAGAAGAAAACCATAGCTATCCCTTTGCCTAATAATACTTGACTATTTTACTTGGTTTCTTATGATTGATTGAGTACTCAACTTGGAGGGCTCATCATGCACATTCGATCTACTTTAGATCCCATTTCTTTACACGAGGTTCCAGATCCGGAGCATCATCCCTGTTTGTACGAGGGTGATGGTGTTAATGGTGTCGAGGTTTATTTTGAAAATGAAGAAAACAGGCAAATTTATATGGATATGAATAAGGAGTTAGGCCACAAGAAGGTGCTTGCCAGTGATGATTCAGATGATTATGTCGCTGAAGGTTAATTGATGGTCGAGGTCAGACTGAGCTCGTTGCGCTGCTATTAGTGAACGCTGTTTGCTGGCCTACTTCCAAATTACCTCAATAATATAGTGTATTAAGCTTGAGAAAAACCGGGGTCGGTTCACGGTATATACTAATATTAGAAACAATTGTGATCCGATCCCGTTTTCTTGTAGCTATAATATTTTCACCGTTTACGCAGGTTCCGCGGTGGATGGCTTAACTGAAAGCCTGTAGCCCCATCATCAATATTTATATTTGTTCTTTGGTTTGTGCATAATTAATTTGTGTAATCATTAATCGGGGATGAATGTGGCTATTTTGTTTGATCTTGACGGTGTATTTTATCAGGCTGGCAAAGCTATCCCGGGTGCAGCTGATGTCGCCCGTTGGGCCAGGGATAATGCTATCCCGCATTTATTTTTGACCAATACTTCTTCAAGACCGCGCTCGGCACTGGTTGCAAAGTTGGCCGGTTTTGGTATTGAAACGGATGAGCTCCACATTCTTACACCTCCGGTAGCCGCAGTGCGCTGGCTGCAGCAGAACCATGCGGATGAAAAGATTGCGCTGTTTGTTCCAGAAGAAACCAGGGCGGAGTTTTCCGGCTTAGAAACCGCACAGCAGGGCGAAGACCTTGCGGCGGTTATTGTCGGTGACCTTGGCCGTGACTGGGACTTTGCTACATTGAATCATGCCTTTCAATTATTGATGTCTGAGCCTAAACCAAAGCTCATTGCTTTGGGAATGACGCGTTACTGGCAGGCGGATGATGGCCTGCGTCTGGATGTTGCTCCATTTGTGATGGCCTTGTCTCATGCCGCAGATAGAGAGCCATTGGTGATGGGTAAGCCAGCGGGGTCTTTTTACCGGGCCGCGGTGGAGATTCTGGCCGTGGAGCCGGACCGGGTTGTGATGGTTGGTGATGATATTCGCGGTGATATTGATGGTGCGCAGCGAGCGGGGCTTAAGGCAGTGCTGGTACGCACCGGGAAATTTCGTGAAAGCGATCTTGAGATTGGCATTCAACCGAATGCCGTGCTGGATTTGGTTGCGGATTTTCCGGCATGGTATGAGATCAATTTCGGCATGTGCTGATGATCGATTATAAAAATTCACTTTGGTCTCGTTCCCACGCAGGAGCATGCGAACCAGAAAATTAGATTTTAATCCCTCCACACCCCCATCACCGCTATAATCCGCGCCATGAAAAACAAGATTGAATTATTAGCCCCAGGTGGCGATATTGATGCTATTAAGGCGGCTATTGTTGCCGGGGCGGATGCGGTTTATTGCGGCCTGGATCGATTTAATGCCAGGAATCGGGCTGAGAATATCACCATTGATGATCTGCCGGGAATTATAAGGCTGGCACATCAACACGATTGCGAGGTCTTCCTGACCTTGAATGTCATTATTGTTGAGAATGAGCTGCCGGCACTTATTACCCTGTTGAACAGGCTCGTTAACACCCGAATTGACGGCATCATTGTTCAGGATTTGGGGGTTTGCTATCTGCTCGCTAAATATTACCCGTCGCTTGATATTCACGCCTCGACGCAGTTGACCACGCATAATGCGGGACAGATAAAGTTTTTACACAAGCTGGCGGCGACCCGCGTCAATCTTTCGCGTGAGCTGAATCTTGACGAGATCGCTGAGCTATCAACGGTGGCGCATGCGCATGATATGTTGACTGAGGTGTTCGTGCATGGCTCCAACTGCATTGCCTTCTCCGGGCTTTGTTATATGAGTTCGGTGCATGAAGGTAAATCGGGCAATCGTGGCCAGTGCAGTCAGCCGTGCCGGGATCAATATCAGACCACGGCTGAGGGCAATGACTTTCCGCTGAACCTGAAAGATAACTCGGCCTTTTCTGATTTGGCTGGTTTGTATGAGGCGGGTGTTGATTCCTTAAAGATTGAGGGGCGCATCAAAAAGTATCACTATGTGCACACCGTCGTTGATAGCTGGCGTAAGCAGTTGCAGCATTTTTATCAGCAAAATCGTGTGGCTGAGGGTGAAGGTTCGCTGCGTAAGGTCTTTAACCGCGATTTTTCCAACGCCTTTTTAAAGGGCGAGATTAGCCGCAATATGTACATCGATAACCCTCGCGACAACACGGCAATTTATCGAGCGCAAATGAGTGGTCAAACGATAGAGGTGGCACTGCCGACGGCCAAGCGCGAAGTGTTTGAGCAGAAAGCCGAGATCGTTAACGATGTTGAGCAGCAGATCAATCAGCTGAGTATTGAACAGGCGCCATTAACTCTGTCTGTATCCGGACAGGCTGGCACGCCATTAACGCTTTCTGTGAAAACGCCTGATCTGTTTTTTGAAATACACTCGCAGAGAATGCTGGTGAAAGCGGTGAGTGAAGCAGAGGGCAGGAAAGGGGCGGCGCAGCCGATTGACCGTGCGTTGTTACTGGAACGCTTTAAGGCGATAAACGAAGGCGAGTATTTTATCGAGACTATTGATACGGACCGGCTTGATAGCGACCTCATGCTGCCGTTCAGGGATTTCGCGCCCTTAAAGAAGCAAATTTTATATCGCTTGAATGGCTCAAAAGAGTACGTGTCGCCAGTGGTGTTGCCGCGTAATAAAAAGCAGCGTGAACAGGTAAAATCGCCTGAACTGTCAGTGCTGATTTCTTCGCCCGAGGACGTACACCTTTGCGCAGAAACCTCGGCGACGGTTTTTTACCAGCTGCCCAACAGCTATAAAAAAGGCGACACAAAATACGAAGAGCTTTTCAACAATAACAAAAACTTAATTCCGTGGTTCCCTTCGGTGTTGATCGGTGATGATTATCTGGCGGCGGTGACACTGCTCGATAAAGTAAAGCCAAAACAGATCGTGACCGACAACACCGGTATCGCCTATGAGGCATACCACCGAGGCATCGACTGGATCGCCGGGCCACAGCTTAACCTGATAAATTCGTACAGCCTGTTATGCCTGCAAGAGGTGTTTAACTGTCGCGGCGCCTTCATCTCCAATGAGATCAGTCGCGGCCAGATGTGCAAGATAGCCAGGCCCGATAACTTCAAGATTTACTACAGCATTTACCACCCCATCATATTGATGACCAGTCGCGCCTGTTTTTTCTACCAGGTGACGGGCTGCAAAAAGAATATTGTTGATGGTGTCTGTATTCAGCGCTGCGAGAAATCGTCAAGCATTACCAGTATGAATGATGTCACGATGCTGATTAAAAAGAGAAGGGGTGACTATCACACTATCTATAACGAAACCAACTACCTGAATACGGCGGTGCTTAGTGAGGTGAAAAATCTGGTGACCGATTATTTCATCGACCTGCGAGATGTGAAAACTGAAACTCAGGTGGAAGTGGACAAGGCGGAGCTGACTCAACTATTTCAGCGTACTATCAGCGGTGAGGCTGAAGCCGCTAATGATCTGGAACAGGTGATTTCATCTACTACAAGCACGCAATATAAAAAGGGCATCTAAGCGTTAGAGACATTCGTAATTAATCACAACCAGTCTGTCAGCATTATGCCCATGCCGAATCGTTCTCGTTTGATGTTGTAATCAATTAATGTTTCACCATAACCATTAAAATATTGAAGATAAAATCTTAAGCCTCGCCTGCTTCCAACAGGGTAAGACCAATCGAGTTGATATGAGGCAAGTCTATTGCTGTTGTTAATGTCCCTGAGGCTTAAAGTGATGTTGTTTAATGCACCAGCATGAATAAATTTAAGCTCGCCGTGGCCAACATAGTCTTCAATATCGGGATTGTCATCACCGACGAAGTCAGTAGGCGTTGTTTTTTGTTCTTCTTTCCAGCGATACCATTTCTTCAGTGAAATATAATAAGAATCCCGTTCAATGAGGAAATCTACGTAGCTACGGTTCCAGCTGCGAGAGTCTGGCGGTGATTTACCATTTGACTGATGATTGATTAAACCAAAATTGATAAGCCGAATATTCCAGCCAAGAAATTTGGCATTACTTAATCTAGTCAGCATGAGTTCTGGTTCGAAGTTGGTGTCCCTAAATGGGGATGAATGATCAGAATTTACCATCTGCCAGACAGATAGCTGCGTGTAACCAAGAAACCAAAGCCACCTGGTATCGTCATGATGTTCATTGATCGGAACCTTGAAGCTTATTTGAAACTTGGCTTCATGATTCTTTAAAAGTGGGTTCTGTGAATTTAGATTATCTGACCATGAGTAAATAAAATAATTAGGCTTGTATGGGATAAGAACAAATGGTTGATGACGTAGGAGTTTTTCAGTGCAGACACGTTTTTCAAAAAAATTCTGTAAAGGCGTGCATTCATCTTCTTTTACTTTATCTTTATCTTCATTGGCATAGGCTGAATTGATTGCTGTTATAGGTGATGATAATAGTAATAATAAAATAAGGCTATTACGGTGTCGTAGTCTGAGGTATAAATAAAGTGTGATACCAGATATATTTAACTTCATCGAGTGTAGTGGGTTTTTCACAACAAGAGTTTTCCTTAAATGTTTGCTAAAATATCAGTGCTCTTTTTAGCATGTAGAGTTGTGATAGTAAAAAATAATTCTGTCTACTATTCGTGTTCCGTTAGCCAGTAATCCAGTGTTCTGATGCTATTCCTTTTCCTTGTTCTCTTTCTGCCATACGTCATAACAATCAATCCCACAAAAATATGCAACGTAATCATCGACTTCTGATGTTTTTGCATGGGATCGTGGTATCTCTTTCAGGCATACCTCACAGGGTACCGTGTCCAATTCAGTTGATTTGTCTATATCGTTCATAACAACACCGCCCTCAAAAAAAAGATGTGTACTCGATGACTTTATTATAAGCAAACTCTATGTGGATTTCCCCCTAATTAAAGGCAGGTATTACTGATATTTTCTGCATTAGAGAGAGCATTAACATAATTAATAAGCAGCTACACTTTATAAAAAATTTCTATCAGTATTAACCTGAATGCCATATTGTGCATGGAATATTAATTCGTATAATCGTTAGGCCTATCACTGTCACGGTTGCTAAATATTTAGGTATTAAGTAATTCTTATGCAGGTAAGTGGAGGGCGTACGGTGTTCCGGTTGTGCGGTTGCTTGGCGATTTATTTACCTTTGTTTCGATTGATCAGGTTATTCCTGTTCGTGTCCTCTATTCTTCTGTGTGCCCAAAATGGTGCTTTTGCTTTTGCTGTTGATGTAAACGACATTGCAGTGGACGAGAAAGACGGTGTTTATCACATTGAAAAGGACATTTTACCTATCATTGAAAGAAATTGTTATGGTTGTCATACGGAGCCAAACGGCTATGGCTACAGAGCGGTCAGATTAAAAATGGATTCTTATGACTCAATAATTCAGGGAACCATTTACCGATCTATCCTTATTGCAGGTGATAGTCGTCGAAGTATTCTTAATAAAATGCTAGAAGGTCGTACAGTTAAAAAAATGACTATTCAAATGATGACAAAAAAGGCATTAGCAACAATGAAATTGAAACTTTAAAGATTTGGGTTATTAACGCTGAAAAGTGGTTGTTCATTAAAGAGAGGCAAAAGTGAAAAATATACTTGTGGCAATAGATGACTGTCAGAAAACAACGATTGCATCACCATTAATAGTGCGAGTCATTGAATTGGCAAATGCTTTTTCGAGCAAAGTGAGACTGCTCCATGTTGTACCTCAATCGCAGCAACCGCCATTCAATATTGATAAAAAGACTTTACGACATGAGGTGGCTCATGAACTTCATGATGAACACGAATTTCTTCAGCAGCTTGCAAAGCATCTGCGAAATCGGGACATTGATGCTACATCTCTACTGGTTAAGGGGGCAATAATCAAAACGATACTGCATGAATCTGACCGATTGGGTGTTGATCTGATTATTTTAGGGCGTCACAAGCATAGTAAACTGTACAGTGCCTTAATAAATGGTACTGAAGAGGGGCTGCTTAAAATATGCCCTTATCCAATAATGTTTGTGCCTACATCAGAGTGATTCTTTCTGATATATTATATTCTTATTTTTTCTCTACGCTGATATGCTCTTACCTCATACACACAAACCTACATCAACAATATTTTTACCCCGATCAATATAAGTACCACACCACCAAAAAATTCGGCTTTGCTTTCCAGCCAGGTACCACTACGACTTCCAATAAATACACCCATCCAGCTAAAAACAAAAGTGGTTAGGCCAATGATGAAACAGGAAATGAATATATTGATATCTAACAAGGTGAGTGCAAAGCCTGCCGCCATGGCATCGATGCTGGTGGCTATGGCAAGCATTAACATGACTTTGTGACTTATGAGGGCAATTTCTTTTTCTATGCCTTCGCCAAACGATTCATAAATCATCTTGCCGCCAATGAGCATTAGTAGCCCAAAAGCTACCCATGGGGCATAAGCTTCTACCCAGCCTAATACACCCTTTCCACCCAGATAACCAATCAGTGGCATAAGCGCCTGAAACAATCCGAAATAGAGTCCTGACATCAGTGCCAGATGTACCAGTTTTGTTTTCTGTTTAGAGCCTAATCCGATGGAGACGGCAAAGGCGTCCATGCTTAATGCTACTGCCAGAAGAATCACTTCAATCATGTCAAAACCTTTATTTATAAAAACAGTTGGCGAATTAAACCAGAGTGCAATTGTACCTAATGTACTATTTTAGTGTTTACTTATGGCAGCGCGTACTGCTAGTGTTATTGAAAATTAAAAGTTATATACTCTCGATTAAAACAACTGCCTGATTCGGTTTAATATGCGAAACATTATCTTAATATTTTTTCTGACATCGACACTATCGATAACCACATTTGCAGCTACTCCCGGTGAGGTTGGCGTCGGTGGTTTATTGCGTGAGGTTACGTTGAATGGGTTTAACGGTAAGACCAATACATTTAATGATTTCAAAGGTAAGCCGTTGCTGATTAATGTCTGGGCCAGCTGGTGTGGCCCCTGCAGGGCGGAGATGGGTTCGTTGGAGAGATTAGCACAGCGCTATAACGGCAAAGAGTTTAATGTGATTGGGATTTCGACTGACGACTACCGTAACAGGGCTGAAGCTTTCATTAAAGAGACAAAAATTAGCTTTGATAATTTTCTCGACAGCAAGTTGCTATTGGAAAACATGCTGGGTGCGAATACCATTCCGCTGACTATTATGGTTGATGCTGATGGTCGTGTACTGCTAAAAGCACGTGGGGCATATGAGTGGGATAGCCCGGAAATAATTGAGGCAATAGGAAAAGTATTTCAGATTACTTTGGAACATTAGGCCGATAGCTGGTTTGATGGCGCATGGATCAAAGTAACGAGCTGCCTTCGTCTTCAGCAGCTAACCAGGAGTAAGAGTATGATGGACGTAGATGGTGTGATTGCGACAGTTTGAGGTGTTGAGCAATTGATAGGAATGAAGCAAAGTCAGTAAGGGGAGGGACCTAGAAGATGTTAAAAATCTTTGCTAAATACTCGATGGAAAAGAAGTCTGAAATTAAAATGATACGCCTCATTTTAATGTTTTCTGTTTTGTTAGTTCCAACGGTTACTTCAGCGGATCAGCCCAGCCTGATATCAGAACCATTGGGCGCACCGTTTCATGTCCGTGATTATACTTTTCCGGGTTTTCTGTTGCTGGGATTTTCATCTGAGCCTTCCGCTCCACTTGGCGTAGGTCATTCGGCTTATGGGATACATTATACGGTTGTAAATGATTACCAGCTGAGCCCTGCTATCGCTAATTACCTTGTAAAAACCCATGCAGATGGGCGCCGTCAGTTAGATAGTGCAGATATTAATTTCATTCTCAGTCAGCCTGCAGGGCAGAGTTATTACATTGATGGTGAAGTCTCCATGCTGGAATTTACGTCTAACTGGGGGCTGACAAATAGACTGGATTTCGGTGTTAGCATTAATCTCATCGCGTATGGTGGCGGTTTTCTCGATAGTGCTATCTATGATTTTCATGAAGCGTTTGGTATTGGCCAGCATTCACGAGACCGAGTGCCCAATGAAGATTTTATGGTTGTGCTTGGCTTGCAACCGAATAATCCCTTAGTGATGCTCAATCCACCCACTAGCGGCGGATTTGGTGATCCCAGTTTTTTTCTACGTTATGCGTTTCCAAATGATTATAAGAGTTGGAAATTTAATTTGTCGGCGGGAATAAAAGCACCGCTTGCAGATGAAAATGTGTTTTTATCAACTGGCAGTTGGGATGCAGGATTTCAACTTATTGCGGACAAACGTTTTCAACGTGATGCATATATCATCAATGTGGGTACTATTTTTCCCGGTGATATAAGAGTACGTAACTTTGATCTTCCGTCGCTGTCTTTTATGAATCTGAACTGGTTGCATAGCTTCGAGGGAGAAAATCATAAAAAATTCTTCTTACAGTTCATATTGGCAGAACATCCTTTCCACAGAGTAATTGATACCGAGCTAAGTGATTTGGAATTTCAAATCACCACTGGTTTGAAATGGAATACTTCTGTGGGAGTTATCGGCATTGGTTTGACGGAGAACTTGCTGAACTTCAATAATACACCTGATATAGGATTTCACTTTACCTGGGGGATTTTAAAATAAATAATGTTATGGCGTTTTTCAATAGAACCGAATAACCTGAGGTAAGCAACGTTTTAGTTAATAAAAATTGGGAGTAATATTGCCCTATTCATTCCACCAGCACGGAGATGCTTCAATGAAATTAAAGAATTTTCTTATCCTGTTAGGCCTGCTGATAGCCAGCACCACCCACGCTGAAATCATCACCAAAGAAATCGATTACAAGCAGGCAGAAACCACTATGAAGGAGTATCATATGGGTGGATTACCGTGTAATCAAAACCTGTTAATCTAAAAAACATGGAAAATTTGTGATGGAACATTTTAAAGATACCAGCAAGATCACTAATCAGGGTCTCGAAGCACGCATACAACTAGAAGAGATGCGTATGCTACATGGGGGCATGGTGTTCTCTGCGCTGGCGACTATTGGCGTCAGTTCAATTATGTTCTTTGTGTTGCGTGGTCACGCTAACTCGACTGCTTCTCTGACAGTCTGGTTTGGTATCATGATGCTTATGGTGTTGTTGCGCGGCTGGGATACTTATTGCTTCAACCATGCACCGCTAGATGAGCAGATTAACAAGTCGTGGGGCAGACGTTTTCTTGTCGGTTCTACTTTTGTTGGATTCTGGTGGGGTATGTTGGCCTGGCTGGGTTATTCGACAGAAACTGAATATCAAACTTTGATCGGTGTCTGCATAGTCGCAATTGTCGGTGGTTCACTGGCAACATTAGCTTACCGTTTTAGAACTATTGTTTTTTTTATTATGCCAGCATTGGTATTGTTAGAGTTACGGCTTATTTTTGATGATGGTGACTTTAACAAAGCGCTTTCCTATCTTCTGGCTGTTTTTATTTTATTTACCTTATCCACTTCTCTTCGTGCTTATAAAAATTCGAATCAGAACGTCAGGTTACGCATAGAAGCTGATTTCAATGAAGAAGCGCTGCGTGATGCTAAAAACGAAGCCGAACAGGCAAATGCAGCCAAATCTATTTTTCTTTCAAATATGTCGCATGAACTCCGGACCCCTCTTCATGCAATTCTGGGTTATGCACAATTACTGGAATATGGGGAAGCACTTAGTGCGAAACAGGCCAGTAGTGTTGGCGAAATTAATAATGCAGGTAAACTTTTACTGGTGTTAGTGAATCAGATTCTGGATCTGGCGAGAATTGAGGAAGGAAACATAAGTGTCTCAATGACGTCTATTTCACTAGATAAAATTATAAAAGAATGTAAATCGCTGGTTCAGCCATTAGCTGATGAAAAAAATATACATATAGATATTAAATGCAGCACGGGTCAGGTGGATGCTGACTACACTCGGTTGAAGCAGGTGATTCTTAATCTGTTAACTAATGGTATCAAGTATAACCATAATAATGGCTCGGTAATTATTGAGTGTTATGGTCTTGATAAGGCTAGAGTCAGGATTGATATCACCGATACCGGGTGTGGTGTATCCAAAGAGCAGCAAGCGCTTTTATTTAAACCATTTAGTCGTGTTGATCACGAGAATGAAATAGAAGGCACAGGTATTGGTCTTTCAATAGTTAAGCAACTTATAGAGAAGATGAATGGAACCGTTAATATTAAAAGTGATATCGGTAAAGGCAGTACCTTCTCAATTGAACTAAATAGTAATCTACCTAAGAATGTGGATGAGCATGTTGAAAAGAAAACATCTAACAATGTAATTGTTCCCTTAGTACAGAAACAGAATGATGCGGAAATACTTGTTGTTGAAGACAGTCGACCCAATCTAAGGATGATTGAACATCAACTTGAAGTGTTGGGCTATAAGGCTGATTTGGCCACCGATGGAAAAGAAGCGCTCCAGTTATTCCGTAGTAACCAGTACGGGCTTATTATTACTGACTGTAATATGCCTAATATGGATGGCTACAAATTAGCATCAATTATCAGAAATGAAGAAAATAGTAAGGTCGCCATTGTTGCACTAACTGCAGACGCTTATCCTGAAAGTGAAAAAAAATGTCTGGCTGCGGGTATGGATGCAAGATTAGTAAAACCTATGAATATTGAAATGCTTAAGGCAACTATTAATCAGTGGTTGAGTGATTAATATTCTCCGGGTGGGAAAGGGGTGACACGACCAACGAGTGCTTCAATAAGTTCGAGTTCATCATCATCGTGATTAAACATTTCGGCGAGCTGTATCCTCTCACCAGCTGGCGCATCTTTCAGAACGTAGCGTGGACTGTCGTGGTGCTTGGCCTCGATTTTTTCCTGACTCAGTGAATCTGTTTTAGAAGCTATTTCAACAGTGCCGTAACAGGTGCAGACATAGGTTTTATCGGCATCGGATTCTACGTAGATACCAGTACCTCGGATACCGATGGTCGCTACTACAGTATCCATTCTCAGTTTTTGTTTTGCTGAGCGTTTACCAAAGACAGATAATAGTTTTCCAGTGACCAGTCTCAAAGCTTGAATAAATAGTTCATTTCCCTGCATTTCCAGTCGACTGTTGTCACGTAATATAAAAGCATCTTTACCAACGGCGAAAATAATTTTACTGTCCGCACCTGTTTCAATCACGGAGTGGGTGGTGATTAATGTATTCAGTGTTGCTAATTTTCCATCAATAATGACTTTGCCTTCGAGATCATAAATTGATTTTCCTGGCAGCAGATTTGGTAGCTTTGCCATCGACCAGGCAGGCAATGCGATGCAGGTAGAACCAGCTATATAGAGTCCGCTGCTTAGTGCTTTTACCAATAGCTTGCGTCGTTGTTTATTGATAACGTCCATGATCTCTCCTTTATAATGAACTGTGAGTCTAGCAGATTGTATAGATTCAGCTAGTCAAGGAATGCTCAGTAATATTTAGCTTATTAATTTACCCATTCACGAGCATCTTCTATGTTTTTGAACATGCGACAGTCAAACCGATTGTGTTTCATTTCTTCACAATATTTTTCGACTAAAGAAATAAAGTTTGGCTGAATTATAAATATAGCTATTTTAAGTTTACCTTTGGTATTGGCTATTATTTCATCAGTGTTGGCAAAAACAGATGTGTGAGAATCTTCTACTGAATGAACTGTTACTTCTGTAAAGTCATTAATGATGTATTTAATATTTTTAAATTCAGGGTGTTCATGTAGTTTGAAATTAGAATTTAAAATTTCAACTGTACTTATCTCGCCTGTGAATTTTCGATATAGTCCGTCCGTCTCCCAGATGAGTGTGTGTGGCATGAGATATTACTCTAAGTAAAAAAGGCAGCATTTGATCTCAATTGCCTAGATGATACAGTAGAAAGGGTCGTGGAATTTCTTACAATATGTAAGCCTTTAGCTTTAATGTTTTACTATCAGGCCAATAAAAAAGCCCGGCTGCTAGCAGCCGGGCTTTTTTTATTTTTTTAGGTATGACGGTACTAATCGAGTACGTGTGAAACCAGGCCATCCGCCAGCTTGGGTTCAAACCAGGTTGATTTCGGTGGCATCACTTCGTTGGCATCGGCTACATCCATCAAAGCTTCCATACGTGTAGGGAACAGTGAAAAGGCTATCGCCATTTCACCACTGTTGACGCGCTTTTCAAGTTCACCCAGGCCGCGAATGCCGCCGACAAAGTCGATGCGGTTGTCGGTGCGTGGGTCTGAAATGCCCAGTGCAGGTTCGATTAAATTATCGGCCAGTAAACTAACATCCAGTGATTTAACAGGATCGTTAGGAATTAAATCAGCATTGATGTTTAAACGATACCACTGACCATCAACATACATACCGAACTCGGTAGGCTTGTTGGGTGAAACCGCGGCATTTTCTGCATTAACTTCAAACTTTCCTTCGAGTTTTTTCAGTAGTTCTTCTTTGCTTAAACCGTTCAGGTCTTTAACAACGCGGTTGTAGTCCAGAATTTTCATCTGGTTGTGCGGGTAGATCACTGACAGGAAGTAGTCGCTGTTCTGGTTGCCGTCGCCGCCCTTGGTTTTGGCAATGCGTGAAGCAGAAGCAGAACGATGATGACCGTCGGCGATGTAAATCGCGTTCATGGCATCGAAGCCGGCGCTGATTTTGGCGATGGTGTCGTCGTCGTTGATTACCCAGAATGTGTGCTGTACGCCATCGTCGGCGGTGACATCTACCAACGGATCGGTTTTAGCGACATCAGCCAGTATGGTGTCCATGTCTTCCTGTGAACGGTAAGTCAGTAACACCGGGCCTGTCTGAGCATTCAGTGCTTCGATCTGGCGAACGCGATCATCTTCTTTTGCAGGACGGGTGTACTCGTGTTTGCGAATGCGGTTGGTGTCGTAATCAGCGACCGAGGCCGCTGCAACCAGACCAATCTGTGAGTGGCCATTCATAATCAGGCGGTAGGCGTAGTAGCAGTCTTTGTCTTCACGAATCAGGATGCCTTCGTCCAGCATTTTTTGCAGGTTCTCGGCAGATTTGGCATAAACCGCAGGATCGTAGGGATCGGTGTCTTCAGGAAGGTCGATCTCAGCCTTGGAGATATGCAGAAAACTCCAGGGTTTGCCATTGGCGCGTTCGCGCGCTTCAGCGGAATTCAGTACATCATAAGGAGGCGCGACAACTTCTTCTGCGCGTTCTGGAACAGGGCGTAAACCGGCAAATGGACGAATTAATGGCATGACTCTATCTTTGTAAGTTATCAGGAAGGCGAATTATACAGTGAAGCAGTGAATGATGGCAGGCATATCCACATGGCCTGCATGCGCTTTCGGAGGGTTCTGGTGATAGAATGCGCGCCATGAACACAGCCACGAAAAAAACAGAACTACTTAGCCCGGCGGGCACCATTCGGAATATGCGTTATGCCTTCGCCTACGGTGCGGATGCGGTTTATGCCGGCCAGCCTCGTTACAGCCTGCGCGTGCGCAATAATGACTTTAAAGATGAGAATCTCGCCATCGGCATTCAGGAAGCACACGATCTCGGTAAGAAGTTTTTCCTGACTTCCAACCTGATGCCGCACAACAGCAAGGTGAAAACCTATCTGGAGCATCTGGCACCGGTGATCGAAATGAAACCGGATGCGCTGATTATGGCTGACCCCGGTTTGATTATGATGGTGCGCGAAAAATGGCCGGAGATGCCGGTGCATCTTTCGGTGCAGGCCAATACGGTGAATTATGCGGCGGTGAAATTCTGGCAGCGTGAAGGCATCGAGCGCATTATTTTATCGCGTGAGTTGTCGCTGAATGAAGTCGCCGAGATTCGCCAGGAATGCCCCGACGTTGAGCTGGAAGTATTTGTTCACGGTGCCTTGTGCATCGCTTATTCTGGACGCTGTTTGCTCTCGGGTTATTTCAATCACCGTGATCCAAATCAGGGTACCTGTACTAATTCCTGTCGCTGGGATTACAAAGCCACGCCCGCCGAAGAAAATGCCGAAGGCGTTTATAAGCCTGCTGCATCATCCTGTGGCACGGGCTGTGCGCCTGAAATGAGTTCATCTGAAATTGGCGATGGCGTTCGCACCCAGGGCGCAGATGAAGTTTATTTGCTGGAAGAAAAAGGTCGTCCCGGTGAGCAGATGCCGATTATGGAAGACGAGCACGGCACCTATATTATGAACTCCAAAGATTTGCGTGCAATCGAGCATGTGAAAAAGCTGGTTGATATTGGTGTTGATTGTCTGAAAATCGAGGGCCGTACCAAATCACATTATTATGTGGCGCGTACCACGCAGGCTTATCGTTTAGCGATTGATGCGGCTGAGCGCGGTGAAGAATTTAATCCGGCCTTGCTGGGTGATCTGGAAAATCTGGCCAACCGTGGTTATACCGACGGTTTCTTCGAGCGTCATCATACCCACGATTACCAGAATTATATGGATAGCCATTCGAAGAGTCGTCAGCAGAATTTTGTCGGTGAGGTTTTGTCCTATGATGCGGCTACCGGTATCGCCGAGATCGACGTGAAAAATAAATTCAGCGTTGGCGACAAACTGGAGTTAGTCACGCCGCAGGGCAATCGCGACATCGTGGTTGAAAAAATGCAAGACCAGTATGGCAAACAAATGGAATCAGCTTTGGGCAGCGGTTATTTTGTGAAGATGCAGTTACCCGAAGGCACCACCGAGAAGTGTTTGCTGGCACGCTATATTTAATATGCTTTGGTTAATTTTTTCTGCGGCACTGACGACACAAGCCTTAGCGCCATTATCGGTAGTAAATGAACAGCTGATCATCGAGTTCAAACCGCGTAGTCCGGATCAAATGGCTTCGTTTTATGAAGCGCGTGGTTTTCCCAAAGTGATGCGCGATATTCTCAGAAAACAGTGTTACATCACCGTCGGTATCACCAATACCAGTCAGCAAAAAATCTGGCTGGATCTGGCTGACTGGAAATTTAGTGCTAACGGTAAAAAGCTCGAACGCCAGCATCGTGACCATTGGAAACAACGCTGGCAGGACATGGGTATGCCACTGCGTCATCAATCCACTTTTCGCTGGACTTTAATTCCCGAGGCACTGGATTATTTACCCGGCGAACATGAGGGCGGCAATCTGGTATTGCCATTCAGTAAAGAACAAATAACCCTGGATGCCGTTTTTGCCACTGGTGAAAACAAACAGGGCAAGCCGATCCATATTCATTATGATCAAATTTATTGCGCCGAGGATTCACCATGAGTCGTTCGATTTTAATCAGTGTGCAAAGTTTTTTTTTGATGCTGGGCTTGCTGATGGTTTTAATGCCAGACAATGCGGCGGCCAAAGAAATCAAACTACCTTTTGGTATTCGTGAATACAATATTGGCCTGGCGCCCAATTTCAAACTGGCAGATATAGACGGTGAAATGTTTGATCTTAAAAGTACCCGTGGCCGTTGGGTGTTCCTGCATTTCTGGGCTAGCTGGTGTGGTCCCTGTCGTGAGGAGATGCCGACCATTCAGGCTTTATCAGAAACCATCGATGAAGATAAATTACATTTTGTTCTGGTGAATGCAGCAGAAGATGAAGATACGATCTTTAAGTTTTTGGGAGTGGTTGCACCCAATCTGACCAGTATGATGGATGCGGATGGACAGATCACCGAAATATGGAAACCGCGTGGTCTGCCAACAACTTTTCTAATTGATCCAGAAGGTAGGGTTCGCTATCAGGCCATTGGTGGTCGGGAGTGGGGGCTTCCGGTTTATCGTCAATTTGTGCAGTCATTAATCAGTCCATAAAATCTAAATTGTAATTTTTGATCTGGAAGACTTTTATCACGTATCTATTCAGGTACACTCAAAGCATTGAGAGGGAGGAATGCTTATGCCGTTATCTGAAACCGTTCTCATTATTATGGCCTTACTGGCAACCGGTATTGTTGCTTCGGGTGTGTTTCGAAAACTACCCATTCCCTACACCGTTATTCTCATCGTCATCGGTATTGCGCTAGCGCGTTTGTCCGAAGTCTGGCACCCGCTGGAACCGTTACAACATTTTCATCTAACACCTGATCTGGTGTTGTTTATTTTTCTACCTGCGCTGATTTTTGAATCAGGTCTTAATTTAAATTCGCGACAATTAATTAAAGATATGGCACCGGTGCTGACGCTGGCAGTACCGGCTTTGTTGATTTCAACCGGACTGGTCGGTGTGGGTTTGTGGTTGTTCCTGCCGTCGATTGATTTAATGGTGGCTTTGTTGTTCGGCGCCCTGATTTCAGCCACCGACCCGGTGGCAGTGATTTCCCTGTTTAAAGAGCTGGGTACCCCCGAGCGTTTGACCGTGATGGTCGAAGGCGAGTCTTTATTGAATGATGCTACCGCGATTGTGGTGGTGACTATTTTGCTGGGACTGTATGCCGCATCACCCGACAGTGGTTGGGAAGTTGCAGGTACCGCGGTGAGTCAGTTTCTGTTTGTGTTTTTTGGCGGTGCTTTAGTGGGCGCTGTATTTGGTCTGGTCATCAGCTGGATGATGACACGTTTTGCTCATGAATCCAGCTCGGTTCTTATTCTGTCGCTGGTACTGGCCTATGTTTCGTTTGTGGTGGCTGAACACGAGTTACATGTGTCCGGAGTGATGGCAGTAGTGGCCTGCGCGATTGTATTTGGAATTTTTGGTATGCCCAGGCTGTCACGAGAATCAGTCGAGCTGATGCATGAAACCTGGGAATTTATTGCACATATCTGCAACACACTGCTTTTTTTGTTTGTCGGTATGCTGGTCGATTTTGGCAGTTTAGTTGGTGATATTTGGTACATCCTGTTAGCCGTTATTCTGGTGCAGGCAAGCCGGGCAGCGCTGGTTTATAGCTCAGTACCGTTGGTAGAAAAAGTTTTCAAGTTGCCCCATGTCACACTCGGCGAACGGCACATTATGTTCTGGGGTGGTCTCAAGGGCGGTCTGGCGATTGCTATTGTATTGTCACTGCCAGTCGACTTGCCGGGGCGTGAGCTGTTGATTCATCTAACGTTGGGCGTGGTCTTGTTTACCATGCTGGTGAATGCCCCTACCATTCGGCCACTGATTAGAAAGCTGGGTATCGATAAGTTGAGTGCTGATGAACTGGCTGAGCTTAAGCGCAGCATTATTGGTGCCAGAGGTGAAGTGGACAGTATTCTTGACCGCTTTAGAAAATCCGGTTTGTTGAGCAAGGCCGGGCATCATATGGTGAAGGATGAGACTAACGGCATCCTAAACCAATGGTTGCCGGAGGTAATCGGTGATGATGAGTACCGGCACAACCGTTTGAACGCACTCAATGCCGAGGCGCAGGAGATGGACGATTTATTCAAAGCAGGGGTATTGAATCAATATTCCTATCTTGATTTGCGCAACGAGATTATGCGCAAGCGTGATCATATTGTGACCGAGCATCGTGTCAGTGAGAGAAGAGCATCGGTTCGGCAGAATAATATTTTTGTTCGCTTTGAGGATGCGCTGGTAAAATGGTTACGTGAAAAAGACTGGGCCGTGTGCTTTCTTTCGCATTACCAGAATCGTCGTTTATCAAGTCATTTAATGCGAGATATCTCCCGCATACTGATGGCCGAAGCAGCTTTAAAAAACGTACATGCTGACCCCAGCATTAGTGCTGAACATCGGCAAAAGATTGAATCAAATTACTCGCAGCTACTTGATTATTTTCGTGAGCATATTTCAGATACGCGTAATTCATTCCCCGAGTTTTTTGAGCGCTTTGAAACTAGCTTGTGCGCTAAATCGGCATTGGTCGCAGCATTACACGATATTGAAGAGGCGTACCATCGCGGCAGTCTCACTACCAAGGTTTATGTTTATCTCGAAGAACGCATTCATTATGCCATTGATGAAATCAGACCGATTACTGAACCGGTGCAGGAGTTACCAGCGAGAGATCTGATTACATTGATTCCTTTGTTTTCAGGCTTGCCTGAAGTTGCACTGGATAAAATTGCACAGCGGGCAACGACGGTAAATTATCTCGAAGGTGACACTATCATAGGTACAGGCGATCATGGCGATGCCCTGTACGTGATTGCGCGTGGCAGACTTGAAGCCTTGTTGAAGCACGGGGATGAGGAAACCAGGCTGGGCGAACTGGGCGCAGGTGATTTTTTTGGTGAAATGGCATTGTTGGGTGATAGTGTCCGCAAGGCGGATGTTCGCGCCATCAGCTCGTGTTCGTTGTTACGCATCAACAGTAAGGATGTGATGGAAGTCGCACATCAGCACCCTGAAATTTCTGGGCGGCTGGAAAAGGCTAAAGCGGAACGCTCTATCTGAGAAAGATAACTCAAAATGATTTAAATATGTGAAGAAGTTGTTTTATGTTAAAGATTAATGTATATATTAACAATTAATGTATAGGTTAATATTCAGGGGGGGTTTTTATGATGTGCCAGCATTTTTTATCCAGACTGGAATATTGGGTTCGTGCTAACCAGGTTGCGTGGGCAGAGATCGTTATGCAGAAATCGTGGATACGGAGTTTACGACTGGCGAAAAACCTAAAGGGTGTCGATATGGCGAAGCGCATGGGTGTGAGTCCGGCACGAATCTCGCTTATATAAAGACCATTAAGGCTTAAACTTAAGAGGTATCTTTATGGATCAAGGGCTTAGGGACTCTGCTCCCTTAATTCTCTTGAAAGCTTTTATAGGAAAGATCCGTTTCTGACAAGGTTTGTATATTTGTAGGCAGGTAATTAGTTAATACATGGTTGATATCAATTCAATAGTAATTCTTTGTCTGTGTTCAAAACAATTTCTCGTCTTACTTCCATCATATATTCCCTGTAGACACTAAGAATGTCATTCATATCATCGGTAACAGGTCTTATATCCAATAAATCTTTTTTATAAATATTAGAGATGCTAGATACCATTTTTTGGAAAATATTTTTCATTGGTTCTGGTACATCTGTGGAGTCAACATCAAAATTATCAGGTAAGTTATGCAATGAAGCTAGAAGAATCATATTGTCCTCAAGTATTTCTGGATCAGGTATATTTCTTAACATAACAAGATCTGTAAATACTGATAACAAAGTGGATTGCAATAACTTCAGTGGTCTGGAGTTCAGGGTACTTTGCACAGTATTCATTGCCAATATTCCGTTAGGATTGATGCATTGGCTTAAGCTATAAAAAAATTCACGCGTCATAAGATAATCAGGTGGTGCAATGGAGTGATATAAATCAACATAAACAATGTCGTATGATTTGGGGCAATTATTCGCAAAAGTGCGAGCATCCTCGATATAGGTTGTTATGCCTTCTGGGTTAAAATTAAAATATTTCTCAGCTATAAAAAAAGATTTTTTGTTCACATCAACAGCATCAACCTGAAAACCTCTTTCTTTTAACATTACCGGAACCAGGCCACCAGCAACGCCAAGTACAAGTGCTGATTCAGCTTTTGGATGTACTGATATCGCGCTGTTCAATAATGTATAGTTGACCCCAAGCAGTGACTCTCCTGTTGTGATATCAATGACACTTTGTGGAATTCCTTCCTGCATATACACCCGCTCTTTAGACCCTCGATCAGTCTTATAATCTACAACTTTAATCGTATTAAAAAACGAGGGAAATTCTTCAACAACATGCCAGTTAGCACCTTCTTGATTATTGCGTTGAAAAAACAGGCTGCCAGTACAAAGCGTGATACCAATAAGTGAAGCAATAATGACATTATATTTGTAGCGCTTATTATCGGGTGGTGAAATCAGTGTTGTTAATAATGCCAGTAAGCCCAGTAACACGGCCAGAATCAGGATTCCTTTCGAGTTTGGGATATTGGGAATGAGAATAAAGGCAGTGCCGATAACACCTGCAACTGAGCCTATGGTGCTTATACCAAATACCCTGCCAGCACCACCATCGCCCTGTGAATGCGCCTGTGACTGACCAAGCGCAATCAATAATGGATTCATGGAAGATAACAATATTAACGGCACACCAAGCAAAACCATGCAGCCAATAAAGCTACCGACAATAAGACCTATAGAGGCAGCAAGATAATGAAAAAGATCTGGATAGATAATACGTGAAAGAAAAATAGCAATCGGCGTTATTGCAGGGAATAGTAGAAAATAATACACCACTGATTCTGTTTTGATACGGCGTGCCATAATGCCACCGAAATAATAACCTAATGAAAGTCCAATGAGTGTAATCGACAGAATACCTGCCCAGATATATAAGCTCACACCAAAATAGGGTGACATGATTCGTGAAGCCAGTACTTCAAGGCCAAGAATAATTCCACCTGAGCAGAAAATTAACAATAGATACGAAAGATATGAATGGTTCATCTTTGAATACTTTTTTCCTGCCAAAGTTTCCTCCTGTTATCGTTTTGAATATATCAATAATACTCAAATCGGCTATAACACTATTTTGATACAAAAAAAAACGGGCACACCCACAAGAGGTGTGCCCGGTTCAGATCGCCTTATTTCTAAGGTTTAGTAAACATCATGTGCTGTGTTATACACATTGAATTTACCGGTTGTTGATGGCAATGCGATTGAATTAATTACATTCAACGTAGTGCTATCAAGGATGATCTGTCCACCATCAGCAGACCAGTCAGAGATCCAGACCTCACTACCATCCTTATTGAACTCCATGTGTACTGCCTTACCAGCAGTAGCTACATCGAAGCAACGGTCAACTGCACCTGTTGATTTAGCAATCGCACAGATCTGTTTATCGTTAGTTGAGCTCAATGTCATATCAACCAGAACCCAGGGTGAGTTCGGATGTGTCTTGACGAATAGTGAACCCGCAGCTGGTAGGTCAATTTGACGAACTACCTTCCAGGCATTTTCTGGTTTGTTCACCGGATCAGCACCATATACCGAGATGAACGAACTACCGATATGTGGTGTGGCATTTACCCAGCCATAAACAGGGTCTAACCAGTTAGCACCACGACCAGGATGAGGCACACTACCAACATCAATGATTTGTTCCAGTGTCTGGTTAAGTACATCCACAATCACTATCTTATTACTGGCATTAGCCGCAGTCATGAAATAGCGTTTGGTATGATCCCAGCCACCATCATGCAGGAACTTGGCGGTCGCAATATTGGCCACCAGAGGTGCGCCTTCTTGCGAATAGTCAACGATACCTACATAGCCAGACTCTTTCTGGTTAACCACCCATACTGGTGCAAATTCCGAAGCAACAATCGCCGCAACACGTACTTCAGGTAGTGTTTCGCCTGTAATACTGGTCATAGGAAGTTTCACAAGGTTTTGTGGTTCAAGTGTTAAACCATCATAAGTCACGTACTGTGCTGGCCAGTAACAACCCTCAATGAGGTATTTGTCTTCGAAGCCTTCGAACTTACTGCCATCAACACTTCTGGCATCATGGCAACCTTTCACTTTCGCAACGACGTTAGGTACGCTTGCCCAGAGGTCAATTAGATTGACCCAGCCATCACGACCAATCGCATAGAAATAGCGACCTGATGCTGATGAACGCAGAATATGTACAGCGAAGCCAACATCAACACGAGAGACCTCTTCATGAGTGTCGCCGTCAAAGATAGCAATCTTGCCAGCATCTCTAAGCACGACACCAAAGAAGTTTTCCCAGTCGTGAGAATGTTGTGGAGTTGTTGGACGACTGGCCACTGGCACCATCAATTCCCAACTTGCTACTATTTCTGGCATTTCCAGAGCAGGTGCTTCTGGTGGTGCTAACTGTAGATAAGCCGCCAGTTTGGTAATTTCATCCTCAGTCAGGATACCAGCAGTACCAAAGTTTGGCATACCACCGGGTGTACCATGACGCATCATTGCAGCAAGACCATCAGTACCAATTTCCACTGATCTGGCTTCATCAATCACAGGGCCAGTTGCACCAGTACGATAGAGACCGTGACAACCTGCGCAGCGGTCAAAGTACACATTTTTGGTTTCATTAAATTCTGTTTCAGAAAGCAAAACAGGCGTTGCTGGAACCATTGAGTCTATCTGCTGACCAATATATGTAGCAATATCAAGTGCATCACCATCAGTCAAATCAAGGTCAGCCATTATGAAAGGATATTGAGCCAGTTCAGCCTCCGTGTAGGCATGAGTTGCCATTGCTTCAGGCTCCACAATAAATGCCTCAAGATATTCACAGGTAGATGAACTACTACCACCAGGACCAGGACCAGGAGCACCATTAGTACCGGTGGCACAATTTTCAGCAGCTCCCATTAAATCAGGTCCAACTCTGGCGCTTCCACCCAGGGAATGACAACCTGTACAGCTCTCTCTAAACAATGCTTCACCAGCAGCCGCGACACCATCACGAGTTAATCGTTCAGGATCTCCGGCAGACGGCAACCAAGCCAGATGGCCTGCAATGTCGGCAATCTCTTCAGTAGTCAAAGACGACAGGAAGTCCATTGACGGTTCATTAGCAATCGCACCTTCGATAGTCCAGGCATCCATACCCCGGATACTTCTACGTACAAATCGACCGCCCGCATCATCACCATGACACGCAAAGCAAGTCTCTTGGTATAGAGCTTCACCAGCAGGATTTGGCTGAGGAGTGCTACCATCACCCCAACCACCGCCCCAGCCACCACGGGCAAAGGCGCTATCAGTCATAAATGGTAAAATCAGGAAGGCGGTAAATAGATATACCGGTATTTTATCTCTTAATGTTTTTTTTCTCATATTAACCTCTAGCAATTTGATTTAGTCGTTTTTTTAGAATTCAGGATGATGGTCTAACGCTATTAATTGCATCCTTAGACTAAGCCACACCACAGAAATCAACGTCTTTATGATGACATTATGTTCAAACTATAAACATGCAGCATTTGAGTCATATTATTAGCCCATACTGAGGGCAGGTTGAGGGAGTACTAAAGAACAGGAACTTGCTTCGAGCAGGGAAAAAGTGCAACTATCGACGTATAACACCGTGCAAATAATAAATTAAAGAACAGATAATATTTTGTAATACAGGCTATTGAGGGGAACAACCGAGTTATTACGACAGAGTTTTTTCTTCAAAAATACGGATAGAAATACTAACTATTATTTACATAATCCCTTGATGTATTGCATAAGTAACAGCCTCTGCTCGGCTTCGAACTTCAAGTTTTGCAAAAATGTTTTTTACGTGATTACGCACGGTTGCCGGACTAATATCCAGTTGATTAGCTATATCTTTAGTTACGACTCCACTCGGCAATATTCGTAATATTTCATATTCGCGTTTGCTTAGCTTATTTATCTTTTCATTACCCATTTCTTCCTTGCATGAGTTATTTGACAACCGCTTGATTAGTTGATGGCAATTCACCGCTCGCATACTATGAAAAACGCGGATATCATCGTTATCTTTTTGATCTGATTCAGGGATATAATATGAACCAACATTGACTACAACTGGGTTGATTTTTCTAGATTGTAAAACCAGATCAAAATCATTATTAGGTGCCTGTGCATCAAAAAAATTGGCAATTGGGCAGTCAGCACCACAAACTTTATTACCATGTAAATCTTCACCACAAAGCAATTCGGCACAGGGTCGGCCCATAGCTTGCTGAGGGGAAAGCCCCAGAAGATCTTCACAGCCTTTATTCCAGAAACGAATGCATCTATTTTTATCAGTACCAAAAACGGCATCTGATGTGTGTTCAAAAAAGCTATGTAATGCAATCATACGATTGTCTCTTCTTTAATATTTGGTTACGTTTAGTTACGTTAACTAGATTTATTTAATTTTTCACATATTAGTAAGGTATCAATTAACCATATAAAAGACTAGATTGCTGTTCGTTAATTTTCGTTAATTTTAAAATATCATTTTATATCAATCATTTATAGATACATATCACCTGCTATATTAGAAATGCATCCTATTAAATAGAGTATTAATCTGTTACCGCCTTTTTTATCTATTTTGGTGGTAGGTTACTCTATCTTTGCAGTTTCAGTGGGTTACTATTCTATTGTGTAAAATAATCATGCCAACATCTCGTATGGGATGCGCGTTTGCGCGCTCCCTATAATAGGAAAGAAGAGTATTTAAAAATGAAAACGTGTTGCTTTGTTTAAAATATTAATATATATATTAACTATTAATGAATATTTTAAATAGGTGGAGAAGTGTCAGATCAACGTTTCTTTTCAAGACTAGAATACTGGGTAAAAGCCAATCTTGTTGCATGGGCTGAAATCATTCAGCAGAAATCCTGGTTGCGGGCATCACGACTGGCGCACGGTCTGAAAGGTGTTGATATGGCTCGGCGTATGGGTGTGAGCCCGGCAAGAATTTCCATGATGGAGTCTGACGAGGCGCGCGGGGCGCTAACATTAAATATGATGAGAAAAGCGGCGCAGGCGCTGGATTGCGAGTTTGTTTATGCGGTGATCCCTAAAAATGCTTTGAAAAATGATAAAAATGATCAGGCCAAGAAGCCAAGGATACGTGTTGATCAGGGTTATGAGTGAGCTTGTTGACAGCGCTGATTTTAGTACCACCAAACCATGTATAATTGCCCGTTAATGTACTGACTGATTTGCATTTGTATGTAAATCGGGGTTTGAGTAAGGGTGTAGATGGTGTATCAATCTCTAAAAATACGTTTAAAGCAGCTTATAGATTCTGGTCAGGCGGCCTGTTTGTCAGAATCCCTGATTGGTCTCGAAAAAGAAAGCCTGCGTGTGGCTGAAGACGGTTCTATCTCACAAACTGCACACCCCTCTGCGCTGGGTTCTGCGCTGACTAATCCTGCCATCACCACAGACTTTTCTGAAGCGCTGATCGAGCTGATTACTCCGCCCTGTAGTTCTGTGAAAGAGGTTCTTAGTTATCTGGATGATATTCAGAAGTTTGTTTATTCGAAACTGGATGATGAAACTTTGTGGGCGACCAGCATGCCCTGTGTGGTGTGTGGTGGTAGTAGTATTCCTCTAGCGCAATATGGAAAATCTAACGTTGGCACAATGAAGACGGTTTATCGTCGTGGCCTGGGTTATCGTTATGGACGCACTATGCAGGTGATTGCGGGTGTGCATTTCAATTATTCGGTTTCGGATTCTTTCTGGGATCTGTATCAGAAATTGCAGGCCAACACTGACCCCAGACAGGATTTTATTTCTGATCAATACATGGGGCTGGTACGTAATATGCTCCGTTATGGCTGGATGATTCCCTATTTATTTGGCGCTTCACCGGCAGTGTGCAAATCTTTTCTGGATGGTAAGCCAACCATGCTTACTGATTTCAATGAACATACTTTTTATGAACCTTATGCGACTTCTTTGCGCATGGGTGATATTGGTTATACCAATACTCAGGAAGATATGGCAGGCATCAAGGCGGACTACAGTTCCATTGATGCTTATGTGAAAAGTTTGCAGTGTGCCATCGAAAAACCTTTTGCTGCTTATGATGATATTGGCGTCAAAGTTGATGGTGAATATAGGCAGTTAAATGCCAATATATTACAGATTGAAAATGAATATTACAGTACTGTTCGACCCAAACAGATCACACAGAAGGATGAAAAACCAACAACAGCATTGCATAAACGGGGTATTGCTTATGTTGAAATTCGCTCGATAGATGTTAATGCTTTTGACCCATTAGGCGTCAATGAAGAGCAGCTTTATTTTCTGGAGATTTTTGTGCTATTTTGTTTGCTGCAGGAAAGTAAGACTTTAAATCAAATGGAAATGAATGAAGTCGATATGAATTTGATACAGGTAGCGCACACCGGTCGGCAACCTGGTTTAGAGTTAAATCGACATGATCAATCTATTCCGTTAAAAGATTGGGCTTTAGAGCTATGCGAAGCCATGCGGGAGGTCGCAAAGTTATTGGATGAGGTAAATCACTGTGATTCATACTCAAAAAGTCTGAGATCTCAAATTGAATGTATTAATGAACCATCGAAAACACCTTCTGCCAGAATGCTGGAAGAAATGCGAGATCATGAAGAAGGCTTCTTTCATTTTGCGCAGCGAAAATCGCTACAATATCTGGATTATTTTAAGTCGCGAGAATTGTCACCAGAGCGCCAGCAGTTTTTTGAGTCAATGACTCAGGAATCATTAGCAAAGCAGTTGCAAATAGAAGCTTCTGATACATTGAGTTTTGATGAGTATTTACAACAATATTTTTCGAACAGTTAGTACTTAATCAGTTAAAGAACAGGAAATTTTATGAAGTGGTTGGATAGTTTACCTTTGGCACCATTGGCTGCAATTACCGTACTCATGGCCGTATTGCCATTTAATGCAACACCGCATTTATTTGAAAAACTGAGCATGCTTGTCGATGGTTCGCTACAACGCCCTCTCGATATTTTTGATTTGTTTATGCACGGTACGCCCGCTGTGCTGCTAGTGGTTCGAGTAATCAGGCAATTTGTACTGGCTAAAAAAGAAGTAGATAAAGAATAGGTGAATTTATTTGCTGCCGCCAGCACAGGGAGGAGAGGCAGGCACATTACCTTTTTCAAACCATTCTTCCATGGTCATGGTGTGCAAAGCTAGCGCATGAATGCCGCCACTGAGTTCTTCTTCCAGTACTTTGTTGACCAGACGATGCCGTGCAATCAGCATTTTATCTTTGAAGTCATCGGAAACAATGACCACTTTAAAATGTGATTCATCAGCAGGTCCGCTGTGCATGTGACTTTCATTGATAACTTCCAGGTGCTCGGGTGAAAATTCCTGATTAAGTTTTTGTGTAATGGTTTCTTGTTTATTCATACTGAGGGATGATATCACAGGGCCTGGTTTTAATAATAACCTTGATCGTTAAGGTTATTAATTTTACGATGTCTGTAATTGGCGGGAAATTAATCGTCGAGAATTCTGGTTGGGTCTATATCATAAGCACCGGGCTGAAGTCCGCTGATAATACTTAGTTCCAAACCACTTGAATCGGTGATATCAACAGTCAAATCAACAATTTTAGTGACTTCATAAGGTTTTTTGTTTTCATCCAGCAGCATCATTATCTTGGGTTTAAATCGCTGCACCCGGTTTTGTGACATGATCATACCAACTTCACCTGATGACATTTCAACCAGTGAGCCGGTGGGATAAACGCCAAGGCATTGTAAAAACTGCTCGACCAGTTCGTCCTGAAAATATTTATTGCGCCAGTTATAAATGGTCTGTAGTGCTTTGTGTGGAGCAATGGCAGTGCGATAGGAACCATTTCCCGTCATGGCAGTGTAACAATCGATAATGGCAGCAATGCGTCCGTAAACGGGAACTTCTTTGCCTGTTAATCCGTTAGGGTAGCCACTACCATCGAAACGTTCATGATGGGTCAGAACCACATTGATGATGGTTTCGTTAATGCCGGGTGTATTTCTAAGTAGGTTTACGCCGTAATAAACATGATTTTTCATTTCATCAAATTCTTCGACGGATAATGTACCTGTTTTATTGAGAATCTCGTCGGCTACTTTGACTTTGCCCACGTCCATTAACAATAAACCCATGGCAAGATTTCTCAGGTCTTCTTTATACAGGCCTAGATGCCGTCCAAAGGCGATGCCAAGTGAACAGTTATCCAGTGAGTGAGAATAAGTATAAGCATCTTTTTTCTGCATTTCTGAAACCCATAACAAGGCATCAGAATTGCGGATCACACTTTCCAGAATAGGTTGAACGGCATTGCGTACAGCGCCTATATCAAGATTTTCACCCGCTTTAAGATTATCCATTAGGGCGGCGACCTTGTCGGAGGCGTTTTCTAGTGCTGTTTCAGCGGCGGGAAGTTCGTGGAAAGCTGATTGTTTTTCTTCATAAGCAACCCTTTTTTTACCGCCTTCTAGAAAATCTTCAACATATTCACTACTGGGTAATTTGGGTTTTTCATCTAAATAGGCACTTGCTTCTTCACCCTTTTCGGTGTCGATAAAAACGTATTGGCAGTGTTTTTGTAGAGCCTTAATATCTTCATCGCATGAGACGATGAAGCCCTGCAATAGGAAAGGAGTATCAAGCCATGGGCGATCCAGATTGGAAACGTGCATACCAACAGTTAGATCAAATGTACTGACTTTGCGTTCCATAAAACGGGCTCATATTTGCGATTGTTTTTGACTGAATGAATAATGATTTTATGCAGGCGGCACCTTGCCGGTACATTTTACTTAAATATAACTGTACAGAGTATAGCTATTTATTTTGATTTAGCTTCCTAAAATAGAGCATCAAATTGTAAGACGGGTTAAACAGGCAGGGTTTGCCAGATATCATCGATATATACCTGCATCGGTTTAAAGTTCGTTTTGTACTTCATTTTTTGACAATCTTTGATCCAGTAACCCATGTATAAATATTCCAGTTGCATGTGATGGGTATGTTGGATTTGCTGCAAAATACAGAAGTTGCCCAGGCCTCGTCTGGATTCAGCCGGGTCGAAATAAGTATAGACCGCCGATAATCCTGAAGGAGTGACATCGGTGACCGCCACTGCGAGCAAGCGTTCATCTTTACGAACTTCTAGAAAATAGGTGTTGCTCCATCCACTGTATAAAAAATGCTCAAAATCATCAGGCGTTGGGTTGGCCATGCCCCCATCGACATGACGAGCATTTAGGTAGTCTCGGTACAGTTCAAAATACTCATCACTATAGCCGGCCCTGACCATATTTAGCTCCAGATCATGATTGATTTTCAAACAGCGCTGCTGGTTCTTACGTGGTGAAAATTGTGCTGCTGGAATTCGGCAAGGACGACACTCCTCACAGCCGTTGCAATGTGGTCTATAGATATAATCACCGCTACGTCGATAACCCCGTTTCAGCAGCTGGCTATAGATCGACATATCCATGGCAACATTCGGGTCGGGCACAATATTGCTGGCCATGCGATCCGGTAGGTAACTGCATTCCTGTTCGGCGGTAAGGTAAAGCTGGATATGTTCTGAATTCATCGGTTAAGCATAGCATTTGTGGTCTAAATTCAATGCCTTGTGACCATAAAAATGGGTGGAAGTGGTATAATTGGCGGCTTTTATTTAGCTAGAATTTGTCCTATGAACAGAGATCAACGCATCACCTCACTCAAAGAAAGGTTGAAAACTCAAATTTTGTTACTGGATGGTGCTACCGGCACCATGATTCAGAGGCACAAGCTGGGCGAGGCAGAATATCGTGGCGAGCGTTTTGCTGACTGGCCGTCTGATCTCAAGGGTAATAACGATCTGCTGGTGCTGACTCAGCCAGAAATCATCAGTGGTATTCATCACGCCTATCTGGAAGCGGGCGCTGATATCATCGAAACTAATACCTTTGGTGCTAATGCAACCACGCTTAAAGTTTATGGTATGGAAGCGCTGAATTACGAGATGAATGTTGCCGGTGCCAGACTGGCACGTGAAGCAGCTGATGCGATTGAGACCGATGATAAGCCTCGTTATGTCGCCGGTGTGCTTGGTCCGACGGACAAGACAGCAACCATTTCTCCTGAGGTGAATGACCCGGCGGCGCGTAATATTACGTTTGAGCAGCTGGTGGTCGATTATTCCGAGGCCACGCGTGGTTTGATCGAAGGTGGCGCCGACATCATTCTGATCGAAACAATTTTTGATACCTTAAATGCCAAGGCGGCGATTTATGCGGTGAAGCAGGTGTTCGATGAAGATGCTATCGAATTGCCGATTATGATTTCTGGCACCATCACCGACCAGTCGGGACGTACCCTGAGCGGTCAGTTGACCGAAGCTTTTTATAATTCACTGCGTCACGCTGAACCGATTTCGATTGGCCTGAACTGTGCGCTTGGTGCAGAAGAACTGCGTCAATATATCGACGAGCTATCGCGCGTCGCTGGCTGCTACGTTAGTGCTCATCCTAACGCAGGTCTGCCCAATCCACTGGCGGAAACTGGTTATGACGATACACCAGAGAACATGGCAGGTCAGATCAAAGGCTGGGCTGAAAGCGGCTTCCTCAATATTATCGGTGGCTGTTGTGGCACCTCGCCCGATTTCATTCGGGCTATCGGTGAGGCGGTGAAGGATATCGCACCGCGTAAGATTCCAGATATTCCAGTTGAGTGTCGCCTCTCAGGCCTGGAGGCCTGCAATATTGGCGCAGATTCACTGTTCGTCAACGTTGGTGAGCGCAACAACGTCACTGGTTCAGCGATGTTTAAGCGCCTTATTCTAGAAGAGAAATTCGAAGAGGCATTAGTTGTCGCCTTGCAGCAGGTTGAAAACGGTGCGCAGATTATCGACATCAACATGGATGAGGGCATGCTCGATTCCAAAGCGGCGATGGTCAAATTCCTCAACCTGATTGCTTCGGAACCCGATATTTCACGCGTTCCGGTGATGATCGATTCTTCGAAATGGGACATTATTGAAGCTGGTCTGCAATGCGTTCAGGGTAAGGCCATCGTGAATTCAATTTCGATGAAAGAGGGCGAAGAAAAATTCATCGAGCAGGCGAAAAAAGTTCGACGTTATGGTGCCGCTGTCATTGTCATGGCCTTTGATGAAGTCGGTCAGGCGGATACTTATGAGCGCAAAGTCGAGATCTGTACACGGTCTTATAAGTTACTGACCGAAGTCGTCGGTTTCCCGCCGGAAGATATTATTTTCGATCCAAATATTTTTGCAGTCGCTACTGGCATCGAAGAACATAATAATTACGCAGTCGATTTTATCGAGGCGACCCGCACCATCAAGCAGACTCTGCCGCACGCCATGGTCTCAGGTGGTGTTTCCAATGTGTCGTTCTCTTTCCGCGGCAACAACATGGTGCGTGAAGCGATTCATTCTGTGTTCCTGTATCACGCGATCAAGGCTGGTATGGACATGGGTATCGTCAACGCCGGGCAACTGGCGATTTATGATGACCTGCCCGAAGAACTGCGTAATGCAGTCGAAGATGTCATCCAGAACAAAGACCCTGAAGCGACTGAGCGATTGCTGGAAATTGCGCCCAATTATGTCGGTGATGGCGTAGCGGTAGCGAGTACGAAAGATATGGCCTGGCGTGAACTGCCAGTCAACGAGCGACTCTCGCACGCGCTGGTAAAAGGTATTACTGAATTTATTATCGAAGATACTGAAGAGTCTCGCCTGCAGGCAGAAGCGCCTATTCACGTGATTGAAGGTCCTTTGATGGACGGCATGAACGTGGTTGGTGATTTATTTGGCGAAGGCAAAATGTTTTTGCCGCAGGTGGTCAAATCAGCGCGGGTGATGAAACAGGCGGTGGCTTATTTATTACCTTATATCGAAGCCGCGAAAGGCGGCGATATCAGCAGCAACGGCAAGATTTTAATGGCGACGGTGAAAGGTGATGTGCACGACATCGGCAAAAATATCGTCGGCGTAGTATTGCAGTGCAACAATTATGAAGTGTTTGATATCGGCGTCATGGTGCCAGCTGATACCATTCTGGCGAAAGCAAAAGAGCATAATGTTGACGTGATTGGTTTATCCGGTTTGATTACACCTTCGCTCGATGAGATGGTGCACATGGCTTCGGAGATGGAGCGTCTGGGTATGGATATGCCAATGATGATTGGTGGCGCGACAACTTCAAAAATTCATACCGCGGTCAAGATCGATCCAAAATATTCTAATGCCATCGTTTATGTGCCGGACGCCTCTCGTGCCGTCGGTGTTGTCGGTGAGTTACTGAGCAAAGAGCGTGGTGTTGATTATGTTCGCGATATTAAAGATGAATACGAGGCCATGCGTGTTAAACGCAGCCAGCGCCAGACCAATAAAAAGTTTTCAACTCTGCAGCAGGCCAGAGAAAATAAATTCAAATTTGACTGGAGTACTTATACGCCACCAAAGCCCAGCTTTCTGGGCATAAAAACATTTGAAGATTATTCACTGCAGGAGCTGGTTGAATATATCGACTGGACACCGTTCTTCCGTACCTGGGAACTGGCGGGTAAATATCCGGCCATTCTCGAAGATGAAAAGGTCGGTGAAGAAGCGAAGAAATTATTCAAAGATGCCAAAGCCATGCTCAAAAAGATTATAGATGAAAACTGGTTACAGGCGCGCGCAGTGATTGGTTTCTTCCCGGCGAATAGCAATGGCGATGATATTGAGTTGTATGCTGATGACGAACGCGGCGAGGTGCAGACCGTATTGCATCATTTGCGTCAGCAGTTATCTAAAACGCCAGAGAACCCAAATGGTTGCCTGTCTGATTATATTGCGCCCAGGGATAGCGGTCAAAATGACTACATTGGTGCGTTTGCGGTAACTACGGGCATTGGTATCGATGAACACGTCGCCCGCTTCGAGCAACAGCACGATGATTACAACAGTATCCTGTTGAAAGCGATGGCGGATCGTCTTGCAGAAGCCTTTGCCGAGCGCATGCACGAGCGTGTTCGTCAGGAGTTTTGGGGTTATGCCAGTGATGAATCCCTCAGTAATACTGATTTGATCGCTGAAGGCTATCAAGGTATTCGTCCTGCACCGGGTTATCCTGCCTGTCCTGATCACACCGAGAAACAGACTTTATGGGAGCTTTTGCAACCAGAAGAGAATGCGGGCATCAGCATCACTGAAAGTTTTGCCATGTTGCCCACAGCCGCGGTTTCAGGCTGGTATTTCTCACATCCCGATTCACGTTATTTCGGTATTGGCAAAATCCACAAGGATCAGGTTGAGGATTACACCAAACGCAAAAATGTAGACATAAAAGTCACCGAGCGATGGCTGTCGCCAGTGCTTGAATATGATACCTAAATACAGCTCGTTAGGCGCTTTTGACTGAGATGAAATTCTGCAAAAAGTCATCCACAGATTCTGTGGATAACTCTGTGGATACAAGTCGGGTAAGTGGATAATTCCTTTGTTAGACTAGTGTTAGTTTTAGATTGGTCGATTTTTGATCATAAATAAATAATCGTAATTAAATCAGTAGCTTACGTTTTAGTATTATTTAACCTATTGACAAATGTTTACATTAATAACGGCTAATATTTTTTTGTGACTGTTTTTTTTTGCTTGTGTAAAAGTGTCAAAATTCAGACATTAGAAAACAGTCACTTAGTCGTTTTATACGAATAATTCCCATCATTGATACCATTTTTAAGTGTGTTGGTGAAACATCAGGATTGAATACAACTATGGCAATAATAAGACTTCGTAATATCAACGTCAGTTTTGGCGGTCCGGCTATCCTTGAGCAGATTAGCCTGTCTATTGACGCGGGTGAACGGGTTAGTTTGCTGGGGCGTAATGGCACCGGTAAATCAACCCTGTTGAAGGTGATCAGTGGTCTGGTCAAACCGGATAGTGGCGAAATTGACGTCAATAAGTCGGTCAAGATTGCATCTCTGGAGCAGGAAGTGCCATATGACCTGGAAGGCAGTATTTTCGATGTGGTGGCCTCGGGTCTGGGTTCGAAGGCAGAATTACTGAAGGCTTATCATCATGCCACGCACCGTGTCGCTGAGGACTATTCCGAGCAGGCATTTGCTGAATTGGAACGCGTTCAGCATGAAATTGAAGTCGCTGATGCCTGGGGCTTGAATCAGCAGGTTGAAGCGGTATTATCGAAAATGAAGCTGGATGGTGATGCTGATTTTACCCAGCTCTCTGGTGGTATGCGTCGTCGTGTCCTTCTGGCCAAAGCACTGGTGATACAACCTGATTTGTTATTACTCGATGAACCGACCAATCATCTTGATCTGGAAGCCATCCAGTGGCTGGAAGATCAGTTGCTAAGCTACAAAGGGGCGTTGTTATTCATCACTCATGATCGTGCTTTCATGCGTAAATTGTCGACCCGAATTGTTGAGCTTGATCGCGGCAAATTAGTCAGTTACCCCTGTGATTACAGCACCTATCTGACTCGTCGCGAAGAACTTTTACACGCGGAAGAGCAGGCCAATAATCTGTTTGATAAAAAATTGGCACAGGAAGAAGTCTGGATTCGTCAGGGTATTAAGGCCAGACGTACGCGTAATGAAGGTCGCGTTCGGGCCCTGGAATCAATGCGAAACGAACGTGCTGATAGAAGAAATAAAGTTGGTAAGGTTGATATGAATATCGTGCGCGGCGAACAGTCCGGTAAAGTGGTTGTGGAAGTGGAAGATGTTAGTTTTGAGTATGAAGGCCGTAGTATTATCAAAAACTTCAGCACGACTATTTTACGTGGTGACAAGGTCGGCATCATTGGGCCGAATGGTGCGGGTAAAACCACCTTGTTAAAAATATTGCTGGGCCAGTTGCAACCACAATCAGGCAAAGTTTCGTTGGGTACCAAACAGGCTATTGCTTATTTTGATCAGATGCGTGACCAACTCGATGAAGAATCCAGCGTGCTCGACAATCTTTCTGAAGGTCGTGAATTTATTGAAATCAATGGCGCGCGCAAGCATGTCATTGGTTATCTGCAGGATTTCCTGTTCGCGCCGGAACGTGCGCGCTCTCCGGTTAAAGCTTTATCGGGTGGTGAACGTAATCGATTATTACTGGCTCGCCTGTTTTCCAAGCCAGCGAATATTCTGGTGATGGATGAGCCGACCAATGATCTTGATGTCGAAACCCTGGAGTTGTTAGAAGAGCTGGTTTTCAATTATACCGGTACTATATTACTGGTCAGCCATGATCGTGAATTTGTGAATAATGTTGTCAGTAATACCCTGGTGTTTGGCGAAGACGGCAAGGTGAGCGAATTCGTTGGCGGTTATGATGACTGGTTGCGTCAGCGTTCAAATGATGCCGAGTCAGACAAGGCTAAAGCAGTAGGTAGCCAGACTAATAAAATAGTAAATAAAGACACTAAAGATAAAGGTCAGAAGAAAAAACTCAGTTACAACGATCAGCGTGATCTTGATGAGCTGCCTGTTAAAATTGAAGAGCTAGAATCAGAGCAGAAACGCCTGCATGCAATAATGGCTGATGCCAAATTTTTTCAACAGGATAAAGACAAGATATTAGAAGTGCAGGATTCACTTAAAGAAACGGAGCAGGAGTTAGCCACTTGTTATCAGCGTTGGGAAGAATTAGAAGAGTAACATATAAGGTGATATTATAGATTTACTTATGTTGGGCAGGCGCCATAATTGAAGTTTATGTCTCTGATCCAGCCTCGCATTTTTGTGAGTTGGTTCAAACCACAGACCTGGTATTTCAGTTATACTCGCCAGATAGAAAATAATTACTTATGGTGGTGCAGCATATGTTTCAACGAATCGGTTTAATAACACCTGCTTTGGTACTGGGACTTTTATTGCATTCAGCTTTGTCTTATGCGGATGAAGGTCGCGGTCAGATCCTTAAAACCAGTGGTATAGTCAAAATTATCAATGCACAGGGCGAGGCACGTGAAGTCACTGGTTCTGAAGTTGTTGTTCGTGAAATGGACATCGTTAGTACTGGCGAAGGTAGTCAGGCAGTGGTTCGTTTTAATGACGGCGCTTTGTCGGTGCTTAATGAGAAAAGTCGCTTACAGGTAGAAAAGAAGAACTGGTTGTCTCATCTTGGTGGAAAGATTTATTTTACTTTCCGTAAAGTCTTTGGCGGAGAGAGAAAGGTCAAAGCTAAATTCTCAACTATTGGTATTCGGGGTACTACGTTTATCGTCACTGATAATGAGGATGCTCAAAGTGTTTCATTGCAGGAAGGCAAACTTGAACTTGAGTCATCAGGTGATGATTATGAAATACATCGTAAAAAATCGGTTGATGAGTTTGCTGCATTCAAACAAGAAGCACTGGACGCACGAAAAGCGATGAAAAGTGAATATGAAGACTATAAGAAACAAACCATGGAAGAGTTTGTGGAGTACAAAAAGAACTTCACAATGCAGGCAAATCATGTAATTAGCTTTGACGGTAACCGGGTTGATGAAACTGAAATGGGCGAAAAGGAACAGGCTAGTTTCAGTGATTTTGAATCTGTTGCTGGCGAGATGCTGGAAACATTCCGACGCCAGTCAGAAGAACATCGTCAGCAGCAGGAAGAGAAGGTTGTGCCAGAGGAGAAGAAGTCTGAAAAGGGCTGGCGGAATTTTTTTAATTAGTCATTAGTCTGTCATTAAGCGGTGATTTTCAGGGTTTCCCTGAAGACCACCGCTATGAATAGCAATAATTCGACTACCTCTGGGGAAAAAACCCTTCTTTATTAAGTCGAATAATCCGTAGAACATTTTCCCTGTATAAACACTATCTAGTGGGACATCGAAATTTTTTTTAAATTTTTCGATGAAGCTCCAAAGTTCGGGCGTGGTTTTTGCGTAACCGCCAAAGTGGTATTCGGTATTAAGTTGCCAGTTTGCAGACGGTTCGAAATTTACTTGTTGCAGAAAATGTTGAATTTCTTTTTCAAGAAAGCCACCACCTTTAAGAACTGAAAAGCCGATGGCTGTTTGTTTTCTGTGCAGTCCATAAATAATTCCGGCTAGAGTCGCACCAGTACCGCAGGCACCACAGATAAAATCAAATTCCTGATTAATATCTTCAACGATTTCAGCGCAGCCTTTGAGCGCTAGCGTATTGCTGCCACCTTCGGGCAGTAAATAAAATCGGCCATATTTTTTATTCAGACTATTGAGGTATTCTTCGGATGTTTTATTTCGATACGTGAACCTGTCTATATAGTTCAGTTGCATGCCGCAGTCAGTGGCGAATTGCAGTGTGGAGTTCAGTGGCTTGTGTGCTTCACCACGGATGATTCCGATAGTACGAATATCCAATCGCTTACCGGCAGCGGCAGTGGCGTAAATGTGATTAGAATAAGCACCGCCAAAAGTGAGCAGGGTGTCATGGTTTTGCTGTGCAGCAGCTTCAAGATTGTATTTCATCTTGCGCCATTTGTTGCCGCCTAGTTCGAAATCTACCAGGTCTTCACGCTGGATATGTAAAGCAATACCTGCAGCCTCCAGCAGGGGTGATTGTATTGCCTGGAGTGGAGCTTTCTTGAGTTTTAATTCTTGAAGTTGTTTCAGTGTGTGGCTACTACGTGAACAACACTGGAATATTCAAAATAGACAACGCGGTCGTTGTAAGTCCAGGTGGTAATGGGTGGTTTGCCGATGGCATCAGAAACTTCACGTGGTTGACCTAGTTCGTTTTTAACCTTTTCCATAGTCATACCGCGGCGTGGAAAATCAAGAATATTAACAGGCATTGTGTCACCTGATGGCATTTCCATGACATCACCGGTGATTTTAGTTTCAGTATTATGGTCGTAAACGTGGATAACAGGTTCGACTTCTTCAGTTTGTTGTTCTTGTATAGTGTTATCTGGGGTTGAAACTTCTTCCATTTGCGGAGCATTTTCTTGGGCAGGTGTTTCTTCAAATACTGGGACTTCTTCAAGATCGGTTGATATATCAATAATTTCAGGCTCAAAAGTTTCTGAGCGGTCATCCATGGCCGGACGATCTGCCAGTACTTGAGTTGAAGAGAGCAGCAGGCAGCAAATTGCCAAGATAATGTGATTGTGGTTAATGCTTTTGTTCATGTTATCCCCATGATTTCCTTACGATAGATTATTACAGGGAGTGTAGCACTTGCCGAAAAAAATACATCACTCTGGTGAAATCAGAGCGATGTATTGGCTGTTAAACAATTATGATTGATAACGCTGGAAAACCAGACAGGCATTAGTGCCACCAAAACCAAAATTGTTCGACATCACGGTATTCAGTGTTACATCATCCTTTCTTTTAGTCACAATTGGCATACCCTTGGCTTGCTCATCGATGTTTTCGATATTTGCAGATGCCTGAATGAAATTGTTTTCCATCATCAAAAGACTATAAATAGATTCCTGAGCACCGGAAGCCCCCAAGGAATGACCGGCAAGTGATTTACTCGAACTAATGGGTGGGATATTTTCGCCGAAGGCTTCACGAATAGCCCACAGCTCCTTGGTATCACCAACTGGTGTGCTGGTGCCATGAGTGTTGATGTAGTCTAGCGGCTGATCGATACCTTCTAATGCCATTTGCATGCAGCGAACCGCACCTTCACCTGAAGGTGCAACCATATCAACACCATCAGAGGTCGCACCATAACCTACTACTTCAGCAAGAATATTGGCGCCACGATTAAGTGCATGTTCAAGTTCTTCAACGACCAAAGTTGCACCACCACCCGCGATGACAAACCCGTCACGATCTGCATCGTAAGTACGGGAGGCTTTTTCAGGTGTTTCATTATATTTTGATGATAAAGCGCCCATGGCATCAAATAACATGCTTAGCGCCCAGTGTTCTTCTTCACCACCACCGGCAAAAATAATGTCCTGTTTACCCATTTGAATGAGTTCGTAGGCGTTACCAATGCAGTGAGTACTGGTTGCGCATGCTGAGCTGATCGAATAATTCACACCTTTAATATGAAATGGTGTGGCCAGGCAGGCTGATACTGTACTTGCCATGGTACGAGGTACCATATAAGGCCCAACACGGCGTATTCCTTTGCTGCGTAGAATATCAGCAGCTTCAACCTGATTTGCTGAGGAAGCACCACCAGAGCCCATGATAATACCGGTACGAATGTTTGAAACTTGTGATTCATTCAGACCAGCATGCTCAATTGCTTGCTGCATGGAAATATAGGCGAAGGCCGCGGCATCACCCATGAAACGTTTTACTTTACGATCGATAAAATCGTCAACATTGATATCAACACTACCAGCAACATTGCTGCGCATACCGACTTCTTTATAGGTTTCCTGAAATTTAATGCCGGAGCGACCTTGCTGTAAAGATTCGAGAACAGTTTGACGGTCATTTCCTAAGCAGGAAACGATACCATAACCGGTAATAACAACGCGTTTCATGGTTAACTCCTAAAAGTTTTCAGTTGATGTGAACAGACCAACTCGTAGATTTTTTGCAGTATAAATAACACGGCCATCAGCAGACAGTGATCCATCGGCAATGCCTAGAATCAGGTCGCGTGCGATAACACGTTTAATATCAATTTGATAAGTGACATCTTTAGCTGTAGGTAGAATTTGACCGGTAAATTTTACTTCTCCAACACCGAGAGCACGACCTCGACCGGGATGACCGCTCCAGCCCAGATAAAATCCCACCAGCTGCCACATAGCATCTAAACCCAAGCAACCGGGCATTACCGGGTCACCTTTAAAATGGCAATCAAAAAACCAGAGGTCAGGATTAATATCCAGCTCGGCCTTAATTTCACCTTTACCATAACTGCCGCCGGTATCGGAGATATGGTTAATGCGATTACACATCAACATATTAGGAGCTGGTAATTGTGCATTGCCTGGTCCAAACAGCTCGCCTTCACCACATTTTAGTAGTTCTTCGTAGGTGTATGAATTTTGTTGAATAAAACTTTTTTCGTCTGCGAGCATAAGGGATATCCGCAATAGCGGCCATTTGTAATTAAATATCCGGTTATTTTATAGGAAAAAGAGGCATGATGGTATTGGGAGTGACTTTTAGAGTGGGTTATGCAGGAATTATTATTAATAGTGATGTTAGCTGCTGTTGTTTTTTATTGGTGGGACACGGCATATACCAAAGAGTTTGCACTGTATAGGTGCCGATATTTGTGCAGGAATGCAGGGTTGCAGTTACTGGATGATACCGTCATGCGACAAAGAATCTGGTTGGCTCGTAGTGCAACGGGTACGCTGCAATTGTGCCGAATATATAGCTTTGATTACAGCGATGATGATGACACGAGGTGGCAGGGGTATATTGTTACCTTAGGCCATCATGTCGCGGAAACGAGTCTGGATCCGCGGCATGTAGTAGGCCGAACGATAGATATGCCTATCGATAAATAGGCTTAATGTGTAGAGAATTTTTTATCGAACTTGAGGCGTGCAGGTTCAGTTTGGCCTTCAGGTGTGACTTTGATATCGAATTTCAAAAACTCACCTTCAGTGAATTGCGATTCAGATAAATAATAAATGGCTGTGCCTTCCTTTATTTCACGGAACTCCATGTTCTTCATTTGTCCAGTGAGATTGTTCAAGTGCCCGGTGACCTTAGCTGCCGTTGGTGTTCCGGTGGTGTTTAGCACTTTTTTAAGTACCGCGATATTAACAATGACACGGTTATTGCGGCGGGTTAGGTTGTACTGTTTAGCTACTTCTGGTGATAGTGTGTCACTTCTGAAGGCATTGAAGTGAATAACGTAATCGCCAAACTCCTTGGAGTGTTCTGCATCAGCGTAGGCATTCAGGCCAAAGCTGAGTAAGGTAAAGATGGTCAGGGTCTTGATGATGTGGTGCAGATTTTTGTACATATTATGAATCTCCAGAGAATGATTATTATTACCGTTCTCCTCCATTGTAGTCGAAACCGGATGTTAATCAATGCCTGGCTTGATCAGATTAAGTTCCCTTTAAAATATAGTACTAATTACTTAAATTTCAATTTCGGATAACAATTGTCGACCTATGCAGTCGAATCGCCAGCCATTGAGTAATTTTCCCTGACCAGCACCCTGCATGAGTTTTTCCAGGTCTTTTTTTGAACTCAGCACGCTTTGATGAATATTGAGAGCGTCAGCTTTTATTTGCACTAAACCCTGTAGATGCTTGAGCTGAGACTTTTCTTCATTAGACGGCCGCTCGCGATTGATTATCGGCCATTCAGATTCAGGTGTTTGTAGGCCGGTCTCGATGGCCTCTGCTAAAGCTTGCAGTTCATCCTGATTAAATTTTAAAATTTGCCTGTCGACAGTACTTAGTTGATTGATATCGACTTGTGTCGCCGAAAGTTTAAGCAATAAATCATCTGACATAATTTTACGTCGAGTAAGATCCTGATCAATAGCCAATTGTTCGCGCCATTGTGCGATGGAGCGACATACCGCCAGTTGCCCATCGCTCAACTGGAAATACCCCTTAACACGTAACCAGCAATTTTCCATATCAGGCAGGAAGCGCTGATCGTTACCGCAGAGTTGCTCACAATCTTCCTGTAACCATTCATGACGATCTAACTGCATCAATTCCTGATTGAACTTTTCATACAGTGGTAACAGGTATAGTACATCTTCTCCCGCGTATTCAATTTGCTTGGCGCTCAGGGGACGTTTCAACCAGTTAGTGCGGGTTTGTGATTTATCCAGCTCAACGTCATATTGTTCGAACACCAGTTTGGCGTAACCAATTTGATCCTGATGACCGAGCATCGCCGCCGCAATTTGAGTATCAAAAATCGGCGCGGGAAGATCACCAAAATAGAGATAGAGTACTTCCATATCTTGCGAGCAAGAATGAAATACTTTTGTAATATCAGGATTAAAAAATAAACGTCGTAACTGTTCACGTGCATCGAAAGCAAGAGGATCAACGCAAATGATATCGTCAGGGCTACCAATTTGAATTAATCCGAGGTGCGGATAGTAAGTTGTTTCACGAAAGAATTCGGTATCAATAGCGAGCATAGGCTCGTTGATCAATTTATCGCAGAATTGAGTGAGGCTTTGATTGTCCTCGATGAGTATGGGGTTCATGGAGGCGATTATATATTTTATCTATGTCTCAGTGGCGAAAAGCTTTTTTATGCTTTTGATTTAGATTTATTCCACCCTGAATTATTATCCACCCACTTCAAACTAATCCAGTACCAGAGAGTCATCGGTGCCATCATGGCTATCCAGCTCCAGTCATCGATCAGGAATATGGTTTTAATCAATTCGTTGTTTTCAAAAAACAGTGGCAAGGGTATGCAATAGAGTGAAAATAGGGCACAGGCACCGGTTAGTATCAACGCACCTTTTCTTGTTTCGATGCTCGAAAAGGCAAGAAAAACCCAAATGGGCATTTTATCTGTTTTAACCATTATTCTATTATCTCATTTTATATTTGGAGGAACTTATTTCTTGCAGCTGGATAGGCCAAAGGGGACGTAGGCGGGGCACCAGCCAATGGCTGCAGTAAAAAGTGGAACGATGCCGATAATGCCCCATAAAGACTGGAAATAAACGCCTGCTGCAATAATGCATGAACCTGCAACTGCTCTCGCAATTCTATCTACCTGACCCATGTTCTTTTTCATTTGAAGCACCTCTTTTTATTTATGGATTTTTATCTCTATGCACCAGCACTGGAAATAATTTTATACAATTTAGTACTTAATGTCAGACTTTACAGCCAATAGTTCAATTTGATAGCCATCGGGGTCTTCCACAAAAGCAATAATGGTATTGCCTGCATTCATAGGGCCAGCATCACGAAGTATTTTGCCACCTTGCTGACGAATCTGCTCAGTGGCCTGGTAAACATCATCGACTTCAATGGCGAGATGGCCAAAGGCGTTGCCAATGTCGTAGCTGGATGTATCCCAGTTGTGGGTTAGTTCCAGCACGGTATTTTCTTTTTCATCACCGTAGCCAAGGAATGCCAGGGTGAATTTACCGTCGGGGTAATCTTTCTGGCGTAGCAGTGTCATGCCCATAATTTCAGTGTAGAACTTGATCGAGCGGTCGAGGCTGCCGACGCGCAACATGGTGTGGAGTAATCGCATTGTATTCTTCGTGTAATTATTAAACGGGGTTATGATACATTGTCTGTGCAGGGCTAATCCATGCATTTTACCCCCACAAAAACAAAACTAGTGAAACGAGACCATGGATTTTTCATTTAACGCAAAAGATTTTAGAGATCAGCTGGAGCAAGCGGTTGCAGACGGTATACAGGCATCCCCATTGGCGCAGGGGGTGGAAAGCTCCCCGGAGAATCTATTGGCTGCCATGAAGCAGGCAATAGATGTGATGCAGCGTGCAGGGGCAGATATTTCATCTGAATCACCCGAAAATGACATTGAAGAAAAAGACATAAGCCAGATCGGTGATTATGTATTAACACTAATTGAAGGTTTGATTGGTCATGTTCAGGCTGCTTCGGATATGCAGGCCGCCACCCAGGCTAAGGCCCTGGTGCGTTTAACTTTGCCAGTGGCGATGTGGGTAGCGCACTGTGGTGGCAGGCTGGATAAGCTGGATCTGGTTGTCAACGCGATAGCTGATTATGCTAATGAATACAGAGACCCGGAGCAGCTAGTTGAGTTAACCCGGGTGATTGCGACGATTATTCAGGTAGCATCGGCAGTGGTGAAGCATGATCTGGAGCAAACCAATGCTATGCGACCGTGGCGTGTTCTGCACTTGAATTACGGTATTGTTGCGACTCGAAGCCACGATCCAAAATTGATTGAAGCCGCTTATGATACTTTAGTGAAAGACTTCCCGCAGGATGCACGAGAGTTTTTTAAGCAGGGCATGCAGCAGATGGATATTATCGGTTACCCACAGGCTGTACGTGATGTGGTGGAAAAATACAATCAAATGTGGGGATCTGAGAGTCCTCTACATTGATAATTGTATTTCAGGTTTTATTTTCCGCACGATGTTTGCTTTGCATGAAATGTCGATGAGGCACGTGCAGTAGTTCAGCCAATTTTCTGACCAGATGTTCTTCAAATTTATCGAGTACATTGTCGGCGTAAGCAATATGCCAGAGTTGCTCAACCAGAAATATTTTCTGCTCCTGTGAGTAATGCTGATTAATCATGGATGTGAACTGGTAATAATCTGCGGTTGTGTTTTTCTTTTCATGAGCAATGGTTAATAGTTCTTCAGTTTCAGCATCAGTGATATTAAATTGTTGCTGCAAGGCCTGACGAATTTTTTGTTCTTCATTATCGTGTATATCACCATCAACGTGCACCATTTCAAACATCAAAACAGCGCAGCCCAGTTTGAGTTTATGGTCGATATCATTTTGTGATGAGCTAGAGCTGATGTTTAATCGAGATTCAAAGAATTGTTTAACACGTAACATCATAATTTATTAGGTTCGCTTTTAATTTCTGAAAGTGCCTTTTCAATACGGCGTTGATCAAAGCCACTGAAAGTATAGTCACCAATGAATAAGACAGGGATTCCAAGAGGCATCAATGGATTAGTGTTTATGTCTGCGTACATTTGTTCACCCTCCCCATTGTCTTCAATATTGTATTCACAGTAACTAATTTCATTATTGAGGAAATACTTTCGTGCTTTGTAGCAATAGGGGCACCAGATCGCGCCGAGCATAACCACATCTGGTTTAGTTGACAGAGTTTCCGTATTGCAATAAATCGTTTCAATAGAAGGTTTGTAGCTGATGGCGAATATAACAGTGGCAAATAAACCGAATATAAACAGGCTATTGAAACGACGCTTTGCCGGTTTTTTATCAGGTATCTCGGAGTTATTTTCAACCATATTTAATGATAACAGGAAAGCGCTGAGTTGCCTTAATATTCCAGAGAGTCTCTTCGACCAAAATTGATACCGATGGAGAATCGATGTTGATCACTTAAGTTTTCGGTGACTTCATGAACCATGCTGGGTTTGAAAAAAAGAAAACTTCCTTCCGTTGGGGTGATTCTTATGGTCTCGCCTTCATTTGGAATATTGCTGGTCTTGATAATAAAGTCACCAGAGTTTTCGGGTACGGAAATATAATAGGCGGCCGATAGCAGTTCATCGTCATCATCATGACGATGTGAGGTGGTTACTGCACCTGGCGGCATGTGATTGAACCAGTAGCCCATTTCGATATCTTTGGTGCCCAGAATGAGATTGGCAAATTTTGTTGCTTCCTGCTTGAACTGAGCTAATTCAGGAATATGTTGTTCGTTTAAATAAGTGTTTTCGTGGCGATCATTAAATAAATGGGTGCGCTCTACATCATCGCGCTCGTAGTGCTCGAAGAAACCTTTCGAAAATATGGGGTTGAGTTTTTTAAGTAGTTCAGAATGGACGATATAAATATCATCCTGATCATTAAATTTTATTGGTTGCTCATTCACAATTAATCATCGCCTCCTTAATGGTGGTGCATATGTTCAGATTGATCCATATGATCTGATGGCGCAGTACCATGGTCATTATGTTGCATGGGGATAAACAGGCTGCCGATGGCCATGGCAATAATCAGTAACCCAGCGATACTTCGGACTTTAGGATTGCGGGCAAAACGCGTCAACCATGAGGCCATGAATCCAGCCGCCAGTAGTGTTGGTAATGTGCCTAAACCAAAAGCTAGCATTAAGGTTGCGCCTTGCAGGGCAGAGCCTGCGGATAAAGCCCAGACCAAAACAAAATACACCATGCCACAAGGGAGCCAGCCCCAGACCAGGCCATAGAGTAATGCTTTAAAGGGATTGGAAACGGGAAGCAGTCGTCGGCCAAATGGTTCTAGTTTTTTCCATAAAGGACGGCCTGCTTTTTCAACATAGGCAAGCTGTGGTAGCCAGCCAGCCAGATAAAAACCAACGGTGATCATCATGACTACGCCGATGTATTGAAGTATCTGGTGGCCTTGTTTGAAACCGATACTGGTTAATATCTCAGTGCCCAGTGTGCCTGCTAACAAACCCGCGAGGCTGTAACTGATGATGCGGCCAAAATTATAAGTGCCAACAAAAAAGAGCAGGTGTAATTTGTTGTTACGAATCTTTTCTGGCAGACCGAGGCTAAGTGCGCCAATGATGCCGCCGCACATGCCGACGCAGTGCAGGGTGGTAAATAGCCCTAAAAGAAAGGCAGAGGTGAGTGTGGCCGAAGTATCCATATAAATGTAAAGTTTTTAAAGTGAGAAGGATTCTACGTGATTTCAAAATTCAGATAATTGATACTGATCGTAAAAATCTCGTTTGATTATTACAATGTGTCCAATAATTGTTCAATCAAATTTCGATGCTCACCGTGCATATGGAAGGCGGCATAAGCTTTCAAAGGAATTCCGGGTGCTTCTTCGACTTTGAAGAGTTTGCCCTGTTCCAGTTTGTTGTTGACTAAAGAAGTCGGTAAATAGGCGGCACCTCCGCAATCATCAATCAGGCCGAGTGCAATGCTGGCTACGTTGGCGCGTACCGCCGCAATTGGGCGTTGCGGGAAATAGTCTTCGTGCAGGCTGGTGAACTGAGTGCCCCAGTCAACGCGGATATAACCCTCCGAGAGGGCGTCATCAACACTGATATTTTGTTCTTCGCTGACCATAATGAGTGAAACATCGCCCACTTCCTGAACTATCATATCTCGTAGTTGGGGTGGTTCATAAAGAAAACCGAGGTCAATCGAGCCTTGCTCCAGTTTTTGCACGATGTTTTCGTAGGCGCTGGCTTCGGCGCGCAGACCAATTAACGGGGCATTGCAATGGATATTGTTGAGCCAGTCCTGTAGTAAAATTTCCCACAGGCTGGTGACACCGGCCACGGTTAGGCGTTTATCAACCTGATCGCTGAGGGCGATTTCCTCGTGGGCGCGTTCCCAGGCACCGAGGATGAAGCGGGCATGGCGCTCAAAGCGCTCGCCAGCCGGGGTCAGGTTGACTTTTTGGCGGTCTCGACGGAATAGAGGAAGACCAAGAGTCTGTTCCAGCTGGCGGATGCGGGCACTGATCGCTGAAGGTGAAATGCACAGGTTTTCGGCTGCTTTGCGAAAATTGCGCATGCGTTCCACTTCGAGAAAGGTCTTGAGTTGATCTATATCCATGTTGATTAATTTATCCGCACTTGCTGTGCAAAAATTGTGTTTATAACGATCATTTTATTTCGCTTTTAAGTTTAAGTCTAGTTGGCTAAAATGCGCGCCTCGAAAATTTTAGAATTTCCTTAAATAATACTGAATCATTATGACTGAAGAAAAAAAACCTTTACCAATGAAAAAAATTATCGCGGGTGTTGTTTTTGCACTAGTAGCACTGTGGCTGGCGACGGTGACCCCGTCTATTCAGGTTGCCTGGGTGACCGCGCTGTTAATGCTGACTATATATCTATTTGCTTTTGAAATCGTTGGCGTTGATGTCGCTGCCATCAGTATTATGGTGTTGCTGGGTTTAACCACCTTGCTGGCGCCGCTTATGGGGCTGGAGCAGGGTCTGGTCGATACTCAGCAGATCTTCAATGGTTTCTCCAGTAATGCGGTGATGTCAATTATTGCGGTGATGATTATTGGTGCGGGACTGGATAAAACCGGGCTGATGACCAAAGTCGCTGGATTTATTCTTAAAGTAGGCGGTACAACGGAAGGTCGAATTATTCCAATTATCTCCAGCACCGTTGCTATCATTTCTTCTTTTATGCAAAACGTGGGTGCAGCGGCTTTATTCCTGCCTGTCGTCAGTCGAATCTCTGCTCGCTCCGGTTTGCCGATGTCGCGTTTGTTAATGCCGATGGGCTTCTGCGCCATTCTTGGTGGCACTGTGACCATGGTTGGTTCTTCGCCGTTGATTTTGCTCAACGATCTGATTCTGACTTCCAACCAGGCTTTGCCGGCTGAGCAGCAGATGGAAACCTGGGGTTTATTTTCAGTGACACCGGTTGGTCTGGCGCTGGTATTAACCGGTATCATTTATTTTGTATTGATGGGCCGATATGTTTTGCCTAAAACTGATGCCGAGCAAGGTACAAAGGGTGGCGATACCCTTGATTATTTCAAGAAAATCTACGGTATCGACTATGACCTGTTCGAGCTAACTGTGCCTGAAGGCAGTAAATTGGTTGGTGTTCACCTGAACGATATAGAGCACGATCAACGTATTCGTGTGGTTGCTCTTCACAGTGGTGGTGATGATTTACGCGTCGGTGCGGGTGGTTTAGACCGTGATACTGGTATCTCTGCGGGCAGTGTGATTGGTGTTCTCGCATCGCCAAAAAATCTACTGGCCTTTGCTGAAGCCTATGGTCTTGAACTGCTCTCTGAGCTGGATACTTTTGCGGATTCTTTGTCATCGGCAAAATCGGGTATTGCTGACATCGTTATTCCTCCCGGATCGAGCTTAATTGGTAAAAGTGCACGAGATTTATGGATGCGTAAAACTTATGGTATTGCCCTGGTTGCTTTGCATAGAAATGGTGAAACTTTACGCGAAGGTGACGATATCCGAAATCTGCCGTTTGAAGCAGGTGACACCATGGTCGTTCACACCAGCTGGGATGCACTGGCACGTCTGGAAAGTGATACTAACTTTGTGGTTGTCACCACCGAATATCCGCATGAAGATGTTCGTCCTCAAAAAGTCGGCTGGGCGGGTCTTTTCTTTGGTATCGCTTTGGTTATGGTGCTGTTTACCGACTTACGTTTATCGATAGCCCTGTTAACGGGTGCCATCGGTATGGTGCTGTCGGGTGTACTGAAAATTGAAGAAGCCTATGAAGCGGTTTCGTGGAAAACAGTTTTCTTGCTGGCGAGTTTGATTCCATTAGGACTGGCCGTGGAAACATCGGGCACCGCACGCTGGATTGCCGAGCAGACATTATTAGTCGTCGGTGATATGGATGTCTGGGTCATTCAGTTATCTATCGGTATTCTTGCTACCTTCTTTACTCTGGTTATGTCCAATGTTGGTGCCACGGTGTTATTGGTGCCATTGGCAGTAAACATTGCAGTTAGCCTACAAGCCAATGGTGTTGATGCAAGTCCCGCCGTTTTTGCTTTAACTGTAGCGATTGCGACTTCTAATTCATTCCTGATACCAACGCATCAGGTTAATGCGCTAATTATGGGGCCAGGCGGTTATCGCGTGCCAGACTTTATGAAAGCCGGCGGCATAATGACGATCTTATTCCTGATCGTAATGATGCTGATGATGAATTTAATCTTTTAATTTGAATTCTAGAGAACAGAATTATGCCGAATATTTTGAATAAAACCTGGTTGGCTCTGGCGGCTTTAATGTTGCCTGGACTTGCTTTGGCAAGCACAGCAGTAACGGGTGAACATACACGTCTTGATTTAACCGATAGCGGTATTGGCTTTTTCGCCATTGTTATTTTCATCTTTGCTTATGCACTGGTGATTGGTGAAGAGTTTTTGCATCTGCGCAAATCCAAACCGGTTATTATTGCTGCGGGCTTAATCTGGGGCACCATCGGTTGGGTGTACACGCAACACGGTATGCCGCACATGGCTGAAGCAGCAGTGCGTCACAACCTGCTTGAATATGCAGAACTGATGTTGTTCCTGCTGGTGGCGATGACCTATATCAATGCCATGGAAGAACGTCAGGTATTTGATGCACTGCGTTCATGGTTGATTAGTAAAGGTTTTGGTTTCCGTCAATTATTCTGGCTAACCGGTATTCTGGCATTCTTTATTTCACCTGTTGCCGATAACTTAACCACAGCATTATTAATGTGTGCTGTGGTCATGGCGGTCGGTGGTAGCAATACCAAGTTCGTTACACTGGCCTGTATCAATATTGTGGTTGCCGCAAATGCCGGCGGTGCATTTTCACCCTTTGGTGATATCACCACGCTGATGGTATGGCAAAAAGGTGTGGTTGGTTTTGGTACTTTCTTTGCGCTGTTCATCCCATCGGTTGTTAACTTTGTTGTGCCAGCTGCAATTATGCATTTTGCTGTACCCAATGAGCAGCCAGAAGGTAATGAGGAAACTGCGATTATGTATCGTGGTGCGCGACGCATCATTGCATTGTTCCTGTTAACCATTGTAACCGCCGTTAGTTTCCACAACTTCCTTGGCTTGCCACCAGTAATTGGTATGCTGACAGGCCTGGGTTATTTGCAGTTTTTTGGTTACTTCCTGAAAAGAACACATAGCCGTTGTGTCGCAGAGCGCTGTAGTAACAAGGAGGAAGAAGGGCAGCTCGGTGATGTCGTTGCCTTTGATGTATTTAATAAAATTGCACGTGCCGAGTGGGATACATTGTTCTTCTTCTACGGTGTTGTATTGTGTGTAGGTGGTCTGGGCTTCCTGGGTTACTTATCCATGGTATCTGAAATCATGTACACATCATGGGGTGCAACTAACGCAAATGTTGCTGTTGGTGTATTGTCAGCCATCGTCGATAATATTCCGGTGATGTTTGCTGTATTGACCATGATGCCTGATATGTCTACTGGTCAGTGGTTACTGGTGACTTTGACTGCGGGTGTAGGTGGTTCATTGTTGTCTATAGGTTCAGCAGCAGGTGTTGCGCTGATGGGTCAGGCTAAGGGTAAATATACTTTCTTTGGTCATCTTAAATGGACGCCGGTAATTGCACTTGGATATGCAGCGAGTATTTTTGTGCATTTGTGGTGGAATGAAAGTTATTTTACCTAATAAATAACTGATCAGTGTTTCATTGAAAAAGCAGGCCGGGTAACCGTCCTGCTTTTTTATTTGTTATTTTGATAGAGCGCAGCGACGAAATAAGTGGTCAGGGTTTTACTGTAATGCCCCTTTTATCTTCTCATGTGCCCGGCTAACTATGTTAATCTTAATCGTTAAATAATTCATAGTTACAAAGGTGTGTTATGCCACGTTACCGCTCAAAAACTACGACTGAAGGCCGCAATATGGCCGGTGCCCGCTCACTGTGGCGTGCGACTGGAATGAAAGATGAGGATTTCCAGAAGCCGATTATCGCCGTGGTCAACTCGTTTACCCAGTTTGTACCGGGACATGTGCACCTGAAAGACATGGGCCAGCTGGTCGCGCGCGAGATTGAAGCTGCTGGTGGTGTCGCCAAGGAATTCAACACCATCGCGGTCGATGACGGTATTGCGATGGGCCACGATGGCATGCTGTACAGCCTGCCGAGCCGCGACCTGATCGCCGATTCGGTCGAGTACATGGTTAATGCGCATTGCGCCGATGCCATGGTTTGCATCTCCAACTGCGACAAGATCACACCAGGCATGCTGATGGCAGCGATGCGTATCAATATCCCGGTGGTTTTCGTCACCGGTGGGCCGATGGAAGCGGGCAAGACCAAACTCTCCGAGCATAATCTCGATCTGGTTGATGCCATGGTCATTGCCGTCGACAATAGTGCCAGTGATGAAAAGGTTGCCGAGTACGAGCGTTCCGCTTGCCCGACCTGTGGTTCCTGTTCCGGCATGTTTACCGCCAACTCGATGAACTGCCTGAGCGAAGCACTCGGCCTGAGCCTGCCCGGTAACGGTACCGTGGTTGCTACCCATGCCGATCGCGAGAGGCTATTCAAACGCGCCGGTTCGCTGATCGTTGAACTGACCAAACGCTATTATGAACAGGATGATGACAGCGTGCTGCCACGCAGCATCGGTTCGAAAGCAGCGTTCAACAATGCCATGACGGTGGATATCGCCATGGGTGGTTCGACCAATACCATTCTTCATCTGCTCGCCATTGCGCAGGAGGCGGGAGTTGATTTCAGCCTGAAAGACATCGACGAGTTGAGTCGCAAGGTGCCGCAGTTATGTAAGGTGGCACCAAACACGCCGAAATACCATATCGAAGACGTACACCGTGCCGGTGGCATCTTCGGCATACTCGGCGAACTCAACCGTGCCGGCATGCTCGATGACCAGTGCCCGACGGTACACAGTGCCACGATGCGGGAAGGACTTGAGCAATGGGATATCACCCTCAATGATAATGCTGAAGTCACCGAATTCTACAAGGCCGGTCCAGCCGGGATTCCTACACAGACCGCGTTCAGCCAGAGCACGCGCTGGCCCTCACTGGATGATGATCGCGAAAACGGTTGTATTCGTTCGCTCGAACACGCCTATAGCCTGGAAGGTGGTCTCGCCGTATTGCGCGGCAACATCGCCGAGGATGGTTGCGTAGTCAAAACCGCGGGTGTCGATGAATCTATCCACGTGTTCGAAGGCAGCGCACACATCACCGAATCACAGGATCAGGCTGTCGATGATATCCTCAACGATCGGGTTAAAGAAGGCGACGTGGTTATCGTACGTTATGAAGGTCCGAAAGGCGGGCCGGGCATGCAGGAAATGCTGTATCCAACTTCCTACATCAAGTCGAAAGGCCTCGGCGAAAGCTGCGCGTTGCTGACCGATGGCCGTTTTTCCGGCGGCACCTCGGGCCTGTCGATTGGTCACGTTTCACCGGAAGCTGCAGCAGGTGGTGCGATTGGTCTGGTACGCAATGGTGACAAAATCCGTATCGACATCCCGAATCGCTCGATTGATGTCCTGTTATCGGAAGAGGAATTAGCACAACGCAGGACAGAGCAGGACAAGCTGGGTTGGGCGCCGAAGGATTCACGTCCGCGTAAAGTGAGTGCGGCGTTGAAGGCTTATGCGTTGTTGGCGACTAGTGCGGATAAGGGGGCGGTTAGGGATTTGACTAAGTTGGGTTAGGTTGTAAATAATAGTTTCTTGTAGGGTGGGCACGTTGTTTGTGCCCACGCGGTTGTTAGTTAGGCGATGTACGCGTTGGCAAAAAAAACTTGCCCACCCAACTGGGCTGGTGAATAACGCGACCGATGCGGTTCGTGCCTCACCACATCCTACAAAAACTGTTTAATTCTGTTTCTCAACAACACCCCTAACCACCTCCTCAGCCTCCCGCGCCAACTCATCCCGACTTCTCTCCGCCGTAGAAATCACATCAAGAAAATGTATCTCCGCACTCAATGTTTTCGCACGCAAAATATTTGAAAGCGATTCACCTATAGACATATCACCAATAAAGTGTGCGGCTGGATGTGCCAGTTGTTTGTGATGTGGATAGCGAATGGCAATTGGCTGGATGTTGCAACCGGCATCAATCGCACTTTGAATTAATCGACTGTGAAAGCGTTTGATGTTGCCATCGCTAGTGGTGCCTTCGGCAAACAAAATTACGTTTTGATCTTGTTTGAGGGCGTCGGCCATGGTTTGAATGGCTTCCTGTGAAGCGGTTTTTCCGCCTCGGGATATGTAGAGCGTGCCTGCACGTGATGCCAGCCAGCCCATGACGGGCATTTTTTCAACTTCGGCTTTGGATAAAAATCGTACGGCAAGAATTCCACCAATGGCGTGAATATCAAACCATGAAACATGGTTGGCGATGAATAGAGTGGGGCGGTTATCGGGGTTGCCAAAAACCTGGACAGGTATGCCCAGAGCGTGCGCTATTTTTCGATGCCACCAACAAGTTAAGTTTGCACTCATACTCTGGCGTGGCATATGACCCTTCTGAAAAAAAGGCGTAAACAAACAGCCTGCAATGATGACTGTAAATAAAAAAGTACTGCGGTAAATAATTCGACTGCTGGTTTTTAACATTGTTAGCTAAAGCGCATAGATAAATCGATGGCTTTAATATCTTTGGTTAAGGCTCCAGTCGAAATATAATTAACGCCAGTAAGTGCAATATCGTGGATGCTATCCAGTGTGACATTGCCGGAAGCCTCCAGTGGGATTTTACCACCACAGATTTTTACCGCTTCGACAAGTTGCTGGTTAGTAAAGTTATCCAGCAATACGCGATCAGCATTCGCGTCCAGTGCCTGATTTAATTCATCAATGCTTTCAACTTCAACTTCAATCGGCATTTCAGGATTGTGGAAACGTGCTTCGTCAATTGCCTGTGCAATGCCGCCACAGGCAAGTATGTGGTTTTCTTTAATAAGAATGGCATCGTATAAACCAATGCGATGATTCTGGCAACCGCCACAACTGACGGCATATTTTTGTGCCATGCGAAGTCCGGGTATGGTTTTTCGGGTATCAAGAACAATGGCTTCGGTGCCAATAACCGCGCTGGCGTACTCTGCCGAAAGTGTCGCTGTTGCGGATAGTGTCTGCAAAAAATTAAGACCGGTTCTTTCGCCAGTGAGAATAGATCGCGCTGAACCACTAAGGCTACATATGGTCTGTCCAGCTTCCAGAGCATCACCGTCTTCGAAATTCCATTCGATGAGAATTTCATCATTAATTTGACGGAAGACTTCCTCAAACCAGTCCATGCCGCAGAGTACACAATCCTCGCGACTAATTACTGTGGCGATAGTGATTTCATCTTCAGGAATCAGTTGTGCGGTGAGGTCACCGCTACCAACATCTTCATCGATGGCGATGTGTACGGATTCTTCAATACTGCTTTGCGGGACGTTTAATACCGGAATAGTCATACGTTCAATCAGGCCAAAGTGTTGTGAAGAATTTTTGATTTACGTTGGTAGTTGTACAGTGACTGTTTTTCCATTGGTAATTTTTCTAATGGTACTTCGTTAAAACCGCGTTCTAAAAACCAGTGTGTAGTTTGAGTGGTGAGGGTGAACAACTCGGTGATGTGTTGTTTACGTGATTGCCATTCAATATGTTCCATTAAATCATTACCACGACCCTGTTGCTGGTAATCGGGGTGTACGGCAAGGCAGGCCAGTTCCGCAGATTTTTCTTCAGGAAATAAAAATAGTGCAGCACAGGCAATGATCATGCTGTCGCGTTCGATGACGGTGAAGTTATGGATATCCAGTTCCAGTTGTTCACGCGAACGTTTAACCAGAACACCCTGTTCTTCCAGTGGGCTGATGAGTTCCATGATGCCACCGATATCATCTATGGTGGCGGTGCGTAGACCTTCATAGTTATCGGCACTGACTAAGGTGCCAACACCATCACGGCTATATAGTTCGAGTAGTAAAGCGCCATCAATATTTTGGCTAATCATATGGGCACGGGTCACTCCTTTACGACAGGCGTGAGCGGCATTATTTAAATGCGATTGTGTCATTCTGTCGTTTTCATTTTTCTGACCGTGGTTTTTCTGCCATTGCTCGGCCTGGGTAATATTTAGTTGCTGCAACAGCTTGTCATCTTCATCAGTAACACCATTGTTTTCCATGATGAAGATCAGTTTGTCAGCCTGCAAAGCAATCGCAGTTTTGGTGGCGACATCTTCAGCGCGCAAATTAAAAGTTTCACCGGTGAGTGAATAACCAACTGGAGAAACCAGCACCACATTATTATGTTCAAGTTGATCGTTAATGGCTTTGGCATCTACGTTACGGACATTGCCTGTCTGGCCAAAGTCGATGCCGTTATGGATACCATAGGGTTGGGCGGTAATAAAATTACCCGAAACCACGCGCACTGCTGCACCCGCCATTGGTGTGTTTGGCAGTCCCATAGAAAGCTGGGCTTCGATGGCCATGCGAACCTGTCCCACTGCCTGCTCAACACCCGGCATGTTTTCAGCGGGAGTGACCCGTAACTCATCAGAAAATTTTGAATCTAGACCGAGTTTTTGTAATTGTTTTTGTATTTGTGGTCGTGCGCCATGAACCAATACCAGACGTACGCCGAGACTACCGAGCAGGGCGATATCGTGAATTAAATGGGCAAAGCGAGGATGATCGACGGCCTCACCACCAAACAGAATGACAAAAGTGCTGCCACGATGGGTGTGAATATAAGGCGCTGAGGCTCTAAACCAGTCAACGTGATCGGAATTTATTTTATTGTTCGGCATTTTTTAATCAGATAAGTCTCAAAGATTGTAATATACGTGTTTTTTCATGGTGATTCACGCAATAATAATCCTACCTGAATAGTTAACAAGCGAATATTTCGGTAAATTTTAATCATTCGTAGGCGTATAAGCGTAACGTTGCGAGCGTGTGGCAAAGTGGGGAACGCTTGTTCACCCTGTCATTATCTACGTTTTATAGCGTTTTATGCCTGAAATAAATAACCGCGACTAATAAAATCAGTAAAACCACCCAAATCAATAAGTATATTTTTTGTGATTGTTTTGCGGTTCTTGCCTCCAGCCAGGTTCTTGGCTGAATGCCTTTTATTAGAAAAACTAATTTGGCTGAAAGATTAATACAAACAATATTCACAGCTAGTAGTAAGGCAGCGCCCAGTGCCAGTGGTAAATTGCCAATGCTCAACATCAAACCAATGGTAACGGCGGGTGGCATAAGAGCAACGGCGACCATGACGCCAACTAGTACACCCGATGTGCCTGTGACCAGAGACAATGCGGCAGCCGCACCGGAGGCGAGGGCGATGGCGGTGCCCGCGTAATTAGCTTCGGTGCGGATCAGTACTTCCTGTGTTTCGATAGGTAACGGCCATATCAATCCAATGATGGTGGCAACAACTATGGCAAGAATGATACCGGAAGCGATGGCCTTTAATGATTGCCACATCAATCTGGTTTCACCTAATGATGAGCCTAAAGAGAATGCGATGTTAGGGCCGAGCAGTGGTGCGATAACCATCGCTCCAATGATGACGGCAATGTTATTTTCGAGTAGGCCAATACCGGCAACAATGGATGACAGCACAACCAGTACAAAAAAGTTTTGATTAAGTTGAGCACCTTTTTCTACGTGGCTGAAAATTTCCTCACGCGAGATGATGGAAGAGCCTTTGTTTGTTTTATTTTGTTCTTTAGTATTTTTATCGCTGCTTAGAACGGTTTCTACGGGTAGTATAATTATGCGTGCGCCGCTTGATGTCTGTAATGCTTCTTGCAGTTCATCCAGTACAAGCTGACGATTCTCAGTAGTTACTAACAGGCGAGCATCGATACGACCATCTTCATTTTCAGCACCAAACCAGACGTCATCAATCTGATGATGTTCAGCAATGACTTTGATGGTATCTTGATATTGTTTATCAGCAATGACTTCGATGATTTTCATAAAGTTGTTGTTGTTGGTCCGAAAATAAAAAAGGCGACTTCCATAAAGAAAGCCGCCTTATAATTTTACTCCAGCCTCCCTGGCTTTTTATTATTTATATCCATAACTGTAAAAATAGTATAGTTCTACAGATGTAATCTAATTTTGACTCTAACTATCCTGAGCAAAACTCCGCATGAATAAAAGAGTGCATTTTTAATATGGGCGTTACTATAAGATGTGCGTTGGTGTTGAGTCAAGCACAATATATGGTGTGCATAATGGCGCTCTTTTTTGTAAAAGCTGTGGATAAAAATAAAAAAACTGTGATAACAACTACTTATAATCGCAGAGAAAGCTGATCTGGAATATAAGTGTTTGGTAATGCAAAAGTATTTTCTGTCTTTAGAATTGAAACGGAAAAATTTTAAAGTGTTTTTTCTGAGCAATGGGTTCCAGCTGAATTATTTGAATCAAACTTTCCACGACAGTTGTATCCTGAAATCTGGTATGGCGTTGTTATGCTATGTTGACCACGGGTCAAATTACTGGAACACTGCACACTATTTAACAGGGGCTGTGAAATAACTAGCTCAATGGGTCATACTTAATAACAAAATGAAGAATATGCCAGCCAGAAGATACATGTCCCTCTGCCGTCATTTGGTGCAGCTTGTCAGCCTGTTGCTCATCACGCTGTTTGTCTCAGAAGTGCAGGCAGCGATTACGGCTACACGTACCTCGTCACCGATTTTTTATTCCAATTCAAATGCTGGTACGGCAACCACCTCGCCGAAGTGTAATTACTTTTCGTTCGACGTGACCACATCAACAGCGATTGACGATGCCTGGGTTGAGCTAGGTAGTTTTACAGGCGGTTTTCTGTCTATGGGTGGGGGCGATGATGGTCTCTATCATTTCGGGCCAATGGCTGCGGGAGAAACCAGGGCAGTGTTCTATTACGTGTGTTCGACTTACACGGCCAAGCCGGTCTCTGGAACACAGACCTACAACCTCACTACCTATAGCGGCAAGCCATCAGCGGGCGGCACAAGTATCGATGTGACCGGTTTCAGTATAACTATCGATGACGATGTGATTGAGGCAAATCCCAACACAGTCAATGCGATCTGGGCGGACATTAATCCCAGTGTGCTGGGTGCAACTACTACGCTAACTGTCGATGGGGACACTGGCACTATAGGTTGTGCCACGCCATCTACCTGTACTGGATCTGAAGCGGGTCCAATGGCATTTAACCCTGCCACCTTTACTGACTGGCGCGCCGATGCTTATGAGCTAGTCGCCACCAGCGTTGTTCTGTCGGTTGGTAACAATATTACGTTCGATAACCAATTATATATCGATAACGTACCGTCATCCTCGAACACTCATTACAATGCGATTTATTACTTCCGACCAGTCTCGACTATTGCTTCGACCACCACGCTGTCACCGGTTTCTTACATAGCCAGCGGCACGCAGATCAAACACACCAACCTTGGTAGCGGTGCCTATGCGGCATCGGGCGGTTTGCTGCCGATCTTGCCGGCACAGAATGAGGTGTTGCTGGCGAAATCAGTCAGTCATGCTACTTTGCCTGCACAGGGCGGGGTAGTCACTTACACGATTAGCGCCACCAATCTCGGCTCCTATGATGTGAGTCTGGACAGCTTTGTCGATAGCCTGCCAGCCGGTGCAACCTATGTGACAGGTTCAACCACTTTTAATGATGTTGTCTTCCCCGATCCTTTTCAATCCGGATCCACCCTCGACTGGTCATCGTTTTTCAATATTCCATCGGGCGCGACTCGCTCTTTGATTTTTCAGGCCACGCTACCAGCAATTCCCGCTACTTATACTAATTCTGCTTACGCCCTGATTGGTAATGCGGTGATCGACACAACGCTGGCAACCAGTGATTATGTGCCGCCTACAGCCAGCACGGTTGTGCTGTATGCACCCACCATCAGTAAGACATTCTCACCGACTGCGCTGGCGATTGGTATTAGCTCGACATTGACGCTAACTATAAGCAACCCGAATGCAGCCCATACTCTGAACGGCATTGCCGTCAGTGATACGCTGCCTGCCAGTCCTGCTGGCCTGGTGTTTGCTACACCACCAGATGCCGCTACCACCTGTTCTGGCGCAGCCTTGAATATCAGTGGTACGACTATTTCTATCACCGGTGGCACACTGACCGTTGGCCAGAGCTGTACTGTTTCTGTGAAGGTGACATCGTCTGCCAATGACGTCTACACCAACACTACCGGCGTGGTGTCTTCCAGCAACGGCGGTACTGGTAGCACCGCTAGTGCAGTAATTACTTTCTCGCCAAAACCAACTATTAGTAAAGCGTTTTCGGTCGCGACCATACCAGTTGATGGTATTGCGACACTGAGTTTCAATATTACTAACAATACTGCCGCGGCGATTACCGGTATGGCCTTTACCGATACCTATCCGGCCAATCTGGTCAATGCGGCGGCGCCCAATATTACTAATACCTGCGGGGGCACTATTACGGCAGCAGCGGCGGGTGGCAGTCTGAGTCTTTCCGGTGGTGATATCGCAGCGGCGGCTGGTACGTGTTCTATTAGTGTTGATGTCACTTCCGCAGTCGCGGGCGATTATGCTAATACCAGCAGCGGCGTTGATTCGATTGAATCCACCCCGGCGGGCCCTGTGAGTAATACCGCTACTTTATCAGTATTGGCTCCACCCACGGTGAGCAAGGCTTTCTCACCTTCAACTATTGGTAAAGGACAGACTTCGACGTTGACCATCACGCTGACTAATCCAAATACCACAGCGATCAGCGGTGCTGCCTTCATTGATACTTATCCAGCCGATTTACTTACTGCTGCAACACCGAACGCTGTAACCAGCTGTACTTCGGGTGGTGTCAGTTCGACTGCCGGATCTGTCTCGCTATCTACTGCCACCATACCGGCAGGTGGTAGCTGCACGGTCAGCATCGATGTTACCTCCAATGTCGTCAACCTGACCGGTTACATCAACACTCTCGCTATCGGCGCGGTGACTACCAGCAATGCAGGTAGCAACACAGTCGCCGCCTCGGACACACTGATCGTCAACGCCACTCCGACCATCACCAAGAGTTTCAGTTTCAACCCGGCGACCGGCATCGGCACGATGAATATAACCATCGCCAACAATGATGCGGTGGCGATCACGGCTTTATCTTTCACCGATCTATTTCCGGCCGGCATGAGTACCGATAATCCACCATCACTTACGCCTGATCCACCATGTGGCGTAGGTAGCAGTATCCAGTCGTGGGATGGCACTACCGCTGGCACACTGACTGCAACCGGCGGTGATACGGGCATCAAGCTCACTGCCGGGGAAATTGCGGCGGCGGGAAGTTGCTCTTTCAGCATTAATCTCACGGTCAATTCGCTCGGTGTTTATGAAAACCAGACTTCCGGACTGACAGGCTCTTTCACCGGTACCGGTAGCGTTAGTAATACGGCTATCTGGATTGCACCTTCTGTTGGAAAGACATTTACACCGACTCAGGTCACTCCAACTACACTGGGGCCTAGCGATATTTCGCGACTGGTCATTACCATCACAAACCCAAGTTTGACGACAGCACTGACGGGGCTGGCGATTAGTGATATCTATCCGACTACAGCGACCAAACTGGCGGGTGGTTCGTTGAGCGCAGCGATCACTTCACCGGCACCGCTGGAAACCAATACCTGTGGCGGCACACTGATCGCAACCTCTACCGGCATGTCACTATCCGGTGGCTCGCTGGCACCGGGTGCCAGTTGTAGCATCGCGGCCGACGTACTGGCAACTGACACCACCCCGGCCATTTACAGGAACACCACCGGTAATGTGGCCTCTAATCAGGGCATTGGTATTTCAGGTAGTGATTCATTGATTATCACCACCAAACCAACCATTACCAAGTCGTTTCTGACAAGCCCTGTTACCTTGTCTGCAGGAACTGCAACTAGCGTGATGCGTATCATTATTGAAAATAATTCAGGTGTCGATATAACTGGCGTTTCAATCAGCGATATTTTTCCGACCAGTCCATCGCAAATGCTGTGGCTGAGTACCGACGCCAATAGTTGTGGTGGCACGCTGACTGACGCCGCAGACGCTGCTCTGGTTAGTGCAGCTTCAACCAGTATCAAATTGACTGGTGGTGCGATTACTGCCGCAGCCGTGACCTGTACGATAGATATCACTGTTTCAATCTCCGCCGCTGGCACTTATTACAACACCACCACCGGTGCCGTCTCTTCTGCGAATTCTGAAATTGGTCCGGTCAGTAATACCGCACAACTGGTCGCTCATCTGGCAGCACCGACTGTGACCAAGACATTTGCCAATGCAGGTTTCCAGGTTGATAGTGCGAATCGACTCACTATCACGCTGACCAATCCGAATACCGCGAATATCATCAATCTGGCATTCACCGATACTTATCCAGCAAATCTGGTCAACGCAGCAACACCTAATCTAACCAATACCTGTAGTGGTACGGCGACGGCAGCGGCAGGCGGTAGTAGCCTGAGCATTTCCGGCGGTACTATTCCCGCATCAGGTTCATGTACGATGGAAGTCGACCTGACCGCCACAGCGGCGGGTGACTATATCAATACGCTGACGGCTGGCGGGATTACTGCATCAAACGCCAACTCCGGGCCGGCGGCAGATGTGACGGCAAATACTACTGCTTATTCGCCACCGACACTGAGTAAATCCTTTGCCGTGACAACGCTTAATGTTGGTGATAGCACAACGCTAGTGTTAACACTGACTAATCCGGCAAGCAATACGGCAGACATTACCAATTTGCAGGTAGATGATATTTTCCCATCGGGCATGTTTTTGAAAAACACAACTTTCACATACGCTCCAGCGGCCTGTGGAACCGTGACTAGGATCAGCGGCGCGGCATCTGTCGCCGGTGATGACAATATCCGTTTCAGCGTGGCTACGTTGGCAGCGGGTGTTTCCTGTGAGCTTTCGGCCACCATCACCTCATCCACAGCGGGTGCTGTCACCAATACCACGGGGTCGCCGGTTGCTACTGCACCGGTGGCTCTCACAGGTACCACTGCATGGGCCAGCATTACCATACTGAGTACGCCGAGCATCATGGTATTGAAATCGGTGCAGACCATGAGTGATCCGGTGAATCTAACGGTGAATCCCAAGGCGATACCAGGGGCGGTAGTGCAATACAGCATCATCTCGACTAACAGTGGTGCGGGTTCAGCAGACATTGATTCAACAGTGCTGATTGACCCGATTCCGGCAAATACTTTGTTATACGTTGATGACATTGCTGGTGCCGGTTCAGGACCCGTTGTCTTTACCCAGGGCGCGACCTCCAGTACCCTGGTTTACACGTTTAATGCGTTAAATGATGCAGGTGATGATCTGTCATTCTCGAATGATGGCGGCATTCTGTACACTGCCACGCCTACTTTTGATGCGGTGACCGGCTGTGATACGACAGTGCCTTCTATCACACACATTCGTGTTAATCCGAAGGGGGCTTTTGTTGGTGATCCTGTGCCTCTCAGCCCGAGTTTTAATATCTCTTTCCGCGTCTGCGTCCAATAAAAAAGCACCGTTCATTGCTGAATGGTGCTTTTTTAAAGGTGAGTTTTTAAACAAGTTTTACTAACGTTTTTCCCTGGCAATCGCACGATGGCCAATATCCGTTCTGAAATAAACATCTTTCCATGAAATCGCACTGACGATTTCATAAGCTTTCGCCTGAGCATCGGTCACCGAATCACCCAGCGCACAGACACATAAAACACGACCACCGTTAGTGACTACCTGGCCATCTTTTTCAGCAGTACCAGCGTGGAAGATTTTGGTATTGATATTATCTGCGCTATCAAGACCAGAAATCACATCACCCTTGTGGTAATCATCGGGATAACCGCCCGCCGCCAGTACTACGCCAATTGATGTGCGTTCATCCCAGTCAGTGGTTTCGTTATCCAGTTTGCCATCGAGTGCGGCAAGACAATGTTCAACCAGATCAGATTTCAAACGCATCATAATTGGCTGAGTTTCAGGGTCACCAAAGCGCACGTTATATTCCAGTACATTGGGTTTACCCGTTTTATCAATCATCACACCGGCGTACAAAAAGCCGGTGTAGTCATTACCTTCGGCAGCCATGCCGTCAACCGTCGGACGAATCACCTCGTTTATAATGCGGTCGTGAATTTCGGGGGTAACTACAGGGGCGGGTGAATAAGCACCCATGCCACCCGTGTTGGGACCAGTATCGCCATTATCACGAGCCTTGTGATCCTGCGAAGTCGCCATCGGCAAAATGTTTTTACCGTCAACCATGCAAATGAAACTGGCTTCTTCACCAAATAGAAATTCTTCGATGACCACGCGCGCACCGGCATCACCAAAACGATTACCGGAGAGCATGTCCCTAATAGCGCTGATCGCTTCGCCTTCGGAGTGCGCCAGAATCACGCCTTTACCCGCCGCCAGACCATCGGCCTTAACCACCAGCGGTGCACCGTGTTGTTTGACATAAGCAATAGCTTCAGCTTCATCAGTGAAGTTGCCGTAATAACCCGTTGGTATGTGGTGACGAGCCAGAAAATCTTTGGTGAAAGCTTTAGAGCCTTCCAGTTGCGCTGCGCCCTTGGTCGGGCCAAAGGCTTTCAGGCCGGCGGCGGAAAATTCATCAACAATGCCTTCGACCAGCGCAGCTTCCGGACCAACAATAGTCAGGCCTATGTCGTTGTTTTTGGCAAAGTCGAGCAGGGCGGGAATGTTTTCAGCACCGATGTCGATATTTTCGATATTATCTTCCAGCGCGGTACCGGCATTACCGGGGGCAACGTAAACATGATCGACCTTAGGAGATTGAGCTGCCTTCCAGGCCAGCGCGTGTTCACGACCACCACCACCAACGATAAGAACTTTCATTAATTTTTCCTGATATGACTAGGTTGATTTAAATTGAAGCTGGACATTTTATCGTGTTGGAGGGAGGGGAGATAGGGGTTGTCAGGTTTTATATTTGTAGGTCGGCATCCCCATGCCGACGGTCTCCAGTTGTTATGAGGTGATATCTCAGCGAGGTCAGATACCTACAAAAAAAGCATGAGCATCAGAGTGGTAGCGTCCATAGTCCAAGAAATTTATCCTGCTCATCATACTGCTCAGAATAAATCACTAATGGGTTTGGGAGGTTGAATGGCGCCACCATCAGATTTCTGTCCTTACACCGGCCTGGTCGTATATCCAGTCTATTTCGGAGACCAAATCTTCGAATATGTGTTGTCGCCAGCAGGAATTTTGAACCACTGCCAGAAAAATTGTGTAGCGCTTTTTTAATAGCAGAAACCGGTAAGTGTTGAAGCACATCTCGGCAAATAATTAATTCGGCTTCAGGTATCTTGCCATTAACAAAATCTAAAAACTGAAAATCATATTGAGGGTATTTCTGCTTATGGCCAGCAACCAGACTTTCTACAATATCGCAGCCAGTATACTTCACCGATCCTTTTAACTCGTCTAAAACTAATGGCATCCAGGTGAAATCCCCACATGCAACATCTACAACACTTTTTATGTTGTAGTCTCGTATTACCTTCAATATAACTTCACGTGTAACTTTTGTCGCCTCTAGCGTAGATCCAGCGCCAGACTTTACATCCTTTCCCCAATATCCTTCTTCATAGATAGACTCAAATGCTTTCTTTCTCAAATCGTCTTTATTGTCTTTCACTTAATACTCCAAGATATAGGTAAATCATAACTGATGTTGCCACATTCTCGTTTGAGAAACTATTTCCATGTGGATTGCTGCCCCCGACTATCTGGTTTGAGGTGAACAAGGCAATATTACCAGTTGTGCATTGTTATGCATATGACGGTATGAAACCAGATATTTTGTCTAAGTGAGTGTATAGCGAATAATGTGTTTATCCCTGATGTGAATTCTGGGAGTATGGGATATGCCGTATTCCACTGAGAGATGTTGATGCTTTGGTAGTGTTTGGTGAGTGATGAGCAGTAGTTTGTGATCTTGACATGTGTTCTCTCGTGGGTAGCGTGAGGATGTTTTATTAAAGTTTCGGTAAAGATGTTGAGATCAAACCAGTACTGGTGTTATGAAAAAATCAACAAATTTTGCCTGAGTACAATTAAGACGCGCCATTAACAAGAGAGTGTAAATAATTCTGTGTAACTGTCATAGTTAAACGTAATCAGTTAAACGTTCTTCGAATTCAATCATAAACCTATTGAGCGCTGGTTTCCAATTTCTAATGGGCATAGTCCATTTTTTTACAGTCTCGGGGTCTGGATTAGGTTATGCTGTAACTGGGCTACTTTTTGGTTCCAGCTTATTTAGGATCAAGGAGTCTGACCCCTTGATCTACCTTGATCTATGGGCGTTACCAGTTGTATTACGAAGATTGTAGATTAACATCCGACTTTGTTTGTTTCAATCAAGGAGTCTGACCCCTTGATCTTGTTATCTTTCTTTGCCATGATTATTCCGTCGTTAAGTTCTTTCTTCCAACGGTATAACATTACGGGGTGAATATCGAGCACATGAGCAACATCGCTGGCTTTTACCCTGGGTAACTCTCCTAATGCGACAGCAGTGGCTTTAAAGTCATCACCATACGTACCATATTTTGTTTTTCTAGCCATGTAACACCTCCAATAGTTTTAAAATTAGATGTGTTCAAAACTGGGGGAGGTTCCTATTTGGTTAGTCCGTCTGCTTGAGCGTTTTGTTATGATGTTTTAGAAAAGAAGCTTGCTGCAAAAAACCAAGTACACAAAAAGAAACATATATCTGATATTAAAGATAACATTTTCTCATGTGATG